>Ga0209723_1001059_pt1 | contig 45565 bp, 35 predicted proteins | sample BiotimSIPDNA_2_FD_185750 | JGI IMG/M metagenome (GOLD analysis project Ga0209723, IMG submission 185750) | Anaerobic biogas reactor microbial communites from Washington, USA - Biogas_R2 time_0 SIP DNA (SPAdes) (version 2) | ecosystem: Engineered > Bioreactor > Anaerobic > Unclassified | place... | reverse complement strand
GCTCTGAAACGCTCCGGCATTTTTTTTCGATCTCCCCGGGTTCCGATCCAGGACCCTGAAGATATTAAAGAAATTTCATCCTTTTTTCTCATTTCATTCTTGCCGACCTTGACCTGCCTGAGGTGCACCGCCTCATAATCAAGAGTTTTTCTTGACAGATCTTTCCGGACCCATTATATTCGTACATGAAATATTCCTGCAGGAAATATTCCAGCAGGAAGCATGTTCGCGGCAAGCGGGCGCTACCGCCTGCGTATATCGAACGATGCACACGTTCTGTCGCTTTATCCAGTCTAGGAAGGATTTATTATGCTAACGGAATCCCAGCACAAAATACTCAATGAAATCGACGGCAGCTCGATTCGGAACTGGAAGGATTGGCGATGGCAGCTCAGGCACTGCGTCAGGGATCTGGAAACGTTTGAAAACCTGCTCAATATCCAGTTGCCGACCGCTATACGTCATCACTTTACGTTGATCACCGAACAATTTCCCATGTCGATCACGCCTTATTATCTCTCTCTGATTGATGTTGATAATCTGGAAAACGATCCGGTATTCAGGCAGAGTTTCCCGGACATCAAGGAACTTCAGGTTCAGAAAACGGACATGACGGACCCGCTGCACGAGGACAGGGACAGTCCGGTTCCAGGGGTAACGCACCGGTATCCCGATCGCGTGTTGTTTCTGGTGAGCAACATGTGCTCCATGTATTGCCGTCACTGCACAAGAAAGCGCCGTGTGGGAGACCGGGACACGATCCCGAGCCGTGATCAGATCCTCCAGGGAATCGAATATATAAGAGATACGCCGCGGGTAAGGGATGTCCTCCTGAGTGGTGGCGACCCTTTTCTCCTGCCGACGGATTATTTGGACTGGATTCTCTCCGAGCTGAGAAAAATCGAGCATGTCGAAGTCATCCGGATCGGGACACGCACACCTGCTGTGCTCCCCTACCGCATCACGGATGAGCTGGTTGAAATGCTAAGGGCGCATCATCCCCTCTGGATCAACACGCACTTCAACCATCCCCGGGAATTGACAGCCTCTTCAAAACTCGCACTCAGAAAACTTGCAGATGCCGGGATTCCCCTGGGAAATCAATCCGTTCTTTTGTCCGGTGTCAACGACTGCCCCCGGATCATGCGTTCTCTGGTCCATAAACTCGTAGCCAATCGGGTTAGACCCTACTATCTCTACCAGTGCGACCTGTCGGAAGGCCTGAGCCATTTTCGAACCCCCGTGGGAAAAGGAATCGAAATTCTCGAAAGCCTCATAGGTCACACGAGCGGATTCTGCGTTCCCACCTATGTCATCGATGCCCCCGGAGGCGGAGGAAAAATTCCGGTCATGCCGAATTACCTCATCTCATGGTCTACCAACAAGGTCGTCCTGCGAAATTATGAAGGGGTCATTACCACGTATAAAGAACCCGATTCGTACGAGCCGACGTTCTGCGATCGAAATTGCACGGAATGCAATCTCCAGCTCGCCCTCGAAGATGCGGGGGAATTCCGTTCCGTGGGGATCGAAAAACTGCTGGCGGATTACGACGACACCATCGCCCTGATTCCCAGGGACAATGACCGGCACGAAAGAAGGGAAGGAAACGGTTCATGAACAGGCACGTTCCGGACCGGCTGGAAACGCTCCCATGCGGCTCCATCATCCAGCATGGTCCGTACAATGACCGGATCTACCTGTTGAAATTAGGAGACGGCTCAAACGGCGATCTCCCTTTCGACCTGGTCCGAAGAGCGGAACGGAGCGGTTATTCGAAGATCTTCGTTAAAGTTCCGTCACACCGTTCGAACTGGTTTTTCCAGGCGGGTTACGTTGAAGAGGCTTCCATCCCCGGACTCTACAACGGGTGCGATGCAGGAATATTTTTGGGGTATTACCTGGAGGGGCGGCGGGCATCCGAAACGGAAGCAGCAAACCTGGATGCAATTCTCCGCCTCGCACTCAGCAGGGCCGGAACCCCTGCGGCACCGCTCGACACAAACCGGTTCTCAATACGCCGCTGCAGGGAAAGGGATGTGGAGGAAATGGCCTCCATCTACAGGGCCGTTTTTCCGACTTATCCTTTTCCAATCCATAATCCCGCTTATCTCCTTGACACGATGCGAAGTCACGTCGACTATTTCGGGGTCGAAACAGGCAACAAGCTGGTGGCCCTTTCTTCCGCCGAGATGGACCTGTCAGCCGAAAATGTGGAAATGACGGATTTTGCAACGCTTACCCGGTGGCAGAGTCACAGCCTGGGGGTGCATCTGCTTTTTCAAATGGAGAAAAGGATGAAACACAAAGGCATCAAGACAGCTTACACCATTTCCCGGGCAAAATCCCCGGGAATGAACATCACTTTTTCCAGGCTCGGTTATGCCTATGGAGGAAGGTTAACAAACAACACCAACATTTCCGCTCAGATCGAAAGCATGAACATCTGGTACAAGGCCATTTCGTAATCTCGGCAGATTTCAAGAAACCCGGGCCGCCGCAACACAGAAAGTGGACGGCCCCACGGATATAACAGCCGTTTCCCGGCCCCTCCATCGTTCAGACAAGCTGGAATCAAACGGGGTGACCGGCAACACGCCCTCATCAACCCTTTCATGGACCCGCCGATAAAAAAAGGATTTACTCATCAATTATTACAGGCTATAATTATTAAAACGAGATATTTTTTAACCCAACGGGCGTTTCATCCAGGTCAACGTGTCGTTATTCCGCCGGACTCAGTCTCTGTAGGCAAATGCTGACTCCGCATTCCGTCAGAAGCCGTGGTCAGGATCAAGAACATGCGCTGGTCAAAAATATTCCCATGGAAAAGAATTCCCGGGGGTTAAAATCCACCATCAGGAATTTCACCTCGCCTGGTGAATCACAACGGAGTCTCCGAAAGCCCGGCATGGCGCCCCAAAAAAAATCCAGGATGTTCCGGGTCGCAACGAGATGGCCGGGCGATCAGAACCCGAAATGTGGGCATTCAGGAAAACCGGAGAACAGGCTCGTCAGGCGTTTTTCATCAAAAACCGGAATGAGCAGGGAAACACCCTTTTTTCTTTTCGCTGATCCTTTGTTCTTCAACCTTCAGGTTCAGCCGCCAGCTTGATCGCTGACGGTTCATAACGGGTGTTTGTGCTTCATGGGTTAACGCATCCGGCACTTCAGCAGTCTTTGCCGGATCGCCTAATTTTCATTTTGGAAGGAGTAGCCAATGATTTCAAAAAACAAAATCGTTCTTGTCATGGCAGGCGCATCTCTCATTTTTGGCTTCACAATCATGGGCTGTGCGGAAAAAGTGGCGGTGCCGAACGAAAAGATCGCAAACGCCGAAAGGGCGATCTCGGGTGCCCGGGAAAGTAACGCCATCGTGAATGCCCCGCTCGATCTGAGAATTTCAGAGGATAAATTAAAGCAGGCAAAGGAGGCCGTGGCCGCCGAAGAGTACGTGCAGGCGGGACGCCTTGCCGATGAGGCGACTCTCGACGCCGATGTCGCCAGGGCGAAGACGCGGGCTGCAAAGGCAAAGGAGATTTCCGGGGAAATGCGTAATACGGTCGATTCCATGCGAAAAGAATTGGAGCGAAGCCATAAATAGGAGGAGCAAAAAGATGGAGAAAGTCAAAAGAAACAGATTCATCATCGTCGACATTCTGCTTTTGATGGGAATATCCTTGTTTATAGCCGGATGTGCCGGCATCACCCCCCAGGAACAGAGGGCCATAGATGCCGTAACCAAAGCGCGGGCCGCTCTTGAAGAAGCCAAGCAGAACCCCCAGATTGCTTCAGTCTCCGCCGTTCCTCTTTATGAGGCGGAGCAGACACTGAAAGAGGCGGAAAAGGTTGAGGATGACGCCGCCCAAAAGGAGCATCTGGCCTACATGTCCGAAAGAAAGACACAGCTTGCCGTTGCATCGGCGGAACGTACGCTGGCGGAGCAGGAAACCTTGAACCTTTCAAAAGAAAAGGATCAGCTGATCCTGCAGCTTCGTGAAAAGCAACTAGGCAAGGCCACGCTCACCGCAAAGGAAAAAGCGGCGGCGCTGGAAAAAGCCCGGATGGAAGCGGAGCAGAAAGCACTTGAAGTGGAGCGAAAGACAGCCGAACTTGCACGGCTGAAAGCCGAACTGGAGGAACTCAAGGCAAGGCCGACCGACCGGGGAATGGTTGTCACCCTGGGCGATATCCTTTTTGCGACGAACCGGGCCACTCTTACAGCGGGAGCCGAAAAGAACATCGATCAGTTGAGCCAGTTCATGAATAAATACCCCACTCGGAAAATCGTCATCGAAGGTCACACGGACAGCAGGGGAAGTTCGGAATATAATTTGACACTTTCCAAGCGACGGGCCGACGCAGTCAAGAAGGCCATGGTTGAAAAGGGGATTGATGAGAGCCGCATCGCGACAAAGGGTTACGGAGAAACCTCTCCGGTGGCCAGCAACAAGACCGCTGCCGGACGCCAGCAGAACCGCCGCGTTGAAGTGATCATTCTTGAAGATGCCCAGAACCCGCAATAGGAACTTCCCTATGGCCCCCTGGTAAGGAGGCAGGCAGACTTCAAAAAGGGCCTCCCGGCCATGTGTCGGGAGGCCCTTTTTCGAATGCGCCGGGCTCCGGAGCGCCTCCGGATCGTCGAAGGTCCTTTTTTTTCAGATGGGCTTATTCGTCATCGCTCCCGACGCCGCCGTTCGGAGAAGGCACAAAGAACTCGGCCTGGGGAAAGTCCCCTAAATTCCTTGCAATGCCTGCATGGAGAAAAGAATTGACCCAGTTGATAATATCGTGCCTCTTGATGAACCGCCTGAGCCTCCGCATTCGGGCCTGCCGCTCATCATCCTGCATGCGCAAGGCGGCATGAATCGTATCGGCCATCCGCTGCCTGTCATAGGGGTTGACAAGAAGCGCGTCCCGGTGGAGTTGAGAGGCGGCGCCGGCGAATTCGCTCAGGATGAGGATCCCTTTTTCCTCTATGTTGCTTGCACAGTATTCCTTCGCGATGAGATTCATGCCGTCTTTCAGCGGGGTGACCAGCGCGATCTCGCAGGTTTTGTAGTAGGCGACAAGTTCCTGGCGCGGCAATGACCGGTATATATAGTGGATCGGCGTCCAGCCGACTTCCGTGAACCTCCCGTTGATCTCCCCCACGATGCGTTCGATCTCCTGCTTGAGATTTCCATACTCTTCCACATCCACACGGCTGGGGACCACCACCTGGATCAGCGTAACCTTCCGGCGCATGTCCGGATAGCACTCCAGGGCATGGGCGAAGGCCAGAAGCCGGTGAGGAATGCCCTTGGTATAGTCAAGGCGGTCCACACCAAGGACGAGCTGCCGATTGGGGAGGTTTTCGTGGATGCTCCATGCCATCTCGGCCACTTCACCGGTTCGGGCAAGGTCTTCAAATTCTCTGTAATCGATGCTGATGGGAAAGGCTCCTACGAGAACCTCGCCGTCGGGACGAAGAATCCGGTTCATGAACTTTTCCTTTGCAACCTTGTAATTGAAGAGCGCCCGAACGCATCCGACAAAATTCCTCAAATCTCTCACGGTCTGAAAGCCGACAAGGTCATATTCCATGAGCGCTTCGAGAATTTCGAAGCGCCAGGGCAGCTTGAGAAAAATGTCCAGGGGCGGGAAAGGAATATGGAGGAAGTAACCCGTCTGGCGTTTTAATCCGAGTCGCTTGAGCTCCCTGCCCACCAGGATGAGCTGGTAGTCCTGGACCCACACATAATCATTCTCGTCCGTATTCGAGACAACAGCCTGTGCAAACTTACGGTTCACCTGCTCATAGAACGGCCAGTACGAAAGATCGAAATTGCAGCGCGAAAAAAGGTCATGGAACAGGGGCCAGAGGATCTCGTTGGAGAATCCGTGATAATACTTGTTCACCTCTTCTTTCGTCAAATGGACCGGCTTCAGGGAGTATCCCGTTTCCCGGGTTCCCCTGCGGATGAGGTCCTCGAGAAGAGGACCAGCCGGCTCCTCCTCGGCATTCGTGCCCATCCAGCCGATCCATATCCCATCGCGATTTTTGAGGACCGGCCCCAGGGCTGTCACCAGACCACCGGATCCCGGTTCGATCTGCCATTTCCCCCTCTGCTCTTTTTTCAAGACAATGGGGAGGCGGTTTGATATGACGGCGAGTCTTCTCTTTTCCATGTTCAATCCTCCTGATGCCCCTCGGGGGCTAGAGCGTCCCATCCCTCAAGAAAGTCTTTCACCGCTTCGATATCGGGCAGAAAGCCCTCTGCAGTCGTTGGAACGTCGGCATTTCCAACTTTGATGCCGATGCCTCGGCCCAAAAGAACCCGGAATGCGTCTTCGTCGGTTTCATCGTCTCCGAGATAGACGCAGAAGGCGTCTTCCGGCTGGCGGGCAAGCAGGATCTGCAAGGCGCTCCCCTTGTCCAGGCCGGTGCACCTCAGTTCAACGCCGCCGTTGAACCCCCTCACTTCAAGATTGTGGAGACGGGCAATGGGGGTCCAGCTGTCCACCGCCCATTTCTCCATGGACAGCGCCTCATCGTCCACCTGCCCTCGTGTATGGAGAGCGATACTGGCCGCCTTTACTTCAAGCTGATCCTTTATTCCCCTGCGGATGCCGGCCTCCAGGGCTTTGCCAAGTCCTTCCCTCTGAATTTGAGACGGCTTCCGGATTTCCAGGGTGCCATCGGAATCGTGGAACTCGCATCCATGGCTTCCGATTGTCATGATGCCTGGCACGCCGAGAAGCTTTTCGATCTCGGCAATGGGCCTGCCGGAAGCGACGGCAATGCCGCCGGAAGTCCTGTTCCGAATCCTGGCGATAAGATCCGGGATGCCGGCCATCGGGTAGGCTTCCATCCGTGCGACCTGGAACGGGGCGACGGTTCCGTCATAATCCAGGACGAGGAAACTCGCCCTGGCGGACTGAAGCCTCTTCCAGAAATCCGGGATGCCCCGTACCGGTATGGGAAAGACGCGCGAGGAAATCACCAGGTCTCGATCCTTTCCCGGGTTTCGAACATGACGGCATGCATCAGGGTGAGGTATTCACGGAGATGGCGCGTCACCAGGAAGTTTTCCAGGACAAAATGATGGGCCTTCTCCCCCATCTCCGTCAGCTGGTCCCGGTGCTTCAGCAGGTACCGGATTCTCAGGGCGGCGCCCTCCGGCGAGGTGACGAGGAAACCGGTGTGATGGTCCACAACCTGAAGCCGGATCCCCCCCGTATCCCCTCCGATTACCGGCTTGCTCTTCCACATCGCTTCGGTCACGGTGAGGCCGAACCCTTCCCGGGTGGACTTCTGGATCACAATGTCCGAGATTCTCTGGAAGGCGTTAATGGTCCGGTGGTCATCACTGGGAAGGAGAAGGACATGGATATCCTCGTCCGTACCGGCGTTCTCTTTGACCCGACGGATCATCTCCTCTCCTTCGGGGTCATCGGCGGCCCCTCCGCCTGCAAGGACAAGTTGAATCGGTGAAAATTCCCTCACCATCCTGTAGGCACGGATCACTCCAATGGGGTCCTTGAACCGGTCGAAGCGCGATACCTGGGTAATGATGGGCCGTTCCGGATCCAGGCCCCACTTGTGGTACATGGCCGAAAGTTCATCGTGCCCCAGATCGATGTTCTTCTCGCTCAGGGGATCGATGCTCGGGGCAACAAGGTAGAGAGGATGGGGAAGCGGCTGGGCGAACTCGGACAGCGACCAGATGCTGGCGGAGTAAGGTTCGACGAACGCCCGCAGGAATTTCCAGACCGGCCGGAACGGGCGGCTCGCATCGATGTGGCAGCGCCATATCCATTTCCCCCGCCGGTTGGGAATAAACTGCAGAAGCGCTGCTGGCTGCGGGTCGTGGATGAAAACCAGATCAGCCTCCTCAAGAGTCTGCCGGAGGGACTCAGCGTTCATCTCGTTAACCCGTTCATATTCCGCCAGATGGTCGGGATGCAGTTCCACCCTCTTACCCTGGAGGCCATTGTGCATCAGTTTCGTGAACGAAAAGAACGGATCGGTCCCGGAGATCACCTCCCATTGAGCGTCGATCCCCAACTCCCGCTTCAGGGGAATGAGCCAGTGGAGAATCTCCGCAACCCCGCCCCCTTCCCGAGTGGAATTGACATGCACGACCTTCATGCCCTGGAGATTCGCAGCGAGCAGCTCTAGGTGATGGATGACGTCCTCGCCGACAATTTGGGCATAGTTCTCCAGCAGTGTCATGACCGGCCCCGCCTTTCTCTCATGTATGCAGCAAAGACCTGATGCAGTTCATTCCGAAGCTCGCTGAGCGTCGTGAAATAGGGGTCTATGCCGGCAATGCGCATGGCAAGTTCCTGGTGCTCTTCACCATAGCCCATGAGCCATTCGGTGAAATCATTTCTTCCCAGAGGGGTTCTCCTGCGCGCATCGATTAAATGATAGAAGATGACTCCCCGTGACATATGAGGGATGTATTCACAGAGATCTTCAATGGTTGAAAACCGTTTGCCGGTGTCGAAAACGACGATCTGGGACCGGACGAAATGGAACCTCTGGGATGGTATGATCCACGAAAGCAGTTCGTTTTCATCGAGCCGCTCTTCGATGACCTCGATGAGTTCCCTGCGCAGTTCTTCGAGGTCCTTGAAACCCGTTGGATCGATCACGGCGAGCCTCTCGGCCAGTGTTTTGTCGTGAATGCCCCGCCAGGTCCAGATCGCAAAATCGTTCTGATAAAGGGGGTCGTCGAAACGGGGGCGCAAAAGGCCGCCCCAGAAATGATAATAGATGCAGCTTGTCGGTATGGTTCCCAGCCTGTCCTTGAGCTCGCGAAGAGTTACCACGTGCTCCCCGGTGGCTACCGCAATGAGTGCGCAGTCCTTCACTGCGAAAGGATCGATCTGCATGGGCCTCCTCACCAAATCACCGTTGGTTTTATCCCGCCTTCAACCTGGATCCGGGAAATCTTTGCAGCAACACCATGGGGAAAGGCTCGATTCCGGCTTCTTCCCGACATTCCGGGGCCGGGCAACCCATTCCCGGAAGCAGCTCAAAAGCGGAATGAGGGTTTGTTTTCTCTTGACATATTTTTCAGAACCGATTATCCAGCGGCAATTAATATTCTTACACGAAATATTTTACCAGAAAGGATTGTCCATGACAACAGAAAGTGGCAATGCTTATGAATATCGAATCATACGCGCTTTGCGTCGCGTCATCCGCGCCGTCCATATCCATTCCAAAAAATTAAACTCGGAGTTCGGACTGACAACGCCTCAGCTTTTGTGTCTCGGTGCATTAGCGGAATCAAGCCGGACAACCCTCACGGATCTGGCCAGGATGGTGAACCTTGGAATAAGCACGGCCAACGGGATCATTGATCGACTGGAAGCGAAGGGATATCTGACTCGAACGAGAAGTTCGGAGGATCATCGCAAGGTGTACCTGGAAATTTCCCAATCCGGAAGGGAAATCATTCTCAAAGCTCCGTCGCCGCTTCAGCACAAGCTGTCGGAGTCCCTGTCGAGGCTTCCCGAATCGGAGCAGATGGTCATCGCCGAATCCCTGGAGCAGGTGGTAAAGCTCATGGAAGCCGAGAAGCTGGACGTCTCGGCCAACCTGTTCCCCGGCGGACAGAGCTACAGAAGTTAAGATAGACATGCCGCAATTACAGCGACTTAACTGAATTCAACGGAGAGGCGGAGAGAAATCGAATGAAAAAAATCTTCATCCGGTCAACTCTTGTTTACATTCTTTTTTCCACGATTGTCCCGACGTTTTTTTTAACAGTCCTTGCCGGTTTCAATCTCCCGGAAAAAACGGATTTCGACGAAGAGATCAAGGTAACCGAATCGGAAGAATTTCACGAAATAACGGGAAAAATCAGAAAAGGTGAAACCCTCTTTGACATTTTTAAACACTACGAACTGAACCTGAACGATCTCTTCAGTTTAAAAGAAGCATCGGCAAGTATTTATAAACTCAGATATCTCCGGGTTAACCAGCCCTATCGGATTCGCCTCGATGAAAACAAACAGATAAACTCCTTCACATACTGGATCGATGAGGACACCATCCTGAATATCACCTGCGGCGAGGAAGGTTTCTGCGCGGAAAAGATCCCTGTGCCTTACGAAAAGAAGATCGAGCACATCGGCGGGGTCATCCAGGATAATCTGATTTCTGCCCTGGGGCATGGCAAAGAGTCCCTGGTGCTTGCACAGAATCTCTCCGATATCTTCGCCTGGGATATAGATTTTACAACAGACATCAGAAAGGGCGACACCTTCAGGCTGGTCGCCGAGGGGTTTTACCTCAATGGAACCCTGAAAAAATACGGCAATATTCTTTCCGCCGAGGTCATCAACAACGGAAAGGCATACCGCGCCTACCGGTTCACGGATGAAGAGGGTACGGATTATTACGATGCATCGGGGAAGTCCCTGAAAAAAACCTTCCTCAGGGCTCCATTGAACTTCAGGCGGATCAGTTCAACGTTCTCCAACGGTCGCTACCATCCGATCCTGAAGATCACCAGGCCTCATCACGGGGTCGACTATGCGGCCCCCGAAGGTACCCCTGTTTCGGCGGCAGGCGATGGATCGGTCGTTTTTGCGGGACGCCGGGGACAGTACGGCAATCTTGTGATTCTGAAGCATCCCGGCGGTTATCAGACGTATTATGGCCATTTGTCGAAAATCCACGAACGTTTAAGGCAGGGAACAGAGGTCAGCCAGGGTTCTTTGATAGGGCTCGTCGGATCAACAGGACTTGCGACGGGGCCGCATCTTCATTTCGAGATGAGGATCAACGACCGCCCCATAAATCCTTTATCGATTTCGGTTCCAAGGGGGTCGGACATCACCGTCAAATCGACGGTAAAATTTGAACGCTTGAAGGCGGAGCAGGATGTTGAACTCGCATCCATTCCTCCCGGCAACTTCCTGGCCATCGAGGGAAAAAGGCATGGCAACCCGGGAAGCAGCGAAGGGTAACGGTGTTTTTCTCCTGCTTTGATGCGGAATACCTTCGAAATAATCGACTCCGGAATGGAGACATTGGGGAAAATCCCTCCGCCTCACGAATGAATCGGAAGGGGTGTACGGAATGGATCTGAACGTTTATCTTGAAAAAATTACGGCCCTTTACCAGGGATATCAATGGCTCATCGTATTTCTGATTATATTTGTCGCGCTTCTATTTGATTTCATTCAAAAAATTGTCCTATCGCGTCTGCACAGGCGGACGCTCCTCACAGAAAACCCCTGGGACGAGGCCATTCTGACTGCTCTTCGGAAGCCTTTGAGCGCCTTGATCTGGATCATAGGCATTTCCGCTGCGGTTAACTACGTAGCACCGAAGACGGCCTTCCTGGAGTATTCCCGGGATGCTGCCCGTGCCGGCATCATCCTTGTTATCGCCTGGTTCTGCGTCAACCTCGTCCGGCAGCTTCATGACAATATCCTGGAAATTCAGCGCAAAAAGGGGAAGCCGGTTGATCCGACCACGGCAGATGCCATCGGCAAGCTTGCCCGGATATCCATTTTTATCACGGCCTCACTGATGATGCTGCAGACCCTGGGCTTCAGCATCTCCGGCGTCCTCGCCTTTGGCGGCATCGGCGGCATCGCCGTGGGCTTTGCGGCAAAGGACATCCTCTCCAACTTCTTCGGCGGATTGACGATCTTCCTCGATCGGCCTTTTGCCGTGGGGGACTGGATTCGCTCACCGGACAGAAACATCGAGGGCGTAGTGGAATACATCGGCTGGCGCCTTACCCGGATCCGAACCTTCGAAAACCGCCCCCTTTACATACCCAACTCGACCTTCACGACCATCGCGCTGGAAAACCCATCCAGAATGACCCATCGCAGGATTTATGAAACCATCGGCGTCCGCTACGATGACGCAAACAAGGTCATGGCCATCGCAAAAGATGTCCGTCAGATGCTGATCGATCACCCCGGCATTGATCCCACCCAGACACTGATCGTCAATTTCAACACCTTCGGCCCCTCGTCCCTGGATGTCATGGTCTATGCCTTCACCAGAACGAAGGTGTGGGTGGAATATCACCAGGTCAAGGAGGATGTGCTGATGAAGGTTTACCGGATTATCCTCTCCCATGGAGCGGAGGTCGCTTTCCCGACCTCGACCATCCATGTTCCCGAGCGGATATTGCTGGAACAGGTAAACCTTAGCTCCCAAAAATAAACACGGAAGGGCCATCCCAAAAAAACAGCGCCTTTATACAAGTCCGGAACTCCTGAACGATCATGAACAAGCAGCGATTCAGCAACTCCCTCTGCCGGAGAATCTGGAACTTTCCGGATCCAGATTCTCCGGTCTTGCCAATCCGAGCAGGAGATTCTGGAATGCCTGAAAACATTAAGGGCTCAACAAACGGACGGGGCAGAAGGCGCCTCCCGCAACTTGTCAATCCTTCCTGCCATTTAACAATTTCTTTTCTCGTCTACTCTTTCCGGAGGCGGTGCTCTCCTTCTTCAGCGAACGGCGGCCGCGGAGGACTCGCCCGAAAAGCGGAATGCAAAAGCCGCAACAGGTGGGCCTATCGTTTCGAACATCGTGACGGCCCCAAGCACCGTGGCTGAAATCAGGGATGCCTGATCCATGAACATCATACAGGAAGTGTCGGCTAGCCCTATCGCCAGACCTGCCATTGGAACCATGAGAAGTCCGCTCGATATTCCGTAACGAAGGGGTTTACGAAGCAGGACCGTTGCTGCGGTAACCCCGGCCGTTTTTGCAAATGTACGGGCAACTACCACCGCGAAGACTGCAGGAGCAAACTCGATCAATTCACTTACATGCAGCTTTGCACCTGCAAAAACAAACAGTACGATAAAAAAAAGCTCAAAGGCAGGACCAAAGGCCAACTCTGAAACAATATTTTCCCTCTCAATACTTTTCGCCGCAACTCCGACAACGAGCGGAACAAGGAGCATGGAAAGCTGCGTCTCCTTCGCAAAGCCAACTGCCAACATGATTGTACCTATTACAAGTGCGAGTCGGTATTGAGCTGCCTGGCGGGTCTTGATAACAAAAAAATGTAGACACCAGCCTAAAATAATCCCCAAAAGGAGCGACCCCATCAGTTGGTACAGGGGCTGAAGAATCACGGTCATCCAGTGTGAACCTACGGTGTAATGCATGAAGGGCAGAATGAAAGAGAATAACGTAAAAGAAATCAGATTATTGAGCGCAACCAGTGTCTCCGTGGATTCCGTCACTTTGCCCGATGCGCCGACTTCATTCGCCACATGCAAAAGAACCGCTGGGGATGAGGAAACGGTGATTGCGGCAACCAGTGCAGCCGTTGCGATCCCCACATCAAAAATCGAGAGGATGTAGGTTACAAGACAAAAGGTCGCAACACTTTCAACAAGAGAGACCAGAAGGAGGCTTGGGTTATGTCGAAGCATGGCCATGTCGAGTGACAACCCAAGCCGATAGAGAATAAGCCCAAGGGCGATATGTATAAGAATCCCTGACTGGGCCAAGGTTTCCTGGCTCAAAATATTGATTCCGCTCGGCCCGAAGAAGAATCCGACAGCCATAAACCCCGTGATGCTTGGAAGCCAGGGGATAAGATGTGTGATGAATCCGCCAAGGGACCCGATCAGCAGGATGAGGCCAAATGCCATCAATGGCGTGATATCTGCTGGAAAGCTCGGCAAACAACTCATGGAGAACTCCGTCTGATCAGGTTAGTGTAATGGGGGGAATCATAGGAACCCCATGGAGGGATCGCCTCTTTTCTGTCCATCAGCCGTTCCACCCCTTTTGCCCCTTCTCGCTGATATGCTCAATAACGGGAGGTGGCCGCCAGCGGTTCATGAATTTTCATCTCTCCGGAATCAATGACATGAACCGATTTATCATGCTGGGTTATCCGGACTTCCGCAAGATCCAAAAGCCTCTTCATCGCCGGTTTGCTCCAATCAAAGCAAGATAAAGATGATTAGTCAAGGCTTGAGCTTGTCGCCTGGCAAATTACCTCCCCGATGGTATAGGGTCTCCTGAATAGGCTTCCGTCACCGTCGCAGTACGAGATATTTCCTGGCCTCCTCACTGAAGAGCAGAAGGAAGGCAAAGGGAAGAAGGACCAGCCACATTGCCGGGGAAAGGGGATAGGTCGAGAATACCCTGTTTCCGTAAGGGGAATAGACGATGAAGAGCTGAAGGCAGAGTTCGAAACCGATGCCGATGAAGATGAACCGGTTTGAAAAAAAACCGAGTCTGAACACGGACTCTTTCGCCGACCGGCAGGCAAAGACGTTGCCGATCTGGACGATGATGATCGCGGTGAGACACGCCGTCGTCGCCTGCAGATAGAGGACGTGATCCGGCGCTGCCTCCATCCCCCATGTCCAGCCCCCGTTGATCATGACATAGAAGAAACCGGACATGCAGGCGAAGGCTTCGATCGGCCCCAGGAAGAGATAGGCACGGGAAAGGAGCGAAAAATTGAGGAGTCTCTCGTTCCTGCTTCGGGGCGGCTGCCTCATCACCGCCGGTGTCGGCTTTTCCGTGCCGAGGGCCAGTGCCGGAAGCATGTCCGTGCCGAGGTCGACGGCCAGGATCTGCATGATCGTCAGCGGCAGCGGGATCCGGAACAGGATGTATGCGAGGTAGGGGACGGCCTCCGGGATGTTGGAGGCAAAGATGTAGGTGATAAATTTCCGGATGTTCTCGTAAACCGCCCGGCCTTCCTCAACGGCATTGACGATGGTGGCGAAATTGTCATCCAGCAGGATCATGTCCGAAGCTTCCTTCGCGACATCGGTACCCGAAATGCCCATGGAGATGCCGATATCCGCCTTTTTCAGGGCAGGCGCGTCATTGACGCCGTCGCCCGTCACAGCGACCCATTCCCCTTCCTCCTGGAGGATCGAGACGACCCTCATCTTGTGCTTCGGCGCCATGCGCGCAAAGAGGATTTCTCCGACCGAGAGTTTTTCCCGGAGTTCCCGGTCATCCATTTCCAGGAACTCCGGCCCTTCGATCACGAGCGGATCGCCCTTCACCAGGCCGATCTCGCGGGCGATGGCAACTGCCGTCCGGCTTCCATCCCCCGTGATCATGATGACCTTGATGCCCGCCTCATGGCATTTTCCAATGGCCTCCGGCACCTCAGGCCGCGGCGGGTCTTCGAGCCCGACCAGGCCGGCCAACACAAGATCCTCTTCCAGAGACGAGGGGTCCGGGGGGAGGAGATCGGAAGGATTTTTCCTGTAGGCGAAGGCCAGAACCCTCAGCCCATGATCCATGAGGGACCCATAGGCATCCAATGCCCTTTCGCGAAAGGTCTCCTCCATCCCGTATTCGACGCCGTTCACCAGGAACCGGCTGCACAGGGGCAGGATGCTCTCCATGGCCCCCTTCGAAAAGACGATTCCCGCGTCCCCCACTCTGTTCACGGTGGTCATCCTCTTCCGGTCCGAGTCGAAGGGAATCTCAAACATGCGTTCTGCACTCAGATCACCCAGGCTTTCCCTTCCAAGCCGCAGCAGGGCAGTCTCGGTGGGATCCCCCCGGTATTCATTGTCGGCGAAGCGCGCATTATTGCACAGAAGGGCCGCCTGCATCAGCGGATCATCGGCCGGCGCCATAAATCCCTGCGCATCCAGGATCGAGCCGTCTCTCCATATTTTTTCCGCGGTCATTCGATTCTGGGTCAGTGTTCCGGTCTTGTCGGTGCAGATCACGGATACGCAGCCCAGCGTCTCCGCCGAGGAGAGATTCTTGATCAAGGCCTTCCGTTTCGCCATTCTCTGGCTCGCCATGGCCAGGGAGAGGGTGACGGTGGGCAGCATCCCCTCGGGGATCAGGGCGACGGTGATGCCGACGGCAAAGATGAAATTTCCCCAGAAATCCCTCCCGATGACAAATCCGAGGGTGAAGAAAAAGATGCCGACCAGGGCGGCGATGGTCGCCACCAGGCGGGTCGCCTTGGCAATCTCCTTCTGAAGCGGGCTGAGATCCTGCTCAACGGCGCTCGTCAGATGGGCGATCCGGCCGAATTCCGTCCCCATTCCTGTTGCGAACACCAGGGCTTTTCCCGAACCGCTTATGATGCTTGTTCCGGCAAAGACAATATTGGGGCTGTCCAGAAGTTCGCCCGGCGCAGGCAGAGCATTGCGAAGGCTGGCTTCGGACTCGCCCGTCAGCGGAGCATTGTTGACCTTCAGCATGGCGCCTTCGATGAGGCGGGCGTCGGCGGGGATCCGGTCCCCTTCGGAAAGGAGCATAACATCCCCCGGGACAACCTCCCGAGACGGGACCTTCCGCTCCTTTCCTTCCCGGACAATCCGCACCGAAAAGGGCAGAAGCCTCTTCAGGGCCTCCAGGGCCTTCTCGGCGCGGTATTCCTGGATGTAGGTAAAGACGGCATTGATCACAATGACGCCGATGATGGCAAAACCGAGGGTGCCCATGTCCTCGCCGGGATGGAGATAATCGGAAAGGAAGGCGAGCCCTGCGCCGACCCAGAGGAGCAAGGCCAGGAAATGGGTAAACTGCTTCAAGAACCGGATCGCCAGGGGAGTTCTGTGCGCCTCCCGGATCTCGTTGAAACCGCTTTCCGAAAGCCTTCGGGCGGCTTCCTTTTCGGAAAGGCCGTTTTCCGAACTGACAAGGGCCCGAAGGGCCTCCTCCCGGGAAAGGCTGTTAATCTTCATGGCGGGGCTTCAGGATGATGAGGTCGCAGGGTGTCTCTCTCAGAACCTGCTCGACGGGACTGCCATTGAGCAGGGAAGCCAGAAGGCTCCGCTCGCTGGCCCCCATGATGATGAGGTCATGCCGCTTTGCAAAGGCTTCGACCGTGATGTTCCGGGCGATCCCTCCCGGCAGGTGCCGCCCTTCATGCTCGATGTCCCTCTGCGTGAGATGACTCATGAAGTGCGCGATGTCCGTTGACCTGCGCTCTTCCCATTCCGGGGGAGTGAGGTGTATCTCTCCGGAAAAGAGCTTTTCCAGAGGCTTCGGCGCATGGAAGACGAAAACCTTTGCCCCGAATGCCTTGGCCATGGCGGACACAAAAAGCGCACGTTCCCGCACGCGATTGATCCTTGCCTTCACCGGAACGAGAATCCTCCCGGGGCGCACCCTGCCGGAATGGGCAATGCGCACGAGGGCCACGGAGCAGGGAAGCTTCAGCGACAGGCTCCGGGCCACAGTGCCGGCGTAGAACCTTTTCTCAAGATCCTCTCTCCGGGTCGAGGCAAAGACAAGCCCGATCCTTTCCTGGCGGACGATTTTCCCGATCTCCCGGAGGGGATTTCCCGTGGAGGCGATGCTTTCCGCCTGGATGTTCCGTTCCAGGGCGTCGTCGAAAAGCCGCTGAATGGCTTCCTCGGCGATGTGGCGGTCATGGGGGGGCATGCCCTCCTCGGCGACAAAGCAGATATAGAGCTTTGCATGAAGCTCCTGGGCGAGGTTCAGGGCATAGCGCGCCGCCACTTCGGAATTCAGATGCTCATTGACTGCGGCAAGAATCTTTTTATACATGGTTTCCACGGAATCGCTCCGGCGGCATGGTCCCCTTCTCGGCGGAAAAGGCTTCCTTCCGGGGGAAAACCCCCGAAAAGGCTCTCACGGACAAGCCTCTCAGCCCTTTGTGCCCTCGGCTCATTTTGCCGAATTTATTTTACTCCCCGACACGGACGATTTCTATGAGAAATGTGGCCGTGGATGAAAAAGATTTCCGGAAAGTCAGACCTGTCCCGCAGACGAAGCCTTCAGGGCACACCATGGCCGGCCATCGGTCACAATATCCTTGAATTCCCCGGATTCCCCCCTTATGATCAGCAGGATCAGTCGCCTATTTCCTATTCGAGGTTGGCACAGGCAATGAGCAGCGGGCTGGACCCCAAAATATTTCCCGGACTTTCGGAAGAGGAAGCTGCACAGCGCTTACTCCGGGATGGGTACAACGAGTTGCCCTCGTCCCGGGGGCGCAGCGTCTGGGCCGTCACCGGGGATGTCGTGCGGGAACCCATGTTTCTGCTGCTGGTCACCTGCGGAACCCTTTACCTTTTCCTGGGAGATGTTCATGAAGCGCTGATGCTCCTCGGTTTTGTCTTTGTCGTCATGGGCATCACGCTTTATCAGGAGCGCAAGACGGAGCGGGCCCTGGAGGCCCTGCGGGATCTTTCCAGCCCCCGCGCCCTGGTGATCCGGGATGGCCGGGAAAGACGGATTGCCGGACGGGAGGTTGTCCGGGGGGACATCCTGGTGGCGAAAGAGGGGGATCGCATTCCCGCCGATGCGGTTCTGCTCTCCTGCCTGAGCCTCTGCGTGGATGAGTCTCTCCTGACCGGAGAATCCGCACCTGTCCGGAAGTCCGCCGACCCCTGCGCCTCCGGAATGGGACGGCCGGGCGGTGACGATCTTCCCTTCATTTACTCGGGGACGCTGGCCGTTCAGGGCCAGTGCATCGCCCGGGTACTGGCCACGGGCATCCACACCGAGATCGGGAAAATCGGCAGGGCCCTGCAGGACGTTGCGCCGGAGGAATCTCTCCTGCAGAAGGAGACGGGGCGGCTGGTCCGCTATTTCTCGCTCCTTGGACTTTCCCTGTGCGCCGTGGTCATTGTCGTCTATGGGTTGACGAGGGGGGACTGGCTCCATGGGCTTCTGGCGGGCATCACCCTGGCCATGGCGACCCTGCCGGAAGAGTTTCCCGTCGTGCTTACCGTCTTCCTGGCTATCGGAGCCTGGCGCATTTCCCAGAAGCGGGTCCTCACCCGGCGTGTTCCGGCCGTCGAGGCCCTTGGTTCAGCCACCGTCCTCTGTGTGGATAAAACAGGGACACTCACCGAAAACCGGATGACCGTCCGGAAAATGTTTGCCCGGAACTCCTTCTTCACGCTGGGAAATTTTGATCAGCAGATCCTGCCCGAACCTTTTCACGAGCTTGCGGAATTCAGCATCCTGGCAAGCCAGATCGACCCCTTTGATCCCATGGAAAAGGCGATCAAGCTGTTGGGAGACCTCCACCTTGCAGAAACGGAACATCTCCATTCAGACTGGGCGCTGGTTCACGAGTACCCCCTCTCCCGGGAGCTGCTTTCCCTGTCCCGCGTCTGGAAATCCCCTCATGGCGGAGACTACGTCATCGCCGCCAAAGGCTCACCGGAAGCGATTGCCGATCTCTGCCACCTGAATGGAGGAGAGACGGAGGAGCTGGATCGGCACGTTCGCTGCCTTGCCGATGATGGCCTCCGGGTGCTCGGGGTCGCCAAGGCCGTTTTCGAGCCCTCGGACCTGCCCGATGGACAGCATGACTTCGTTTTCGAATTCGTGGGCCTGATCGGGTTGTCCGATCCGGTGAGGGCCTCGGTCCCGGAATCGATTCGGGAATGCCGTACAGCCGGAGTCCGCGTGGTGATGATTACCGGAGACTATCCGGGAACGGCCCGGCACATCGCCCGTCAGATCGGCCTGGCGCCCGGTGAGGACTGCCTGACGGGACCGGATCTGGACGCCATGTCCGATGAGGAACTGCAGCGGAGGATTTCAGCCGTCAACATCTTTGCCCGTGTCGTCCCGGAACAGAAACTGCGGCTCGTCGAAGCCCTCAAGGCAAAGGGTGAAATCGTGGCGATGACGGGGGACGGAGTCAACGACGCCCCGGCCCTGAAGTCCGCCCATATCGGGATTGCCATGGGGGGCAGAGGAACGGATGTGGCGAGGGAATCCGCTTCACTGGTGCTTCTCGACGACGATTTTTCGTCCATCGTCCAGGCCCTGAGACTGGGGCGCCGGATATTCTACAACATCCGAAAGGCCGTGGCCTACATTGTCGCGATCCATGTGCCGATTGCGGGATTGTCCCTGATTCCCGTACTCTGCAACTGGCCCCTCATTCTGATGCCGGTTCACATCCTGTTTCTGGAATTGATCATTGATCCGGCCTGCTCGATCGTCTTCGAAAACGAACGGGAGGAAGCAGACGTGATGACCCGCCCTCCCCGAAACCCGGCCGAACCCCTGTTGAACGCGAAAACGCTGGCCGTCAGCCTGATGCAGGGCATCAGCGTTCTTTTACTCCTGGTGGTCGTCTTTCTTTTCTCCTTCCATGAGGGCCTTGGAGAAGGCTACGCCCGGGCGTTGACGTTCACGGCCCTTATTGCCGCCAACCTCTGCCTGATTCTGACCAACCGCTCCTGGTCACGAACGATTCCGGCCACGCTGAACGCTCCCAATCCCGCGCTCTGGTGGGTGATAGGGGGAACCCTTCTCTTCATGGGGCTGGTCCTGTACGCTCCCGCCTTGCGGCATCTGTTCAAATTCGACCGGCTCCATGCCCCCGATCTCTGGCTGTGCCTGGCGACGGGAGTGGTCAGCATTCTCTGGTTCGAGGGACTCAAATTCCTTCGCGGCCTCCAGAAACCGTTTTTTATGCGATGATTTCTTGACAATAAGCGTTTATAGTGATTTATGAAGTGCCGCTTAATTCTCAGATTTTGAGGAGCGGGGGACCCATTTTTTCCGGGGCGTATCACCACACATAAGGTGTAGGGCATCCTCTTCGGCCCGAGCCCGTCAGCTAACCCCGCAGGCGTCGTTGAGGAGACCTTCCCCATCATTCATCGGGATCTGCTCCTCCAAGTTCCTGTTGAATTTAAGGGGGGTGCCCAATCTTTGGAAAATCAACCTGACGAAGGCCAACCGCAGGCCTCACAGAATTCGAACATCAATTCCCAAAACCACCAGAAGGGGAAATTTCTTCTCCTCGCCCTCGGCGCCCTGGGCGTTGTCTTCGGCGACCTGGGAACCAGCCCGCTTTACACCGTCCGGGAGTGCTTCTATGGGACGCACGCGATCAGCCTTTCCCACACCAATCTCATGGGAACGCTTTCCCTGATCTTCTGGTCGATGACCATGGTCATCAGCATCAAGTACGTGGTTTTCATCATGAGGGCGGATAACCGGGGAGAAGGCGGGATTTTTGCCCTCCTCGGCCTGATCCCCAGACCGTCGAGCAATATTTCATCCGGGCAACATGCCCTCGTGATGCTGGCGGGCATTCTGGGAGCGGGGCTTCTCTGCGGCGAGGGGATCATCACCCCGGCCATCTCCGTCCTTTCCGCAATCGAGGGCCTCGAGGTGGCGACCGAGGCGGCAAAACCGATGGTGGTTCCCCTGACCTGCGCAATCCTCCTCGGGCTCTTTCTCGTGCAGCGCCGGGGCACGGCGGACATCGGTATCGTTTTCGGTCCGATCATGCTTCTGTGGTTTGCCGCCTTGAGTTGCCTGGGCTTCGTGCAGATTCTTCACGAGCCCCGGGTGCTTTCCGCGGTGAACCCGATTTTTGCCTTCAACTTTTTTTTACAGAATCATTTCCATGGATTTCTTGTGCTCGGCTCCGTGGTCCTCTGCTTTACCGGTGGAGAGGCCCTTTACGCGGACCTGGGCCATTTCGGACGCAGCGCCATCCGCTTCTCCTGGCTCGCCATCGCCTACCCGGCCCTGCTGCTCAACTACTTCGGCCAGGGAGCGCTCCTTCTTCATCACCCGGAAATGAAAGTCAACCCCTTTTACGGCGTCGTTCCCGAACCCCTGCTCTATCCGATGGTCGGCCTGGCGACGGTTGCCGCCGTGATCGCTTCGCAGGCCCTGATTTCCGGGGTCTTTTCCATCACCCAGCAGGGCATACAGCTGGGATTTCTTCCCCGCATCAGGATCGTTCACACCTCCAGCGAGATGGAGGGGCAGATCTACATCCCCTTCGTCAACTATGCGCTCATGATCAGCTGCATCGGCGTCGTTCTCGGTTTCGGCGCATCCAGCGGACTGGCAGGGGCCTATGGCCTTTCCGTGACCGGCACGATGACGATCTCCTCGTTCCTGTTCTTCCTGGTCCTGGTCTACAACCGGAAATGGCCCCTCTGGAAGGCCATTCCCCTGGTGGCCACCTTTCTTGTCTTCGATCTTTCCTATCTGGGGGCCAATTTTCTGAAAATTGTCGACGGGGGGTGGTTCACCCTTCTGGCGGCGCTGATCATAACGACCGTGATGACCACCTGGCGCAGAGGAAGGGAGGAGTTGAACCATAAGCTTCAGGGGGAAAGACTGCCGGTGGACATTTTTCTTGAAGAGGTTGCGAAGCACAAGCTTCCCCGGGTCCCGGGCACGGCGATTTTCATGACGATCTCTCCAGCGGGCATACCGCCCACCCTTCTGCACCATGTGAAGCACAACCACATGCTGCACGGGCAGGTGGTGCTCCTCAGCATCCGTTCCACAGGCGTTCCCATGGTTCCGGATCGGGAACGCGTCGCCGTTGAAGATCTGGGCCAGGGATTTTACCGCCTGGAGGCCGTCTGCGGATTCATGCAGGAGCCCGATGTGCCGAAACTTCTGAAAATCGCCGCAGCCCAGGGGCTGGCGACGGATCCCATGACGACGACCTTCTATCTCGGCAGAGAATCGCTCCTCACCACCGGGACGGCGAAAATGATGCTCTGGCGCAAATCGCTCTTTGCCTTCATGTCCCGAAACGCCGGAACCCCTGCCTCCTACTTCAACCTGCCGGTCAACCGCGTGGTGGAACTGGGCGCTCAGGTGGAAATATAACCCCCAGAAAACCCGTGGGTTGCCTTGAGAGGAATCGAACGCCCATCCGTCATAAAAATGCGGGATCTCCCGGCGGCGATTCGCATTGCCGGAGGATCCCGCATGGTTATGGGGAGGGCGCTGACGGCCCCCCCCGAAAACAGCCCCTGTGGACTGCCTGCTTGCTTTTTTGCCTGTTCCGGCCCGCCTAACGGCCCATCATGCCGGGACCGTTACCGTAGCCCATTCCGGGACCCATTCTCGGACCCTGTTCGGGGGCGAAGCAGGGTCCTCTGCGACCCAGGTTCCCAAGTTGGCCCCGCTGTTCCGGAGTCAGCAGCTGATAGACGGCCCACTGATAGCTCGTCCTCTTGTCATGGATCTGATCCCTGATGGCCCGGATTTCCTTGTCCAGGGCTGTGATTTTGGCCTGATCCAGGTTCTTTTCCAGCCAGAGGAGCCTCAAATCGCCCTTCTTGCTGTAGAGCTGATCCCGGAGGGGCTTGATGTCCTTCAAGTGCGCGGCCTGCATGTCCGTCAGCTTGGCCTTCTGTTCCACCGTCAGGTTGAGTCCCGGAACTTTGGTGACATCTGCGCAAGGACCGTCTCCATGGCCCCGCCATCCCCTGTAAGCAAAAGATGGCACAGCAACCGCAACCGCAAGAACCAACACGGCCATCACCGTCAATAATTTCTTCATGGTCATTTCTCCTTTCTAAATGTGTTTTCGTTACTCTCCTTAATGGCAACAGTTGTGCCAGGACAGAAAGAAACGCCTATATTGTTGATATTAAAGGATTATTAAGAAAATGAATTTTTCTCTTTCGATGAAGGAGAGAAAATATGGGTAAAAAGTATCCAATTGTGGTATCCAGCTGAACAGTGTGTATCCAGTTAGGACATCGGGGCATCAACAGCCCCGAAAAAGCAGAGTGCGATGGATGGACAATCTCATGAAAAAGGTTCGCAGCGGATCTTCTTTAAGGAATTTCTGGGTGATGATCCCGCCGTGGATCATCCTGGGGGCGCTCCTGGTTTTGATTCCGATCTTCGCCTTCATCACCCTGGGGAATATCCACCGGGAGAACGAACTCACCACCCGCCTGCTGATTGAAAAGGGAGAGGCCCTGATACGCTCCTTCGAGGCGGGCGCCCGAGCGGGGGCCGGCCTCGAGTGGGGCAGCGTCCAGCTTCAGAAGCTGCTGATCGAAACGGCCCGCCAGCCGGGGGTGGATTATCTCATCATCGCCGATACGCAGGGGGTCATCGTGGCGGACAGCGATCCTTCCATGGTGGGAGAGATATACGGTTGGAACCTGGATCTCAGGGCGGCCGCCCGACGCACTTCGGCAGCCTGGCGCCGGATCGCCGATGATCAGGGCACCCATACCTTTGAGGTGTACCGGGGCCTTTCTTCCCCGGGAAGCCCTTTTCCGGGATTCCAGGAGCGGGCGGATCTTCCGGACAGCAGGGGCGCTGACGACAGAGCCCCGGAAAATGCCGGCCAGCCCCGGGGCTATGTAATCTTTGTCGGGCTGGACATGGGCCCCGTCCTGGCAGCCCAGGGACAGGACACCCGGAATGCCGTTATAACCGGCGTATCGCTCCTTCTCATCGGCTTTGCCGGAATGGTTTCCCTGCTCCTGGCACAGGGCTACCGTTCGGTGCGCGGCTCCCTTTCCCGGGCCAGGGCTTTCTCCGACAGCCTGGTGAATCACATGCCCATCGGGCTTGTGGCCATGGACCCCGGGAAAAGGATCATCGCCTTCAACGAGACGGCGGAAGCCCTTTTCGGGCTGCCGGCCGGGGATGTTTTGGGGCGAACAGCCGAGGAGGCCCTGCCTGATATCATTACAGAAACGACCGAAGGCCTCGGCAAGGCTCAGCAGATCCTGGAAAGGGAAGCGGAATGCCCAGTGAACAGGGAACGGACGATCCCCCTGTCCGTCATCGCCACAAGGCTTCAGGATGACGAAGGGAATTTTTTCGGATATGCCATCCTCTTCCGGGATCTGACGGAGGTACAGCACCTCAAGAGGGAATTGGAGCACAACCGTCGGCTGGCGGCCATCGGCAGCCTGGCTTCCGGCGTGGCCCATGAAATCCGGAACCCCCTGAGCTCCATCAAGGGATTTGCCACTTACCTGCGGGAGCGCTACCGGGACAATCCCGAGGATCTCCAGGTGACGGACATTATGATCCAGGAGGTGGAGCGGATGAACCGGGTGATCGGCCAGCTTCTGGAATTTTCCCGCCCCCTGACCCTGAACCGGAAGGAGGCGGCCATCGAACCGATTCTCCGGCATGCCCTGAAAATGATAGAAGTCCAGGCCCGGGAGAAAGGGGTGTCCCTTGAAGCCGATTTCGGCCGCACGGTGCCCGATCTTCTTCTGGACAGCGACCGTATGACCCAGGTCTTTCTCAATCTGACCCTCAATGCCCTCAACGCCATGGAAAAGGGCGGAACGCTTTCCCTCAGGGTCGTCCAGTCTGGCGATCGAACCGTCCGGGTGGACGTTTCCGACACGGGAACGGGAATCGGCAAAGAGGAACTGGGGCGGATCTTTGATCCGTATTTCACGACCCGCCCTTCCGGAACCGGCCTTGGATTGCCCATTGCCCAGCGAATCGTCGAGGCTCACGGCGGAGAGATCCTTGTCTCCAGTGAACCCGGAAGGGGAACGGTATTTTCCGTCCTTCTTCCCCGCCGAGAGGCTTCGTCCGAACCTATCGAAATGGAGTTGTCTTCATGAAAAAGAAGATTGAAATTCTAGTGGTTGATGATGATTTTGCCCACCGGACCATGCTCAGGACCCTGATCTCCGGCTGGGGATATGCCGTTTCCGAAGCCGATGACGGGGCGACGGCCATTGAAGCCGTCCATCGGCACCCGGTAGACCTGGTTCTCATGGATATCCGGATGGTGCGGGTTTCGGGAATCGAGGCCCTCGAGGAAATCCACAGGCGCAATCCGGCCATCCCCATCATCCTCATGACCGCCTATGCCTCGGTGGAGACCGCCGTGGAAGCTCTCAAGAAGGGGGCCTACGATTACCTGACCAAGCCCCTGGACTTCGACGAGCTGAGGCTTGTTATGGAACGGGGGCTGGAGCACACGCACCTGAAGGAGGAAAATCTTCTCCTGAAGGAACGCCTGGGACTCCGCTTTGACCGGCGTAATGTCATCGGTCGCAGCGAGGCCATGACCAGGCTCCTCGACCTGGCGGCCCAGGTGGCCCCGTCTGAGGCGACGGTTCTCATCACCGGCGAATCAGGGACCGGAAAGGAGATTATCGCAGCCGCCATCCATTACAACAGCCTGCGGAAGGAGGGGCCCTTCATCAAGATCAATTGCGCGGCCATTACGGAAACGCTGCTGGAATCAGAGCTCTTCGGCCATGAAAAGGGCTCCTTTACCGGAGCTGACCGCCGCAGGGAGGGAAAGTTCCGCCAGGCCAACAGCGGGACCATCCTGCTCGACGAGGTGAGCGAGATGTCCCTGTCCATGCAGGTGAAGCTGCTTCGGGTCCTCCAGGAACGGGAAATCACCCGGGTCGGCGGTGAGGAGGTCATCCCCATCGACGTGCGGGTTATTACCGCCACCAACCGGGACCTTGTCCGGGAAATCGCCGCCGGACGCTTCCGGGAAGACCTCTACTACCGGCTCAATGTGGTGACCCTCCAGGTTCCGCCCCTGCGCGAGCGCAAAGAGGACATCCCCCTTTTGGCCGTCCATTTTCTGAAGGAATTCGCCAAGAAAAACCGCAAGGAGATCAAGGGATTCACCCCTCGCGCCCTGGACCGGATGCTCCGCTACCCCTGGCCCGGCAATGTGCGGGAACTGATGAATACCGTTGAACGCGGGGTAGTTCTTTCCCGGTCGGACTATCTCGACGAGCCTGACCTCTCTCCCGTTCTCATGGAAAACGACCCCGGCGAAGAGCAACACGGGGCCGCAGTCGGGAAGTCCTCCCTTGAAAGCGTTGAGAAGGCAACCATTCTGAAAACCCTGGACGAAACCGGCGGGAACAAGAGCGAGGCGTCACGGCGGCTGGGAATCACCCGGCGGACCCTTCACCAGAAGCTGAAAAAATACGGTATGATGTAAAAGTGGAGCCGCCCCTCTAGAACAAAAATGGCCCCGAATCGCCGCAGAGACCGGCGGATTCGGGGCCCCCTGATGTAATCGGATGCAAGAGATGAAAAATCCGCGGCATCCATGAATTTTTTAACCGATGGCTGCGGATCCCCGCTCCCCGGTGCCGATCCGGACGCACTCCTGCAGGTCCAGGACAAAGATCTTCCCGTCGCCGGTCTCTCCGGTGTGGGCGCCTTTAACGATGGCCTGAATGGTCTTTTCCACAAAATCCTCGTTGACGGCGATGTCCAGCCTCACCTTCCGCAGCAGGCCGCCGGCCTCGCGCATTCCCCGGTACACCTCCGTATATCCTTTCTGGCGCCCCTGACCAAGAACATTGGAAACGGTCATGAGGTTCACGTTCACGGCTTCCAGGGCACCTTTCACTTCCTCCAGCTTGTGGGGCTGGATAATGGCCACAATCAGTTTCATGGTTTTTCTCCTCACTCTACGACCGTGTAGGCCGATTCGCACTGCTGACTCAGATCGAGCCCCAGGATTTCACTCTTCTTGTCCACTTTCATGCCCAGCAGGGCGTCGATGACCTTGAAGAGAACAAAGGTGACGACAGCGGCGTAAAGAACGGTAACCCCCACAAGCGCGAGCTGGACGAGAAATTGATGGAGGCCGCCGAAAAAGAGGCCGTCCGCACCGGCGGAATTGACCGCCTTCTCCGCCAAGAGTCCCGTGGCGATCGTGCCCCAGGCTCCGCCGACCCCGTGCACGCCGAAGGCATCGAGGGAATCGTCATAACCCAGTTTGGCCTTGACGACGGCAATGGCCATGTAGCAGATCGCGCTGGCGGCCGCCCCGATGACGATGGAGCTCAAGGGGGAAACAAAGCCGCAGGCGGGGGTGATGGCCACCAGGCCCGCCACCGCACCCGTCACAGTGCCGAGGACGGTGGGCGCGCCGTGAATCCTCCATTCGATCAGGGCCCAGGCAAAACCCGCCGCAGCCGTTGCCGTATTGGTCGTTACGAAGGCATTTGCCGCCAGCTCATTGGCGGCAAGGGCGCTTCCCGCATTGAACCCGAACCAGCCGAACCAGAGCAGCGCGCCGCCCAGGACCGTGAAAGGCAGATTGTGAGGCCGGAAGGGTTCGCTGGCATAGCCGATCCGCTTTCCAAGCAGCAGCGCCATGACCAGGGCGGATATGCCGGAACTCACATGAACGACGATTCCCCCCGCAAAATCAAGGGCGCCCAGTCTTCTCATCCAGCCGCCCGTACTCCAGACCCAGTGGGCCAGGGGATCATAGACCAGGGTGGCCCAGAGGATCGTCAGTACGAGAAAGGAGGAAAATTTCACCCGTTCCGCAAAGGCGCCGATAATCAAGGCCGGCGTGATGATGGCGAACATCGCCTGGAAGATCATAAAAACGAGATGGGGAATGGTGGCGGCATAATCCCCGTTGGGAGCGCCCCCGACCCCCTTCAGACCCGCCCAGTCCAGACCGCCGATGATTCCCCAGCCCGTATCGGGACCAAAGGCCAGGGAATATCCATAAAGGACCCACTGCAGACTGATGGCGCACATGATGATAAAGCACTGCATAAGAATGGAGAGAACATTCTTCCGCCGCACCAGCCCGCCATAGAAAAAGGCCAGGCCGGGCGTCATAACAAAAACCAGTACCGTGGACATGAGGACCCAGGCGGTATCTCCTGCATTCATGATGAGTTCCTCCTCTAGAATTTCAATCGTTTCAAAGTGCCGCAGATCTGAAAACCGGTTTCTTTATCGGCCGGCGACAAGCGGTTCCGCAAGCTTGACGCCTTGGAAAGGAACAGAGCAAAGGGAGTGCCAGGGGAAAAAATCATTTTATCTTATTGATATAACAAAACAAATACTTACCAGCCCTCGGCTCGGATACTTAATTGGAACAATATTGTTCCTTCGCGGCACTGCTTCAGACCATAATTGAACAACGGCCTGTCCAGACAGGGGGATTTCCCCTGGCGGAAACACCGGTCCCGCTCCTCCATCTTCAAGGATCAAAGCCGGATTCCGACACCCCCGGACTCCTTGTATCGCCTTTCACGGCCTGCCGGGCAAAGGCAGCTCCGCCGCAGGATTTCCCCTTGCGCTGCGGGATAAAACATGGAATGAAAGCGTGGGCTGTAAGGGGAGAGTCGATGTCGCACAGGAGATTCAATGGACTTGAGCTATACGCTTTTAAGGAGCGGAAAAAGGCGGAAGACGCTCTGCCTCCAAGTGGCAAGGGATGGCCGGATCGTCATCCGGGCCCCCTTGTTCACCCCTCAGGATGAAATCGAGAAGTTTTTTTTGAACAAACTGGACTGGCTGAGGGATCGCCTCCGAAAGAGGGACAGGCTGCCGGAGGAAAGGAGCCCTCGGGCCTTTCGGGAAGGGGAAACCTTCCTCTTTATGGGAACGGCCTATCCCCTTCGGATCGAACCGGCAGATTCCGCTTTGGAAGGCCGGCTTTTCTTCGATTCCAGGCATTTCGTTCTCGGACGGAGCGATCCGGCAAGGGGCCGGGAGATTTTTACCGCCTGGTACGGAGAGCAGGCCCGGAGACACATCGGGGAGCGACTGGAGGAATTCAGCCGGCGCCTGGAGCTCTTTCCCCGGAGTTTTCGAATTACAGCGGCAAGGAGCTTCTGGGGGTCCTGCTCAGCGGCGGACCGGCTGGCCTTCAACTGGCGGCTGATCATGGCGCCCTGCTCCGTTATCGATTATGTCATTGTCCATGAGCTTCAGCATCTCGCGGAAAAGAATCATTCCCCGGCATTCTGGAAGCGGGTCGCCCTGGTGATTCCCGATTACCGGGATCGGAAACTCTGGCTGCGCAAAAATGGCTCCTTCCTGAATCTGTGATTCCAATTCCAGATCAAAGATGGTAGCAAGATGACAGAAACATGGAAGACACGCTGATCTTCAGCGCTGAATATTTGCAGATTACTCAAGGAGACGTCGTGTGGATGAAGAGTTGATTCCTCTGTCCCTCCTGAAGGAGGGGGAAGAAGGGATTGTCCGCTCCGTCAGGGGGGGAAGAAGACTGATCAGTCGGCTGGCCAGCATGGGAATCAGCCAGAATGCCCGAATCCGGGTCCTGCAGAGCGCCGGCGGCCGGTTCATTGTCGAGGCGTCCGACGCCCGCATCGCCCTGGGATGGTTCGAGGTCGGCCATATCGGCGTGGTCCGAAGCGTCACCAGCAGGGAAGAACCCCCACCCGCCTCGGAACAGCGCCGCATCCTGGTGGCCCTCGCCGGTCAACCCAACGTCGGGAAATCGACGATCTTCAATATCCTGACCGGCCTTTCCCAGCATGTGGGCAACTGGCCCGGCAAAACGGTGGAGAAGAAGGAAGGCGTCTACATCGCCGACAATACGGAGATGCACATCGTCGATCTCCCCGGCACATACAGCCTTACGGCCTTTTCAGAGGAAGAGCGCGTTGCCCGGGATTTCATCCTTCAAAACCGCCCCGATGTCATCGCCCTGCTGATCAACGCCTCATCCCTGGAACGAAGTCTCTATCTTCTCTCGGAACTGCTTCTCCTGGGACCTCCCGTGGTCGCTGCGGTGAACATGATCGACGTGGCCGAATCCTCGGGAATCAGCATCAACATGGCAAAGCTCCGCAAATCCCTGGGCATTCCCGTCGTTCCCATGATTGCCACAAAAAATACCGGGATCAACGACCTGGTCGCCCAGATCCTTGCAACGGCCGACGGCAATGAGTCCTATCAGCCCGTTCTTCCCGGAGTGTCATCGGATCACGAGGACGTCTACCATGAGCTGCTGAACCTGATCCGCGAACATGCCACCCCGGACGCCTACCCCCCGGAATGGGTTTCCATCAAGCTGATGGAGGGAGACGGAGAAATTTCCAGGAGAGTGGAAGACCGCGTGCCGGCCTTTGTCCGGGAGCGGATCAACGCCCTCCTCATCGAACACGAAGACGCCCTCCGCGCCGTGGTCAACGGCCGCTACAGCTGGATCAAGACGATCACGGACCAGGCGGTCTCCCGGAAACGAATGGAAGAAGTGCTGCTCACCGACCGGATCGATCATGTCCTGACCCGTCCAATCTGGGGAATACCGATTCTTCTTGGCGTCTTCGGACTCATCTTTCTTCTGACCTACACCGTCGGATTCCCCCTGCAGAAGCTTCTGGAGGAGGCGGTCATCCTGCTGGGCCGTTCCCTGGAGCCTCTTTTTGTCTCTGCTCCGCTGTGGCTGAAGGGACTCGTTCTTGACGGGGTGATCGGGGGAGCAGGATCGGTCCTGACCTTCCTCCCCATCCTGGTCATCTTCTTTGCGGTCCTGGCATTGCTTGAAGACGTCGGCTACATGGCGCGGGCAGCCTTCGTGATGGACCGCTTCATGCATCTCATCGGGCTTCACGGCAAGAGCTTCATGCCCCTGTGCCTGGGTTTCGGCTGCAATGTACCGGCAATCATGGGGGCCAGGATTCTGGAATCCAGGAAAGCCCGGCTTCTCACGCTTCTGCTGATTCCCTTTGTTCCCTGCACGGCGCGCCTGGCCGTTCTGACCTTCATGACGGCCGCGCTTTTCGGCCATAAGGCAACCCTCGTTTCCTGGTCCCTGCTGACCTTGAACATCCTCGTCCTGGGCGTCGTCGGAATGGCCGCTTCAGCGCTTTTTCTCAAGGACGAGCAGACCCCTTTCATCATGGAACTTCCCCTCTACCATAAGCCCAATCCCCGAACCATCGGCATGGTGGTCTGGAGCCGTTCCCTCGCCTTTGTGAAAAAGGCGGGAACGGTGATTGTCCTCGTCTCTGTCGTGATCTGGCTGCTGTCCTACCTTCCCGAGGGTCGGCTGGAAGACAGCTTCTTGGCGCGGGGAGGAATGCTTCTGGAGCCTTTGGGGGTTCCCCTTGGCCTGGACTGGAAAATGGTGACGGCCCTGCTGACCAGCATCGTGGCAAAAGAAAACGCCGTCGCCACGCTGGGAGTCCTGTACGGAGTGGGGGACGAAGGACTTGTCCGCCTGCTGCCGTCGGTGATCAGTGCTGCATCGGGGCTCTCCTTCCTGGTTGTTCTGATGCTCTTTGTCCCCTGTGCTGCGACCGTGGCGGTGATGAAGCAGGAGATGAGGGATCGGAAGTGGTTTGTGCTGTCCCTGATTCTGACCCTGGCCATCTCCTATCTGGGGGGCATGGCCGCCTACCGGATCGCTTTCTGGCTCGGTTTGTAAAGGCGCCCCTGAAATCCGCCCGACGTTATAGGACAAGCGACAGGGAAGGACCGAAGGATCGTTGTGCCGGTCCTTCCTGATGGAAGAGAAGTCATTTGTGACGGGTAATGCAATCGTGAATTGTTTTTTCCGTAAATATATGCTTAGTACTCCATTAAAAATGGAGGGAAACTCAGAATGAGCTCGATCAAGCATCCGCCTATTTCTTTAACCGCAAATTTTTATCAGCTGGGAACTCCGGCTTTCCCTGCTTTCCTGTCCATGGGAGACATCGGGATGTTAATCGAAGGGGGGACAGGCCCTACGTTCCCGATCATCGTTGAACAGATAAGAACCCTGGGAATCAGCCCTGAAAGAATCAAGTATATCATCCTGACCCACACCCACGCCGATCACATAGGCGGCATTCCCCATTTCAAGCGCATATGGCCGCACATCAAGCTGATCGGCAGCAAGGTGGCCGATAAGATTTTCAAGAAAAAGGAATTGTTCTTTGATTATCTCCTGGCTGACACGGCCATCGCCCAGCTCATGAAGGCCAAGGATGAAATAGACGACCTGCCGCCTTCACTGAACGACTACCACTTTGAGCTTGATTCCAGCGTGAAGGAAGGGGACAGGATCGACCTCGGCAAGGGGGTCGTCTGGGAGGTTTACGAAACGCCGGGGCATTCGCCATGCCACATCTGCCTTTTTGAACGGTCGGAGGGCACCCTGGTTGTTGGAGACTGCACCGGATTTTATGTCCCGGAAAAGGATGCGTTCTGGCCGAATTATTTTGTGTCCCTGGAAGATTATGTGAACAGCATCCGCAAGCTTGCAGCCCTGCCGGCCAATCGGGCCGTTCTGAGCCACAACTGCGTCGTATACGGAAAGGTCAGAGAGTATCTGCAGTATGCCATGGCTGCCACAGAAAAATACCATCGGGAACTTCTGGATCGACTTGCCAATGGAGAGACGGCGGAACGGATCGCCCTGGACAAGGCGAGGTTTGTCGACAGCATTACCGACATCCAGCCGTTCAAGATCATGTATGACTTGAGCAAACTCATGATCAACAGGTCACAGAAGGCCGATCCGAATCTTTCCTTCGAGCTTTAGGCGGAAGCACGCTGTGACACCCCTGGAACCCGCCGGTCTTCCGGACTCGCCTCGCTTCGGGAGCCATCCAGCTCCCGGCGCAGCATCTTCAGCAAGTCCGGGGGTTTAAACGGCTTCTGGATCAGTTTGAGTCCGGAAGTGAGAATAAAGTTGGTGTGCAGGGCATCTTCACTGTATCCGCTCATAAAGAGGCACCGGATGCCGGGATGGACGGCGCGGATCTCATCATAGACGCAGCGTCCGCCCTTCCTGGGCATGATGACATCCAGCAGCAGCAGATCGATCTCTTGCGCGTGGCCCCGGTAGATGCGCAGGGCATCTTCGCCATCGACGGCCGCAAGGACCCTGTATCCAGCCATCTTCAGTATCTCCTCGGTGAGGAAGCGGAGAGGGGCATCGTCTTCCGCCATGAGGATCGTCTCATGGCCCCCCGGAGGCAGGACTGTTTCCTCCTCGAAAAGCTCTTGCTCGGAACTTTCGATAACCGGAAGGCAGATCTTGAATCGGGCGCCTTCCCCGGGTTCGCTGTCGACCTGGACGATCCCTTCATGCTGCCGGATGATCCCGTAGACGGTGGCCAAGCCAAGGCCTGTGCCCTGCAATTTTCCCTTCGTGGTATAAAAGGGTTCGAAGATTTTGCTTTTCGTTTCCGGATCCATTCCGCAGCCTGAATCCGTTATGCTCATCTGCACGTACCGCCCCGGCTTTGCCCCGTCATGCCGGGCGCAAACGCCGTCATCAAGCCAGGCGTTCTGAGTCTCGATGGACAGGCGCCCTCCGTCGGGCATGGCATCCCGGGCATTGACACAGAGGTTGATGAGCACCTGCTCCATCTGCCCCCGGTCGGCGTTCACCTTCCACAATGCAGAGCCGGGAAGGATGTCCAACTCGATATTTTCGCCGATGAGGCGGCGGAGCATCTTCATGAGATTGTCAATGACCGCATTCAAATCCAGCGGACCCAGCTGAAGGACCTGACGCCTGCTGAAGGCAAGCAGCTGGCGGGTCAACGCGGCCGCTTTCTCCCCGGCTTTTTCAACCTCTTTCAATTTTCTGTAATGCCTGTCCTCTGTTCCCAGTGACATCAGAACCATGTTGGTATAGCCGAGGATGGCCTGCAGAATGTTGTTAAAGTCATGGGCCACCCCGCCGGCGAGCTGACCGATGGCCTCCATCTTCTGTGCCTGGCGAAGCTGCTCTTCAAGCGCCTTGCGGGATGTGATATCCTGAAAGACGATAATTGATCCGCCGGAGTCGCTCGTCCCATCCAGATAGGATCGGCCCACCAGCGCCCAGATGGACGCCCCATCCTTTCGTCTCATCCGAAGCTCTTTCATGGCGTACTGCGTTGAATACAGAGCCTCTCCCGCCGCCCGGTAATCTTCGTCGCTGAAGTAGAGGAAGCGGGCCGTGCGCCCCACCATTTCTTCCGGCAGATAACCGAATGTCCTGAGGCAATAATCGTTGACCCTCATGATGACCCTGTCCTCACCGACGGCGCATATGGCCAGGGGAGCGGCCTGGAACAGAACTCTCCAGAGGGCTTCGTTCTCCTTACGTTCCGTAATATCGCGCGCAGAGCTGATGACGGCCTTGACCTCCCCTGAATCGTCCTTTTCCGGAATTTGAATCACATCGAGCCACAGCCCGTCCGGTTGCTGGAATTGATGGCGGATAATATCTCCAGATACAAAGCCCCGCTCAACGATCTCATGGCCTTCGTCGCATATTTCCCGGGAAAACCCGACATCTTCAAAGGTCTTGCCGATAAACTCACCCGGTGACAGGGGAAATCCGGTATGCTCGATCACGAACCGGTTGACATAGAGGTAGCGATGATTCCGGTCGAAGCGTACGATTCCATCCCCACAGTTTTCCACCAGGGCGCGGAAGGTCTCTTCCCTTTCCCGCAGGGCCGCCTCGGCGGCTTTACGCTGGGTGATGTCCCGGACATTGGCCAGAATGAGGGGACGATTGGCCAGCACAAGCCGCTTGACGGCAACTTCGGCCTCAAAGGTGGAGCCATCGCTGAGTCGCCTCGCCCTCCGTTCGAATTGGAACGATTCCCCCTTCATCACCCTGTCCCACAGCTTCTTCTGTAGCTCGCCAGGAGAATCCTCTGCGGGAAAACAGTCGAGAAAGGATGATTCGAGCGCCTCCTCTCTGCTGATATCATGAATTTCCAGCATCTTCTGATTGCAGTCCAGGATCCGTCCTTCGGCATCATGGACAACGATCGCGTCGTGGGTATTATCAAAAATCGTGCGGAGAAACTGCTGCGACTCTCTCAGGTCCTGCTCTTTCCGGTTGCGGTCGGTTATATCCTCTAGGACAACCACTGTCTCCAGCGAAGGTCCTTCCGATTGAAGACGTGCAGCAGTCAAGACCATATCGCGAATGCCCCCGTCCTTCCGCCGATGCCTTGTCTGGACGGAAGCGATGCCCTGCTCGGAGACTTCCGGGTACAGCTCCCTCCCCACCCGCTCATACTCCGCGTCATCTTCGTATAAGATCCGCGTTGAGCGCCCGATGATTTCAGGATCCGAATATCCGGTGATATCGCACCAGGCCTGGTTGACACTGCGGAAAATGCGGTCCTTCATGATGGACAGGCCCACAGGAACCGCCTTGAACGTCGCACGGAGACCCTCTTCCGCCTTCCTGCGCCTGGTGATATCCCGGTCAATGCCCCGATATCCTTCCAGATGCCCCCATTCATTGATAATGGGTATGCCGCTCGTTTCGATAACAACGATCCGGCCATCCTTATGGAGGTTGATATTTTCCAGCCTTTGAAAGGGTTTTGGCCTTTCAAGGTGTTCAGCCAGGATTTCAGCCACGCGCTCCGCCTCGCCGGGAGGCATCAGATCCGTCACAGCCCTGCCCAGGACCTCCAGGGGTTCATATCCCAGGATATCTTTGACCTTGGGGCTTGCATAGGTGTAGATACCCCGGTAATCCGTCTCCCAGATCCAGTCGCTCGTCGCCTCAACGAGCGACCGGAAACGTTCCGCGCTGTTCCTCAGCGCCCTTTCCGCCAGACAGTGGTCGGATTCCGATCGTTCCAGTTCTTTAATCCTCTGCTTCAGGCGATCATTCTCTTCAAACAGGTCTTCAATGGTTTTTGCTGAATCGTACATCCTGAGCTCCTATGCCATGACGAAGGGAAAGACGGGGAGGGGAAAAGAAATCATGGCTGGGGTTACGACAACTTTTTATGGGGCTACTGATTCCTCTTTGCATGTCAAATGAGGCGTTCGGCCTCGCGTTACCCGACAGAAAACATGGATTGAACTATTTTATTTCATTAACAATAACAGGCAAGCAACTATCATTCCTGATCATCTTTGCGCTGCCGGACAATCAAATGAAGTCCATTCCCGCCTTCAGATATCCGCCATGGTTCATTCCCGCATCTGTTTGTTCCTGCCATGCGCCCCTTTCTCTAGACATCCCGGCGGCAGGATGCTATGAATGACACTGCCGGGTTTTCGGATTTTCCAAGAGAGCCGGAAAAACGGCGCGGCAACTCCGAGGGCGGAACGAGCCGCCTTGAGACATTCCGTGAAGCAGCGGGAATATGTTCACAACCAGGCAAGGAGACGGCGTCAGATGAGATTTATTCCCAGGGAAGAAAAATTTTTCGATCTCTTCGAAGAGCTGGCGGCTAAGATCGAAGAGGGCGGCCTTGTGTTCATGGATATGCTGGAACATTACGACCAGGCGGAACCCAGGATCGCCCGGATCAAGGAAATCGAGCACGAGGCCGATGTCATCACGCACAAAACCTACGAGAAAATGCATCGGACCTTTCTCACCCCCTTTGACCGGGAGGACATCCACGCGCTCCTGAACAATATGGACACGGTCATGGATATTATCGAGGCCTGTGCCATCCGGATGCCCCTTTACAGGATCAAGGAACCGGCGCAAGAGCTCAAGGAGCTGGCCCGGATTCTCAACAAGGCCATAACCAAGGTGAAAGAGGTGGTCTATGCCCTGCGGGACAGGAAGAATGCCCCGATGATCCTTGCTGCCTGCGTGGAAATCAATACGGCGGAAAACGAAGGGGACATCGTGTTGAGACGGGCGGTTTCCCGGCTCTTTGAACAGGAGAAGGACGTGGTCGAGCTGATCAAATGGAAGGAAATTTTTGAACGGATCGAAGAAGCCACCGATGTCTGCGAGGATGTGTCCAATATCGTCGAGGGGATCGTCCTGAAAAATGCTTGACGGGTCTGCGTGACGCTTTTCCCATTCGAACAACCGGGAAACCGGAATCTCTGTGCTTTGGCGGATCTGTGGGGTCGATGGCACAGACCTGCCCCTCATCCCGGTGCGATCTTCAAATCGAAAAAGAGAAGTCCGCGGACATCATCCGCCTGACACTCCATCGACCTTGAGACGAAATGATCCCGGCAGCACATGGGAACGCTGATGAGGATCTTATTTGCGGATTATTTCACGGTGTACCCGCGACCGTCGAGGCAGGCAGACATCGCCCGCAGATAGTCCGCTTGCGTCCCCTTCGTCTGCGCTTCGGGCGGCTGCGTCGGATCGAAACCCGTCTGCTCGACAGCCCACTGATGGCATTCATACCGGTCATCCGCCTGCTGCTGCTCGCTCTGATTCAGGCGGGGATAGATGAACAAATCATCCGCCGGCGGCGGCACCTGGCTGGCCTCATCCTTCGGCGGCGGAACGACGACATAGCCGGCCCCCCGGTGGGTGTAATAGACTTCGTTGGCGTAATAATAGGGAACCCCGCCCGCCCATACCGTGGTGTAATAAGGCGGGAGGAAAGAAACATACAGGCCCGGAGGGGGAATTACGACGGAAAAATAGGCGCCGTAGGGGCGGTACCAGACACCCCTTGAATAGTAATAGTGACGCCCGCCATGATGCACATGATGGGAGTGCCGGGGCGCTTTTCGATAGGATTGGCCGTGGACGGGATAGCTGCGGTTGTGATGATAGCGCGTATCCCGATACTCACGGGAGTGGCTGCCGCCTGGAACGGCCCGCTGGGCGGAAGCGGGGGCATTTCTGTACGACTTGCCGCCGGAACCGTGCCGCACTCCTCGATCCGCAGACTCTGCCGCCGTTGACCAGCAAAGCAGCACAATCCCCGTCAGAAGAACCGACATCCACCCCCTGGCTGCGGATCCTTTTTTTTGGAATAAATTCATCATGACTCTCCACCTCCCTGAACATTTCCCGGGGGGCTTGCTCTGTCAACGCACCGTGTAACCCCGGCCTTCCATGCAGGCGTACATCGCCCTTCGGAAACGGCCCGCCTGCCCTGCAAGCTGGGCATCCCGGGTGCGGGTCTGCGCATTATAGGATTCCTCGAGCCGCCGCGCCGATTCCTGCCTTGCCACGTCGGAAGCAGCCCCGACCACGGCTCCCCCTGCTGCGCCGATCAGCGCGCCCTCCCCGGCATGATAAGGGCCGCCGATCAGCGCACCCAGCACCGCACCGGCAATGGACATCGTGACGGTATCCCATCCCGGCGTCGGCATCGGCACCACGCTGACGCGCTGATTCCTGGGAATGGCCGATTTCCCCGGGTCAAATCCCGTCATCTTCACCGCCCAGTTGTAGCATTCGTAATGGTCGCGAGACTGCTTTTCAACCGTTTGCCCCTTGTTCGGGTAAAAGTACAGCTGGTTCAGAGGCAGACTGGCATGATCGCCGTCACCGGCAGGGGACGGCACGACCGCGGCAGAGGGTCCGCAATAGCAGGACGTCAGCCCCGCAGCGGTCAGGAAAAGCAAAATTCCGAAACAAAACCATGACATCCCCTTTTTGAGCCGTTGCCTTCCCTTTTTTCCTTTGCCGGATACCAACACGTTTTCTGCCTTTCATTCCCCGAAAGCTCCCGCGGACCGGAGAGGACAACGGCCTCCGTGCGGGATATGTTCTTTGACCACGATGTCCTTGAAACCTCATTCATGACCTTTTCTTCAGCAGGGAGTGTGCCGAAGGGTCCGGAACATCCCCATAAAAAAGACCCGCGCGATATGAGCTCGTTGCAGACGTTCACCCGGGAAAGCCCCGGGGCACAGTGAATAATAAGTATCCATCCGGACTATCCACCTGGGAAGAAAGTAGCCGGTCCCCAGGGCTGCCCCGGAAAAGCTCATTCATTCATCCAGGAGGCAAAGGCCGGCAGACAACGCCGCCTTGACGGCATCGGCCAGTTCCGCCGCCGTAATGCGCCGGTTGATCCGCTCATCCCTGTGGGCAAGTCCACAGGGGCGGTACTGTCCCATGACGTTGACACAGGTGGAAGGAGAGATCTCCCGGGACAGAAAATTCATGACGTCACGGGAACCGGCGATATCGTCCGGCATGACCAGATGACGCACGAGAAGCCCCCGCACGGCAAGCCCGGCTTCGTCGCACCGTAGGTCACCCACCTGGCGGTGCATCTCCTTGAGCGCCTTTGCCGCCTGTTCCCGGTAATCCGAAACATGGCAGAAGCGCCGCGCCCAGGCGTTATCCCAGAATTTGAAGTCCGGCAGATAGATGTCGACAATCCCCTCCAGCAGTTTCAGGGTTTCCACGCTTTCATAACCGCCGCAGTTGTAAACCAGAGGTATGTCCAGCCCCTGCTCGATGGCCGGAACCAACGCCTGCAGAATCTGCGGAACTACGTGGGTCGGAGTCACAAGATCGATATTGTGACATTTCATTTTCTTCAAGGCGATCATCATGGCCGCCAGCTCACCGGGCTCAACGGCCTTGCCGGCAAGACAGTGACTGATCTCATAGTTCTGGCAGAACGAGCACAGGAGGCTGCAGGAACTGAAAAAAACCGTTCCGGAACCGCAGGTTCCCACGAGCGGGGCCTCCTCCCCGAAATGGGGAGAGTAACTGGCAACGACGGCTTGGTCGCCGGTTCTGCAGATTCCTGCTTTTCCCGCCAGCCGGTCCACGCCGCAGTTGCGCGGGCAGAGCCGGCAGGAGGGAGAAATCAGCGCCATGGCCTGCTCAATTCGTTCCTGCAATATTCCTTCGCGGTACAGAAAGAGGTATGATGGCCGGTTCATAAACGAGCCCTCCGCTTTACCGGGTCAGACAACCCGATCTCAATGGGTAAAAGCCCCCTGGACAAAGGACATTCCTCCTGAATTCCAGTGATATCCTATACCATTTTTCGGAATCAGGCCAGAACTCGAGGAGGGAATTCCTCGACGGCGAATCCCGCAATCCCCCCGGGGGCACGAAACTCCATGCCGCAACGACCCAAGATCCTCCTTGACTTATCTTCCCCCTGTTTCATATACCTTTAAAAAGGTAAAGGGGCTTCCCCGCTGAACGAAAGGGATCACATTCGAAAGCCCGGGGTTTGAGCCGGGAACGTCCCCGAAACGGGCAGGCTCCAAAAAGAGAAGGACATTCAAGGAACCGGGAGAAGGAAATGGAAACGACGGCCAGGAAGTCCCTGGATGGTTTGTTCAACGGCAGGGGGGTTGCGATCATGGGAGCCTCCGCTAAAAAAGGAAAGCCCGGCCATTCAATCGTTGAAAACTTGAGGGCTGCGGGCTTCACAGGAAACGTTTACCCTGTCAATGCCGCATCTGAATCCATCCTGGGCTTTCAGTGTTACAGGAGCCTGGAGGAGATTACCGGCCGGATCGATCTCGTGGTGATGGTTCTGCCTGCCGATGATTGTGTCGAGGCGGCCCGGGCCATTGCGCGGCGGAAAGACGGGAAAGGCGACATTTCCGCTGCCGTGGTCGTTTCCGCAGGCTTCAGCGAGTTGGGAACGGACCAGGGACGGTCCCGCGAGAAAGCCCTGCTGGACGTCCTCGTTCCCAGAGGGATCCGGGTGGTGGGACCGAACTGCCTGGGAGTGATGGACACCTATTCCGGGGTCAATACAAATTTCGATATCGGCGCCTATCGAAGGGGCGGTCTTTCGATCATCACCCAGAGCGGGGCCTTTGCGGTCTCCTACCTGAAGTGGGCGGAGCCTGGAAGGCTTGTGGGGCTGAGCAAATTCGTGTCCCTGGGCAACATGTCGGACGTGAATGTCGTCGAGCTCCTTGGCTACCTCGCCGATGACGACCGTACGTCGGTAATCGCCCTTTACCTCGAGGGGACAAGGCAGGGGCGCGCCCTCGTCGAAACGGCGGCTCACGTGTCCAGGAAAAAGCCGATCGTCGCCTTGAAGGCGGGAAAAACCAGAATCGGCTCCGTGGCCGCGGCGAGTCATACCGGTTCTCTGGCCGGCAGATTTGAAATGTATCAGGGGGTCTTCCGGCAGGCGGGTGTCGTCCTGGCCGAAAGCGTCATCGAGTTTTATTATACTGCCGCCGCCTTTGCCAAAATGCCGTTACCCAGAGGAAATTCGATCTGCGTCTTGACCGTTCTGGGGGGGCCGGGAACCCTGTGCGTGGATGAACTGGTCTCTTCCGGAGCTGTCCGGTTGGCCAGGCTTTCGGAGAAAACAAAATCCGAGCTGCGGGCCATTCTGATCCCGGCAGCCAATATCGGCAAGCCGGAGGGGTTCATCGACACAACCCCCTCCTTTACGGAAGCGCAGCATCGCGAGGTATTGAAAATTGTTCTGGGGGATCCGGCCGTTTCCGGTGTGATCTATCTTACCACGCCTCCTCTTTTCATGGATGAAGATGCCCTGGCGGAAAACATCATCGCCGCCTATGAATCCTTCGCCCCAGAAGAAAGGAAACCCCTGCTCTCCGTCATCGGCTTCGGCTCTTCCGTTCCCCGGTTGAGGAACCGGATGGAGGAAGCCGGAATGCCCACCATCGAGTACCCGGACATTGCGGCAAAAGTGATGATCAATATGGTCCGTTACAGCCGGTACAAATCACGGTTTGATGAACACTAAGCGGCTGTTCTGAAGCGTGAGGCCATTCCGGCAGAGGAGGGAGAAATGGGCTGCCACGAAGTTGTTCAGAGGGCTCTGAAAGCGGGAAGGAAGCTTCTGCCTGAACATGAAGCCTATGGGCTGTGCGGGGAATTCGGCATTCCCTTCGCCCCTGCCCGTCTTGCCGGAAATTGGGAAGAGGCGAGGCAGGCCGGCGAAGATCTGGGGTTCCCCCTTGTTCTGAAGATCGTCTCCCCTGAAGTCGTCCACAAGTCCGATTTCGGGGGAGTCCTTGTCGGCATCACCTCTCCCGCCGATCTTCGAAAGGCATACGACCGGCTCCTGGCCAATGTTCGAGAAAAAGCCGGTCATGTGGCCGTTGACGGCGTCCTCGTTCAGAAGGCCATGCCCAGGGGGGTGGAAGTGGCCGTTGGAGGTCTCAGGGATGACGTCTTCGGCCCGATGATCATGTTCGGATCAGGGGGGATTCTCATCGAGGTCTTCAAGGACGTTTCTTTCCGGATGGCGCCCTTCGATGAGGAAGAGGCTCTGCGGCAGATCAGGGATACGAAGGCCAGCGAACTTCTGGCAGGCGTCCGCGGCGCCCCGCCCTGCGATCTGGGAACCCTGGCTCGACTCATTGTGAATGCGGGCAACCTGATGTGCAGGGTTCCGGAACTTGCCGAACTGGATTTCAATCCTGTGCTGGCCTATCCCGATGGGTGCGTCGTCGTGGACGCTAGGATGATTTTGAGCGCTTAAGGACTCGGTTACTGGGGTTTCCGATAATAGCGCATCGCCTCGGGAATAAGGGCCTGAATGTTGGCGATCCGGTTTGTCGGAGCCGGATGTGTGGACAGAAATTCAACCGAACGCCCCCCGCCCTGAGCATTCATCCGCTGCCAGAGCGTTACGGCCGCCCTGGGATCGTAGCCGGCCTTGGCCATGAGCACCAGGCCGATCCGGTCTGCCTCGTTTTCCTGCAGACGGCTGTAGGGCAGGATGTATCCGACGTTTGAGCCTACTCCGTAAAGCTGAAGAAAAAGCTCCTGCGTTGCCGCCGCCTGAGTGGACAGGGCGGCGGACAACCCTATGCCCCCGAGCTGAACGAGCAGTCCCTGGCTCATCCGTTCGTTTCCGTGTTTGGCGATGGCATGGGCAACCTCGTGACCCACCACGACGGCCAGGCCTGTTTCATCCCGCGTGATGGGCAGGATCCCCGTATAAACGGCTATTTTCCCACCGGGCATGCACCAGGCGTTCACCGTCTTGTCGTCTTCGATCAGATTGAACTCCCATTTGTACAGGGCAATATCCCCTCCGTTACCGGATTCTCTCAGAAAGGATTCCGCGGCGCTGGCGATCCTCGCACCGACCCTCCGAACCATCTGCACTTTTGCCGCATCGTTGGACAGCTTTGATTTTTTCAGAACATCGGCATATTGCTGATAGCTCATGGTCACCACCTGGGAATCGGGAACAAGGCTCAGGCTGCTGCGCCCGGTGAGGGGGACCTCCGCGCAGGACAAAAGGAAAAGGATGAGGATCAGGCCTGCAATCCCCCTCCACGAAAAGATTTTGAGGGGAGTAGGTAACCGTTTCCTGCTGTTCCAAGAAATGTTCGTGTCCATGCCGTAACCTCCACGTTAACCAACATGTTATGACCGGCTTCCAGGGCCGGCCTTACTGCCAGTGCCTCAGGACAGGATATTCCTCAGGCCCAAAAAGGCGAAATAAAAGGCGAAAGCAACCAGGAAAACGGCGCAGCCGCCCAGCACATTCCGATAGAGCCGATCACTGAGGAAGGAGCGGCCCTTGGCCACGGTCCCCGAAACAAGGGCGTAAAACGCAAGATCCCCAAGGATGTGACCGGAAAAGAAAAAGGCAATCCCCACGATCCCCGACATTCGGCACTGGGCGATGTATCCCAGGCCAATCGTGGCCCACCAGATATACCAGTACGGATTGGCGAGGCTCAACAGAACCCCGTACACCATCAGGCGCCCCTGCTTCTTCCCTCCCGAATCCTGCCAGGACAGGCTCAGGGAAGGCAACGACCGAAACATTCCACAGGCCATCCAGAGAAGAATCACGGATCCGGAAAGGGCAATCCCGGTAAAGACCCCTTCTTTGAGGAGAAGAGGCGCCAGGCCGATCATCAGGGCGGCGAGCAGCGCCAGTTCCAGAATTCCGTGGCCGGCAACAATCAAGGGACCCGTCCAGAATCCCCGGCGCGCGCTTTCGCTGATTGTGGCCGTCAGCATCGGGCCGGGCATCATGGCTCCGGAAAGGGCAATCACAAAGGATGAAAAAAAAATGGTCATCAGGGCCAGCACAGGTCACGTTCCTTGCTCTTTTAATGACATGTGGAATTCAACGCATTCAAGCAGCCTTGTAAAGAAAGCCGGGCCTTTGAAATCTTGTTTTTCCAGGTAGGATTATGAAGGAAATCGTTTTAAAAAGCAACGCTCCCGGCAGGGCCCCGGGAGCGTTGCCGCTGACTTGTCGATAAAAGTTCCCGATGACGAAAAAAGCGACGACTTCGGGTAAAGATGACGTGCCCATCGGCAGCAGCCAAGCCGGCAGGATGGAGCATCAGAAGAACTCCGTTCCGGATGTGGCGGCCTGGAAGCGCCGGGGCGGCTCGTTTTTCGCAGAACCTACTTCGCCCCGAGGGGAAGCACGGTGCGGCCGAAGCTTTCGTTGAGCACCTGCCCCATGGCGCAGTAAATCGCCAGGGAACCGCACAGGACCCCTTCCCACCCCGTCATGACCGCCCAGGTGCCTTTCCATCCGAAACCGTCCCGGGCAGCCAGCATCCAGAACAGGATGGTCAAGGTCAGAAAAACGGCTTGGAGAACGCGGGTGGACTTCCAGGTGCCGAACCACATGAAAAAGGTAAACACCCCCCACATGAACAGATAGGCCGTCATGAACGCTTCGCTGTTTTTCGGAATTCCGAACTGACCGTTGAAGTAAACGAGGAAAACCAGGGTGAGCCAGAACAGGCCATAGGAGGTAAACGCCGTCGTACCGAAGGTGTTGCCTTTCTTGAACTCCATGATCCCGGCAATGACCTGAGCCATGCCGCCATAAAAGATGCCCATGGCCAGGATGCCCGCACCCAGCTCGAAGAGTCCGGCGTTGTGAAGGTTCAAAAGAACGGTTGTCATTCCAAAGCCCATAAGGCCCAGTGGTGCAGGATTCGCTAGATTGTCCGACATGATGATAAACCTCCTCAATAATTTCTGTTAGTTACACAAACGCCCCGCTAGCTGGGCGAATCTTAGGGAAAGTTGCGGAGCATGTCAAATAAAATCGGCTTCTGCAATAGCGGGATCCCGTGCAATGGTTCCGGATTCTGCTCACGTTTTATTGGGTAGGGGATCAACATGCGTCCTTCGATAGGGAAATAAACCTTCTTTCAAGAATTTACTTGACAATATTTTTCTTTTTCTGATATTGGGAAACCATATTTCTTCTTAAGTATTTATAAGGAACGCGTGTCATGCTGAAAAACATTCTTCTGATACTGGGCATTATAACCGTAGTCATCGTACGCAGGGGGACTGCTGCTCGGTTTCTTTAACAACAAAATAAGGAACTGAGAGCCGCAGGCCCCTGAAAGGATCTGCGGCTCTTCTTTTTTTGGAAAAGAGCCGCATTGCATACAAATGCGGCTCTTTTGTTTTTGAACCGCGGCGATGCCTTTGAAGAAAACATGGAACGCAAC
>Ga0209723_1001058_pt1 | contig 45638 bp, 63 predicted proteins | sample BiotimSIPDNA_2_FD_185750 | JGI IMG/M metagenome (GOLD analysis project Ga0209723, IMG submission 185750) | Anaerobic biogas reactor microbial communites from Washington, USA - Biogas_R2 time_0 SIP DNA (SPAdes) (version 2) | ecosystem: Engineered > Bioreactor > Anaerobic > Unclassified | place... | reverse complement strand
TGTAGTTGCCGGTGTTGCAGTAGCCGGTGTTGTAGTGGCCGGTGTTGTAGTTGCCGGTGTTGCAGTGGCCGGTGTTGCGGTAGCCGGTGTTGTAGTCGCCGGTGTTGTAGTGGCCGGTGTTGTAGTGGCCGGTGTTGCGGTAGCCGGTGTTGCAGTCGCCGGTGTTGTAGTTGCCGGTGTTGCAGTAGCCGGTGTTGCGGTGGCCGGTGTTGTTCTTTTTGTCTGCCATATCATTCCCTTTCTGGTTAGATGATTCTTCGATAGTTCGGCCTGCGAACGGGGCGGAATGGCGTAGCCGTCCGCGCTCTCTGGAATTGATCCAGCGCATCAGCACTTACCCTGAACTGTGGTTTCTGCGATTTGCTGGACACCGACACACACATGGCGACCAGTTCCCCGCTACGAATCCAGCCTAACACCCGCTGGACACCTACCCCGTACATCTCTGCAATCTGCGCTGGTGAGTAATATTTAGCGCGGTCGGCAGGCATATCCGACTGTACAAGCTCGCCCGCCGCCGCGCTGGCACCCATGGCACTTCCATGTACCTGAGAATATTTTTTCACTTTTGCCTCTTGACAGATTTGCGACCATGGGTTACGGTCGAGCCATTGACACCCATGGATGCGGGGATTTCTGCTACGGATGGCCTGTTCTGATCACTGTGAGGACTATGGAGAAGGCCAACTTCAACCAAATGACGAACCGCGTCTGACCTTTTTGGGCACGCCTTATTGAGCCTCGCAGCCACAAGGTCGAGAATCGCAACCTCATCCATCAGGAACTGCACGCCTACTGTTTGCTTCTTTGCTGCGTGTCTCATGAATTGAACTCCTATGATGACGAATTATCGGAGATCTTCTCCGAATTGCAACAGAGAATGTGTGATTTTTATTGGAGATTAGGGATGTTTTCGCCGCAAGTTTCGGGAGAACCTAGACTTATGAGCAAAAAAAAATATTGCACTTGACTCCCAAAATGATATGTTGGACCGAACCTTGAGAGTGGATCCCGACAAATTGAGGCGGCTCAGGAAGTCGCGGAAGCTCACGGGCTTGCAGCTTGCCGATATGGTGGGCGTGCACAACAACACCATCAGCAAGGTTGAGAACGGCACGCAGAACGCCGGGCGCAAGCTGGCGCAACGTCTTGCCGATGCGCTGGGCGTTTCGATTCAAGAGTTGATGTCATCCGAAGTAGAACCATCGTCCGATCCGCGCGAGAAGTTTTTGCGGGACACATTTCACATGCTGGATGATGTGGGCCGGGCTGATCTGTTGGCGCTGGCCAGCCGTTTGTTGGACAAGCAGCACCATGCAGAAGACAAATCAGGGTGATCCGGGTCACAGGTCGAAGGGTGGTTGTTATGCGCGATCCGAGAGAGGCGCTGCTGCTGAATCTGTTCCGGGCCATGGATAATCACACACGCGCGGAGTTGTTGGCCGAGATATCCGAGAGGTACGACCGGCTGGAGGATGAACAGCACGAGATATGGGCGCGTGCCGGAAGTCGATTACGGAGAACACCCGAACACCTGAACACGGCATTTTAGGGCACTTTTGTTGTATTTGTCAGGTTTTAGGGTAGGTCTATATCTTGAGTAAGATGCGCGACTTACGGCAAATCATTGAGGTTTTGACCGGGTCGCAAATCAGATTCCTAAACCGCAGGTCACAGGTTCGAATCCTGTCGGGCGTAGTCCAGTAATGACAAGCACTTACAGCAATTCTGGAACAGCATGAAAACGAAGCGCGAACACCTGAAAGAACACCTGAAGCGCCGCCGGCCAGTGAAACCCTACCCCGATTTCCCCTTGTTTCCGCACCGGGGCGGCCAGTGGGTGAAAAAGATCCGGGGCCGCAACCACTACTTTGGAGTGTGGGCCGATCCTAATGCGGCGCTCGAGAGATATCTCCAAGCCCGCGATCATCTGCTTGCCGGGGTGATTCCGCCGAACACCCGCGGGTGTTCGCTCGACGAGTTGGTTAACCGGTTCCTTGTCCACCAGCTTGCACGATTTGAAGCCGGGGACATTAGCCGGCGGCAGTACAACGATTACGTCCGCGAGGGCAAGACGATCCTGGACTGTCTCGGCAGGGTAGTCACCGTCGAACAGCTTACCCCTGAATCGTTTGCCCGGCTCCGGCTCCGCGCCACCAGGTCAAACGCCACTACCGCAACCAACATCATCGTTCGCCAACGGTCGATCTTTAAGTGGGCGTACACCGCCGGGTTGATAGACAAGCCCGTCAACTACGGCGGCGCTTTCGATCTACCATCAGCCAAGCTCAGGCGCAAGGCATTGCGTAAATCGGGACCAAAGGATTTGACCGCCCCCCAAATCCTGAAGCTCCTTGACGCGGCTCAAGAAGCAAAGTGGGGGCAACTGCTACCCCTTCGCGCCATGATCCTTCTCGGGATCAACTGTGGTCTGGGCAACACCGATTGCGGAATGATGGAGGACAAGCACCTCGTCGGGGATATTCTGGACTTCCCGCGCCCCAAGACCGGAGAGGACCGCAGGGGCATCCTGTGGCCGGAAACACTATCCGCACTATCAGAAGCCCGCCTACGTCGTCCTAAGGGCGTTCCCGATGAAATTAAGGACCGTGTGTTCGTCACCAAACGACTTCAGGCGTACACCCACGAATCACCAGCAGGCAAGCCGGTTGATTCCGTGGGGCTGGAGTTCAGGCGCTTGGCTATCCAATGCGGGGTTCATCGACCGGGGATCGGGTTCTACTCTCTCCGGCACACGTTCCAGACTGTGGCCGATGAGACTAAGGACTTCCCGGCGATATCGCTGATGATGGGACACCAGCAGGAAGGCATGGCGGCAAGATACCGAGAGCGTATCTCCGATGATCGATTGCGGGCGGTAGCCGAGTATGTCAGGAAGTGGTTGTTCGGACTGAAGTAACGGCAAGTGGCGGCAACTTCACCCTACTTCACCCCACTTTGCCCCACTGCGCCGGGACAGTGACTACGGAAGTTAACAGAGTTAACAGGAGTTAACGGAAGTTAACAGAGTTAACAGGAGTTAACGGTGCTAACAAAACTGGCATTGTAACGCTTGCGTAACGCTGGCAACGTTACCGAAGCGCCACAAGAGGGATTTAAGAGGGAATTAAGAGGCTTGCAAGGGGCTTGGATACTCTATCGAAGGGGGTTAGCAAGCCTCGGCGACCGCCGCTTTTCGGTCCATGGCCTTGTTCGCCATCTCGTCAGCCAAAGCATTCTGTTCGCGTGGGATATGTATTATGCGGAACGACTCAAAGCCATTTGCCAACGCCCGCGCCTCGTCGTACATGGCAAACAAACCCTGATTCTTGACCTTCCATGAACCACCGACTTGGCACACGATAAGCTTTGAATCAGCATGTACAGTAACATCAGTAGCATTCAGGACATGCGCAGCTTTCAGGGCCGCAATTAGACCGGCGTATTCTGCTTGGTTGCATGTCGCTTCGCCAACGTACACGCCCTTCATTTCAATCAAGCGGGACTTGGCGTCACGTATTACATAACCACCGGCAGACGGGCCGGGATTGCCACGCGATCCGCCATCTGTCCAAATCTTCAATTCAAGGTACGGTTTCATGCTGTTTCTCGCTTTCGTTTTGCGGTTTAGTTATTTCTGCGCAGACGGTGTTCCTAACGGGCAATCCCCATTTTCGGGAAATGCTCGATTTACCGGTGTTTTTAGGCGTCCGGGCCGATTCACCCGCCCATGCCTGACAAGCTTGCCGTACGCGGAGCACCAACGATATTGCCCGTATCGGTGTCGCTTAGCTTGCCCGGGTTACATGCGCATGGGGTCAGTGAAGGTTTGCTGCCTGATTGGCACGGAGCGTTTTCATTACGCGCCGCCGGCCAGACTATGTACAAAATAAAACAGCCCCAGGGTTTAGTCCGGGGCTGCTTAAATGGTGCTACTTGAATCAGGGAGCTTCCGGCAAAAGAAGCCGCACCAATTTCAGAATGTCGTATTGTCGTAATCATCCCTGATTCTCCAGGCGACTCCATGCCGCCCGTTGCCATCCACAATTCTCCACTCAATCCCAATATCTTCAAGCAAAAAATCCCCCTGCATAGCAAATTTGCCTAAGTCTAAAAATGGCAAGGAGTTACAAGACACGTTTTCAGCCGTCCACCATATTGCCGATATCAACACCATGGTTTTGCCTTGCCCGGACACCACTTATAGACTACAATCCATGTTGAAAGGATCATGCCATGAAGCGGATACTGACAATCAAGATTCTCACAGTCGTTACACTTGCAACTGGAGTATTCGCCCAAAGCAGCCAGCCGCAGACCCAACCGGCCACTTCGAATACGATCAGGGCTGGCGCTTTGACGCCTGAACAGATCCGCCAGGTGGCGAAAGAAAAACAGCAGAAGGCGGAGGATGAAAGACTGGCCAGACAGATCGAACATGCGAAGAAACAGGTGGAAGCGGCGCAGGCTGAATTGGACGCAATCACTGATTCAGGCTATGACTCGTCGATAAAACGAAAATACGTCATCCGTGATGGCCGTAGATACTATAGAGCCGTGGACGGCCCCAACGGGCGCGGCGCCGACATGAAGGTGGCGCAGGAAACGCTCGCAGTTGTGAAAACCAAACTGGCGGAGCTTGAGGCCAAGGCCAAGGAGCGTGGGCTGACTACTTCGACTTCGCTCAGTACTGCAATGCTCAGGACTGGCAGCGATGATGCTTCTGGCAATTGCATCTTCAGTCTTGGCACAAACCACGCAGCCAGCAACGGCGCCGGCGGCGGGCACAATCTCGCCGGCCACCGTCGAGGCGATGAACAATGAAATCACCGCCCTGCGGGCTGCGTGCGCCAAGCTGGCCAAAGAGAACGAGCAGCTTAAGGAACAACTGGCCAAGGCCCAGGCCGAAAACCAGAAGCTCCGGGCAGAACAGGGCCAGGCCACAAACGGCAGGAAGACGGGAAGGCCGCAGGCCAGCGAGACGCAACGCAGGGCGGAACTTGAAAGGCAGAAGCGAGCACTGGTTGAAGCTGAAAAGAATGTCACGCAGGCACAGGCCGGCAAAGTGACGGGGAGCTCTGGCGTTGATTATCGTGGCAAGCGGACCTACACGTCACAGCCCGAGAAAGAAGCCGACATAGAAAGGCTCCAGAATATAGCCGACAAGATCAAGGCGAGGATCAAGGAACTGGAGGAATCGCTTTTGCCGGGCAGTCGTCGGGAATAGCCCTGCTACGCGACTAACCCCTTCGACTCGCTATTGCTCGCTCATGACTTCGCAGGGCAATCAGCAGGAATGGGGTATCGGGCGTCGCCTGCCCATGCACGCTTGCGTAGGCATTTGGGCAGGTGAGCGACCGCGCACATATCAGCATGGCGGCACTGTTTGCACTTTTTGCCAGCGACAGGCATATAGCGGTTGCCGCCTACGCATTCCTTATCTGTACTCGCACGTTTTCCGGTTCCGTCTGCCATGCTGTTGGCACCTCGTCGGCAATGGGCCACATGTATAGGTCGAATGAATTGTTATCCTGAAGGTGAATGGCGCCTTTAAGAATTGCGCTTTGTTGTATGTGCATCCACGTATTGGCAGTTAATATTACATAGGCTGCATTGTAAGTCCAGCCACTGAACTGGACCGATACTGGGTCATGCACATATCGCAGCGTTGCGTCATGCAACGCGTAAAACGCATCATACATAAACTTTCCACGCCGGCGTTCCTTCAATGTGCCATCTATCCATGTTGCACAGACCCTGTTATAGGTGGAAACAAAACTTGGCATTACCATGACTACGTCATAGTCTGGCACACGCAAGTAGATATCTTGCGTTGCGACTGTTGTTGGATCAACAGTGACACCTTCAGGCAATATATCTTCAGACACCTCAAACTGACCACGCAACTCGATCATCCTTGCGCCTGATGGAACACCCATCCCTGCCGGAGGCACATCCAGTGCTGATGGGGATGGGCATATGCGCGACACCGGCATTAGCGAGGGATATAACACTTGACCAGCCTCAAAGGAACCAGGAATCACGGCTGTGTCATACGCAGGGTCATCTGGCGGATAACTCACATAATCGATATGAAACAAAGATGGATGATACTCAAGAGGATACCAAGCCATTCCTGCAATAACTGACATTTCGGTGTCTGTGCGAAGATTCTCTGTATATGGCAACAATGCTAAACTGTCCAAAATCGTAACACCGGTCGCCCATCGCAAATAACTCCTGCCACCAATAGAGTCAATCCAGTAACCATCAGTGTAGAAAGGATTAGAACTCGGCGCAGCAACCCACCAAGTATATTTAGTTCTCAATACATAAGTTTTAACCCCGCACAAACCAAGTTCATACACTGGCTCACCGCAACAACATTTCTTCTTTACCAAAAGGCTCATGATTATTCTTCCTCGTCGCACTCAACGCTTACGCCGTTTGGCGAGGAGAACAGGCCGTATGTGTTGCCGTCTGACCCCGCAAACAGCCGAACTTCCACTATTGTGCCAGCCTTGACAGCCTGCAATGAGCCGGTCACGTCATCGTCGTCCAGGTCATCGTACTTGACGCCGTTGCCAAAGGTGCCGCCACTAGAGACGCTCCGATTGCCTTTTTCCATTCCGTTATATGCGGTCGTTATGACAGGCTTGGCGAGGTCGGTGGTTGTTACGTCCCCACTGGCGACGTCCAGCGAAACAGGTGTAACGCTGTAGGTCCATTCAGTGGTTGACGAACTGGGCCCGTTGTTGGCGGCGGCAATTGCGGCTGAACTGGCAATACGGCATGGAATGATTTCAGTGGGCGCAACGCCCAGTCTCACAACTGCCCACTGCTCGCCTGTTCCGCCCTCGCGCCACAGAATAGCGGCGGATCCGGTATTTGAAGGTTCAAGATAGCCCGACTCGCCGTCGGCCACGTCGGCATAACGCCAGTCCTCATCTTCAGCAACATTGAGCTTGACCTGGCAGACGCCGGCAGCCCATGCCCTGCCGATTTGGCCATCTGCAAGAGGTTCCAACAGGATGACAAAACGACCTGCATGATCGGCAAGGGAAGGGGTAATGCAGTCAAGAACCACACGGTTTTCGAATTCAACGGCGTTTTGTTCCGGCAGGATGGCTGGGGCATCAATGCCGAGGATTCCAAACCTGTCAACGGCCGAGCCGCTGGAGTTTTGGACCAGCACGATGCCGCTGGATGAGCTGGAACCGGCCACTGAAGCAATGTAGTGATTCAACTGCGCGTCACCGTAGTTGAACGCTATCCCCTGATCCGTGATCGTCAATGGGCAACCCGGCGCAAGCTGAACCGCGGCGATTCCTTCACCGGCAACCAGTGATCGATGATCGACAAGAGCGCCAGCGTATACCCGGCACGTCCATTCATTCAGGTCATTGATAGCCCGGACTATCGAATCCTGGTCAAACCACTCCATGGGCGCAAGCGGCCCGGCAATGGGAACCTTGTCTATTCGCTTGGGTCGTTTCATTTGGCCTCCAATATCATGCCTTTGGCGCGTTCATATTGTGCCTGCGTGATCTTCCCTGATTTACGCTGTCTGATAAGTGAATCAATGATCGCCGCCCGTGAGGATATCACGTTGTCACGTTGCGCCAGAATCTCGGCAAGGGCCTTCGAATCGCCATCAATAGCAGCCTTTGACGCCTTGCCGGTCAATTGAGCTACGTGGGCTGATACCATGCCGTCGAACCGCTTGAGCACATCTATGTAATTCAAGTCATGCTTGTCCGCTATCTGTTCCACCCGGAGCTTGATGTCATCTCGTGTTGCATTGCCGCCAACGAGGTCTCGAACGTGTGTTCGAAGCTGGCCTTTGATCGCGCTTTCATCAGAACGCCACTGGGGCCACGCGATATCAAGAGCCTTGCCGATGTTCGATATCGTCTTTGCTGATTCGGCCTTTTCTTCCTGCTTGGCCTCCAACCTGTAATACCAGTCGCCAACATCACCACCAAGATTGCGATAACCAGCAGCGTACTGCGCGGCGCGTTCGATATCACCAGAACGAGCATGCTTCAATGCCGCATCTTTCCACTTCGCGGATACCTTTCTCGCCTCAGCGTACAGAACCTTGCTCCTTACCGAATGCTCTCTCTCAATGTGGAATGCCAGTGTAGTAAGATCGGTCTCGCCTCTGGCGACTTGGGTTAATCCTTCTCTGATAGCCTTCTGTGCCTGTGCCTCATCACCTTGGCCGGCCACAAATCGCCACAAGCCACGCACGTATCTAAACGGCGCAGATGCCGGAACGCCAGCCACAGTGCTTGCGCCAAGCCCAACTTTCAACATGTTCGATGTTATTGTACCAAGCGCCTTGTTTCTCTCGGCGTCAGTGCCAGACTCCATGTATTTCCCGATGGCGCTGGATAAGTTCTGTACGGCATCGATTGTTTGGCCGACAACCTGTCCCGGCGGTCCAGCAAACGCTTCGCCAGCCGATCCATAACCGCCACCCTTCGTTTCACCAGTTAGTCTACGGAATACGGCAACAGCCCCGTCAAGGCCTACAGTGTTCCCCATGCCTTCTACCGCATCAAGCACCCATTCTTTAATGCGATCCAACGTGGCGTCTTCCTCAGTCATGTCCTTACGGGCCTTCTCACGATCAGATTCTTCGCCGCCCCTCCACATCCAACGGCGGAAGTTGGTTATGGCAGCCCACGATATCCCGGAAAGCACTAGGTATCCGCCCACGGCAGCATACCGCTTTGCTTTGATAGCCCTCAATATTTGGTCAATGTTCTGCGCAATCTGCGAAGTGAACATTGCCATCATGCGCGTCCAAAGGCTTTGGCGAGCCTCCAGCATCGTCGGTGTCGAGTCCAGAACAGATGAAGGGTTATTGTCCATTCGTACCCATCGTTCCGCCTTGTCCAGGGCGTAACGCTCTGCCGCCTTGCCAGTCAAGCCCTTGCCGTCTGCCTCTGCCAACGCAATAGCGACGTGGATTGCGCTGATGCGTTCCTCAGCACTAAGAATGCCGATGAATTCGCGCTTGCTCAGAGAATGAACGTAACCATCATTGCCAAGAATTGTTGACTGGCCCAACATACCTGTTTGATATCTCATATCTCCTTGGCGCTCGCGGAAGAAAGCATGATTCTTCATTATCCGCTTCGCCTTTTTCATGTACCGCAAAACGCCCTTGACGACATGCTTTAGGGATATCGTGCTCCCGTCCCTGTCCTGAACCAGAAGTATGTTCGCCAGAGATAGATAGTTCTTCAGGTGGGACAGAGCCACCAGACCGGTAGCGACACGATCAGTAACCCACATGCCGCCGCGAGTGAGTAGCCCAGCCTTTGACGCCGGACGCAAACCGCCTATAAACGCCTGATCCAAATCCAATAGGTACTGGCCAAGCACTGACATTGTGCTTCCGGGTTCAACGGGGCCTGTGAATTTAAGCGCCAACTCCTTGAACTCAGGACTGCCTACCAATACTTTCAGATCCCTTGACCAGCGGGCCTTGTGCTTGATCGTAAGAACCTTATTGACTTGCTCTATATACGCCTCCAACGCATCGCGTATCACAATCGGCCTCAAGTGCGGTTCCACACGCGGCTTGAGAATGTCCATGTTTTCAACAGACTTGCGGTGGAAGCCCAGCATAGACGCAATGTCGGTCTCACGATCAACGCCTGATGTTCTTCGCGGCTGGTAACATCCACTACGCCGTGCTCCCCGGTGTCCGAAACTCTGGATTGTCCCGGCGTCCAAATCGTCGGCAAGTCTTCCGTTGTATTGCTTGGATGTAAACTTGAACATCGCCATTTCAAACGGAGTCAAGCTGTCAATGAACGCTTCTGAATCCTTCTTGCTCCACCTGAACGGCATGGTCTCATTGATTTCAAGAACAAAGCCTTCAGCGCCGCGCTGTTCGGCGTTGTACCGAGTGTCGATATCGTACAAATGCCCGGCAAGGTGTACTCTTTCCATTGGCGTAAGGTGAATCGTGTCACCGGCTTGAGTCTCAAATGGAACAGTGTTTACGCCCTTGCGAGTGCCCTTGAGGAACGGAGATAACTTCTTCGCCGCCACCGCCTCGTCAGGTGTAACCTTGCCGACGATAACACGCTCTAAAAGGCGCTTGTACAACGCGCGTCTCGCTGGCTTGATATGCTTCCGAATGGCGTCAAGCGTCGCCTCTCGAACCTCGTCTACATAGGCTTCCCTCTCGCGGTTGTCGTCGTTCTCTGCCTTACGACCGCCTTCGACAAACGCCGTGTACGCCGTTGGTCCAAGCGAATCAATAAGAGTCGGGAACGGTGTAATATGAGCCTTGATCCTGCTCATCTTTCCGATAGAAGGTTCTTCTTCTCGTTTTGCGGGCTTGGGGTTCCAGTTCTGTGCAAGAAATTCGCCCATCTCAGATTTCATGTCGGCTATTTTCTGAAGCCGTTCTCCAACCCTGATCGCCCCCGCCTCTTTGGCTTCGTTAACGGTGTACGCAATTTCCATCGCCGCATTCGTGATCGTGTCTATATCTTTGCTGCTTCTGGCGCTTGGCACGGATAAAAGCAACTGGTTAATCGTCATTGACAGTTCGCTTACCGGAAGCTTTTTAGCCTCTTTGACAATGTCGTCAAGGGCCTTGCGGGCGGTTTCAAGATCGTATTGCCGCGCCACTTCCTGCACCTTTTCAACAAACTTCTGAACATCCTTGTCAGTCTTCACAGAACCCATAGCACGCATAACCTTGCGCCGCTCATCAGGTGGAAGTACCTGAGCCTGATCTATGAGCTTCTTCATGGTGGCTTGATGCGCTGATATGCCAGCCATAAAGCCTTGCGCCCTCGCCTTGATAGCTGCTTCCAAGCCGTCAAGTTCAGCCTCGCGCACCTGCCCGCCAAGCTTTTCCACCACCTTTGCAAGCCGCGCACGCTCGATAGACAGGACTTCATCCCGTACCTTCATGCCGGTCTTAACTTTGTCAAGTTCGGCCTTGCGCTTTGCTTCAGCCGCACGCTGCGCAGCTTTCGCTTTGTCTATCGGCCTCAACTGCTGTGCGGGCTCACCGGCCACGGCTTTCCCGCGCTTCTGAGCCTTTGGATTCAGTGCCCTGTTGTACAAGTCTTGGATCTTCTTCGGGATCTTCGCGCCCCTGAGTGTCCGTATCCTCTGGATCAATGCGCGAAGCGATTTACGACTCTTGGCAAACAGATTGCGAATGCCGCCAGCCGGTTCATGCAGCTTGTTGGAGAAGAAGAAATCCCGCCCTTCTTGTGCGAAATGCTCGTTTACTGGTCTTGCGTCTCCGGTTCTCGCATGATACTTGTCAAACAACTGTTGCTCTTGGGGTGATAGACGATCCCATGCCCGGTGATACCATTCTTCGACGAGCGTGTCCGCATCGTGACCGCGATAGAGCTTGATGGCTGTTTCTGATGCAGCGGTCGCAAGGTTAGACTGAGTTTCCCCGGCCACCTGATATTCAATTCTCTTTCCAGTCTCGTCATGGGTTGGCAATCCTTCCGCTTTGACTATCTCGTCAGTGGCAAGCCGAACCTGATCGGCAAACTCAATGCTCGTGTTGCTGTCGATGTCCGGCACTTCAGATGCAAGCCGCTTGGCAAGCGCGGCAGTTCCTGCATCCGTACGACCTTCAGACAACGCCTTGTCAATCTCGCCAATGACGGCAGGTGTTGCACCTTTTGCAACAGGTGGCGTATCTAGCTTAGCAATAGGCTCAGGCTCGATTGCGGCCTCTGTGGCGCGTTCTGGCTCTGCAACCGTCTCTGTAGTCGCCTTGGGCTCTAGGGCTGCTGTGGGGGCCTCTGGCGGCTTGGGCGCGGCTATCTCTTGTGGGGCAGGCGTTACGGGCGCAGGAACAGGCGCTGGCGGTTTCGCCACTGGCTCAGGTGTCAAGGATTCCTTGACTACTGGGGCAGTCTCACCAGTCTTAACCGCAAGGGCTTTGTCTTTCTCTGGCGATTGCTGTGCCGGCGGCGGCGTCATTACCGCGTCAGGCGCTGGCAAGCTCCCGCCTTTGGCGTATGGTATCGGCTTGCCGTGGACGAAGTCATAGTTTCTCAGGAAGTTATCCGCCGCCGCGCTTACGCCATCGGGCGATAAGTCAAACCGGCTTCTCATGTCCTTTGGTGCTTGGCTTGCCAATTCCTTGTACGCTCTGGCGACATCTCTCTTGCTTGGCCGTACCCCAGGTTCAAAGCCCATGCGCCGCATTGCCTCATCAACGTACCGCCTGGCGGGGGTGTCACTGACTACCATATCGCGGCCTGTACGCAACACGTCAAGCCGGTTCTTGGCCTTTCCAACTCCGAACATGGCAACTGGAATCAAGGCCGACATGATAATATCTTCCGGCTCGCCACCCTCAATAGCCGTCATGCCGCCAAGCGCAGCAGATTCAGAACCAAGCTTGAGAGCCTGTTGTGCTATTGTCTTTGCCGGTATCTTCTCAAGAGCGCCAAACACCGCGCCTTGAATCGCACCCTTGCCAAGCCAATCTTCGTTCAGCAGTTCAAATGCGATGGTGTTCGACAGTACTTTACTCTTCAGTAGAAACGATGGAAGACCGGCCTTTACCGTAAGAAGCTCCACGAGGAATGCTGCTGTCCCTCCAACGGCAATAGCAGCCTTGTCTCCAATGCCATTGGGAACTACATCGCCAAAAGCCCTTTCGTGTTCGGGCGTCAATTCGCCCTTAACGAGCATCTTCGCGCCTTCGGCCATGCTCTGAACTGATTCAGGAAGCATGTCAAGGAACGACTTCTCTTGTTCGGGCTTGTTCCTTCGCGCGAGCACGCGGTTCTTGAGTTCCGCCGCCGTTACCTGATTCATGAAGATGCTGTCGCGCAAACGCTCAACATTGCTTACAAGGGAATTGCCAAAAGTCTTTGCGCCCTTGGTAAACCATGATTCGTCGGCAAGTTCCTTTGTCCGCTTCTGTTGGGCTTCCTGCTCTGGCGTCAGCAATATCGTTGGCTCTGCGTTCTTTGGCCCCTCCTTATATCCCTGCTGGCGCATCAACTCCCATTGTCCAGCCAAGTCGCCCAAACGATCCAACGCAGTAGGCTCAACTTCCGCCGGTATAACCGTACCTTCAGGCGTATCCCACGCTACTTGGGGAATGACAGTGGGAGCGAGGCTATGCCCCTGTCCCCGCATCCGCTGGACAATCGCATCCCTGTACTCGTTCGGCAGATTCCACCAGATATTGCCAACATCTTCCGGCCTCATGTCGGGCTTGGCCTTGAATTGTCCGATCAAATCGCCAATGACATCGCGCGGAGCTTGCGCCTGCTTGGATTGTTTTGCTATCGCATCATGAACCGCTGCCGGATCAAGCTCCACGCCGCCAAACATCAGCTTGGGACGTTGCGGGCTGGCGGGTTCCGGCTGTTGTACCGGAGGCTGTTGCGCCGCCGTTTCGGTTTCAATCTCATCGAAGATATCGACCCTAGGCTTAGCAACCGCAACACCCTGCTCTTGTTCTATCTGATCGAAGATATCCATTAGAGTTGGTATCCAGCTTCAATTGCCAGTTGACGAGCCTTCTCCTTATCGCCGCCTGCCTGCCGGTAAAATTCCAAGGCTGTTTCCCGGTCCAATGGTTTGCCTTGAGGACGGCTTGTGGGGCCACCGTCCAATTTATTCGGGTGCTTTATATCCTTCGGCTGGCCAGAGTTATTTACATAAAACTCATCAGGTACGTACTGGCGGGGCGGAATGGGTGGTTTCACACCCGGCATCATGTCCTTTGATATGGCAACATCAGGAACAGGCGGCGGTGGAACAACTTCCTCTTGTATTCCGGCAAGCTGATGCATGGTCGCCTCAGCTTCGGACAGTTCGTCCATCGCCTGATAAATGCGATCATCCAGAGCCTTTATCCTGTCGTTTATCGACTTGCGCCGCTCGGCATCTCTTGGCGGAACGTTCTCAAGCGACTTCTCCAGCGCCTCACGCTCTGCTTTGAGCAGGGCTATCTTACTCCGTTTGGCCTTGTAGACGCCCTCTACCTTCTTGAACTCTGCGTTCGCAACGCGGGATATCTCTTTCTGTTTCTGCAACTCCAGGTGTTCACGCAACCGCGTTTCTTTCTCTTGCTGACTCACCGCCCCCGTGGCGTGCGTCTGCAATATCTGCATCAGCCGTTCATACATAGGCTCAGTCATGCCCGGGCGCTGGGCAATAGTCTTCTTGATGCTGTCAATTCGCGAACGCACCGAACCATCAGGATCGGTTTCGTCATTGATCCCGTTGGCGTCCAGTATGTCCGGCGTCAGGTTAGCTGCAAATTCCTGCATTTGCCTGCGCTTGGCGTCTCGGTCCTGGAGTTTGATGTTGTAGTCGAGTTTCTTCAGCGCTGCTTGTCTCTGAAGCCTCAAGTCATGTTCCTGATACATCCGCCTGTCACGGCCTGTTTCGGTAACGATCTGCCTCTGATTCTGCGCGTCAATGCTTGCCTGCTGTCTCTGCGCAGCAGCGGCCTCGCGCGTCAGGATCTTCTCAAGGTCCGCCGCAAGCTGTGCCTGTTCGGCCTGCTGTTTCTCAACAGCCTTGCGCTCTCGGATGCGGTTAGATGCTTGTGCCTCTGCACGCGCCGCCTCTGCCGTTGTCCGCTCCAGTTGGTCGTAATCGCCGTGGAGTCTGGTAATCGCCATTGTTACCTCGTGGCCCGCGCCGCATTCAGCCTTCGAACCTCGTCAAGATACGCGCTGATCGGGGGCGGCGCGTCGTTCACCCGCTCCAGCACACCGGCCTTTGTCGCTGCTACCCGCTCGCCAAGCGCCTGTCGCTGGAACCCCGCCGATTCGGCAATCCGTTGCTGTATTGCGTCAAGGATGGTCGTATTGCCAAGCCCACGGTTGCGAAGTGATTGTACAGCCATGGCCCCGCCCTGCCGTACTTGACGGTCGATAGCCATGTTCTGCGCCTGCCCCATCTGGTCGTACATGGCAAGAACTGCCGCGAGCCTTTGGTTTGCAGCGCGATTGTACTTGTCCACCTGTTTCTGTGCGCTGGACTTGCCGCCAAACACATCTAAGACCCGCTGGCCCGTCTTGACGTTAGTCTCGTCATCCGGTAACGTGATGTTCTTGACCGGCTTGGGCTTCTTGACCGTGCTCGCGGAACCCAAAAGCTGGTCCAGATTCTCAGATACGGCAGGTTTTTCCCATGGCCGCTGGATGAGCGCGCCGTAGTCAGGCACGTTGGGGATCGTGTTCCGGGTGATGCTCTCAATCAGATCGTCTATTTCCTGCTTGGTTCGTTTCGCCATCGAATTCTCCTATCTTTGCACGCCGCCGGGCAGTATCTCGGCATGGATCGATTCAAGACTCCACGCCTTTCCGGCTGTTGAATTACTCGCCGAGAACACCAACGCGCCGCCGCGCACGCGATCCCTTGTAACGTTACGCCCAGCGGACCACGTGCCGGTAACCTGTGCGGTGGCGTCTATTGACGCTTCAGGGGTAGCGCCTGAATGAATACCGTATGTCACTTCATCCGAGTCTGCGCCAAGAACGCCCACAATGCGGGAAGTAACCGCCTCACCAATACCGCCGCCAAACCGTGCAGGCCCGATATACACGTAGGAACTGATTGCCGTGGTTGTCGATCCGTCAACAACGTCGCTTTTGGTCGCATCGTCGAACTGGTAGACGTATCCATTACGACCGCCAATCAAGAGTTGACGATAAGCCTCGGTAGTCGCGTTGTAGAACACACCGCACGTTGGACCGACAACATTCGGGTATGACTCAGGCCAGAAAGCCTTGTTGCGGACATCGTAGAAGTAATGCGTTGCCGTCCCGCTGGTGTATGGCGAGAGCATGATCAATATGCCCTTGCGATTCAGATCGTAGGCAAGGCAAACATACGTCTGGCCCGTTGCGCCAGCGGCCCCAGGATGAACCGGCGTCACGTTGCCAAGGCCGGGTATCCTCTGGTCAGTCAATGGGATTACCCCGCCGCCTGCAATCGCGTACAATCCGCCTTCGCCAAGGAAGTACATCACGCCCTTGTCGTCCATGGTCCAAGCCGATTGACAAAGAATGCCAGTCTTGTCGCTCAGGGTGCGAAGTCCGCCACCAGCTGCCGGATCACCATGCATTGCGTACACACCGCGAGTTGTCCCGATTATCAGGGTTGAATCACTCAGGGGGCACAATGCGGTGATCGGATTGCCTATCCGCCCAAGGGAACCAGTATTGCCAGCAATCGCAGTACCGCTATCATCCATGCCGTAGGCGAAGTCCCACGGATCGTCAATGCGGGACATGAAGTAGTTTTGCGGGTCATCCAGCGTTCGCGCAAGAACAAGGCGGTTTCGCCAGTTGACCACGATAGAACATGCGGTATCTATGGTCCCCTTGCGCGCGGTCCATGAATAGAGCTTATCTGTCCTCAGGGGGTTGTAGACTCTTGGCGTAGTTCCATCGACGACGAACATACTGCCGTTGCAGTGAGCCATCGAGTACAGCGGAACATCGGCCATTTGGTCGGCATCATCGGCGGTAGCGCCCAGCGCATTGCTTGAATCAGACCACACCTGACGATTGCTCAGGACGACGAGCTTGCGAGTTGTGGCGCTTGCCGCCTCTTTGGTCAGCAAATGCCAGTCAAGAAGCCGGAATGATATTAAATCGTCATACGTGCTCTCGCCGGTCGTGTTCGACTGCGAAAGCTTGAATCCGGCTTTGCTGCAATGCGCTGAAGCCGTGGGACGCGCAACGGAGATTATCTCACTGTTGCGGGCGGTGTAGCCAATGCTCAGTCGGTCCAACCAGTACACGCGAACAGTAGTTGAATCAGCAATCACCTTGAACCCGCCGCCCTGCAAGGCAACAAGGGGTCCAAGGCCCTGAACAAACTTCTTGGTTGTCGTCGTCACTCCGCCATTGACGACAAGCGTTATCTCAAGCGTACCATTGAACCCGATCATCGGCGAGGGCAACGATTCCGACGTATACGCTACCGTTAACGTCATGCCATCAGTGGGATTGCCGGACGATGACGATACCCACAGGGTAATGCTTCCGGTTGTCGCGTAGTTCCAGTTCAGGCCAAAATCCAAATCGAAGTTATCCCATTCAGCGCCTGCAAATGACTGATACTCACCGCTGGAGAGGTCGGTTGCTGGTGTAGTCGAAGGCTTGACTTGACCACTCGTTACGGTCAAATCAGCGCTTGCACCAGACCACGCGGCATTCCCGTTCAATGCGCCGTTGGCATAGTCGAATTCATCCTCGAATAGCGCTGTCTCGCCGAATCCGAAGTCAAACCATCCCATTCCCTGAATCGGGTTACCGCTTCCTACCTGTTGCGTGTAGGCGCGCTTAAGCCCAGGACGACTACCCCCACGCGCCCTTTGTTCGTCCACGCTGTACGCGCGAACGTTCAGACACTTGGGGGTAGTCAATCCCGGCTGATTCGCATACGCCCAATTGCTGTCATAGCCCTTGAGCGGGAACGGAATGTTTACTTCGGTCGCCATGTTACGCGGCGGTCGTGCTGTTGATATGGAGCCACGTGGAGCCGGTCCACCAAATGATGCACGAATCGCCTTGAAGCAGCGTGATTGTACCTTCGCCGCCGCCGAATCCATCAGCATAGACTACACTCGCGTTTTGCTCGCCGTCGTTACCGATGCAAACCCACTTGCGCTCAAGCTTGGCGTCGCCATCGGGGATCGTCAACACAACAGCGGTTGAGTCATGCCCGGCCACAATGAACCCTTCATACAGTTCAGCCGTTGTCAGGGTTGCGGTTTCGGTCTTCGTGACGATGCCCGTGCTTCTTTGCAGCTTGCTCTGAATGTTGTTCACTGACATTTCAATCTCCTAATCTGTGATGTATGTAACATTTGTTCGACGTTCGAACGGTATTGCTTCTTGGGCTAACGATCCTGCATAACGGGGACGCTTGGAGACATCTCGCGCAATCGCGCCTACCAACGCTTCCTTGTACTCCACCGCATTCACGCCGATGGTTTGGGTCAATCGCTTCTCGGCTATCGCCAGAGCGGCCATCATGACGAGTTGCGCGAACGCTGCCCCGCCGTAGATGTACCCGGCGTCAAGCGATAGCTCCGATGGATCCACCGAGTATGCGTAATTGAGCACAGACACAGCGCCGGGAATTGGATAGAACAACACGTTGTGCCTCTGGCCGGCGGTCGAATCAAGGGCAACGGGTTCCACCGCAAAATAGTTCGGGTAGCCGGTAGCAGTAGTTCCCGCCATGCACTCGCGCAGCCATTGAGCCGGGCGCTGTGCAACGCGGACCAGCCCGGAAGTTGTCGAGGGGGAGTACGTGAATCCAGACGCCATGCCGTCGTAATCATCCGGCAGGCGGTAAACTCCATCGGCGATAATCGTGAATGTGCCCGTCTCGGCTTCAGCATCGCCAGACACTACCACCACAGTTGACGATGTGTAGGCCGTGATCGTGTAGGAGTTCTGGGTAAACTTGATATCATGCCCGATCATCGAAGGATAGAACACCGCAGTGGTTGCAGTGATCGTAGTGCTTCCGCCAGATTCAACCGCCGTTGACAATGTGCCTGTGGTAGTCGGCCATGCGGTAAACGTGGCGGTCGGGGTCAGAAACGTCCACCGATGCGCGGTAGGACCGCCCATAAGGGCAGTGCGATACCCCTCGTTTGCCCATGCCTTCACATCGTGGAACGATGGTGTCTTACCGATGCTCTTGGCGTACCCCAAAACCTGGTCGATGATATCCTGAAACGTCATGGCAATCTCCGATCAAGATCTATGGACGCGGCAAGCAAGACCTTGGCGTGTTCTGTCTTTTCGGTCTGCCCGTCATTTGCGGTTTGCTCAGCAGCGGCCAGGCACATAGCGCGGATTGTTCCACTGTGCATGCCACCGCCGTAGGGGATATCGCCATCGACGGAAAGATCAGGCGGGTTGATGCGATACGTGTAATTGAGCGTCACTGGCGCTGATGGTGTCGGATAGACTAACAGTTCGCATCGCAACCCGCCCGATTTATACCGCACAGCCGCGTATCGAATAGTCCCGGTGGCAGTCGATCCGGCCTTCATTTCTAGAAGGTACTCAGGCTCAACCATGATGATTTCGGATGAAGGCCCGGTCGCCCCAAATGTTGGAGCATCGACAAGCCTTGCAAAATCAATCGGAAGGTCGGTATCGCCATCCGCAACCGCAATCGTGGTCGCCACGCTCAGGAATCGCCATTCGTAGCCGAGCCCGGTTCGAGGGTCCACCGGAGTCCTGAATCGCCGATATCCCTCATTGGTGTAGCGTTTGGCGTTTGTTAGGGCTGTGCCTGAAGGGCTTAGGCCAGTGCCAAGATACTCGGACACTGCCTTGTACAGGTCAGCAAACGTCAATGTCGATGTGGGTTCAGTAGGCTCAGCCATGGTTATTCCTCAGGATCAGGAAGCACCCACCAGCCGGCAGGGAGCTTCACGCGATCCGGACTCTTGATGCGTTTGCCGTCAACCGTGATGAAGACGTATGCCTTGACATCTTCGGCAAGCTGCACAGGCTCACCCGGCGGTATCAGGTACGTTCTTTGCGGCCAACACCCGCAGCCTAAGACGATTGGCGCGATCAGGATCACGCTCAGCAGTAGACGCCGTATCAGGTTCATTGGTCTTCTCCACGAACAGTTCCGCCAGCGCCCGAACAATCGCGGCAATCACCGGCGCAAGAACGGTTAAGAGGGCTTGCATAGGTTCCCGTCCGCTTCAAGCTTCGCATGGGTAATCTGGACGCCCTGCTCAAGCTCCGCTTTCTGCGCCGGTGTCAAATCGCCTTCGTATTTCTCAATCACCTTGCAGACGTATTGCATGGCGGCATTGAGACGTTGCACGCTGGTATTGTCGGAGTTGTCGGGTATCTGTTTCTCAGCCCACTTGATCCCGGCAATAATCGTGCCTTCGTACTTCTTCCACGCCGGTTTCTTGGCGTACAGGGCATTAAGCGCCCACAGGACCAGAGCCGCAAACGCGGCAATCACGATAGGTTGATTCAGGATGTTCAACAGTGCTTCCATGTTCGATGCTCCTTACTTGGTTCTGATGTAACTCAAAGCCCATCCAATAACAGTGCAGACAACGGCAAGAACTGCCGTGAATACTTTCCATCCGCCCTTGGCTTGGTTCACAGTCTCCTTTACCGGGCATTCAGCCGCATGCAGCTTGATGGCTTTTTCCACGTCCTTGCTCACGCGGTCAGCAATGATCTCGCCGACGCGATATGCGATCTGCTCTATGAGAGCGATCTGGCCCTTGCTGAACTCTTCGTCCGTCATGATCTCATGCCTCGACCTTTGCCAGTTGTGCGTCGATCCTGGCCCTCTGCCGCTGGAGCATCATCGCGCGAATGCTCGATACGCAGCCACGATTTACATTCAGCTAACGTCATTGTTCCGCCACCCCCGAGTAGTCAGTAAATCCGCTCAAATCGACATAGGTCAATGCCCGTTCATTGCGGCCCACGTCATCTATCAATTGGTCGATCATGGCAATATGCTCATGGAATGCCGTCACAGCCACGCTCCTGTGGCTAAATCGTGCAGGGTCACACATTTCAAGCTGCTGTCCGCCAACGCGTCTATCGCAGCCTTGCACGCACTAATCTGGTCTGTAGTCGCGTAATGAGTGCCTAGCACCAGCACGCTGCCAGGAGTTCCCTCGGCCACTGCGATAGCGTCGGCGAGCCAAACGGGAACGGTTCCGGGGCCTGTATCTATGAAGCCCGTCCAGGGGAACACACCACGCTCTATGTGTACGAGCGAACATATCGGATGAGTTCCCGATCCTGTATTATTTCCACCGATCAGCGTGTAGCGGCCAGCCAACAGATGCTCGTCTGACGGCAGCCAACCGCCCCCTCCAGGTATCATGATTTGATACGCGGCATTATTCGGCATTCCATTTTCCGCGTAGGTCTGATATACATAATCCAGCCGAGCCAGCTTAGCCGCGTCGGTTTGTTGGCTCCACGCGGTCCAGGCATACCCCGGTGCAGAACCGACATATGCTGAGACATCCATACCCATGCGGTTTAGATCGCGAGCTTGAGTCCACGATATCATATCTTCATTGCCTATATCTGATACGGACAACCCAAATGACGCACTCAGCCCCTTTTTTCGCAGATATCGTGCAATCTCGATTGCTCCCAATCTGCTGCCGTCCGTGCGCAACAACCACGCTGAAGGCGTGCTGCCCATGTGCACCACCGCCAGCCGATCAACGGTCACAGCCGTCGTCGCCGTGGTGGTCGTCCATGCTGGTGCGACGCGGATGCAGTTGATGTCGCTGATGTCCGCGCCCTCTCCGATCAACGTGCCGAACTCACTGACCGCGCACGCCCATCTGTGCCATCCGGCGGGGCTGCCTGCTGGCGTGCCGAGGTACATCAATCGGTGCGACAGTCCGTTCACGCCGGGCGACTCGCTCGTATACAGATTGACCTGCACGTATGACAGATTTCTCTCGCTGGCCGTGCCCTCGCCTGGATGCAGATACAGGTCCACGTGTATGACCGCTCCCGTCATGTCCACGGACTCTGACAGCGGTATATTCAGGCGGCAGTCCAGTTTTTCTCCGTTTCCGGCGATCTTGATTCCGCCATTGCCGCAGAATGAGTTGGTCGTATCCAGTACGGGAGTCGCGCTGTATTGAGTGCTGATTGCTGTCAGATTGTCCAACGGATGCAGCAAAAGATAATGCTCGGGCTGCACGTATCGGCGAACCTTTGGGGCAGATCGCGTCATGCTGGTTGCGGTCACGCGCCGCATCGCGTCAAGCCCCGCAACGCCGTTGGGCTGGTTAATCCATCTTTTTGGTATGCGGTTAATCTCGGCCATTACCGCACCTCCACGATCAGCCCATCAATAGCAGTGCCAGCCGTCAGCCGGCGGATGCGAACATCTGACCCCTGCGGTATGGCGATGGCGATGTCGTCGGAGGTGTCCTCGGGCCTGGTAAGATGCACGGTCTGGCCGCCATCGAACGAAAGCTGAAATCCAGACGCCCCGACGATGTAGAACAGCCGAGTGCAGGCGCGAGTAATCGGGTTGGGCTCAAGCGGGGCCGACCACTCATTGTTGCCGGCATCAGCCAATGGCAGCGGGATCGGCAGACCGGTTCCGGTAATCGCCGCCGCAACCGCCGCTACATCGGATGATTGAGCGGGGGTGTTGAGTGCTGTACCATCCTCGTTGACCTGAAGCACGCGAACCGCGTATTCGCTGTTGTCCGCGCTGACCGATACTTGCTCTTTAGGTATGAACGTGCCCATATATTATTCTCCAAAGCCCACGAGCGGAGCCGGGGAAAGGGAGCCCGGCCCCGCCGTGAGCATGGCACTAGGCCATCAGGCTCGCGTTCTTCAACGCAGTTATCAAAGCCGCAATGTCAGCCTTTACCGCGTTTAGCTGCGTGGCGAACGTCTTGCAGTTGTTAATCAACACGGTATTCAAGGCCCGCTGCGTTGTGAGTTCCGCTTGGATTTCCTTGAAGTTCTTGTTGATCTCGTTCGCCTGCTCCTGCGACCACGTCGCATTGAACGTCACGTTGGTCAATGCGTTATCGAGCTCGCCGGTAAGAGTGCCGGTCAACGTGTCGATATTGGTCTCAGCCGCCGGAGCGGTGTTTGCCGTGCCAGTCATGCTAGTCAACGTCAAAGTGTCTTGGGTAGCAGTCACAGCCGCCGCCACGTCAACCGCATTAGGGTTAACCGGGCTAAGCTGCGCCAGCACGGTTCCGTTAGTCCCGCTTCTGTCCACGGTCTGCATTGCGATTGCACAGCCGGGCACAGCAGCGCCAGCAGCGCCTAGGGCGTAACTGGCATTTTGGGGGCCAAGCTTCGTTACAAGGATGGTGCAGTTCTGGTCGGTGAAGCATTCGACCAGAGCGCCGGTAGGCTGGACAATATCAATGTAGCAAGGTCCAGTCTTGCCGGCTGAGCCAGCATCGACGACACCGGCGAAGTAATTCAGGTTCGCCGTTGCCGGTTTCTCGACGTTGATTGCGCGATTGATATCGGACTCGCTTGCCGTTCCGGTGTCGCGGTCGTAGCACAGGGCGTAGCCCGTCTTGAGCATGTCTGACCCGGTGTAGTAAACGCGTTTCTTTGAAAGCTTCTCGGTCTTGTAAGTTACTTGTGTCATGTTTGTTCTCCTTCGAGGTTTACTCGCTAGGGGGTTACGCCGCGGCAACGGAACTGATCACGCCGCCAGCCCGCTGTCGGTTGGTGCAGATGTAGTTGAACTGAAGGTCCACGAACGTTGTGAAGACGTCCTTTTGAGTCCTGTCGTTCATGGGTCCGGTCTCGCGGAAGAAGTCGCCTTCCATCACGAACGGATAGAAGAAATCGTGGTTGATCGCGTAGAGCGGGTTCGAGGTGTCCGCATCAAGCTGCTCGGTCCAGATGATCGGCAGATTCTTGATGACGGTCGCGCCGGCAAACTTACCAACATCCGTGCCGATGTTGTCATTGCTGTGCACGGCGAATTCCTCGATCGCCTCAAGAACCTTCTCGTTCGTGTACAGCCGCATGTTCTTCCTGGAGTCGATGCTGGCATCGTTGAGCATGATCGGTGAACGGAATCGCAGATGTCGAAGCATGCGGGTGATCTTCTTGATGTCGTCGTACTTGATGTCCGCAGTGCTGTTCTCCCACACGTCGTTGTAGCTGCGCCAACGGGCGTTAGCAGTGGCAGAAGCATCGATCCCGCCGCACGTGCTGAACCCGCTTGGATTCGCGCCCTGATGGCCTGACGTTCCCGCACTGACTTGCGCGCCGGTGATGGGCGTAATCCAGTACGGTATGCCCATCGGGTGAAGGTCATCCGATGGGCTTTCTGGCGCTTGCCATGCGTAGTCCTCAAGCAAGTTGGCCAGGTCTGCCATTGCAGATTGCCGACGAGACTTGACGAGGTCAATCAACTTGGCCTTGCCGCGGTTGCGCATCATTTCTTGACGACTGATTGAGTAGTCGGCAGTCGCCTGCACCCAGTCAGCCTTGAGTCTTGCCTGCACGTCAACAACAGTTGGTGACGATGCGGCATACGGCCGCGTGAACTTGGCAGATCCGTTTTCGCCAAGCTGCACGTTGCGAATAATGCTTGTACCGCCGTCAAATGTGACGCGGTCCTTCTGAAACCACTGATTACAAACAGGGTAATCGTGATATTTTTGCAGGGTCTCGAACTTGCCATCCCACGGATAATTCGCGGTCGTGGTTTTTAGCAAGTCCAACAGGGTGTCGTTACCCAATGAGGTGCTGTCATTCAGGCTAATTCCATCTGTACTCATGATTCACTCTCCCCGCGCAGCCTCTAGCGTCCGAAGAACGCAGCGGCCCCAGGCACTTTGTCCAGCGCGTCGTAGACCTTTTTCATGGGGTCTACCGGCACGGTGTGCTTAGCCTGGGTTCTCTGCGTCAACTGCGACTCGCGGCTCTTTGCGCGTTTTTCTTGTGATGCAACTGCTTTTGCGTTGGGGTACAGCAGGGTAAGGGCTTGCTCGAATGCGTCCTCATGGGCCATCGGTTGACGATGGACAGCCATGTATCCAGCTTGGATTTCAGCAGCCTTTTCTAGTACCGCCGTGCGAGCCTCAAGAACGGGATCACCGTCTACGAGGTCTTCAGTTTTTCCGCCGGCAAGCGCCGAGTAGGCGTCTTTGTCTAGAGCGTTAACGAATTTGTCGAACGCTCCGATGACGCTTTCACGGCCCTTGCTTGCAAGCTGAGCTTCAAGCTGTTCTATGCGTTCCTGCATGGCCTTGAGATGCTTCGCCGCTGCCTCTCCCAACATGACAGGATCAAATGGATCTTCACCGGCGTCGTCCTGTTCGGCGTCGGATTCTTTGGCGGGTTTGCTGGTCAAGCTGCGTTGGGCTTTTCCGATTTCGGCGTACCTCTTGCCGATGTCGGATTGTGCCGCGCGCAGTGTTTCAAGCACCCGGGCCCGCTCCGCATCAGGAAGCTTCAGCAGGGTGTCTTGATCGACCTTGAACCGCCGTGCAACTGACAAATCCCTGTCGCTGAGGGTAGGCGCATCGTCGTCGCGGGTGGACTCGGGCACGGTAGCTTTCGCATCGGCCTTCGTCGCCTCGTCTTTGTTGACGCCATCCTGAGTTGTGGTCTCTGTCGTCGCCTCTGTGGCAGGGGCATCCTTGCCGTAGGCCGCGTCTATCGCGGTCTGTATCGGGTCCGGGGTAGTCTCTGCCGCTGTTTCTGTCGCTTCGTCTGTCATTGTCTCTATCTCCGCAACATCCGGCGGAATTGCCGGGTAGTTTCAGGACCAACAAAAAAGCCCACCCTCACCCTTCCGGAAGTGAGAGTGGGCTTCGTGCTATTCAGCAACCGCGCCTGGCCGGGCGCGTTTGTTGGTCTAAGTTGTCAAATCAATGCTTTGTTAAGTTCTTCTCTTTGCTGCATTTTTTAGGGTCAATCCAATATGGAATGCCACACGCAACCGGTCTGGCGAAAATGCATTCAGCAATAAGTTCGCCCCATTGCCTGTCCATGTTCTTCTTGAACCGCTCAATCTGTCGCTTTGTGGCCGAGCGATTCCTCATCCGCGCACCTCGTCTTTATCGTACAGCCGCATGCACCTGAGCGCCCTCAATTTCGCGTCTCGGTTGCGGAATATCGCGTCACCGGTCCGATGGTCGAATCTGACAAGGTCCGATATCCCACGCCGCGCAGCCTCACGGTTCGCCTCTGCCGCCTGCTCAGGCATCACCCCGGCAGCAACAGAAACAAGTTCCCCCGTATCCGCGTTGCCGCATCTGGACTCTCTGGCGTAGTCTCTGCGAGCACGCTTGCCGCAATAATCGCATTGCTGATGCTGGGGAGCGCCGGGCACATGACGGAATACCTCTGTCGGGTGTCCGCAGGAATCACACACATAGCAGTAGATCGGCATTACACGGCCTCCATGAACTCTTCAGCGGGCATCGGCGAAGGTCTGCCACTGCCTACAGCAGCAGGCTCAGGCCCCTGCATGCCCTGCGATTGTGCCTCAATTGGCGTCGGCGCGGCATGAATAAACAGGTTTTGCCCATTGGGCAATCCGCGAAGCTTTGCCTTGAGTGCTGCAATCTCGGGAACATTGAGCATTACACCCTGTGCAGCGCCAGCTTCCATGAGCGGGAGCATAGACGCAATAAACTCGTCGTAAGCCCGCAGCATCGCCTCTGGACTCGTCGGGGGCACGCTGTACAGGTCAATGTCAAATCGGTATTCATCCCATCGCCCCTCTTGGTGGTCAGTCGAAAACGTGACTGCTATCTGCTCACCGCCGAAGGGAACACAGTACCGCTTATGAACGCCGGGTTCGGTCCACACATACCACGCCAAATCTGACGCTACCCCACGCGCGAAGCGGCTTACCTGACGCCGCATGTCCTCAACTCTTACCGAAGCAGCGCCCATGAGCATCTGATCTTGCGTCGCCGTCTTGCTTGCCGGCGCTATGCCACCAAGCAAATCAGGGGAACCCCCCACGGCATTGATATCGTTGCCAAGCTGTGCCAGCACGTTGAATAGTTCAGGGCTAAATCCCCCAACTTTGACGTTCGCCCACTCTGAGGGATTGCGTGTCGGAAGCACTGCCCCATCGGACGCGTCCAACACTGCCTTGGCTTCCTGGTCATCAACCGTCGCGCCGAACAGCACAATCTCTTTGCTGTTCCGCGCCTGATTGACAAGCTTCCGGCCTATCTCGTTGGCCATTTCAGTTTCGTCGAAGACAAACGCCAGCGGCGGAACCGGCAGCACGCTACCGGGCTGCTCATAGAATCCCAAAAGGTGGAAAGGTCCAAGTTCAGGGCCGTCCCATTCGACTTCTCGCATAATGCCCCGGCTGTGGTGATTGCCCGGTATCGTCAGGATTCGACGCTCGCCGGGTATCCACAACTCACAGAGGTAAATCGACTCGTAAATTTCGTCCATGCGCCATGACGGGCGGTCCTTGCCATCCGCGCGCGGGCGAAGCAATGCCTGCTCCTTGGCAACCTTGATAGCCGTGTCGGCATCATAAAGGCCGCAATCGCAGACGTAATCAAGCGGCAGCGTGAAGCAGTTGCCCTCAAATCTAGCTTCCTCACGGTTTCGCGCGAGGGGATCAACTACGTAATCATCCAGATCCACAAGGTCACAATACGGCATGCCCACATCATGGCGTCGATCGGGGGCGAACTCCTTAACATTGCCGGGTGACAGGCCAACCTTGACGATGGACGCCCCGAAAAACGCGTCGAATATCGCCATGCGAAGCGTCCGCACGAGCCCTATCTGCTCATACAACTGGCCGCATGCGTGCTCAGTGGCAAGCGCCTCGGGCTGAAGCCACTCATTGTACGTCGAAATGATCGGCATGATCTTGTGCGAGTACAGCAGGTGGGGGAGCAGCGTGTTGACGTACTGCGCGACCTTGTTCAATGGCCTTCGTGTGGATTCCCGCTGATCGTAATAGTGCGTTGCGTAGACACCACGAAACAGCCGACGCGTGTTGCGGGCATGCTCAAGAGCTTTGCCGCTCGCCTCAAGCGCCGTTGATAATCGCTGATCGTCCCATTTAATGGCTGTCACCACTGGTCAGCCCTCCTCTGCGCAAGCTCGAATTGACGCCGGCGATCAGCAAACGAATTGACGGGCGGTGGTAATTCCTCGGGGCGAACAAGGGGCATTTCGGCCATGCACAGCACAATACCGGCAGCGGCAATAACCCTATCACCATGGGCAGCGCGTGCTCCGTCAGGCTCATTGGCCAATCTAGAAGGTCCAAGACCACCAGCCTTGTAGCAGATGTATTGCTCCATTTCGGCGATTGTCGCCTCGTCTCGAATGATGTACTCGCCCCTTGCAACGGCACTGCGAAGGCTGCCAAGCAGCGCCTCTTTGCTTCGGCGAGTGCTGAACCAGCCCAGTTTATCGGTAGCTTCCTGCGCGGCGGTCTCAAGCTCACGCATCCTCAAACACGTACCGTAACCTAATCGCTGAACCTCAAGGCCGAAGATCCCGCCTGGGCCATTAGCTTCCCACCCAAGAAGCGGCGTCTTATGCCCGCCTAGCCACTTGCAGACGGCCACAGCCACGCGGGCAAGCTCGTGAGGGGGTGTGTCAGGGCAGGCAAACGAGGCGATTTCCTCGCGCGTCTCACAGCAGGCGACCTTGATGACGCTGTTTGACGCCCCTTGACCGTTGGAAATGTCGGCAAACACAACATAGGAACGGTTCTGGAGGGGTCTGCCATTGACAAGATCGCACCATAGGCTGAGCCGCTGGGGACTTGTGTCCTCAGTGTAGCGAGCATTTGTCAGTCTTTCCCGGCCCGTCTCTACACTGCGAACCATGTCATAGGTGATCGCCCCGACATGCAAGGGCTTGCGCAACTGCCCACTACCGCGGATCGTCTGGAGGATATCCAGATCAAAATAGGCATCGCCAGACGCCAGATAGTCGATATCCAACTCCTGGGCAATTTCCTTCTTCGAGGTTCTGCGGGCGCACTCGGCGCGATACCAAGGGCTTGTCCATTTGCCGTCTACAAGTTCCGCCCCCTTGCCTTTTTCTGGGTGCTCCCGCCAGTGCAAGGTTACAATTTGCACCTTGCCCGAAAACCGCACTTCCGCGAACGCATTGCCCCGCCCCTGTGGAGTGCTGTTGAATAACCTGCACGGGGTAGCATCGGCAGTTGCGGCAAGGATTTCGTCCCCATTTTCGCACGCGGCAAACTCGTCAAGCAGAATTGCTTTCCGTCGTCCGCCACGGCCCAAATCGCCGTTAGTGCTCTCGCCGGATATCAGCGAACCATTATTTAAGTTGAGCAAGTGCATATGCTTGCGCTCAACTCGGGGCCGCATCCAGCTCGGCAAACGCGCGAGAAGATAGTCCAGTTTGGCGAACAGGGTATCCATGTTACCCTTGGAATCAACGTACTCTTCTTTGCGGCTGGCTATCAGAAATGGGCTATCAGGCATAAACCGCCACCACCAGGCAAATACCCCCAGACATAGCCAGGAAGCGCCCATATCGCGGGATTTGTCGATCAACGCATCATGCCCATCGGCAATGGCATGCCAAAGCTCAGTCGCCGCCCGACGCTGCACCGGCCACAGCACAAACGGCCTATGTTTAATTACTGCGCGGGGGTCAAACGTCCAACCATAGGCTGACAGCCAAAATATACATGCTTCTGGGCACGGCTGGGCGCACGCCTGAAGAATTGCCCTACGCTCATCGCGTGAAGGCGATATAAGCCCTATCCGAGCCTCAGCATTGATAGCCGGGTCAGTCGGCAGGGAATCAAGCAGGATTTTCGGCGCTGTCGCTACCATCATCCTTCTTCATCGCTGATGCAATCTGGCTGCAAAGATCGGTCAATTGGCTGTCGGACATCTCGTTTTCAATCTTGCCCCTGACGTCCATCTCTACCCCGTACCGCTCTTGATACGACCTTCTCCGTGCCTGCAACGTCCTATGCAAGCTCGGCTGGTATCTGGGATCGTCCAACGCCTTCTTAGCGCAACTCTCCATGATCTTTTCCAGATCATCCGCCCCATCTTCCCACGCGCGGACGAACATCTCGTTGTACCATGGGTGCTCCCGACGCCACGCGTGGAATGTCATCCTGGATATGCCGCACTTATCACATGCGTCTACGATGGACACGCCATCACTTACAGCATTGATCATAGCCACCATCTGAGGGCGGCTATCAAGTACAGCTTGCATCTCTGGCGTAAGGTTGGCTTCCATGCCCCTATTTCCGACCCCCTCCCCCCTCTCATCAACAATATTCACCCTATGTTTTTCGCTTGTACAACAATATTTTTCATTTTCCCTAGATTTTGCTGTTGACTTTGTAGTACATGGTCGATATAATGACGGTAGATCGGGCAATTAAGCCCGGCAAAGAAAGGACAAGAATTATGACAAAAACTCGCAGGAATCTAAAGGTTGGATGCACCCGCAACGGCGAAAAACTTATCGGTTATCAGGTGTTCCGCTCGCCGGAAGGCAGCGGCGAAACGTACTTTGGCTTTGCCACTTCTTTGCGGCAGGCCCGGCGACTGATGCAGGAAATCGGCCTCCACGAGAGCATGTACGGAACGGCCAAAGCAGGGGGCGGCATTTGCGGTCTCAAGCCGCCGTCGGTCCCCGACAATTGCTATGCCGCCGACGATGATCCAATCTCGCTTGGCGGCGATTACAATGCGGTTATGGTCTGGCGGCGGTGGCAAAGACGGCAAAGGTTACACTGATTCATGATGATGGTACCAAAATGAGGATGAACATGAAGGTTTATTTCTATAAACGGTCAGGTCAACGCGTCACAAAGCAGGCAGTGCTAAAGGCTCGTGATCAATACGCGCGTGGTAAGCGTACTGGATTACTTGGAGGTTTGAGTTGTCGGATCCAGGTGGATGTGGCTGATCGTGTAGAGAAGATGACTGCAATTGAGTTTTGCAATTGGTCTGGGCAGTTTACTTATAGAACGAGATGATAATGGCATTGGAGTATATAACAGACCGAAACAGGCGGCGGTGGGCAGCGAAGACCGATGAACAATAGCCCTTATAAGCAAAGGACACGATCATGAGCGAGAGTAAACACACACCGGGAAGGTTGGACCCCACATGGCACTTTATCCCGCAAGCAGGGCGTTACATTGCGGCCTATTGTACTGGCAAAGCATGGCAAGAACCAGAGCGTTTTTACGCCGAGGCAAACGCCAACGCCCGCCGCATGGTCGCTCTCTGGAACGCTGCCGACGAACTCGGATTGAGTACTGAAGCGATTGAGGGTGGGGCCATACAGGGATTGGCCAAGGCATGCAGGGCTGTCATTTTATCGCCATGTAGGCTGACACGCGAAGAGTGGCTACCGCTTGCATCCATAGTGAGCACTGTGGGCGAAATATATACAAAGGCTTTTGGGGAAGATGCGTGCAGGGAATTGTGGCAGCCAAAAGCCAAGGCAGGAAGTAGAAAATGAGCACACCACAACATACACCGGGACCGTGGAGTACAGACGACGCCATAGTCAAAGCTGAAGGTGCCAGATGAGCCTCAAAGACAAAATACGCGACGGTCGTATTGCCGCCCAGATGACCCAAGGGGAAGCATCCGCCAAAATGGGGTGGGGGCGCACCGTCTGGGCAAACTACGAATGCGGCAGGCGTCGCCCGTCACCCGAAACTCTAGCCCGCATGGCCGCTGCCGTCGGCGCTAACCTCCTAGAATGGCTTGCCGACCGTGAGTAGCATGGCCGAATTTCGCCGATTTACCTAGCGCCACAACGTCCTGAGGGGTCAGATGGTATCAGAACACCCCTCAGGACACAGAACGCGCCTACGGGGCTGTTTTCGGGGATAACCAATCGCGGACCTCACGCCAACGACCTCGAATGATGCAGTAGCCGTACCGCCAGCGGAGCTTTTTCTTGCCGTCGTCGTCGTCCTGATACTGCACCAGGCCTACCAATTTGGCCTTCATAAGCGCGTCCAGCCCGTGCTGTATTTCGGTTCGAGTCCTGCCGGTGGTCTTTTTTAGTACGTCGTGGGCTATTTCGTCCATGTCTGCGCCGAACTGATCAACAGCCGGGGGATTCTGCCGGGGCAGACACTCGAGAATTTGTAGTTCGATTTCGCTAAGGTTACTAAGTTCGGTCATCCTTGACTCGCTTTCTTGCACTATCAACACTTCTTGGATTTGCCCATATCGCGGATCTTCCACGAGCTTGCCAACACCTGTTACATAGCCAGCAAAGTTCATTCTTTCGCCTTCCATGGCAACCATTCGCCGTCTCCAAACACGCGAACCTTGCCGGTCTTTGTGATGTAAATTTGGATTCCGTGCGGGTGCTTTTTTGTCTTAAGCAACAATGTCACCCAACCCTTTTTGTCGTCGCTGAAGCATCGCTCCACTTTCACCGGCCCCCAGTCGAACCCGTATTGCGTCAGCCTAGTATCTGTGCTCATAAGGTTAAATGTCCCATCAATCGTGCTCATTGCGATTCCCTTCGCCTATAGTCTTCCTTGTCATCCGGCCTGTAAATCTGCCACGTCCCACCGTAGAGACGGGCGAGTTGTTCCGCGTATTGCTTCGCTGACTCGATGAGGTGATATTCCTGGGGAATGTCTCGCTCGCGGGGCCATATCAGGGGCATCTTGCATCCGATGCAACTGGCCTTCTCATGATCGACACATTCCACCCACCAGCCGGTAAGCCCGACAGGCTCTTCCTGCCTCTCGCCTGGGGCAGTCTCACCAGCAACAGCCAGGGCCTTACTTATGTCCGGCAGGATTTGAGTTCTGAACCGGTTGCTTGTCTTAACTTCTTCGATGGCCGCGCGAAGCCGCCCCATCGACGGCGCACGCATGAAAACCTTCAGCCACAACGCGGCCTCATCTGGCGTCTGCGCCGCCTCAAGATCCTTCCAAAGCCGGTAACATAGGGCTAATGCCTCTTTCGCCTCGTCTTGAGTTAAGCCGCTTGCCTGAGTTGGAGCACCAACGGCTTTTTCGTCCTGTCGCTTTCGATTCGCGCAAACATCGCAGATGATCCGGCCCGGCATGCCCCAACTGTGTTTACTCTTCAGGGCAATGCGCGCCCCGCAAATGTTGCAGGCTGTCTCAATGTCGATCCATGGTTCAGCGAATTTACCAAGGGTGCCTATCGCCATTTGCGGAGTCCTTTCCCGCTAGTTTCGCGCTCGCTGCGTCCACCATGGCCTGTCTGCGTTTCTCCGCGGCGTCCGTGTCCACGGATGGATTACTGCGCATCGTCCCGCCCCTGTCCTGCTGTCGCGTCAGCCAATTTGAGATAAACCGCCGCCAACGGGATTTCTTGGCCTTCCGTGGGTTCGACTTGCACCAAACCCCCATTTGAATTAAGCACAGGTCGATATCACAGGCTGGGTAGGCTTTGCGCCATTCAGCCTTGTCAGCCTCGGTAATGCCCTGCCAACCGGCTTCGGGTGTCCACGTGATCGGGTCCGGGGTTTTGGTTTTCGTGGGTTGAGCTTTAGGTTTGGAGGCTTCTGTAACTTCTACGTGCTCTGTCACGTCGTTACGTGACGGAGCTAATGCTGTTTCTTCTTTGTCTACGTTTACGTCTACGTCTACGTCTACGTGGGCTAACTGTGGTTTACACGAGTTAACATCAGTTAACACGGTGTTAACAGCCCTGCTTTTCGCCCTAATGTTTTGCATGTAAGTCCGCATGTACTCACGCCTTGCGGTTTCGTCTCGCATGCGATGGTATTTCTCAAAGTTGACTATTCGCCATCCCCATTCGGTGTTTTCTCGCAGTTTGACAAGCCGCGCCCCGTCATGCTTATCGGTTCTTGAGTTAGGGTCTGGAGATGTCAAAGCCTGTAAACACCTGTTAACTATGTTAACTGGGACGTTGGTTCGCCTTGATATTGCGCCGACCGTCATGTCCACATTGCCTTCCGGGTCAGCCAGTACGAGCAGGTCCATGAAAACATGACGAACTTCATAATCATCAGCTATCGACGAATCGAAGATTTGCTCAAACACCTTTGCGTACATTACTCAATCTCCTTCCAATGCCCTGCGCGCTATCGAACCGTAACCACCAGCATCCTCATCAAGCGGGCCAGCGTAACCGCCGGGCATTAAGTCGCGCTGAACCCCGCTGCAGATCTCGCACTCTTGCGCCACTGCGTTTGGGTCGCGGCGGATAGGAGTTCCGCATACTCGGCAGTAACCACGCACCAGCCTGGATCCTTTGATAGGGGAACCCGGTTCCCCATAGCGGAGTATGGTTTCTGGCGTTGGCTTCATTTGGCCACCGGCAAAGCGTCGTGATATCGGCCATCTAGCGCGCGGCCGGCGGCCTTTTTTCCGACGCGCTGCATCCAACAATCGACCTCTGTGCAATGCACCTCTTCTGGATAAACAGGCAGATCGGGCACCATTGTGAACCTACCATGAGGCTCAAGGAGTCCGATTGACGACAACTCAGAAGGGCTGGCCTTATATTTCACCCACTTGTCGGAAGTCTGTTCTCTCCATTCCCCCCACTGCTTGAAGAAAAACGGCACGCCAGCCGCCGCGCAGTCATCGCGCACCTGTCGGAACCAATCTGGATTTGCAGGACGAGCATTGGGTCCGCTCTCGCCGCCGGCAATAACGCCCTTGACGCCTTTGTAAATATACTCGTCGCCCGCTTCGTCATGGATTGATACATAGTCGAGCCACTGCGATAGGTCCACTGGGCCCAGGGCAGGTTCATAGCTCACGAATCGCACGGCAGCAGGCGTTTGCAGCAGCAACGGTATTCGCTCGTCGGCTGTCGCCTGATCTTCTATCGACACGCCAAGCTGGACGTTGGGAAGCGGAAGTCTTGGCCCAACAGTCCTACCCTTGTCGCCAAGCCAGCATTTGCCGTGCTCGCAATCAGCAATCCGCTTGATCCGATCCGATAGGGTTTCGCCAGAGCAATACTCCAGCATCCTTTCGGGCCGCTTGGTCAGCAGCATGAATGTCAGGTCGGGTCGCAGTGCCATCGCGGTGAATATGTTGTCGAGCAAGTCGAACGGGATCAGCGTATGAAACAGGTCCGTCATGTCGCCCACGAACACGCGCGAGCCTGCGGGGGCACGGCTTTTCAGAATGCCGCGTAGCGCCTTCTCGTCCAGCACGAACCGCACCTTCGCTTCGTTCTCGCGGGTAAATCGCAAGCCGTTGCCGATACCGTTGCCTTTGGCGTTGCATCGCATGTTCATGCGTTCGGCGTAGCAGTTGGCACAACCGGCTGACACCTTCGCACAGAACCAGCCCTTGCGCTTGCCGTTAACCTCTGGCCGGATCGGGTTAACCGAGTAATCGCACCATTCGATTGATGTCCTGTTCATTTTGCTTTCCTCTGGTCGGATTGTCCTGTGCGGCAGCATGTGCTCATTCTTCCGCTCCTACCGCCTCTGCCGCTGCTATGAGGGCGTCGAGACGGGATGGATACCACATTGCCGATGTATGAGTAGCATAGGCAGTGGACGCACACCACGCATACGACGAACACTGCGATGCGCGATAAACACGAATATCCACATCGTCGCGGCCCTCCAGCCAATCCGTGAGATGCTTTTCGATGATGGCCTGGGCTTCATAGTCTGTTAAGAGATAAGCGGGATCATCTTGCCTGTCCCAAGACGCACCCCACCTATTCGACTCCTTAAACCAGGCTAGTTTAAACTGGTCGTTTGGATTGCTCCACTCCGGCCAACCGATCTTGTCAAACAACGCTATGATTCGCTGTGTTTGTTCGGGGGTCATGAGTTTGCTATCTCCAGTAGTATGTCCGCATGGCATGGCTGGTCCAGCGGACACCAGCAGGCAAGGTTCTTGCCGCGAAGCTCGTGCAGGTCGAATCGTAAATCCTGCCACGACCCGCCGCGCGTCATCATCTCGTGCCGGTACAGGTCAACGGCGGTCTGTGCGTCGGGAACGCCAATCTGCCCGACGCGGAAGATGTTCCCCCACTTGCTGCCGCGCCCGACGTACACCGTGTTTGGCGGCATGCGCCAGCCCTTGCTGCGCTTTCGTTGAATTCTCTGGGGGGTCATATTGATTCCTTTGTTGCTTGAACGCACTCCAGAATGCGTTTTCCGCTTTTTGTCCACCCACAGGGCTTATAACCTGCCACTATGTAACAATACCCTGGGTTGCGGCTTCTCACCGCTACTGGATCCACATAGGTGTACAGCCGCTCGCCCGGCCATCTACGCCACGCTACTACGTTTGCCTCTTTAATAAGATCGCTGGCAAGCACATCGCCACCTTCGCGTCGAAATATGCAGTTGTTAACGCCGATTTGACGAGTCCCATCGACGATATTGACTGCGTTATCTATGAACTTGCGCCACGCAAACACGGCAGGCCCATCCGCCACAAGCAATATCTTTTGACCTGGTCCAATCATAAGATTGCGGTTGCGATATGTAGGATCATCCATGCGGCCATCGGCATAATGCCGCCTAGAATAGTGTCGGCGCACAATTGAGGCCGCGAACACATCGCCGTCACGGCTGACCCACCAATGTTCGCTAACCTGTTCAAGACCGGGCCAAAAGCGTGATGCCGCCAACGTCATGCTTTGCCTTTCTGTCTACTGTCAACTGCTCTACTTTCTCGGCCCCAGGGGCCGCTGCGAACATGCCTATGTTGCCTGATTCCATTGACGCGGCTATAAACTCTGCCGCAAGTTGGGGGACTATTGCGTTACCAAATCCTTTCAACAACGTCGTGCGCCCTTCGCGCCAGTCCGTAAGCGGGAATGCGCTCTCAGGCCGCATGTCACCCACGCAGACGGAAAGCCCATCAGCCATGCGCTGAAGTATGGATTCAGGCAAGGCCGGGATGCGGCGGTACTTTCCGTCTCGGCAGGGGATGATGTGAAAATCGGCCCAAGGATTAACGCAGCTTGTCGCGGGAGTTGATCCAGTCGCTTGCGTTTCGAGCCGTCCGGGTTCACCGCTTCCGTCGCCATGCCTATCGAGTCCTTGTAATCCCTCGCTGAGCATATTCCCCATCCCGCAAGGTTCGCCGTCGATTGCAAGTCGATCCCGCCGGAATTCCTCTTTTCTTTCGATTCCCGCGATTCCGCTCCACGTTCGTTCCCGTTGCAAGTCGGCCATCCCGAACAATCTAAGCCTGATGTTCGGCGAGTTGACGCTGTGTGCGCCCAGTATTTCAAACCGCCCGGAGTAATCCGTTGTTTCCAAGTCTGCGAATACTCCATCGATCCACCGTTCAAAGTAGTGCAGACTCGAGCTCCGCCAGAGTTTATGGGCGATTTTGTTTGCCCTCGCGTAATCGCCAGCCTGAACCGCGACAACGAAAGAAGCCTCAAGCTCTGTGCCGACAACGTCTGCCGATGCAACTTGCTCGAACCAGATGACTTCCGGCCTTTGGGCGATAATGAGCCGCCGCCAATCGGGCCACAGGTGACGCTCGTCTTGCTGCGCCTTGCGTTTCCCGGCGATGCTGAACGGCTGGCATGGGCATGATCCTGTCCAGCAGGGTCTATCGTCGGGCCATCCGGCGATTCGAAGGGCAAGAGGCCATCCGCCGATGCCTGCGAAGAAGTGGCATTGTGTGTACCCGTCAAGATCGTTTCCTTGCACATCGCAAATACTCCTTTGGTCCACGTCTCCGCGCGGAATCAAACCATCGTCCATAAGTTCCCGCAGCCATTGAGCCGCTACGGGGTCAATCTCGTTGTAGTAGTTCATGCTTTGCCTCCAGCGGCAAACATGCCAACTGTCCCTGATTTGGCCTGCCATTCAGCCTCGATGCGTTTGCGGGCGATCTCGAAATAGGCAGGGTCGAGTTCGATGCCGATGAACCGCCGCCCGGTGCGGATGCAGGCAATGCCTGTCGTGCCTGAGCCCATGAAGGGGTCGAGAATTGTCTGTCCAGGCAAGGTGTGCAAGTCGGTAAAAACCTTCACCAGTTCGACTGGCTTTTCGTTTGGATGAACGCAATCCCTTGGTTTGCTGATAGAAATAATGTTGCGTTGTTTTTTGTCGGCGTTCGCCCATGCCAATCGCCCACCTTTGCGGTGTGCTACCATCACCATTTCATGCTGGCGGCGGTATCGCCAGCCCATGCCGGGGTTTTTCTTGTCCCAAATCACCGAGTGAAAAAACTGCAACCCTTGAGAGTCCATCCTGTTGGCAACCCATGCAAACGTGGGGCGCGGGCCACCACCACAACAACAACAACAACAACAACAACAACAATCTGGCGAAAGCACCCGCACGGCCTCTCGCAACATTACGTCAACGCATTCCCGCATGGTGTCAGGAAGGTCATTTAGAATCGCCACAGCTGTAGAATCGTAACCATCGCCCACGGCGGCGGCTCTTCGGCTTAACAAATCGCCGTCGGCGTTTCCATGCCCATAAGGTGGATCCGTCCAGATCATGGTCACGCTTCCATCCGGCAGCGTCGTCATAACCTCGCGGCAGTCGCCTTGATATAGTGTGCATGGGCCTATTGTTACCGGGGTCATTCTCTCTCCATTGACGCGGCTATAAACTCTGCCGCTACGGGGTCAATCTCGTTGTAGTAATTCATCTATCATCCCCTCCAGCCTCTTGCAGATTTCGGCGTAGTCGGGTTTGCCGCTCTGTTCTGCTGCCCGCACGCGGTTCCGCAGGTACTCTCGATATCGGTTTGGCCAGCTATGAGCATTGTTGTGGCATATCCTGCAAAGCCCAATGCCGTTCGTAGGTTCATGCCTCAGCCATGGATGTGCCTTACGACCATATATATGATGTGCATCCACACTCGACAAACCGCATAAACACCGTGGGTACTTTAACAGCACATACTTGCGCCATAGTGCATCAGCCGTGCGCTTCATTGCTGCTGTAGCGCCCTTGCGGACCTTGCGTAATGGGGTTTTCTTCATGCTCCACGCTCGATTCGTATCTCAACGCGAGGGAGCTTCTTGTCGATCAGCCGCACTACTGGCATGTGGGTTATGCCTGAATCGTTGGCGACTACCCCGGCAGATGCGATACCATCAAACGCGGCCTTCAAACTTGCAAGAAGGTTGTCGGCGTCTCGACGATGGTTGGTTGCATGGTAAAAGGTCGCTTGCGCTGTGGCAGTGCTCCACTTAGGTGCGCGGTATTTGCTCGCGGACAACGCAGTTGACCACGCTTGGGCACGATATGCTTTCACGGCCTTAGCTTTCCGCGCCCAGTGTCCACGCCAGTTGGGGCTTAGTTCTTTTGGTGGCAGAGTAAGGACTATGGTTATGTGGTCTCGCATTATTTTCCTTCCGTGTTCGGTTCCAACTCAAGCGGCAATTCCAAACCCTTGTACAACTGTCGCTTAATATCCGCTGTCCATGCGGCAAGTAACAGGCGCGCTACTTCGCGTCATCCTAATCGTTATCAGAAGGCCGGGCGGAAAGCCGTATATCTTGGTAACGGACCCATCACATACTTGCCCGTCGTCCTTCCACATCCCAATACGCGTCAATACATCAAGCACAGCCTTTTCAAGGTTGTCACGGTCTGGTTTACATGTGTGCCAATCTGGCGCGTCTGGCTTTACTTCGCCGCTATATTTCCCCGTTCGGTAGTGAGATTTAGGCCGTGGCATGCAGAAAATTAGCGATACCATTAACGGGCCAGTAAGTGGCGTTTTAGGAAGATGTGGCTTTGCCGCCAGAGCAACCGCACCCTTCCATGCTTCCGCCGTTCCAGCCTCATACACACGCGCTTGGCCAAGGTGCTTAGGCTGTGCCTTGGGGATACCGGGCACAAAGAACTCAATTGGTTTTATTGGAGTAGCCATTACCGCCCCTTTTCCGTGGTTGACTCGCCATCTATGTTGTTTGCAGCCGCAAGCAGGGCCTGGGCGAGCTTGCGTGCGGCGTAGGGAGTCAATTCTGCTGATGAGTAATCCCAGAACTCTTGAACCCCTATGATTACCCGTTTTGCCTTGCGCGTCTTGATATATACCCTGTCGCCTAAGCAGCCTCCGATCACGGTCATAGCTTGCCCTCCCCTACTACTTCATCGATGATGAATTTGTCGCCTGGAACAGTGGTCACATACTCCCTGCGACCTGTGCCATGGCAACTGCTGCAAACCCCCTCAAACACCCCATCAGTCGCGTAGGCTTCCAGCACTTTGCCAACGCCAAAACATGTATTGCATGGCCCTTCTGTGGTTATGCGAATCATCAGGAACCCTTTCCCTATGTTTGGTCAAAACGGAATGTCGTCCGGCTGTTCCGGGTCGTAAGGCGGGCACTCGGCTTGCGGTTCCGGCTCGTGTGTCTGCTGTTTCTCTTGTTTCTGCTCGCCAGCCTTGCCCATAAACGACATCGCTGTCATGGTGACGCTATGTTTGCTTCGGTTGCCGCCCTCTTTGTCGGTCCACCGCTCAAAGGTCAACCGGCCTTCAACAAGCAGGCAGTCACCCTTGTGGAGATACTTCTGGACCGCTTCGCCCTGTTTCCCCCATGCGGTGACATCGACAAAACATACTTCCTCGCGCTCGCCGTGCTTGTGGTTGACGGCCAAGCCAAACTTGCAAATTGCAGTCTGGTTTTTTGTGTAGGTAAGTTCTGGATCGCGCGTCAGGTGGCCGACGAGAATTACTTTGTTGAAGTTAGGCATATATCATGCTCCGGTTGCGGGGCGCATACCCCTAGTTTTTTGGCTAAGTATGTAACTGTGAAATCTATCAGGTGGCTCATTTCATCAACTGACATCACTCGTTTTTTGGGCACGATGATGCTCTGCGTGGCATGCTGAAACAGATGCTTAAAAGTCATATCCATAGTTGCGGAGTTGGTTTCAAGATCCACCTCAAGGGTGGCCAAGGTGTTGTAGCCTTGTGCCCTGAATTCCTGCTCAGCAAATGGCATCAACACGCCATACCAGTACCCAAGCTGTGCAAGGCTCTTTGGTTGCCTATGTTCAGATATAGTGACTGTGAATACTGCGCCATCAGGCAGGCCAGATACGAACGCGGTGTACATGCGTTGCTGGAGATCGCCGGCGGCGATAAGGCGATTGCCCTGCTTCTGCATCACGAATTTTGCTGGCTTCCGTGCCATGTTGAATTATCCCAATGCTGCAACTTGCTCGGCTTCTTGTGCGTCCTGGGTTTGAGGGATGACGATCTTGACGCCCTTAACCAAGTCGCCATCATCCTTGATGAGTTCGTACGTGGCTTGGCTGGCAAACTTGCATGCAGCCTCGGGCGTCTTGTATCCAGCGGAAAAGACTTGTTGGCGGATGATTTCAATGTCGGCGTCCGATATCTGCCCACCCCTATGTTGAGCCTTGACTGCGTTCTCAACGGTGATGTCAAAGCGGGTCTTAGCCTTGGGTTTGGCATCCGATCTGGGTGCGGCTTTCGGGGCTTGTTGTTGTGGGGGCGGCGGAGTTGTTGTATCAGGCCCGGCAGCCACGCCATCAGTCAACCATGCCTTCAGTGTGTCGGCAAACTCCTTGCCCGGCTTGGACATCACCTTCCCATCAAGCGATTTGCACCGGGTCTTTGTAACTACCATCTTGTGCTCCCAATCCATATCACAGACAACGTCGAACTCGTATTCCATGCCGTCCCGCTGCACCGGGGCCATCCCCACCTTACGCGGTATCGAACGTCCGCGTTCGTCCTTCTCGACCACGTATTCAGTCTTTGTGCGCATCGTGGCTATGATGTGAATCTTCGCCCCAACAATGGCGTCCACCATCTTGGCATGCAGTGGTGACACCTCTCGCCACCCGGCAGAAAAAGCGTTGCCGCTTTTGCTCCGGGCTGTAATGTTGTCCACCTGCTCAAGCACGCCGCCAGTTCCGCTCCATGCATGGGAAAGACTGTCGATGATTAGAACGTCATATCCGCCCTTCTCTGCTGCATGGATCGCGTCCATGTAGACTTGTGGACTGAATTCAGTAGGCGTGAAGGTGTCAAACGAGAATTCATCGGCGTACTTGCTGGCGCTTCCATGCTCACTGTCAAGAACGGCAACCTTTGTGCCAAGTACCGATGCAACAGATAGCGCGGTATATGTCTTGCCGCTTCCCGCAGGGCCGCACAGCCCAAGCCGCAATCTGCTCATTGTCTTATTCGCTTTGTGAAACATTGTCGCCTTCCTTTGTTAGCGCCATGTATGTCAGTGCCGGATAGAAGTGTTCTACCTTCGGCGTTGTTATCAGTTTGGTTCCCGGTATCTCTTCGCCTGTGGATTCGACATAGGCTTGAAGTACGCTCTTGATGATGGTTCGCTTGATTGCATCAGGACATGCCATTTCCGCAGCTTCAATTGCGGCATTTTCATCTTCGATAACGATTTGAGGCTTACCACCAGAGGAACGGTATCCAGCCCGCCCCGTCATGTAGTCGATGCTCTTTTTCTTCCCGCCCTGTTCGGCAAGGTCCGCATCCACTTGTGCCTTGAACGCTTGGCCCCACTGGTATTCAAGAGCTTTGCGCCGTGCAGCAACTTGGGCAAGCATGCGCTTGGACTGTTCTTTAATCAGCGATTCAGCCGCTTCCAGTTCCGCCATCTTTCGCAGATACCACGGGGCAAGCCAGTTGGTCTCGACCTGCGCCTCTCGGTTGGCGTCGGCCAGAAGAACTTCAAGTTCCTCCATGGCCACGTCTACAGCTGCCAGTTCAGTTGTTTCGCTTGTCTCGTTCATCTTTGCCCTTTCGCGTCTCTTGTTCCGCCAGCAACATATCCCGTTGGGCCGGATCTGTAGGCCATACTATGTTCGGGTTGTACTCGTGTTCTGAAGTGGTCATAGTTTCCCTTTCTTAAATCACTCCCGGCGGGGCAGGCATACGCCGCCTCTGGTCGGCTCATGACCACAGTTCCCGCCGGGAACGTTCACCACAGCGACGGGCAGGATTCGAACCTGCAACTCTTGGACAACTAGTAAAACCAATGCTCTGCCAATTGAGCTACCGTCGCATATGCTGGCGTGACTGGTCTGTTTACGCACTTAGGGTCCGGACAATCCCGTGCAACCAGTTCCGGGCCCCCTCACGAGGGCAATGGGACTATTAGTGCATGGTGTCGCATGCAGACGTAGCATGCACGCTTAGCACGCCAGCAGTATTAAAGCTGGCGTGTCCGGGGCTTGTTGGCACTGTAGTTGACCCCGGAAAGCCTTGCAGTTCCACGCCAGCAGTATTAGTGAGAGGCGGGCCAAATCAACAGGTTGGCTCTGTGCTCATATATTCCGTCATGCCCTCGCGTAAACATAGATGTCGAACCCGCAGCTTTTACCGTTCGCTGGCATGCAGCCGTGGCATCTAGCAATACGATTCTTGTGCATTTCGGAGCGTGTTCTTCCACGCCGCCGCCTCTCAGTACATGTTCAGTTGTCAAATAGCATGCACAGGGCATTAGCCCATGTAGTTATGCCGGTAATCGCCCTGCCCGAACTGACATAGGGGGGCGTCGTCTACCATCTGCCTAAGTTTCGTGGCCTGATCTTCCACCATCGGGGGCACTGCGCGTTGCAGCGTCTCTCGCCTGTCTGCCCTGCGCCCCCACCCGGCTATGTAACCAACGATGAAGGCGACGACGAAGGTAAGTGCCAACGTCATAGCAATCTCCCAGCCAGTCTCGCCACGTCATCGGAGACTGTCACGGAAACCCTGCCCGCAAGGTCCATAAGTGCGCTTGCCAGAACCTTGATATCAGACTGTGCTTTCGGTGCAGGCTTGGACCAGTTAATGCCCACTGCATCCCGGGCACTGGTCAGGTTGGATACTGTGACGAGAAAGCCAAGTTCAGCGACGGCTTGGGCGGCAGCAACCCTGAGCCTTGGCCGCTCGCGAAGCAGCATTTCCTTGTTGGTCTCGATCCACTTGCACAGGGCGTAATCCTGGGCCTTGCTCAATACGTGGTTGCGTACACAGGTGTTGTTTAACATGGTGATTCCTTTCCTATTCCGGGATTACTGGGTAGTTCTTCCTGACAATATCAGCACACTGTGCCAATATTTTCCCTCTGGCGGCGGCATCGGCATAGGCGGCGAGATAGGCGGCGGCGGCGGCATAGGCGGCATTGACGGCGGCATTGGCGGCATCGGCGACACAGGCGGCATAGGCGGCGGCATAGGCGGCGGCATTGGCGGCATTGGCGGCATTGGCGGCATAGGCGGCGGCATAGGCGGCATCGGCGGCACCCCGAACATCGTCCAACGTTGCGCCACCCTCAGCCCATTTTTCTGCGGCCTCAATAGCTCGCAGTGGCCTTAGTTCGCCTGGCGGCACAAAGGGCAGAGCTAGACGCGCACACTCACACGCGACAAGCACTAATTTACGCCGTGAAGGTGATTGGTTATCGCCTGCTAACCTACCGGCTAACCACAACATCCAATATCCCTTTTCGCACTTATCCCACGCCTCTTGTAAGGTGGCGAACTGTTCTGCGTATTTAAGGCCAGAGTCGCAAGCATTCAGTAATCGTAGTTGCTCCATGTCCATATTCCGATTTCCTTTCCTATTCGGCTTCAATGTCCATTTGCACGCTGAGGTACACATTTCTGCTATCAGCGTAGATGCCTATGTTGTTGATGTAGTACCTGAATGTTAGATCCTTGAACTCACCGCAAATGCTGCTATCCAGCTTTTCACGAACCGCGCTACGCACGGCGGCGGTTATGGCGTCTTGATCGTCAAACAAACTGCTGAAAAAGACTGGCTCATGGCCTTCTTCCCACATAATCACATCAAGACGATGGGAACCTATGTAGTGCCCATCTGGCACAACCACTTGTGCGGCAATCGATACTCTTGCTACTACCCTCGTCAGTCGATTTGTAACCGTAACGGTTATGTGATCCGGGCTTGATCCGCCAAGTGATTCACAATCCTCGTAATCGCAGTTAAGACGAGAGACCTCGATCGTGCCTTTGGCAATCTGAGCTATGATGGATTCTTCGGGGGTCATTGGGACACCTTTCAAACGTGCTGTGTCTTTAGCTGCGCCGCCTGCTCGTCGGTCATGCTCCAAAGAACGGTGCAGGTGTCGTCCGAAATTTTCTTTAGAAACAACTCAGTCCAAGTTCCGTCCGGGTGAACATCGCGTACATCTTTGTGGCCGTCTTTGTCTATGAATACAAACACCCCATGCCCGTTCGGGAACCTTGCCTTCAACCATGCTTTGCCGGTGGGACGGTTGTGGAGTTCCCAAATGGTCAGCAGGCAATTAATGAGTTCGTGGCCAGTAACTTCATGACGACAACTAACCGGGCAACGTGCAACAGGAGTCTCTTCGACAACCCACGCTTGGGCTTGTCGCAGAACTTCAATTCCCGGAACCACCTTTGTGACAACCTCAATGAGGTGAACGGCGAGTCTGGCGATGCACCAGTGCTGTGTTATTGGACAAAAGTAGTTCAGCGCACCGCCACGTGCATTCCGAAAGCTCATGACACCCGCATCGGCTTGTACGGCCACCGCGAACTGATCCTCGTCGCCACATGGTGATATGCGCATCGGATGCTTCTCCAACAATCTCGACAACCGCTCACAATTCGCCTTGATCCATTCTGCATCTTTGTTCGTATCCATCATTTGCCCTTTCAGACGATCCATTGCCTACGCGCGAACGTCAACGCCGGTGCATTGATAGAACTTCTCGGCGTCGAAATTGGGGAGATTCAAGAACCTGTCGCGGGTGGCCTGGTCCATCTTCGCCCACGCGATAGGGAATGCCTCTTGAACGGTCTTGCACAACGGTTTGAGATATCCGCCTATGGTTACGTGTGTTGGATTATCGGCCCTTTCCGCGTCCGTCATTTTGTCAGATGGCACAAACTCGACGCCAACCGGAAGCTCAACGTATGGAATCGCCGCGCAAGCCTCGTCGTGTGTAAGACCTGTTGCTTTGTCGAAAAACATTGGCGATGGCGTTGCGGTACAAAAAAAGCCGGTGTTGTAGTGGCCGGTGTTGTAGTCGCCGGTGTTGTAGTTGCCGGTGTTGCAGTAGCCGGTGTTGTAGTGGCCGGTGTTGTAGTTGCCGGTGTTGCAGTGGCCGGTGTTGCGGTAGCCGGTGTTGTAGTCGCCGGTGTTGTAGTGGCCGGTGTTGTAGTTGCCGGT
>Ga0209723_1001057_pt1 | contig 45687 bp, 32 predicted proteins | sample BiotimSIPDNA_2_FD_185750 | JGI IMG/M metagenome (GOLD analysis project Ga0209723, IMG submission 185750) | Anaerobic biogas reactor microbial communites from Washington, USA - Biogas_R2 time_0 SIP DNA (SPAdes) (version 2) | ecosystem: Engineered > Bioreactor > Anaerobic > Unclassified | place... | reverse complement strand
GGTTTTTGGGCCCCTGGAATCTTGTGTATCGTGTCTGCCTTCGTGCTGTACCTGACGCTAAGGGATCGGCCACAAACTTACGGTCTGCCACCAGTTGCCGAGTTTAGAAATGACCCGTCGCCTGTCGCAAAAAAGGTTGACTCAGTCAACCATATGCAGGTCGAAGTCCTAAAGAACCCAAATGTTTGGGCTTTAGGGCTGTCAAGCGCCCTTATGTACATCACCCGTTATGGAATGTACAGTTGGGCAATCCTATTTTTGCACGAGGCCCGCGGTTACAGCCTTATTGAAGCCGGCGTGTTGATGTCGGTGCTTTTCGTGGCCAGCATGATTGGTGAGGCGGCTTCCGGATTGATATCCGACGTTTTCTTTAACGCAAACCGTAACGTCCCGTGCCTAATCTTTGGTCTGCTTGAAACAGCCTGCCTTGCCGCTTTCTTGTTGATCCCAGACGGCGGTCGCGTGCTTGACTACGCACTGATGGGTGGAATCGGGCTTGCACTAGGTGTCTTGGTATCCTTCCTAGGCGGATTGATGGCAGTCGACATAGTACCACCGCGTGCTGCTGGCGCCGCGGCTGGAGTAGTCGGCATGTTTTCGTATGTAGGCGCGGCCATCCAGGGTACGGCCAGCGGCTGGTTAATCGACTATGCGAAAACCGATGTTACTACGCCGGTATCACTTAACCCTAACAAGCTTGCCGAGGCCCTCAGCACAGTTGGTATCGACCTCAAATCTGCAACCAATCCAGCCCTCTTTGACCAGGCATACGACGTAATAACCACCAGCACCATCTTCGACTTTGACCCAGTACTGCTGTTTTGGACCATCTCAGGCGGCCTATCCGTTGTAGTCGCCCTATTCGTCTGGAACGCCGGCAAACGAGCCCGCGGCGAGATTTAACATCGTGATGATTTTGGACTTGTAAACCCTTCCCAAGCCAATCAGTGTTTGTACTTCTTCTCGGCCATCAATCTGATCATGCGGTTTAGTGGGGTGAATCCGGGGGAGTATTCTACCTTGAGGTCTCGGATTGCCTTTAGGTCTGTGCGTTCGCTGACCTTGTCTTTGAAATTACGGTATAGATACTTGGAGCGCAGCCATAAGTTGAGCATTGAGTCGGGACTTGCCTGAACTGCCGCGTCAAAGTTGGCGGATACACAAACCATGTCGGCGCCTGATCTAACGGCGGCTGCCATGCCTTTTAGTGCCAACACGACGTGCCCGTTATAATCCGGTGCCTTTTCTTCCATCCATGAAAGCGCCACCTGTACGTCGTCAAGAACTTCTGAATTGGTAATCTTTAGGACTTCGCTTAAAGATTCCTCGAAATACAACATGGTCGCCAGCGACCACGTCGCTACTGCCGGTGCATATGAAGCGTCAAGCGTTGACACTGCGTCGCTGACCTTGCCTTTTGGGACGGCTCGAACTGCAGCCAAGAAATCAGGGTTTAAAGACATCGCACGCTCGGCTAGCGTGATTGCCCGTCGCAGACTGTCGCCCTGCTCACCTGTATCTCTGGGATGTCCAATCGCCTTGACGATCCACGCCTGCGAAAGCTTGACGGTAGCGTCAAAATTATCAGGCTCGGCCCCCACAATGTACTTAAGTTGTTTAATCAGATTTTGCACCTGAGGCCGAGTCACAGCCGCCTGCTCAAGACGCTCAGCGTACTCCTTCACCTCGTTCAGGTCTCGCTTGCCAGACGCCTTGTAGGGCTTCATGTCCCAGCCGTGCGACCATGAGGCACAACCGCTGCCAACCAGCATCACGCCAATCAGCAACAACACCGGTTTCAAACCTTTCATTTTCACGCTCCCAGACTGCAAAACCCACAAAAGGTGCGCCAGCACCGACTTAGCCGGCGGCATCGCTTTTGGATGCCATCCAGATAACAAACAGCCGCGCCGAACGCGGTCCCAACTTAAAACCAACATCAGGTCGAATCTCGACCTCGGTACCGTTCCAGTAGTCATCTACCTTGTCAAACGGTTCCACAAATATCTCTTCGCTGACTGGAATAGAGACTTCCGAATCAGATTGATTCAAAACCGCATAGAACTTGACTGGTTTCGAGTCAATGGTGGCCGCACGAATCAGATGGCGCGGAAACTCGACTTGCCCCATGTCCACAACTCGCGCAGGTCCACGCGCCGCAAGCAAGTGGTCGTATCCTGAAAAATCAAACGGGGCCTTGCGAAAATCATGACCTATCGTCAAGGTACTGCCCGTCAACAACGCGACTGTCTTTAAATAGACCGCCTCGTTGGGGGCCAGCCCAGGACCAACAATCGCGTCCGCGTCACCACTCCAAAGGATGTCATTGGTAAACGCTCGACCAATGCACGTTGAGGTCTGGTTCCTGACCCCAGGGGTCATCCGGTCGCCTGTCAGTTTCTGTTCCAGAGTCATCCAAGCTGGCGACCCGAAGCAGGTATCTGGACTGAGCCGCTGGATATCGATGATTCCGGTATTGATTAGGAACGGGCCAATGCCGGTCAGTATCAGCCCGTCCTCACCCACGCCGTCGCGCACCGCCTGCATCCCCATCCGGTAGGCCTCGGCCCTGGTACGCGAGGGATCTTTGCGAACGCCCTCGATCATCGCCGAGGTCAGGAAGTCAATCTTAAACAGCCGCCAGCCCATCTTGCGCAGCGATTTGTAGATCCCAGTCACGTGGGCGCGAACCTCAGGGATGGTCGTATCAAGGGCGTAGTAAGGTCTAGGACCAAAGCGTCCCATAATGAAACCAGCCTTGACTGGCTTACCGCGGCTGTTTCTTACGACCCAGTCAGGGTGCTGCTTATAAACGCTGCCTTCAGGCGACACCGAAAAAGGAGCCGTCCAGATCCCAGGGTTAAAACCAGCCTGTGAAATCTCTTTGGCCAGCGCCTCAACTCCATCCGGAAAGCGCGAGTTCGTGTTTAGCCAGTCACCAATCATCGCCTGGTAACCATCGTCAAGCTGGATGAAACGAACTGGAGACTCGATCTTTGAAAGAGCCTGCATGTTGTCGCGGATATCCGAGACTTTGACTCGATCATAGAAGCCTGAATACCATGAACACCAGATAGCGGCAGGATTTACACGCGCCTGGTTGTGCTCGGCAACCGCAGTGGCGTACTGCTCAAGCATCTCGCTCAGGTCCGAGCCGTACAAAACGATGATGGGATCAAGTTCTCGTGTCGCACCTGGCGCCAGTTCAGAATCGTCAAGGAAGGCCGTCAACGAAGCAGTGCCGGCCGTCAAATCGACGCGAACACGACTGAAGTGCTTTTGGACCCCATAAAAACCGAATAAAATCCCACGTTTGTTGTGAAAATCGTACAGAGCGGAAAACCACTCGCTTTCAAACTTGCCTGGCACCTTAGAAAACTCGGTGCCGTCGTAATAAAGCATGTTTGTAACGGATTTTGGAAGAATGCCGTACGGGACGCCTCGCAAAAAGAAACGGTTGTCTGGAACCGTCAATGGTGCCGCACCAGAGGCCGCACCAGTGTTAAATCCCATCTTGTAGCGGGCCCACCCAGACATATCTCCTTTTATCGCCACGGCTTTATCAGCTGACTCAAAAACAGCCCTAGAAAGGCGAATTGGTGCGTCGCCAACGTTCTTAAGCGTTACAAAGATGCGCATTGAACCGTCGGTAGCGTAATCGCTTGAAACAGCCACGCTAATTGACCCATCTGCCGCACCAGCTTGATAAACCGTGCCTCCAGCGCTGTCATAAACATGAAGGTGCAAGTCACCAAGGTCGCAACCAAGCCGTCCTGCTGGGTCAACCGATACGATGCCAGCATCGTCGCCCACCACAAATCCTAAGTATCCAGATCTAGTCATAATCCCCCAATCCAACTCGCTTAAAACCGGTACTGAAAATCAAATGCAACCTCGTTGTTTGCACCGTGTCCCTTGGCGTTCGCAGGTGGCGTGCCAATGGAATCCTGGACATCTATCAGATCGAACCAGTTGTGGACATAAGCCAGACTGACCCGCCAGCGATCATTAATGCGCCAGCGCGCCCCAATCGAGAATCCCTTTTGATCAACCCCTGGATTTTCCAGAGACAGCGTCGAGGTCGGATTCGGAGTGTAGTCCATTTGATAGCCGGCCATTAAATCCAGTTCGGGGATGGGGCGATAAAGGAAACCAAGACACCAGTTCCAGGAGTTTTTAAAGTTCTTCGGATCGGAAAAGCCAGAAAGACCTGCGAGCTTGTCGTCCAGGGTCGAGACCTGCATCTGGTTTGTTTGGTAGTGCCAATACGAAAAATCAGCCCCAACCTCGAAATTCGGAACGATTGCCCAGTTGACGCCAGCGCGAATCGCCAGCGGAATAATCATGTTGGTCGTCTGCTTCGTCTTGCCAATCAAAGCACCATCCTTCGCCCACGACGCCTTTACATCACCACGCAGGTTTAATTCCGAGCCGCTGGAAAAAATCATACCAATGCTAAGGCTTTTGACAGGCCTGACCAAAACGCCGACATCAAACGCCCATGTGATATTGTCACCTTGGATATCCAAAATCATGTCAGTGTTTAAAGTCTCTTCACGACTCTTGAATCTGCCGTCGTACTTTGGATCGTTTTGACTGTCAGAGCCAGCAGGAAGCATCCCAGTGTTTAGGTATCTCTGGGCCGTCAAGTATGTGTACAGCAAACTGAGGCTACCTCCGATAGTTATGTAGTCATTGAAATCGTAAGCAGCCGCAAGGGTAGCCCGGCCTGACACAAAAAGCGCCTGAGTAGCGTGATAGCGGGTGGGCTCGTCAAGTGGAAGGCTGGCGCCGTAGGCATTCGGCGCATAAAGCGCAAATGCCAGCCTGAACCTCTCGGTACCCAGGTCCGACGAGACCCCAATAAACGGGATGGCACCATAGCTGAGCTTGGGGGTGATCTCATGGTCAAACGGCCGCAGCTTCCCGTCGCTGTCATACATCTTAAGCCCGAGGTCCAAGATGAAGTTCGACAGCGAAAAGTAAAACTGGGTTCCAGACTGCAACGTCAGTCCTGCCGGGTTGTGGAACACCGCGGTCAGGTCATCAGGCTTGCCAACAACGGCAAACATCCCCATGCGCCGGCCGCCGAAGTCGAGGTTGGAATACCCCCCGGCGAGGACGGTGCTTGGGACGGCCAAGACCATCAGCAACGCGAAAAGTAACTTGCCAAATCTGTTAGAAGACATGTTCATCTACCTCGCCCCCTGCCATGTAAACAAGCCTCCGCCCACAAAGGACGGAGCCCAATGCTCTAAAAGGGATGGTAGGCATCCAAATAGATACCCACCGGCGCTCCAGCGTCGCTGACCTCTTTGGCCCACGCGAGATCAATGCGTATTACCATCGTCTCGTTTAGCTGTATTCGAAGCCCACCACCAGTGGCGAGCTTCAGCCCATGCCCGCTGCCATCAAGCACGCTGTTGCCCGTGTAATCAGCCCAAACACGGCCGACATTTACAAACGCCGCAGCACCGACCTTAAACCGTTGCTTCAAAAGCCAGAAGGTCCAAAACACTGAACGCAGCTCAAGGTTCACGCCGGCCTTGACCTTGCCATGATAACGCCCCTCGGGAATACCTGAAAGCCCCATTCTGCCACCAATGAAGTCAACTGGCTCAAAGGCGCCACTCCTAGCCATTTCGTAGAATGGCACGTTTCCAAACAACATGTCGAGCAAAAAGCGCGAACCGAATACCAGATATTCACCAATGATGGGCACAAAAACCCGACCATCGACGCTATAAGCACCAAAATGCAAGTCATTGCCAAGACCTGGCTGAAAGCGCAAAGCGGTCTCGAAATATACACCTTTCGTCGGATTGTACTCGTGGTCACGTTTGTCATAGATGAGGCCAGCCGCAAACTGAAGGCCGAAGTGAGGGTCCGTACCACGCAAAGTTGGAAGGTCGTGTTCTAGCTTGGAGCCTGGTTTGGCTGTGACGTTCATCCACATGAAACGCAGGCCCAACGCCAGTTCCAGCCGCTCGGCCAGTTTGTACCTGATGAACATGCGCAGCTTAGGTTCTTGCCGAACGTACTGGAAGATGCGGTAATCTAAAGCACCCTCAGCGGTCGGGTCTACAGCAACTGCACGCGCCGCGTTACCAATCCCAAAGTAACCAGAGTTGTTTACTTGGTCGTAGTGAAGCCCAATCAGTAGCCGAAGCTTACCTGAAGCCAACCCCGGAAAATCAAGCTTTATGAAATCCATGTGCACCGGGATGTCGACACCACCTCTGTGATTGGGTTTGAACGACAGCGCCACTTGGGTGTGCGTCCTGAAGCGATAAGGGTAATAGCCGTCCTTGAACGTGGCCAACAAAAGCTGGGCCCCAACCAATACCCCCATGTCCGAGTCACCACCCACCAGCGGTAACGGCATCCATTCGATCTTCTTCTTAGGTGGAGCAGCTTTAGCGGGGTCAACAGACTCGGACGCGTCGGATTCGGTGGCCTCGGCTGGTGCTTCGGATTCGGCGGCGTCAGCCGGCACTTCTGTTTCAACCAAATCAGCTGCTTCGTCAGCCAAATCAACCGCTTGAGCCTCAGCACCCAAAGGGGGCGAATCATTTTCCAGCCCAAAGGCTAAAACAGGGCCCATCACCATTGTGATGGTCAAGAGAACTGCGATGGATGTAGTCGCGAGACGCCACATACGACAAGCCTATTTGGGAAAACTATTGCGTCAAGCATAAAAAGCATCCATTCGACACAAATAATGAGAATTCGTACGTCAGCAATCCCTGATTAGTGTTATAAATGTGCCTTGCAGTGTGTCTGTCGACGGCCAGCCAAGCAGCTGTCTGTACGACGATCTGGCTTGCGCGTTGCGCTAAAATCCGGGAGAAGAACCTTATGGACATTATCACCACGATAAAAGGACTAAAAAATCTAGGCATGGAGATTTTGGTCGCTTCCATGCAGTACACGATACAGCGAGGTAAACTTGAAAAGAAGTTTGCCCCACCTAAAGACGACAGCGTCACCCCTGTTGGACAACTTGAATCCTGGGAACGCATCGAATCAGGGGCAACGTTTAACTTTACCTCAGCCAAGCTTGAGGTAGTTTTCATAAAGCCGGGGCTGCCAAGATTGACATGGACCCCAGGAACCCTGCCTGGAAACACAGTCGTCAACAAAAACTCGTTTAAGCCAGTCGAGGTCGCAATTGACGAAGGAGATCTTGGGGTGGGTCTGGAAAGTGATGGACTGAAGCTGACTGTAGGCAAGGACGGATCTGTGACTGTGGCCGACTTGGACGGCAACGTGATTCGACAAGACGAGCCTCCCATCAAGACTGGAAGGGGGTGGACATCTCGCGCTGCCATGAACGACGATGAGTCGTTTTTTGGAATGGGCATGAAGGCGTCGCCCTTTTCTGTACGCGGATGCGAATTTTCATTGTGGAACATGGAACCACGTGGAGCGTACGCGCCTGGAGATGACCCGCTGTATATCTCGTCGCCTGCGTACCTTAGCGTGTCGCCACGAGGTTCATATCTGGCCTTCTTTGACAACTCTTTTAAGAGCACGTTTTCATTCAAAGAGCGGCTTGAATCCAGGTTTGAGGGAGGTGCGCTCAGATACTATCTGTTTACAGGCACACCTGAAGAAAACGTCACTAAGTTTTATGGCTTAGTAGGCCACGCGGCAATGCCACCACGTTGGGCCCTGGGATATCACCAGTGCCGCTGGAGCTACGAAAACGAGGCTCAAGTCCGTGAAATTGCGGAAGGTTTTGTCAAACACGACCTGCCTTTGTCGGTCATTCACATGGATATCCATTACATGGATGGGTACCGTGTATTCACCGTGGACCGCAAACGTTTCCCTGATCTAAAGAAGCTAAGCCAAGACATGCTGGCTCAAGGAATCAGGCTGGTTACCATCCTGGACCCGGGGGTAAAAATCGATCCTGACTACTTCTTGTTTAAACAAGGACGTGACCAAGATCTGTTCATGAAACTTCCTGATGGCGAGCTGGTCCGTGGAGTTGTCTGGCCCTGCTGGTGCGCATTCCCAGATTTTTCAGACCCAGCAGCACGAGATTGGTGGGCACAGCAGTACAAGATCCTGATTGATAAGGGGATTTCCGGGTTCTGGCACGACATGAATGAACCAGCCGCCTTTGCAGCTTGGGGCGGCTCAACATTGCCTTCAGTTGCGGTACATAAGCTGGAAGGACGCGGTGGTACGCACTTGGAGGCGCACAACCTGTACGCACTGCAAGAGGCCATGGCCGGATTCGAAGGTCAGCGCCGCTTTAAACCGGAACGTCGCCCATGGATTCTGTCACGTTCAGGTTGGGCAGGACTGGCACGCTACGCTTGGCACTGGACTGGCGACAGTGAAAGCAACTGGTGGAGTCTGCAACAAACCATTCGAATCGTGCTAAACCTGTCGGTTTCCGGCGTGCCGTATTCAGGTGCCGACATTGGCGGCTTTGGTGGAAACCCGGACAAAGAACTCTACCTGCGCTGGTTTGAAGCTACCGCCATGCTGCCATTCTTTAGGGTCCACTCGGCCGTCTTTACACCAAGGCGTGAACCATGGTGTTATGACGAAGAAACGCTGGACATCACCAGGATTCACTTAAGGCGACGCTACTCGCTGATGTCGTACTGGTACACGCTTGCTGCGGCCGCCACGCGCACTGGCAGTACCTTGGTCAGACCGTTGTACATGGAAGATGTCAAATTAGTGGGTGTGGATGACCAATTCATGGTCGGGCATTCACTGCTGGCAGCGCCCGTCCTTGAAAAGGGCTGCGTTACGCGAAAGGTCACCTTCCCAGCTGGTAACTGGTACGACTGGGAAACCGGCTCCATGTTTGAAGGCGATACAACAGCGGAGGTTTTAGCCCCGCTAGACACTATGCCGATGTTTGCTCGTGGAGGCTCGGTTGTTCCAGTGGATGAGGGTAATCAGATTGAACTGCGAGTGTTCATACCTGCAAATGACGGCCCTGGGGTTGGTGGTGAACTGTATAGGGATGCTGGAGATGGTTATGGGGCCTCCCTGCTTGAAACCTTTGCGCTGGTTCGCCAGGACAACGTCGTCACGATCACAAGACAGGCAACTGGAGATTTTCGTCCCGAGGCCACCGACATGTTGCTGAAAGTAGTCGGCACTCACAAAAGCGTCAGCGTGGATGGGCGTGTGCTAGAAGGCGACAACCGTCTGATTCCGCTTGACTTTTCGACCATCACCATTAATCTGGATTAGTCCCGCACTTTGGATTCAGGGACAGGGACAGGGACGGGGACAGGGACAGAGGCTAAATATCACTCGATAACGATTGTTTCCATCATCGCGGTACCACCCAGTTTTTTCGGGGCCTCCGTTCCCTCGGTGACGGTCACATCAGCCGCACCTTCCAAACGGTAGGTGACTGGATTTCCAGCAAACATCTTGGCTATACCCTGTTGAATTTTCGGCAGTTTTTCGATCACGCCATCGCGATCATGCAGACGCTTGGACTTAAAAACCGCGCTTAAGCTAAAACCATCACCTGACATACTAACATCGTACTTGGTGTGGTACTTGTGACCCGCCTTGTTGTCTGTAGCTAGGTCAGAAGGCTTCAGCTCAATCTGGTCTGTAAGGGCCAAAGGCTTTGTACGACTGCCAAAAAATGCGCGAGTAACCGTTTCGCCACCAAACTTCTTATCAAGTTGCATGGTGATAAACGCCAACGTGTAGTTCGGCGCGAAGTAACGCACTGTCCACCAACGCCTTGACCACTCGGAAGTTAGGCGGTTGTTAACCATGTGGTCCAGGTAGCCGGCGCCCTTCATACGAACGGTCTTGCCCTCCCATGTCATCTCGGCCTCAAAGTCACCACGAGGCATGTGGATGAAGTGATAGAAGTATCTGTTTTTCTTATCGTTTAAGAAGGTCTTCCCATCATAAAACTTGTACCCGGTCGGATACCAACCCCTCATCGTCAGGTCCAGTTTCATGTCGTTGTCATCGATCTTAATCGTCAGGTTGCGCCCCTTTAAGGTCATTTCATTAGGGCCAATCTTGATCATGCCCTTCGACGAATCGTCGCTAAAGTCAGCCACCTTGTGCTCGGCGGACCAGCTTTTTGCCTGCTCGCCAGGAAATGTGATCGACATGCTCAGGCCTGAGCTTCCCTCAACCACCCCAAGATTGGTCAACAAAAAGTTGATGTAGATGAGATGACCTTCAGTTGACTGTAAAATCGCGGTCCAGCTTTCGGTGTAGTACTTGGCCTTGTGCTTGTGCCGCATAAAATCCTTGGTGGTAGTAGCACGCATGGCTTCGCCTTCCGAGTTGACGATCACCTTCGCTGCTCCGTTAATAGGTAAAAGCGCGGCAATTAGAACGATAGCTGTTAGCAAACGTTTCATTTTTTCTCCTTCAATAAAAGCCCAAGGAATTCTACAGATTGAACTTCTACTTTGCTGTCACCGTACAGCCCTTAGCCGTGAAAGAGCCAGTAAACACCCACGAATCCATCTCCGAGTCGCCATCCATGTCGTTATTAGGCTCAACCTCTTCAAAGTTCGTAAGGATGTTGTAAAGCGTGTCGATCAGGACGTAGGTGTCTTTGGCATCTTCAACAGTCAAGAGCCCTTCCAGCGTACCTCCGGAGATCTTCCCTCCGTCCGGTGATATGGTGCCTTTGAGGATGATGTTAGTAATCGGGATGGATACCGGATCGGAACCTTCCATCGGAATTGTCACGGCGAATTTGGCCACTGGCTCGTCAAAGACGAAGGCACCAGATGCAGCCGCCAAGGTTGCCGTGACAGTGGAAGCTCCATCCCCAAAGGTGTAGCCAGACTCCGATTTTTCCCCGGCTCCGAACAATAGCGTCATGACGCCAGTCTCTCGGTCATCATCCTCAACGGATAGCAGCACGTTGAGCGTTCCCTTTTCCATCTCGGTCTTAATGACATCGTTCACGAGATCCCTAAAGCCAACCAGCGGATCGCCAAGCACCAGCGTGTCCATCACCCAGGATTTGCCTGAAAAATCTGTGGAGCCACCCCCACCGCCTACGCAATTGCAGGTGCATTCGACGGGCTCCTTGTCCTCCTGGTTTCCCTTAAACAAAGGCTGTCCAGGCACGGCACCGGTCCCAATGTTTGTGTAGTACTCGTCAATTCCACAGGCTGTAAACAGGCCCAACACCACCAAACAGGCCATCACATGCATCGAAGCTCTCATCACTTCCCCTCAACAAGACCCGCCAACGATTATAGGCGCTTTAAAACTGAAGCAAACTGTTTTTTGACACTTAAACCCGAAACAGTGCGTTTGTGAATTAAACCGCTTTTGCCAGGTTTGCGGCGACAAAGTCCCAGTTTACTAGTTTTGCCAAAAAGGTTTCTATGTACTTTCCGCGAGCATTTCGATAATCAACGTAGTACGCGTGTTCCCAGACGTCGATTGTCAGTAATGCGACTTGACCGTGTTTCATTGGGAGGTCGGCGTTTGCGGTTTTGGTGACCTTGAGCTTGCCATTATCGAACACAAGCCAGGCCCAACCTGAACCAAACTGGCCCAACGCTGCGGCGGTGAATTCCTTGACGAAGGCATCAAATGAACCAAAGTCGCGATCAATGGCCTCTGCAAGCGCACCTGTTGGCAAGCCGCCTCCGTCCTTTTTGACGCAGTGCCAGTAAAACGTGTGGTTCCAAACCTGTGCGGCATTGTTGAATACCGCGCCGTCAGACGCCAGAATGATTTGCTCCAAAGGCATTGAGGCCTCAGGCTTTCCAGCAACCAGCCCATTTAGGTTGTTCACGTAAGTGGCATGGTGCTTTCCATGATGAAAGTCAAGCGTTTCAGCGCTAATGAATGGCTCCAAAGCAGTCTTTTCAAATGGCAAATCAGGCAAAGAAAACGGCATGTTCTAGTCCTCCTTAGTTACATTGGCTACACTACAAAATATCAGCAGGAGAGATATCCCCTGACAGTAACAAGTAAAAGACTCCGGACCACATGAAGTCTGTCGCCCCAAGGCCAGCGCCCGTTTGCGAATTGTAGTACTCGCGTGGAGTTTGCTCCGCGGCAATCATCGCCAGCGTAGATGACCTAAGGGCTAAAGCCTCCTGCTCCAGTCCGTACTGCTCAAGCGCCCAGATCACGAACGCATTGGTGACAATCCAAACCGGCCCGCGCCAGTAGTCTTCAGGGTTGTAGTCCTTCGAGGTAGACGACACAGTTGGAACCCCATAGGGGACCTTAAGGTAAGACGGGTCTGATAAATGTGCAGCCATCGCCGCGGCCTTGGATTCGTCAGCAGCGCCAACCAGCAAGGGCAAAAACGAAACAGGTGTAATTACGCGTACAAATGGATCCTCTAAAGAATCATCAATTCGGCGGTCGTAAAACATCTGGTCAGTATCGTCCCAGAAATTGTTGGCCAAATCATTAACCCGCCGTTCGGCTTCAGCCTTAAAGAGCCTCTCATCCGCCTTAAAGCCAAGGTATTGCGCCATTTTTGCCAGTAACAAAGCGTCAAACGCCATCCACGACTGAAGGTCGACACCTTCCACCGCGCCATCGTCAAAGCGTGGAGAGGTGTCCATCCCAGAGTTCAATCCGTCCCACTCGCTGCGACCATCGCCATCACTGTCGTTATCTGTTGCAATCCACTTGTGATAAGCAACCAGTGAATCGTAGACTTCATCAATGAAATCGTGGTTGCCTTCCTTGACTGACAGCACCAGCGCGGCCCAAGTCAGCGGCCCTGGAGGCTGAAATCCTGGGCCAACTTCATGTGCCCATATCTCACGCGCAAGCCGTCCATCTTCAGCTTGATTGTCAATCATCAAGCGTACCTGCTGGCGGCCCAACTCTCGGGCATCTGCGTTACCATGAGCAAGCATTACCGCCGTAAAAGCGCTATCCCACAGCCAGACACCTCGAAAATAGTGCCTTTTGCTTGGCACGACTGCTGGTCTGGTCCAAGCAGCCCCCCAGGGCCTGGCAGTGTTTTCCCAAGCGATAAACCACGACATTACGGCCATCTGGTCGTTAAAATCTGAAACGGGTGCGTTCGTAAACCAATCGATAAGCTCCAATCGAGTCAGTTTAAGGGCAGCATCAAAAACTTCTGTGTCTGGAGGCCATTCAATGTCATAGGGAGACCTGCCTCCAGAAAAGTCGTCATCATCGACACATGACGCGACAGCATTATTTATCTCTAAGAACCAGTTTTCGTGCATCCTAAACGACACGACAGAGCTGACTTGGGCGTCTAAAACCACCGACCAGCAACGTCCGTCAATGGCCGGACTAACCTTGGGCACGATCTCGACAAATGTATCCCTGGTCTCCTTTTGCTCGCCGCCCCAAAACGAAAACAGCTGTATTTCCTGCTCGATGAATACCAAGCCAGAATCTTTTGAAACAGTCGAATCGACGAAGTCCTGTTCATTAATTGCGCATCCACGGATGGGTACGTCTGGTAGCGTCCAGTCGTTTGAAACACTGACGCGTACCGCAATATCGGAGTAAGACATGTAAGCTATTTCCAGTGTAATCTCGCCTGCAGCACACTGGTAGACCTGAACGATGGCATCAGGGTTCCAGACTCGCGATTTGACTTCGCATTCAAGCTCGTCGGCAGGCTCAAGTAACGGCGCCAGAACTGGCTTGTACATGCCAATATGAGACAACAGGTCCGAGTATTGCCTGGCATAGAGGGCGTTGTCCGGAGATTTTCCACCTGATGTGGCCTCGACATATGTGTGGGCCCCACGTCGGCTTAAAAATGACAAATCCCGACCTTCAAGGGCTGCGATGTTTCTCACATCGCTGCGAAAGCAGCCAACACAACCGACAGCGCAAAATGTGGCCAAAAGGAGCACGGTTTGAAAACGGAAATCACATGCCACCTTAGTCTACCTCCAAACTGACAAATCCTTGTCAACATCAACGAGCAAGCCTAACCCGGATGCGGCCTAATGTTAACCCCAATCATGTCCAATTTTTGAGTAAACTTGTCCCTGGAGCGCACTGTTGTTAGCCTTGAGGTCGAAAAATGCGAAACAATCAGCGTGGACAGTTTGAAACATCCTTTGGCACCTGTGGCATTGCGTGGTCATCAGTCGGTATTACCGAGCTTCGCTTGCCTGGCGACCCGGAAATCTCTAAATGGCCTCAACTAGAGGATGCGTGCCCAGCTTTTGTGGCGCAGGCTGTAAAAGCCGTGGCTGGATACTTTGCAAATGGGCAGGAGGATTTGGCGAGCATTCCGGTGGATCTTGCAGGCATGCCGCCGTTTTTGAAAAAGGTGCTGCTATTGGCCAGAGACATAAGGCCTGGAGAAACGGTCAGCTATAAAGGGCTTGCAACTTTAGCAGGCAGCCCTAATGCCGCACGTGCGGTAGGTCAAGCTATGGCCAGGAACCCAGTCCCGTTGCTGGTTCCTTGTCACAGAGTGCTTGGGAGCGACAAAAGCCTGCATGGGTTTTCAGCTGCTGGTGGGACACTTACCAAACAGCGGCTGCTCGAATTGGAAACTCGCTTTACAAAAAAGTTGTGAAACTGTTTTGAGTTTTATCTTGTACCTAAGCACCTTATGGTCAATAATTAGCAAACGCACGCCTCGACTTTACATTCCATCAGGGGGCGGGTGACTGATAGTTGGGGGTATCATGAATTTCAAGGTCTTGCCTATTTTTGCGGTATTAATCATTGGATTAGGTAGTTTTGGCGCTTGTTCTGGTGGTACTGCGCCAGGGAATTTAAACGACGATAGCACAGTGGCCGATAAGGACACTATTTCAGGGAATGAGAATCCAGCAGACGATGACACTGGAAATCGTGAAGAAATACCAGCAGATGACGATAAAGACAACGAACTGCCTGACGCTGATGGCGATATCATTGTTGGCGACAAGGATGTTGGCGACAAGGACAACGAACCAGGAGTACCGGCTTCGTGCAGTACCGACAAAGATTGTCCAGATGACTGGCACTGCTGCACCAGCTTCATGGGTGGCGGGACTTGTAAACCCAAAGACGAAGAGTGCGGCCAAGGCGGCTTCTTCAATCCTTGCACTACCAATGACGACTGTGGTGGAACCGACGTTTGCTGCGATCTCTTTGGCGAGATGAAGACCTGTATGCCGGCAGAGCTGTGCCCCGGGGAAGCTGGTGGATGCGAAACCGACGAAGATTGCACTGCACCAGGACAGGTCTGCTGCAAGTTTGGTGAAATGGCTGAGACGCCGACGTGTATGGCAGAAGCCATGTGCCCAAAAAACTGCACAACCGACGAAGATTGCCCGCCCAACCAGGAATGTTGTGATTTGAAAGACAATATGGTTTGCCTGGACATTGGCCAGTGCCCACAAAGATGCAACCACTCCTCTAAGGAGTGCCCCCTTGGTCAAGTCTGCTGTGACGCTGGCGATGATTTGCTGCTTTGTGTCAGCCCGTCCGAATGCCCAGGTTCAGTATCCTGCCCTGATGCTGAGCACATTTGCACCAACAGTGAAGGCAAACCAGACGGCAAGGAATGCTGCGAGGTGCCTGAACTTGGATTTAGGTGCGTTGGAAGCGGTGGCTGCGGTGATTGGGGCGCTTGCACGGTTGACACCGACTGTCCAATAGGCCGTGAATGCTGTGAGTTTGATACTGGCATGATCTGCGTTCCAACTGGCGCTTGTCCAGATCAAAGCTTGGATCTTCCGGAATGCTCTGTCCACAGCGATTGCACTGGCATGGACGAGATTTGCTGCTTGGTTCCTGAACAGGGAACGTACTGTGCCAAGAAAAGCGACTGTCCAAGCAACTGCCTTGATGATTCAGACTGCTCACAGGGCATCTGCTGTAAAAAGCCTGGGGCTGCCGCAGGGTGTATGACCGAGGCTGAGTGTAAGGTTGGCGATTCATGCGACAGTGATGCCGACTGCGGTGAAGGCAATAAGTGTTGTGAACTTGGCGGGTCCAAGACCTGTATGCCTGGAGACCAGTGCGTTGGCAGTAGCTGCCAAACTGATGCAGATTGTGATGAAGGCTCGGCATGCTGTGACCTGTTTGGCATGCGCATGTGTTTTCCAGGGGGGTGCCCCTTTTAAAAACCCACATACCGGAGGTGTTTATGAACCCCAATCGCATTTTCGCTGTGCTGGTGTTGGTTTTAGTTGCCTGCGGTAATTCAGATTCGGATGGTGACCTTGCGGACGTTAAAGACGCTTGGGATTCATCCAATCACCCCACAACGGACATAACTGACGTTGCAGACACGGACGATCCTGGCCTAGAGGAGCGGGATCATACGGACTTGCAACCGGCCGATCCGTTTGAGGCAGAGCTTGAGGACCCACAGCCGCAGTGCACCACAGACTATGACTGCAAGCCTGGCGAAGTCTGTGGTGACGGTGGTGCATGCCAGCCGTGTGAGCCTAACGATAGCCTTGAGATTTGTGACGGCCTTGATAACAACTGCGATGGCGTCGTTGACGAGGACTGTGACCAAGACAACGACGGCTACTGCGACAGTTTAAAACAGGTCGTCAAGCTTCCAAATGGCAACTGGCCTGCGGTGTGTCCACATGGGCCAGGTGACTGTGATGACACAAACCCGAATATCAACCCAGGCGCCACCGAGGTTTGTGGCTCGGTTGATACCAACTGTGATGGACAAATTCCAAAGATGAATTTTGCAGCACCACAACTTATCCGCCGGGCCGATCCCATGACGGCCTATCCAGCCATGACCATTGCCCCTGATGACACTTACGGTTCCTTCCGTTATGCCGCGGTGTGGCAGGAGGAATTGGCAGAAACTGCAGTCATCAAGTTTGCCAGAATAAACATGAATACAGGCGCCGCATCTGAACCAATAATGATTTCAGCGCCTGGAAAATCGGTTTTTGCCCCGTCCATAGCCTGGGATAGTGAAAGTAAAACCTTTGGAGTTACCTGGTTTGAAGAAACAAATGAAGGCTTCGTCGAGGTGGTTTTTACCCACTTGGACAGCGATGGCACGCCACTTGGTCGGGCGTTTGTGATAGGGCGGGGCTATCCATTTGAAAGAGTCACCATTTTTGCGGCTGACGGTCACTTTGGGATGTTTTATTGGTCAGACCTAGGCGTATGGGCGTCGCACTACTATGCGTCCTTTAACATCAGCACCAAAATGGTATCAGAACCGGTGCTGCTTGAGTTTCCGTTCCAACAGTTTGAGTATGAAACCTCCCTGATTCCCATTGAAAATCGATTGCTTATTATTTGGGCAGATAGTTATGAGACCTACATGGTTGGACAACTGCGAGTGTCTAACGGTCAGATCGTCGAGCCGTTTGTACAGCACCAAAACCCTGCCGGACTGGACAGAGTGCTCGCTTCCAAGTTTTTCGTCATCCGCGACGAAATTCATGGGCTGCTTTTAAATGACAGCACTCTTGTGCACACCAAGTTGAATGCGGATTTTGAGATACAAGATGATTTAACGGTCATCGCCTCAAACGCCGTGCTAGGTCACGGTCGTTTTCATATGGAAGGCGTGTTGGCTGATAGCTTTATAATTCTGTATCAAGGCGGTGATGACTTCATAAAACTGTTGAAATTCAATGACTTCAACCACATCCCAGAACCAAAAAATTTGTTTACTGTGGACTTATCACTCGATTTTTACAAGGGCATAAAGTACTTCTATGACGGCATGATTCAAAGCATTCTGCTTGTCCACCAGTTCGATGCTGCGATGTTTTTTGACTTTTTCACCGTCACGCTTACTGGTTTAGTCACCAGTAAAAGCCCCGTTTATCAGGAGGCGACTGCACAACTGTATGATGCGGATTTTATGGATGCTAGTTATGACGGAGACAACATAACTATTTTACAGGCACAACCAGGTATTCCCGAGGTTTTTGAAACTTACCAAGTTCCCAAGGCGGGGCCGCCAACTAGACCTACCGTGCTACCTGAACTTCCATTTGGATGCTCGACCCTTGAACTTTTTAATGGCAAGCCGCGTTGTATTTCGGAGCAAAAGTCTAATTCGCCTTGTGAACAAAGCTTTAGCATATTTGAGCTGCAGGATCAGATTTGGGTCTTGATAGCTTCAGTGCAAATACCTGGGGTTATTATCGATTCAAGATGTACGAACGGAAAGTTGCTGTCGAACTACGTTATGACATCGGATGGCTTGGATGGACTTTTCCAGAGGCAACAGTCAGCCGGTTATTACATGTTGTCCCACCTTAGGGTACGGCAAAATGCTGCAGATTCGAAGTTGATTGAGTTGCATCCTGAGCCGAATGCAAGCAAGCTTGAAAAGTTTGAGATGCAAAATCATAGCACAGGTCTGATTGGAGCTTTTGTGATCCAAGGTGTAGACGACCTAATAGCTTGGTTTTATTCGCTTCGACCTGACAACTCATTTTCAATCCCAAAGGCCCGAATCTTCACTCTTACAACTCCAGCTAGCCTGAAGGCTTTTCGCTTTGCAACAACTGACACCAGTGCTGGTTTCTTACTGGTACTCCAATTACGTGAGCCCAAAGTCAGCAGGGTGATGTTTCGCAAGGTCTCTTTATCAACTGGTAACGTTGCAGAACCCTTGATGCTTACCCCTGAACTTTACGCTGTTTACAACAACTTTTTAATTGGAATGGCTGATGACACCTTTGTTTTTAATCTGTCACAAAGCGACAACACTATGAGCAGAGGCATAGAGCTGTATTTTGTGAAACCAAACAATTCATTGGCTGTTGAGGCGGCGTTTAACTCTTTCATTTACCCGTACTTTGGGATGTTGATTGAGCCGGATTATCTGCTGCTTGCAGGCTCTGTAGCTGCTGGTCTACAGCTCAAGGCATACAATCACCGTGGGGACCTACTATCTGAACAGTATCTAACACAGCCAGAAGGTCATGACACCAAGCACCGTTATTTTTACGCGGATGGGGATTTTCGCTTGCTGCGAAGTTCTGATTACCGCTTGTCTGTTACAGCTGCCGAGTGTAGGTAGGCTTAAAAAAGGTGCGAATTTAACGGGCCAGCTGTACCTTAGCCCGCCAAGCATCCAAGGCTTTTAGGTTCGCTTCATCGGTCGGGCTGGTCCAAGGATCAAACGCTTGGTCACAAGAACCATACCTGTCCATCAACGTGTGCAGCGCGTCATCCCTGAAAATCGGTGGAGTTGCACCATCGGACATCAAATCCAACAAACGGCCAGCACCCAAAACATGGTCCAAAACCAAAAGCCGCGACGCTAAGGCAAACTTGGTTTCAACATCATTGCTGGCACCAATCGCGTTGTTAATTACCTGGCTGTCTGAAACGCCTCTAAGTACGCGCTTTTTTTCGACCAAATCCAGGCTTGCTAGCTGTTCAAGCAAACCTACACTGGTCAACGCCTCATCACCTTGAGCGTTATGAGCGTGCCCCAGCGCGTGTCCATCAGATAACATCGCTGAGGTGTGACCATCGTGCTCATCTGGACCACTAGCCAGAGCTGGAACGGTTGCCATGTATCTGCCGGCACCAATGAAACCCACAATAAGTGCGGCAGTAACGGCTACTCCAAGGCCAACATAGCCAAGCGCCCTCAGCGTGTTTTTGGCCCGTACTACATAAACAACCAAGGCGACCAAAACCAGGGCAAGCCCGTAAAATGACACCACAGTTGGACCACTTGGAAGGTCGCCATAGTACGAAACAGCTAAACCCACGAACGAAACCAGCGTGCCTACCCCCCAACCGATCACCAACTGAAGCCACAGCCGATCAGTTAACATAACGCCCATGATTGCAGGCACTACCAAAAACACGAAGACCAGCAACACACCTGCCGTCTGGACCGAGTGGGTGATTACCAGGCCAAACAGCATGTAAAACAAAAAGTCCCACCAGCGGACATTTATGCCCTTTTTTGCTGCAGCATCGTGGTCTTCAGAGATCTGGATGAACTTGTCCCTGAAGATAAAGTGGACAACACCGACAAAACTGTAGACAACTAGCGCATGTATTATGTCATCGGCAGTGACCCACAAGAGCGAACCCATCGCAATGTTTTGGATGTGCTCGGCACCGTGGGGCGCCCCAAAAACGACCAGCATACCGACAGACGCGGCCAAGGCATACGAAAGGCCAATGACCGCCTCCTGGGGAACTCGGTCATTTGGGACTCTGGTCAAGCTAAAGACCGCTGCACCAATAAAAGTAAATGATAACGAGAAGATATAGGCGCCAGTAGAATGAGGATTCAGCCCAAACAAAAAGGCAATGGTAGTCCCAAGAGCGGCTATCTGTGCCAAGGCGAGGTCAACGAAAATCACGCGGCGCCTGATAACGTGAAGACCTAGGTACGAGTGAATACCCACCAAAATCAGGCACTCCAGAAACGGCAGCGCCATCAGCGACACAGCACCCATTTGCCTTACCCCCTAGAGACCAAGCCCTTCCAGAAGGCGATTAATCCACAAATCCACAAGCGCGAAGTAATCGTCAACTCCAGGCTCTCCAGCCACGTGCATCGGCACTATCACGGCCTTGGCGTCAACTGCTGCTGCAACATGTTTAACTTTGTTCTCATCAAAGTAGTTCGCGGCCATAATAACTGGAATCTTTTGTTCTTTCATCAGTGTGATCAAATCTTCCACGTGTTTTGGAGATGGCGGAATTCCAGGTTTAGGCTCGACCTCGCCCACCACTTCGACACCAAAGGTTTTCGAGAAGTAAACCCAGTTTTTGTGGTAAGTCACTATCTTGCGTCCCCTAAGTGGCATCGCTTGCTTCATCCAGCCGCCTAGAAGCTCAACCATAGGCTTGCCTTTGTATGTCTTTGAAGACAAAAAGGAAACCAGGTTGCCTGATTCTGCCAAGCGAGTCAGCGTGTCTGAACCGAGTAGCGGGATCAGCTCTGGCCCAAACATTTTGCGATCCAGCTCATCATTGAACGCCTTTGCGTTTGCGGTGTAAAACGCCTCATTGGCAGGGTCAACCTTGGAAAGCCCGGTGGCTATGTTTCTGGCCACGACCTTCATATTCAAGGGGCCTGTCCCGATGTGTGGGTTGCCATAGATGTGCACACCACCCTGCCCTCGGTCTTTAACAGCTGGGATTTCCAACATATTTACCCCGGTAGCAGCTGCCACATAGCCAACTTGTCCTTCCAACACCTTTGGATTTGCGGCTTTGTCCAAAACGGCAGGCGCCCACATTTCCAGATCCAGACCAGTTGTAACAAAAAGGTCTGCCTTGTTTACCCACACGGCATAACTGGGTTTTGGCCTGACAAAGTGGGCGTCCTGATCACCCTCGCTGATGGCATTTACCGTGACCTTATCGCCACCTATGACCTTGGCCACAGCAGCATAATCAGTCAACGTTGTAACAACTTGAATTTTCTTTGCAAAAACATCTTGGGAAAAACCAAGCACAAGAGCCGCTATGGCGAAAACTCTGATAATCTTCATATCTGCCTCCTAGTACTTATCGTGCTTATGAGGACCTGCCGCAAATACAACCTGGAAAATCAAACGGTGTGAAAGGGGCATCTGGTCCCCATCCGTGGCGTTATACTCCAGGTGAAATCGCACAAATTCACTTGGCATATAGTTCACATACGGGGCGACTTGCCAAATGTAGTGGCCTTTATTGTCAACAGCCCAAGGTTGCACCAAATCCGCCCTAAACCCCACATTCACCCCCCGCCATACCTTGGCGTCAAGCCCAGTGTAACCGCCCATCCATGAAATTGGGTCACCAGTTTCCTGCTCTTGATAGCCGTACAGAAACTCGGTCCGCCAGGTAAGCCCAGCATAATGAGACCGCTGGGACGGCTCCCAGGCGATTGTCAGGTCTGCGCCACCAAAACCAGTGTAGCGCAGCTTTTGGTTTGCTGGGCCGGCGGCTGGCACATTTGCTAACAGTACCACAGGGTTACCATCCTTATCTACAATGGGATTTCCGTTTGAATCAAATACTTCGGTTGGAACTAGTTCGCCGTCCTGTGGCACGCCTCGGGCGTTGTTAAAGCCAAAGATTCCAGTCAATCCCAGGTCCAAATAAGTGTCACGGTTTAGATCCCAGTAGGACCTGATTCGTAACAAAGTAGTCGGAATGCTAAAAAATTCGCCTGAAAACGCCTTATCGTTTTGCCCATTTGTGATTTGCAAGGTTATGGTTTCTTCGTGGGCCCAAAGCTTAGGAAGCAAAATGTCAAACGACACACCAGTTTGGTTTAGACCACCTGGACCAAAGGGTTCCATCAGCATCAAGGGGAAGTCAAACTCATCCAGCGCGTGTTTGTGCCACCTGTTGACCACGCCCAACTGCTGGCGAAACGCCCCAAGCGTGATGTTAAAACCAGGCAAAACTGAAACCCAGGTGATGTAGCCTTCTTCAAGCTCCGCACCCTCAGGACTTAGATGAACCGCACCCTTAAAAAGGGAAAAGGGGTCGAGATTTGCCTGCATATGCAGCCCAAAACCCCTTAAAAAGAACCCGGAACGTTCACCCCCACTGTACTCTGAGCCAGCCACATTTACATAGCGGGCAAACAGGTCCCCAGTGATACTGATTTCAGGATTAAGCGCCTGCAGGGCACGCTCACCACCTTGGAAAACCTTAGGAGTCGTCTGCGGGGCCTGAACCTCAGCCTGAGCCGCCTGACGCAGGTCTTCAAGCTCCCTAGCCTCCTTCCAAGACTTAAGCTCGCTAATCTCCTCTTGCATCTTTAGCAAAAGTTCTTCAGTTGAACCGGTCTCGGGAGCCTGTGCATAAACATGTGAATTAATTGCCATAAAAAACACAATGACCAAAAACGGGATTTGTATCCAGGGCACCCCCCTGAACAAAATTCCTTTAAATGACATCCTCTTCCTCCTGCCTCAAAGGCTACGAACGAGGTTATATAATGGGCAAATGCCAATAACCTGTCAAGAGGGGTGGGGCGATTTTTTGGGGGGCGGGGGAACGGGGACAGGGGCAGGGACAGGGGCAGGGACAGGGGCAGGGACAATGCCCCCTGTGTACGTGCTATCATTGGCGACAGCGGCTAATGGAGTTGCAGGTGCCGATCCTTCGGGCATTAATATTCGCTTTTGGACTTGTTGCATTCGTGCCACCCGCCCAAGCCGATGAGTTCCTTTTAGACGACGCCGACCCACCCATTCTTAATTCCAACTCAGTCGGAAGAATAATCCGCCTGTTAGGCAACAACCTCCCAGATGGTTGGAGCCTTGGCAGTGTTTCAGCCACCCGCGAATTTGCGACTGCTAATTTAAAAAGCGACCATACAACTATCGCAGTAAATTTGATCCGCAGTGGCAGCGGCTTTCGCGCACACATCGAACCGCCCAACCAAGACCTCCAATTGATAGCACAACACGTTGAAAACACATTAAATACCGCTGACAAAGAAGAATCATTTTGGAACATGCCAGTTCGCTTTTGGGATGATCCATCTGACGCCACCGCAAAGCCCCTGTTGCCAATGTCCGCCACCAAGTTTGCTCAAATTGCGCTGATACTAGCCACAATTCTAGCCCTTATGGCTGCCCCAAAACTGACTGCCGGTATTTCTCCTCTCGAAGTAATACTACTGACCGCAATTACCATCTTTGGCTTTGCCATACGCCTTTATGTTGAGCCCAGGATTCCTGGATGGATCAACGGCCATGGACATCACTATTTAGGCAGTATCCTTGCAGGCCCCTTAAATGGCGCAGACCTGCATGGCAATGGCCCATGGGCATTTTTCACCCCCTTGTTAGCCATTTTCCCAAAGACAAAAACCACTGTACTAGCCACCCAGCTAGTAATCTCATCTTTAACAATCCCGGCCATATGGGCCCTTGCCCGCGCATTTATTCCAAGGTGTTCTATTGCGTTGTGGTCTGCCGTCTTGGCGGCCTTACTACCAGCGTTCATTTATTTTGGCTCTGGTGAAGAGCGCCTAGTAATTGGCTTACTGCCTTTTATCCTAGCCCCCGTCTTTGCAAGCCGCCCCAACAGCTATTTGACGATGGCCGCAGCTGGGGCGTTGGCCGCAGCAGCCGCTCAGTTCCAGCCATTCTTACTTTTAACCCCCATCGCGATTGGCGTCGTTGTGCTGGTAAAAAAACCAGGCTGGAAAGTTCTTCCCAAACTAGCATTGTCCGCAGCCATATTCGTGTTGCTGACCATTGAACCTGCGTATCAAGCCATCTCCAACGTGGCCTCAGGCAGTGGCCCCTCAAGAACCTGGATTCCGGAATTTGGACTTTTAATAAAGGGCCTATTTTTACCTGTACTGGGTGACGGACCTGGCCCCTCGAACACATATCTGGACACCAAATATACGCCCTTTGTTTTTTTCATATTCATGGTCATTGGGTTTATAGCCCTGAATTTTAAACGCCTAGTCGACAAAGTATCTGAGTTTTCCAACACTTTTGAGCATCACCTCGGCTTGATTCCATGGGGCCTGTTGTTTTTAGGCACCCTTTTTACGGCTCTTGGATTCATACCAGACAGGATGCACATGCTGAAGCTGCAATTGCCGGCACAGCCATGGTTTTTGGTGTTATCCGGCGCTGGCATGGCCTTTAGTCAGCTGGTTTTGAAATGGCTTGTCTCAAAGGCCTTTAAACTGAAACCATCGCTTCTAAACGTGCTATCAACGACCACTTTATTGGTCATTTTGGGGACTTGCGTTGTGATTAACCCAGGTCCAACGTTCGCGGTTTATGGACCACAACAAGAAACTCAAATAATTGAAGAGGGCCTGAAAGACGCTCCAGATGGTTGTTTGGTTTTATGGCCCGCCATGGAACGCAGACCAGCCTCTAGCCCGCCTCTTTGGCTTGGTCGCGGACCAGACGGTCCAAAACTTAGATGGGCATCCATCAAGGATTTCAGGTCGCCAAAACCCCCATTTCCCAACTGCACCTTGTACATTCGACCTTTAGCCTGTTGGGACCATCAGAAATTGTCACCTGGGGACCCTGGAACTGGAATCAGAGCCGAATGTGCCCACGCCGAAAGTCGCCTAGCACCTATGGAGCCCTTTTTCACCAAAAGCATCATAGCGACACCAGACATGATGCAAAAGTACCCACCAACCCCAGTTGAAATAGGCATTTGGACTGTATCAATGGTGCGAAAGGGGGGACTTGAACCCCCACAGCCTTGCGACCACTAGAACCTGAATCTAGCGCGTCTGCCAATTCCGCCACTTTCGCAGGGTCAAAAAGCGATGGGAATTTTATACCACAATCAAATCAAAGTCAATCAACCCGGCAACCCCAAAATTCACCGCCAAGTCTTAGCTGGAGGCCCAAAATCAAGTTTTTGAGGTCAGTTTTGTGCTTTGGTCAGCTTTTCATGATGAGGCACAATGTTTGAGCAAAAACCTCCACCTACTTGGTGATCATCATTCTTAGATATTCGTTACGAATTCAAGGACAAAATTTATTTGATGGTGATTTGGGGTGAATCTTTAGCCCACCTTGTTGACTTTCCAGAGCACATGGTTTAGACCGAATTTGTCATTTTGGATGACGATGATTGTTTCGGCCATGTACATTGGGAGTGATCATGCGTTTGAATTACCTGGCAAGGACTCTGGTAGTTGCGGCGGCTGTAGTAGTCGGCCTTACCTTTGCAGCCTGTGGTGCTGGTGACGACGGCGTCTGCCTGCACAACTTCGGTCCCGGATATGAGTGCTTCTCTGATTGGGACAAAGAGCTGTGCGACGAAAAGAACTGGGATTGGGTGGAAGGTAAAACCTGCAGCGAACTTGGATACAATGTCCTGTGCGGTGGGCAGTCTTACACCAAGCCGGGCACCTGTCCGTTCTAGGTGTCGTTATAAACGCAACGTTTAGAAAATATGCCGCAACGGCCGATGACGTGGAATCGTCACGGTTAGAAGGGGCGCTTTAAGCGCCAAGTCTATTCCGGATTACGCAATATTCAATCCCTCTTGAGCACCATTGGATTTGGTACTGACACGAGTCCGTTGTAATTCTATAATTCCATCTGGTGTCCGTATTGATAATCCACTGCAAATGGAGATCCTGATGAATAAACTGACAAGCATCTTGGCGACATCGCTCATGTCGCTGTGCGTCATAATTCCCAAAACGGCCCTGCCGTGCGGACCAGGAGTACACATCCGTGAATCGGATCAAATATGGTCAAGGCTGACAAACGAATACCCGGCGTTCAAGTACCTAGAAGAAACGCCGATGTTTTTGACGTACCTGCACCTAGGCTCGATTATGCCTGACTTTCAATGGTTCCTGCCGATTCGTCAGGGTCACTCGTCCGAATTCTCCCGATATCTGCTTCAGATGTCCATGGACCAGGACCAAAGGTTCCAGCTGATAGCCCTTGGGCATCTGATGCATAACTCGGTTTCCGACCCACTCTGCGAACAGTTTTGGACTCCTACGCTGATGGCTTCTGCTCCACTTGGGATGATAAGCCTGTTGCAAGGCTATGAAAGCGAACATGGAATGGCAGAAGGTCTAACGGAGGTTTTCGGAGACCCGATCGTCGGCGACTGGGACGCACTCATTGATGTCATCTTCGACGTTTATCTTGATGGCCCCGACGCCGCCGAGCTCGGTCATGAGGCAATCATATGGTATGTGGAGTCAATGAATGCGTATTACGGCACCGACACCGACGGACAGGCCGTATGGCAGGAACTGGTTGATAAGATCGCAGATTACGAGTCATTTATCGCGGGCCTTGGCCGACAAGGCACCAAGGATTTCTTTAAAGAGCTTCTAGGAGAAACTCCAAAGGATATGTTGAAGCTACTGACCGGAGACATGATCGCGAGAATCGCCGGCGACGCCGCCAAGCGCAATCAGGATTACGAGCTTAACATCGGATTCGTCACGCAGTCCGCTATCGTCGATCCCGACTTTTGGAATATATACCAAGACACGCTGCTGGCAGATCTCAGTAGTTTTTGGTACATAGACCGCCTCAACACCTTCGCCGAAACTATCTTGCCACAAGACGCATCAACGATGCTCCTAGGCTGGCCTTCGTGGAGCCAGTGGCCGATGGTCTCGGGCAACATCATGTCGACAATGCGGTTTCTGCCCGAGCTTTACAAGGTCACACCTGGCCTTATCGTCGATGAAGTCCAATGGACGGACTTGATGGGAAATCCTGTTTCGCAGGTCACAGACGCCATGCTTACTTCAACCTTGAAACTGAGGATCCGCTTTTACACCGCATACGACTTTAACGGCGACATCAGGTTGGAGGTCAAGGGCGACCTTCCTGGCCTTAACCAGGCACTCGACTTGACATGCGGCCAACACACCGAATCGTTCGACCTTGATCCGCGAACATACGTGACAGGAGCACGCAGTTTCATAGAAACAGAATTCGTGCCAGGAACTACGCCGGTCGATGGCTTCTACTTCGAGCTTTTCGCCAACCAGGAATCAAAGCCTTGGTTCACAAGCAACTGGGACGAGATCATGGCTAGCGGCAAAGTACCCGTATATCAAGACATTTATAGAAACAACTTCGCTACTTACGGCAAGTGGCCACCTTCGTTGCCCATGGCCCCTGGGTCGGGATCGATAGACTGCGAATTCATGGTGATGGCCAGAACGTTTCCGAATGGAGGACCAATTCCGGACATCAGTGTGGTGATCGACCGATCAGACGATGGGGAAGGTACTGAAACAGTCGCCAAGCGCACTCTGGAAAACGGCGTTGCGGCCTTTGACCTGGTTGAACCCGCGCAATACAGCATAACCGGGCACTTGGACGAAATGGACGCCACTAGGTTTATTGCTGTCGACGAAGACCCAACCGCATTACAGTGTCCAGCAACAGGCGGCTTGTTTTGGACGATGCTTCAGTATCACGTCATTCCTGTGATCTGGGTCCCTGGCTTTATAAGTGGTCGAAACGACTGCGTCGTCTTCAACACGAACCTAAACGAATACTGGGGACGTGTGGACATGTTCAAACTGACGATTGTGGACTACAACAACGAAACGGTGATCGTGCCGGAAACGATGAAAAACGCCCGTACTAGGATCGAGGTGTGCTTTTCGGAACCGCTGGATAATGGGACGGTTATTCAAATCAAGGCGATTCCGGTCTATGTAGGCGACGCCGGGGTCGGAGTTGAAGGGTTTAGCGGCCCCATTCTTGTGGATTCAACAGCGCCGATCATAGATGACGTACAGTTTACTGCCACAGCGGCAACGTGTGATGACGGCGCTCACGTACTACCGTTCAGGGTCGATCTTGACGTCACGGCGAATCCTGGTCCGATCGACCTCGTAGAGCTTTGGAACAACGAGTGGCAGGCCCTTTCGTTCGAATCCGTCCCAAAAGAGACACCAGGCGCAAGCCGGCTGACCGTTAGTTTCGACGCAGACGGATATAGGGAGGGAGATATCATGCTGTTCAGACTTACAAACCGTGTTGGTGTGTCGACCGAATACCAGATCGAAATCCCGGCCTCAATTGCGTGTCCCATAATCCCGGATGCGGCGGATGACGTGGTGCAGGACTTGAACCCAACAACCGATTCTGACGCCTTTGACTCTGGTGCCATTGACCTTGATTTGGCCGCCGCCGACTTGAACGTGACCGACACGGATACAAAATGGGACGAAGGAAACGCCACCACAAAGGGTGGCGGGTGCGCCGCCGGTGGTGTTGATGGCGGTGGCTCCCAGGGGATCGCCCTACTGTGTCTGATGCTGGCCACACTTTCGCTTTCGACGCGTTTGCTTGCAAGGCGGCAACGACATTCAAGGTAAACACGCGAGTATTAAAAAGTACCCTCGTGGTTTTGGCCGTGCTTTTCGCCGGTTACAGCACCACCGTCAACGATTTTAGCGACGCATCAGACACGGCATCCGAGGCCGATCCGATGACAAAGATCGCCAGACGCCGATGTGACACCATATGTCCCGGAACATGGAGAACCACAGGCAACAGGTTTCTTCACGGTTTGGGATGACCCAAACCTTATCGGATGGTTCCTCGACAACGAGCTTAGATGGGGCTGGGATTGGCTTTCGCCAAAGACGCTTTTACAGGATTACTTGGCCATGAATCCCGGCCTAGTCTTAACGAGGCGGATAGACTTTAAGCTTTGTACCTGGAAACAAGGTGGTTCGCTTTAATCCATTCCACTGCTTTAGCTGCTCTACGGTGACATTATACCTGCGGGAAATCGTCCAAAGTGACTCACCTACACTCACCACGTGGATTTGGTAGTTGTCCCTGGGCTTTGTGGCCGATGCCTTCGAAGGCTTGCTGGCATCTGCCTTTGAGCGTTTCTTTTGGGTGGGCTGTTGGATCTCCAGCCGCTTGGCTCGCGGGTGCTTCTCCATCCACTTTAGGCTAACCACCAACGCCTCTGCCAATAGTTCCCCTTTTAGATAATAGCCCTTGGGAGTCAGGTGGACTCCGTCGGTGCGTGCGTACCCTTCTTCCTGCCAGCGTGGCAGCGACTTGGGGCCACCAGCTACCCAAAACCAGTCCCAAAACGCGACCTTTTCTTCAAAGGCGATCCGTCGCACCAGCGCCGCAAAATCGCGCCCAGATGTAACGTGCACCTTCTTGAAGTACAGATCCTGAGCGGAGGTCAGTATGATCAGAGCCTGGGGAACCGCGGCTCGAATCTTGGCCACAGAATCGCGAATTACCTGCTCCAGGCCTGGCTCGATGGTATCGTAGTAAAGGTAGTCGTTAGTACCAAAGTCGATAACAACAATGTCGGCCTGCAGAGCGGCCAATTCGGCCTCCATGTGAGCCATATGTAGCAACGCCCAGTAACGAGAGGCACCAACACCAGCTGTGTGAACCTGCACGCCTCCAGGTCCGACGCGCTCTATCGAGACGCCCCGAATCTCAAAGGGAGCTTCTGGGCCTAGGCCCTCAAGAGGCCTGATGGTCAATTGGCGGGCAGCACGTGGCAAAATGACCTCAATAAACACAGGGTCATCCTCAGCCGCAGCTGGAATCACCGCCTTGATCGACTTGCCATCCGCCTCAATATCCAAGGTCATAGGTTCAGCATTCCGGGCGCAAAAGATTCGCAGCCGCCGCGAATCGGCTTTTGGGGCACGCTTCATCTGAATGGTAAAGGACGCTGCTGGGTCCGTAGTTCGACAGGTCATGCCAACAACGCCAAGGGGCAGTTGTGGGGGCACACGGCGGCTTTTTGCGCATTCCCACTCGCCCTCGTGTTCAGTGCTGTAACCCGCCGGTGTGTAGGTGCGGGCGGCGCTGTAAGGAAAGACCAAGCCAAATCCTCCGTTTCCGTACGTGTGCTGCAGACGATCACGCAGTCCCTCGGTGTAGGAGCCAAACTGCACGTGCGAGTCCCCCAGATGAACGATTCTCAGCCCCAAAGACCTGACGCGTCGCAGGCGCTCATTTAGTCGATTAGCCCCTTCACGGTCTGGAAACTGGATCCGGTTCATTCTGGGTCGAATGCCGATGTCAGATGGAATTTCAACAGGTGCCGCGACACTAGGATTCCAAGCAAAGACCTGCATCAGCGCAAAGATCCAAGACCTGGCAATCAGCCAGCGCAAAGCCGGAAAGCGGTGATGAAAGCTTAGTGCTTTCTGCACAATGGTCTCCTTTTAGCCGTCCGGCGCCGGGGCGTCTGGGGGAGGACTGGGACGCGAAGCGGGAGGCCCGCGAAGTACGCTCATGATCCTATTGGGATGGTACCTAGAATTAGCCGTGAACACTCCGTTAAGAATGATCACGTCTGTGATTCCATACTCCCTAACCAAGGACGTAACCTTGCCGTCAAAGTAGCGATAATCGACGATTAGCACCTGTTCGAACGAGGACACCAGGAAAACCCCGAAAGGATTGCCATACGAGTTCTTCAGCAGTAGCACACGGCGCCCGTTTTTGTTCGATGTCTTGACGACCATCAACGGGTGATCACCACCCAGGAAAACACCGTAACCAGGGGCTCTCTCGAATAACAGCCGGGTTCTGGTTCCTTTAGGCGGCGCGTCTGGCCCTGCCTCAAACCGTCGCGTCTCGTACGACACGCTCGGCAGCCAGTACTCAACCTGATCCTTTTGGCGCTTTAGGCCAGAATCCCGCGTGTAGCCGTACAGTGACCCCAACCAATCGGGGCGTACACGCTTTTCCATCTTGTCCAGAGGCACAGGCTCCAGGCCAGCCGCTTTGCACAAGGCCCTGTATGTATAGTAGGCCCCAAGGGCGGTCCAGTGATGGTCGGTAAAGAAATATAGGTACTCGTCTATATGGGCCTGGATCTCACCATACGCATCAACGCGACTGATGCCGGGCGCAAGCATCTCATAAGTGGCGTCAATGTTTGGCTTCTCGGGGCGAGAACGTCGTCGAGGCGGGTCGGGACTGTAGAATTCAGCCGCGCTGGGGACGACCACCGCGTACAGACGCACCGACTCAGGGAGCGCCGAACGATAGGCGTTTAGGGTTTTGGCCCAGAGTCTAGCTCCCTTGGGGCCAGCGCCAAACGTCTGCATAGCTCGGCCTTTATAGACTAGGATGCCTCGATTCGAAGTTACCTGCTCATCAGGATCTTCCGTGTCGTTAGTGGATGCCTGTGCTGAAGCCGCGCCCACACTCCCTGCAACCCTAACGTCGGACGGGACTGCAACAGTGTCCCCAAAATCACCCTCGTCATCAGTAGCCTCACCGTCGACGGGATCGTTCACCGAGGCTGTTTGGCCAGGGTCTGCCTGATCGGCCGGGCCTTCTGGGGCGGCCAACTCAGCCGGCATTTCCTCGGTCATAAAATCGTCCGGCACTTCCTCGACCGCAACCGGCGTTTTTGCGAACTCTCCCTCGTTGACCTCCACATCGTAGAAGGTACCGTCGTCTGAGCGCACACCCAAAAGGTTGCGTATCGTCGCGTGCACCGTCACCCATTTGTCGCGCATCGGAAAGTGGTCAGCGATGTATTCTTCAACGGCATTCGAGTAGGCCCCACCAAACATGGCGTCGAAAGTCAGAGGTGGCAGGCTTGCCATGCGTCGGTTCTCTCCAGCCAAAACCTCGTCTGGCTGACTCCAAAACATAAACCCCACCAACATCCAAACAAGAGTCAGGCTGAACAGAGCCACATTCAAGATGTCCAAGATTCTTCGATGCACGCAAAGGCTCCCTAGAATCTAAAGTAAAGAAACGGATTAAACGTTTTACCAACCAGCATTGACACGCTGATTAGCAGCATTACCAAGTTCAAGCACGCGGTCAGACCGATGCCTCCCTCGATCCCAGGCCAACGACGCCCTATCAAGTCACGTCCCTTGCTGACCAAAACCTGGATCAGCGGGGTACATAGTATCAGCGCAAGCACCAACCAGAAAGCGTGCTGCCTAATCGAGTCCACCAGATCCGGGGTGATCCACGGCCCTGAATTGGCGCCAAAAAGTACGCCAAAGAACTGCACCATGCGTCCCCAGTCAACGAAGTAAAAAATCCCCCAGCTTAGGAGTACGGCAAAAAGCAGGTAGACGTGACCGAAGAAGGCTGGCAGGCGGTCAAACAGGCGTTTAAGCGCGATTCGTTCGAGCGCAATCAGCACCCCAAAGTACAGCCCCCACACGATGAAGTTCCAACTTGCACCATGCCACAACCCGGTTAAAAACCACACGATGAACAGGTTGCGAAAGGGATGACGTCGCTTGCCGCCCAGCGGAATGTAGAGGTAGTCCCTGAAGAAGGTCCCCAGGCTGATGTGCCAGCGTCGCCAAAACTCGGTGGCGCTGCGAGCGATGTAGGGGTGCTCAAAGTTTTCGTTGAACTTGAAGCCAAACATTCGACCAAGACCAATAGCCATGTCGGAATAGCCAGAAAAATCGAAGTAGATCTGCAGTGCAAACAAAGACAGGCCGAACCACGCCTCACCTGTAGACAAAGTAGCAAGATCACGTTCCAGATAACGCACCACCAATTCGCCAGCAATGTTGGCGATGGCAACCTTTTTAAAAAGGCCAACGCAGAAGCGGGTGATCCCTTGTGAAATATCTGAAAGCGAGGCGACACGAGACTCAATCGCCTCCATAACATGGCCGTATCGAACGATTGGACCGGCCACGAGTTGGGGAAACATGCCGACGTACATCAAGAACTTCCAGAATGATCGCTGGGCAGGGACCTCGCCGCGGTAAACGTCGATTACGTAGCTAATAGTTTGAAAGGTGTAAAACGAAATGCCAAGCGGCAAGGCAAACGAGGGCACTGGAAGCTGCGTACCAAGAAGCAAATTGATGTTTTGCATCAAGAAGCCGCTGTACTTGAAGACACCTAAAATGCCCAGGTTGATCACTAGACAAGACACTACGGCCAGCCGGACCAAGGGGTGACTGCGGTATCGTGTGATGATCAGGGCGTGAACATAATCGACGCCAGCTGAAATCAATAAAAGGACGACCCAGACAGGTTCTCCCCAGGCGTAAAACCACAACGACGCAACGACCATCCATGCGTTGCGCCAGGCAAGCCGAGGTAGTAGGAAGTAGACTAGTAGCGTCAAAGGAAGGAAGAAGCCTAAAAAAGTGAGACTAGCAAAGACCATTCCTTTCCAACGCGTCTAAACGTGCCTGGGCTTGTATCACAGCCTTCCAAAAACCGTCAAGCTGGTTCCAAAATCACCGCTTGGTCGACCTCAAAGACTGGCGAGACATTTTTTAAAATAGCGGGAGTTACGAAACCTGCCCAAAATAGCCTTCCATGAACTTGGTGAAGGCCTTCATTTCGTGGGGCTGGATGTCGCCTATGTTAGCGATTCTGAAGGTGTTTGCTCCAGATAGCTTGCCTGGGTAGATCGTGAATGCCAATTCGCGGGCTTGGTCGTGGAAAGTGTCGAATGAATACGCTGGCGAGTCTGGCTCGATGATGGCTGTTATCAGCTTGGATTGTACGTCTTTAGGCACCAGCATTTTTAAGCCGAGCCTTTCCACTGACTCGACCAAGATGTCCCAACAGGCGCTGTATCTGGCGTATCTGGCCGCGATGGTTTCAATCTTTGTCTCAATTATTGCCTGGCGAAGGGCGTACAACACCTGAACTGGTGGTGTAAATCTGGTTTGGCTTGTTTTGACGAAATAATCGTGCTGTAACACCAGGTTAAGATAAAAGTTCCTTGGTGGATAAGGTCGGATTGCCTCAAAAGCCTCGGCCCTGGCAAAAACAAATCCAACGCCTGCCATCCCTTGAATGTTCTTGTTGGAGGTCGAGGCCATGAAGTCGATGCCGTCATCATCCATATCGATTGGAATCGCTGCAAAGGCGCTGACCGCATCAACAATCGTTGCAATGCCTTGCGCTTTTGCAAAACGGCATATCTCTGGAACTGGGTTTAACAACCCTGTCGTGGTTTCATGATACACCATCGCCAGATGGGTAAAGGCGCCATTAACCAACAGCTTTTTGACCTCATCCACGTTTATCGGCAGATAGCCACTGGACTTGTACACCTCGAAGTTCAGTTTGTAGACATCGGCAATCTGAGCCAGCCTCTTGCCATAGGCGCCGTTGTCGATAATCAGCAACTTTCCATCATCTGGGACACATGAAGAGATCATTACCTCGTCGGCGGCAGTCCCAGAGCCTCCAAAAAGTACCGTGTGTACCTTGCCAGGTTTGCCAACCATCAAGGAAAGCTCGTCACAGATCCACTCCATCACGCGACCAAATTCAAGCTCCCTGGGACAAACGTCAGCGCAGACTTGGGCCATTTTCACACTATCGGTCGTCGTGGCTGGACCTGGATTTAAAAGCACCTCACGACGTGATTGGCGCAAAAGTTCGCGTTCCACGATCTTTGGATACACCGTTTCAACGGCACCCTTTAAATGGTTTTCATCGTCGATTTCACGCCAGGCGTAGTCGTTGATTTTGCGAATGAAAATACGGTCATTGACCACAGCCCTAGATGAACTAAACGCGGTCATGGCAACTTCGTACTCCATCCGCGGTTGCTGCTCTTTTTGGTCTTCACAGTAGGCCACCATCCAGTCTAAGGCCGGCTTCGAAAGCCTTGTGATTCCCACAAGTTCCCCTGCAATATTCGCCAAGTCGCCAGCCTTTTTAGAATGCGCCCTTAAAAAGCCATGGTCGTCTTGTTCCAGATAGACCTCATCGCCAGAATTGGTGGCACCACTGGCCAAAAGCACGTTTTTGTGACTTTCATTTACTAGGACAAAAAGCCCAATATCGTCATAAATCAAGTCACTTTCCAGCAACAAAAAGTCGCCTTTGACCAAAGGAGCACAACAGGCAAGAGTCCCCATGCTACCGGTGTTTGCATAGTCCTCATTTTTTGCCAGTTTGACGCAGTGCCACTTGGCGGCTAAATCCTCGTACCAGGAACTGCAGTGGCCAGTCCCGATAATGATTTCCTCGACGCCACAGGCAAACAGCTTTTCCACTGAACGCTCAACGATTGCCCTGCCCCCAATCTCTAAAAAGCCCTTGGGCATGGCCTCGGTCCGGCCTTTTAATCGAGAACCAAGTCCACCTGCCATAATCACAGCTTGTCGAATCATTCTTTACCACCTTGTACAAATGACATGAAAAGCGCCTTGTTATCCTTTGGCGTTGATTTAGGCCTGCCTAAATCCTTGCGGGCGCCCTTTAGCACCGGAATTTCAATAAACCAAGGGCCAGCCCCAGCATCAAGCCCCTGCATGACCACAACTATGTCTGATGCACCACAAAGGCGCACCGTATGGGGATAGCCACTAGCCTTGGCAATCGCCAAGAAGTCGATGCTCGCGCCAACAGTGGGCTGGCCGCCCACCGAATCATGTGCCCCATTGTTGAACACAATGTGGACATAGTTCGTCGGCTTTAACGCCCCAACAGTAGAAAGCGCCCCCATGTGCATAATCGCCGCGCCATCTCCATCAAGGCAAAAAACGCGCCGGTCATTCTTTTCCAAGGCAATCCCAAGGGCAATCTGCGATGCGTGCCCCATGGAACCCACCGTCAAAAAGTCCCTTTCATGCCCCATCCCCATCTTTTCGCGCAGTTCATAAACCTCTCGGGATGTCATACCTGTTGTTGACACAACAATATCGTCGCTTTGCATCTGGCCAAGGACGATCTCCAAGGCCTGCTCCCTGGTAAGCTCGGCCTGCTGCTCAAATTTCGCCTTAAGGGAATATGGGGCAAAAGTGTCCTTCTTGATCACCAAGGCAAAGGGGCTTTTGTGCTCTTTTAGATGACTGTAGCAAGTCACAAGCTGTTTTTTGACCTCATCTAAATCATCACTTAGCACCTCATAGGGGATTTCCATGGTCTGCAACAACTCAAGGGTAAGCCTGCCTTGTGTTATATGCTGCGGCTCATCCTTTACCCCTGGCTCACCACGCCAGCCAATCATTAAAATCAAGGGAATCGAGTAGACATCCTTGTCAGCCAATGACAGCAAAGGATTTACAGTATTTCCAAGCCCAGAGTTTTGCATGTAAACCAAGGGATACTTGCCGGTAGCCAGGTGATAACCTGTTGCCAGCCCAACTGAATTGCCCTCATTTGCAGAAATGATGTGACGCTGCGCAGGCACAAAATCGGTTATGTAAGCACAGATATTTTTTAGCAACGAGTCTGGAACTCCTGTAAAGAAATCGGTTCCATGTGCGTGCAGAAGGTCGAAAAAGTCTTTAGCTTCAATCATGTTGTTCCTCTTTGGATCCTGAGTCTAAAGATCCAGGGTCACAGCCAATCATTTTGCCTTTTTGCTCCTAGACCCGGGCCCGTCACTTCGTGCCTGGAATCAGCTCCAAAATCTGCTTAATCGGCATACAAAGGTCATTAGCTTCCAGTGATCGCTCATGTTCCAAGATGCTGGTTGCCACCTTGACCATGGCCGGATATGAAGCTCTAAGCATGTGGTTTGCATAGATTATGATAGTCGCCCCCCAACCCGCCAGCTCAGCCTCAGTGAACTGATTGTAAGTGGTAGGCACCACAACTATTGGGATTGAAGGGAATTCAAGGCGAAAACGCTGGCAAAACTCTTTGATATCTTCGCCAGATTTTTCCTTGCTGTGGATCATGACGCCATCAGCTCCTGCCTTCACATAGGCTGCTGCCCGCTCCAACGCGTGGTCTACTGAATAGCCAGCAATCAGACTTTCCAAGCGTGCAATAATCATAAAGTCCTTGGTGACTTGCGCCCGTTTGCCCGCACTGATTTTTTCGCAAAAATCTGGAATTTCCGCCAAAGTCTGCTTCACATCTGTTCCAAAAAGGGAGTTTTTCTTTAGCCCCATCTTGTCTTCGATGATCACAGCAGAGATACCGTTTCGTTCCAAAGTTCGCACAGTAAAAACAAAGTGCTCCGTCAGGCCACCAGTGTCACCGTCAAAAATGATTGGCTTAGTCGTACACTCCAGAATGTTTGTCAGATCCTGCAGCCTTGTCGTCAGGTCAACCGCCTCAATATCAGGCTTTCCCTTGACAGTTGAATCAGTCAGGCTTGAAGCCCACATCCCATCAAAGGCGTGCAGTCCGTCATCCTTGGAAATCGACAGGTTTTCAACGATAAGCCCAGAAAGCCCGGAGTGGGCCTCCATAATTCGCACCACCTTCTTTGCCAAAATCAGGCGGCGCAACGTCTTCATGCGCACTTCCGGCGTGGTACCAACCGTCCTCATGTTGTCGGTAAGCGCCGTCGAGTCGATGCCTTTAGTGTAAGGAATTTCAACGACTTGCCCACCAATCTCGGCCATACAGGCAAACACGTCCTCGCGAATCTTGCTGTATGAACCAGTCTTCCAATCGTCACCGTGGATGATGTAGTCCGGCTTCAAGGCCCGCAGGTTTGGGACATAACTCCAGTCCTCCTGCGGCACTACCCTACTGACCCCTTTCAGACTTTCAACCACCTGCTTTCGCTGCTCATAAGTCAGATAAGGTAAGCGTTTGTGCGCCGCGATGGCAGAATCAGTCAAAAGCCCAACTATGACCTCTCCTAACTTGGTGGCCTCCGTAAGGATATTGATGATCCCAGGATGGATAATGTCGGCTGTCATTCCCAAATAGACTGTTTTCATAGGTAACCTTCCCCTTTCCCAAGACACCAGGGACTAAAATCAGCTGACTGGAACGGTACTGCTAGTTTCAATAGTTTTCAATAGATTTACCAAAATCACCGCCCTAATCGCTGGCGTGCTCATGATTTTAACGGCGATTTTGCCTTCAGGCGTCGATTTGACGTGGCCGTTGGCATTTGACATGTACTGACGCCGTTATATACTGGCGCGACTTACCCCCTTATAAGGGGACAATTTGTCCTTTCAAAGGTTTCTTTTAAAGCAAGGAGCGTGACACATGAGACGACTGGCATCGACGTTACTGTTCATTTTTGTAGCATTCAGCTTTGCTTCGGCCAGCGCTGCTGAATACTACGTAAGTAAGGACACTGGCAAGAACAAGAATGATGGAAGCAAGGCAAGCCCCTTTAAAAACCTGCAAAAGGCGATTGATGTTGCTCAGGATGGGGACACCATCTATGTAGCCGCTGGAAATTATTGTTCCCCCCAACCAAGGCATCGGATAAGCCTGCGCCGTCAGTCAACATCGCGTTGATTAACGGTAATTCTTCTGGGGAATTTATCGTCTCGAACAACGTGTTTAACAACGCCTGCCATTATGGAATTTGGCTTGGTCATAAAACCGGCACTTTTACAGCTAAGAACAACGTCTTTACAGCAAACCGCATGGCTGCAATAGAGGTCAGGGGAACTGGAGGCAGCAGCAAACCTGTCAAAGTTGAAATCCTCAATAACACCATCCTGTTTACCTGGAGCCGGCTCAGGGATATGGGCGACATGGGCTATGCAGTTCGTGGGATGACCGCGGCTAATTATGTAATCAAGGGCAACATCCTTGGACTTTCTGTCTTTTCTGGATTAGACCTCACCCGTGTTGACTCAAACGTCAAACTCAAGAAGGATGTCGCCCTGGATGGCAATATTCTTATCTCGAAGGCTTCCTGTCCGCCAGCTACAAATCAACCACCGACTACAACCCCGATTCCCCAGCGAACACTTTCCGCAGGGCAATGGGCATGAACCAGGTGGAAAAGGTCACCTCCACAGTCACCATGTTTGCAAACCGCTATCCACTTGAAGACGCCATCAAGCTATTTGGCGCCGTAAAGGGCTACGGAGCACAAAAGCCGACCGCTAAGTAAGCCCATCCCCCCAACCATCGCACATTATCTTTCATAACTACCCAATTACGATGCATAACAAACGGTCACGTCAGAGGACAGGGACAGGGTCAGGGGGCAGGGGCAGGGACAGGAAGACGATTGTGCTGTTTAGCAGGATTTGGAGCTAAAAGGCGGTCGAGAGGGCACCCTGCAACATGGTCCGGGGGCAATCCTGGAGGGCGCTATCGGGAGTTGCCGGCAGTCGGGCTGGCTACGGGAGATTTTGGGTCCGGAAGGATGCCCCCGGACATGCTTTATAACTACAACGAAGAGATCAAACGCAAAAAAGAACAAACAATCAGGAAACATAACATGCTAATTAGCAGGAACAGGGCCAGGATCAGGGACAGGGGCCTTTCGCGTGCTCGTCGAGGAGGGCCAAAAACAGTAGTTGGGCTACGCCTAGGTTGCCGGAGTGCCATTTTGGGGCTTCATTTTCAATTAGCTCGACCAGATTCGGAAATGCGCGGTGAGCCACTTCCTCAATTTCTTCGGCGGTTGGATGGCCGAAGATGTCCAGTTGTTGCCGCTCCATGTCAGCAGACAAGTGGCAGTCAAACTTAATGGTCTTGACCAAATCCAAGGCATAAACAAGGGGAGAAAGGTCTAAATCATTTCGAAGCTGGTTTGACACAAAGGATATTTCGTCATCGTCATCGTCTGATTTGCACGAAAAAATCCAGTCGGCAAAACGCATCTGGGGAATCACGTAGCGTCTTGCATCTGGAAGGCGCCTTTCAATCTGGGCCAGAACCGTGGCCTCATCATAACCTCTTAGCTCTTGATCCCGCACGGTTTTCCACTTCCTACGCAAATTTTCATCTGGTACAACCTGAATTTTGATGTCCAAAAGATTACGCATTTTCCTAATGAAAAACGGATGTAGCCCAATGAAAAACACAAAGCGCCTTGAAGGCAACGGAGTTGGCTGGGTAAATTGGCCTAAAACGTGGTCGTATCTGCGCTTGTTGATACCATGTCCCTTTTTTAAGGCGGCTATGTGCTCCAAAGGTTGCATCATGTCATTTGCCCTAGGGTCTAGGTGGGTCAACGTCTCCCAAGCGGTGTCACCTCTGGTGAACTTGTGATAATCATCACCTTCGTTAACGACGCATCGTTCAGTCCCAAGCAAATCCTGCAAAGCCCTGCCCAAAGTGTGTTTTCCAGCACCTGAATCGCCTCCTATTCCTATCAGGGTGGCCCTATGTTCTATGGCGTATTGTTGGTTGCTGGCGACGCCTATCTTGTAGATTCTAAACAGCATCATAGCTAGGGTCGCTTGTAGCGCTGTAAATACCAGGCTTTCCATTGATACGCCGCTTGGAAGCCAGCTATTACCAACCTGATTAGGGGAAATGGCAGTTGCTGGATCAGTCCAAAAAATACCGTAGTACGCCACATAAAGCAGATTTACAGCCCACAAAGTCGGCGACAACGGAGCTTCTTGACGGATGAAAAAGTACGAAGCCAGTGGAATTACCCAAAAATACCACCCAGGCATTGGGGGCAACAGTAAAACCATCACTCCAAAAGCCAGGGCTAGCATCATGACTAGCAGGTCACGATTCACCTTGGCAGAGGCGACAAAACGCAAGAAAATCCACAGTAATACTATCGGAGCCACATACAAAGACAGATGACCAGCCATGGGTATGGCTACTTCAAACATCCTGCTGAACTCTCGGGTGCCAAACACCATCGTTCGATAAGCAGGGTCACCCAAGAAGGGACCGATTCCTATAGCTACAGCGACCAGCAACGCTATGGAAAACAGTATGGGCCGCTGCCATGGCTTTTTGGGGGCTGGATTGCGATAGGCGTACACAAAAAGAAATGGAATGGCCACGGCTAGGTGCATTTTTGTGGCAATCCCAATACCTAGCAAGGCACCTGACCAAGCTGGGCGCCTTGCCAGTAACGTGGCTAAGGAAAGAAAGAGAAAGGCAGTCGGGATGACATCAACTTGGCCATGAATATATGAAATGTAAAAGACGATTGGAGAACACCAGTAAATCCAAAGGGCTAGGTTCTTTTTGGTGTAAAACCAACGAGCCAGAATGATTAGAATCGTCAGGTCTGCAACCAGCATTGGTAGCCGGATCAAAAACAAACGCAAATACAGCGATTCAGCAACCAAATTTGGAAACAACAAGCTGACAATCCATTGAGGAAAAGCCAGCAGACCAAGCATTGGCGCCGAATATGGGAAAGCGTCTAAACGCCCTTGAGCAACAAAAGCCTGCCAAGGATTTTCAAAACCTGACGTTATGAAATAGTTGATAAACGGCAAAAACAGGTCTTTAACGTAGTGGGAACCAAACAAAGCGCTAGCCACCAATTTGGCAATCAGCACAAGCCAAAACACCGGATGCCTTAAAAAAGACACGGCAGGTTCAGATAGGAGCTTTGTTTTTATTAAGCCCTTCAACTAACCACCTACCCTAAGTTTAAGCATGTAACCCACGAAACCTGAGATAGTCCGCATACGAGACTTGAAGGTGCTTGCCCAATTGGACTGGCCATGTGGTCGTGGGGGGAATTTAACGTCAATTTCAACGACCTTGTAGCCACTTTTGTAGGCCTGCAACAAGGCATAAAAATCCAAGCTAAAATCCTTTGGTGGGTCGATAAATTCATCCAGCAAAGCTCTTGGAAAAACTTTGGGTTGGGCGTTAATTTCCGAGAATTTTCGCAGATATAGAATTGATGCAAAGGTGGCAAAACCAGCCGACACAAAACGTTCCATGGGTGCCCGGCCGTGTCGTTTTCCTTTTACAAAGGTCAAAGAATCTGACTGGTTAATGACTTCCCACGCTTTAAAGGCATCTTCAGGATCGCACTGTTCATCGGCGTGTGTCCAGCCGACAACATCGGTTTTGGCGGCCTTGAGGCCTGTCAAAATTCCGTGGCCATAACCCTGGTTTTCATCTATCCAAACTGGGGTTATGAATTGGGCGTCTGGACCCTTTGCCAGTTCTTGAAGCACCTGCCTGCTTGAATCAGTCGAGCCGTTTTCAACCGGAATCAATTGGAATTGGTCTGGGCTGAGATTACGCTTTTTGGCACAGGCTATTGCGCGACCCACCAAGTCTGGCAGACTTAAGGCCTCGTTATAGCAAGGTAACACCAAAGAAAAGCTACCTTTAGATTCTGTCATTATCTCGAACCCTTTCATCAAAAATCTGATTGACTGGGCCAGAAAACCAGCGGTACCACCAATCAAATTCCAAGACCGCCTGCGGGGTCCCCCAACATAACCAACCATCTGCCAGGAAAATCCTGACATCTAAGCCGGCTTGCAGGCATGATTCTACCACGCAGTCCAGATAGAATTCGTTGTTGATCCTCACGTTGTTTTTTACTAGGGCTTGGATGCCGTCGGACATCATTTTTGGCCGCTTAAACCAAAAGGTGCCCACTAGGACGACATCCTGCCTTGGATTTTCAGATATTGGCTTTTTACACGAAACTGCTGTGACCTTGTCTTGGTCTGTTTTCAGGTAAGCAAAGGCGTTTGGAGTGTGTTCTGCGCCTGGAAAACCTTTCACCCCCCAGACCACAACATCAGGTTTTTCATACATTAATTGCTGCCATTTGGCTGGCTCCCAAGTCAACCCATGATCACAGTTGGACACGATCAATGATCGATTTGGGTCTAGGTGGGGCACCCCCATTTGACAGGTGATGGCTTGTCCCTCGGTGACGTCTTCAAGCGCGACCACCTTTGCATCAGGTGCAGCCTTTTGGACATCATCTGCAAAATCCTTTAAAGCCACCAGGACCGCGCCTTTGGTTTGTGGTAAGTGCTCAATGGCGCTTTTGAACATAGGTTGGCCCAAAATGGGAATCAATGGCTTTGGAGTGGGGCCCGAAAATCTGCTTCCACGACCGGCCATTGGCATCAGCAGTTGTGGAGCTTCATCTGTATCGGCCTTTGTGGGATATCGCTTGAAGGCTTTGCTCCAGTATTCATAATCGGCCAGATCCTGTGGGGTTCCCCACTGTAAAAACCAGTCGATCATGTATGTACGTACATCCAGACCATCGGCCAGCAATTCATTGAACACCAAGCTTAAATAGCCTTCACCATTAATTTTTGGGCCATGTGCCGCATAACTTTGCAGCGCCTTTTTGGCTATTGCCCCTGTTGCAAACCAATAGCTACCTGAAGATGCTGGTTCCTTTGTACGATCAGGGGTGAAGTGCCCTTTTTCCTTAACTTCCAAAACCTTGTCGCCGTCGACCCTGCAGTACGCATACATTGTTGGGCGCAGGTATTCCGGATGAAAGCCTGTGTAACACAAGATCGCACCATCACAAGCAGTCTGTTTGGTAAAAGATTCAAAATGGGCAGGATCCCAAGTGAAGCCAAAGTCACAGTAATTAATCAGCACCGGTTGGATGGGGTCCAGCAAATCAGGGGCTTGTTCCAAACCGGACAAGACGGTTTTGACAGGGCCTTCCTTGTGGGGGGCAATTGCAATAATCCTGGCCTGCGGCCGGTATTCCAAGAGCTGGTCTCTTAAAGTGGTGTTTTCCAAATCATCGCTATTGCAGATAAAAGTGATAGGCCAATCCAACGGAAAAGACGTCAGGAGGCGCTTTATGATCGGTTGGCCATCGACTGGAATCAGAGGCTTTGGCATGTCGTAGCCAGCTTGTCTAAAACGTCGGCCAACCCCAGCCATTGGAATTACAACGTGCATCAGCTTCCTCCAAAGTTTTTAGCCCTACGCAGCTGTTCAAGCTTCATGTTTGCAACGTATGAAGCGATTTCTTCAGGCAGTACGACTTCTGCATCAATGATTTTAGCCACTGTACCTACTAATGCCTGAGCAAATATCAATTCAGAGGCATCACGATGAGCCATGCTAGTTTGAACTGAAATGACGCGGTCAGTAAGGCTAGGTTGATTGCCTGGGTCTGGGAAAAAGACTGCAAAGTCTGGAAACAATGGGGCGACATGCCAATGAAACTGTGGCCAGGATTGAAAATCACACGTTAATAAATCAGACTGAGTAACAACGTTTGGATAGGGAAAAAGGGCAAAATTCAGGCTGTTTGCAGCAGCTATTTCAAAGGAATCTATGGCGCCAGCAAGAGTTTTTTCGCAGTCACTGGCCCACACAACACCGTGATTTGCTAAGAGATAGACTACCGACGCTGGATTGACTTGGCGGCTGATTGCCCACGTAAGAGCTAGGCCTGGGCGCATGGCTGGTATTTGATGAATTGCAAAGCCGTGGTCTTTGATTGGCTTGGTCAGTTCGCAAAAAAGTGGGTTGGTTTTATCAATGGCAGCCAACAGAATTGTTGCTAGGCTGTGTAAATGTACTACGTATTTGTGGGGTAAAACCGAGTGCATCCCAAGTTCCATTGAGGGCCTGGGCATGTGCGGCTTTAATGGTGCGTCTTTGACTAAGTCGAAGTACTTGGCCTCTGCCTGTGGTCCGGGGGCAGGGGCAGGGACAGGGGGGGCAGGGGCGGGGGCAGGTAACGCCTTTTGACATGCCTTCCAATTCACCAGGGTCCACCGTTTTTCTAATTTGTGATCCAGGCGGCTTCCAGAGGCTTTAATCCACATTAAATCGCCGTCTTTTGCCGAAAGGTTTGCACCTGGCCCTTGGACCAAAAGGGGGTTGCGGCCCCAGTCATCCGCCCATTTAGCAAGTATTTCAGGAACTTCCTTTAAGGTCATAACCAAAGCTCCACATGTTTGGTGCAAATGGCAAAAACAGTTGAAGACAGGTGCTTAAACTGTGCGATTCTGTCTTTGGGATAGCCTTGCAGCTCTGGACTGACCAAACACACTTGAAAATGGGCGGCCAACTCTTGCACCAAATCGACTGAAGGTGGCACCCCTTCAAAGCAATCAAGCCAAACCCAATTAGCCTTGCCCTTAAAGGCCATGGCTTGCTCCAACGGCTCAAAGCTTGATTGTCGAATGGCCAAGCGCCGTTCTGTACGTGAAAGCCGCACCAAGGTTGGTATGGTAAGGTCCAAAAAGAACCAATCTTCAACGTTTTTGGCCCTTAGGATGTCGATAATCTCAGACTCCAAGCCGTCTTCTTTGGGGTTTAAAATCAAAGTCCCCCGGTTTGGAACGCTGACCCACAAGTCGATCCACTGCTTAAAAGTGGGACCATCGCTAAAGGGCTCATGATTCAAAATCACGCGGCTTCCATGGGAACGCAAATCTATTTCCGCCCCAAGACCTGGAGATAATTCAGAAAGCTCAGCAAGAGTATTAATTCTATGTCTGATAAATTTTGGCATTTTCACCTACCAACTAGCGCGTCTAGGTTAGCCCAACTGGTGGCAGGCTTCAATTAAGCAAAAACCGCCCTTCAGCAATGTAGAGGTTCTACAGGACGTAAAGCCGCTGCTTAGACCTTCCCCACTGCAATAATGTTCGAGTTGGTCATGATCGAGCGCATACGACTACTTTGATTCAGGAAAAATTGACATAAATTTGGCGAGTTTTCGTGAAATGCTGTAAGCATGATTTTGACA
>Ga0209723_1001056_pt1 | contig 45712 bp, 37 predicted proteins | sample BiotimSIPDNA_2_FD_185750 | JGI IMG/M metagenome (GOLD analysis project Ga0209723, IMG submission 185750) | Anaerobic biogas reactor microbial communites from Washington, USA - Biogas_R2 time_0 SIP DNA (SPAdes) (version 2) | ecosystem: Engineered > Bioreactor > Anaerobic > Unclassified | place... | reverse complement strand
ATTTAAACAGTAACTTGCATATTGAAACCATTGGTATTAATTCAGGATCATGAAAATGTATTATATCGGGCTTAATTTTAAGAATTTTCCTAAATGCATAATATTGTACTTTAGTAATTCTATCAAATTCATTCTTTGCTTTTGGAAGTGGTAATATTTTTATTTCATCAATAGAAAATTCACTTAACTCTTCATGTTGAACTGCATAATAAATTTCACAATTTAATTTTTTTAAGGATTTAGCTTCCTTGTAAAAAATCCTTACATCATTTATTTTATGAACAGTTGAAAGTATTAGTACTTTTGTCATTAAATATTTTTTTTATAATTAAAAATAAGCTTAAAAAAAACAATGCTCCGATTATGTAAAAGAATTTTATATTCATTGATATTAATTAAGTAGCTCAATGGTAAAAATAACAGTGCATTACTAAAATATGATAAATATAAAATCGATTTTGCAAAGGTACCAAAGTTCTTTTCAACATTTTTTATTTGACTTGAATACATCATTTGTAACTTACCCATGCTAGCTTCATTCCCAAGACTTGAATCACCAATATGGATTACAGTATCCAATGGAGAATAAAATATTTTTGTTATTTTTGAAGCTCTTAAACAAATATCTTTATCTTCACCATACATAAAAAATTTTTCGTCAAAACCTTTTAGATTTTCATAAATCTCCCTTTTGAAAAGCATAAAAGCTCCAGATATTACTACTGGATTTTGTTCTTTTTCAAAATCACTTTTTAAATAAAAAAGATTTTTTATTAATGGTAATCTAAATAAAAAAAACAACTCCAAAATAATTATCAGAATATTATACCTTTTGTAAATATTATTTCTTTGTACTTTATTATCCTTGGTCAATAATTTACAAATAGCAATTCCATACTGTTTATCTTGTGAGATTCTGTAAATCAAGTTATCAATTTCTAATTGTTCAAAATAAGTATCGGGATTTAATATTAGAATATGATTCCCTTTTGAATAACCAAATCCAATATTATTAGCACTGCCAAAACCACTATTGTTTTTATTAAATATAATTCTGATATTATTACTAATTTTTGGAATGTTATTTATATAATCTATATCTCCGCCATTCACAACAACTATAATCTCAAATTCAATGTTAGTCACTTTTTTAAGTACGGATCTTATCGATTCTTCAATATATGGAGATGAGTAATAATACACATAAATTATTGATAATTCGATTTTTTTCATCTATAATACCCAATCAATCCACTTTTCTTTATTAATAAGTTTTAACAAAATCGTCCATTCATATTTCGATAAAACTCTACATTTTACTAATAATATTAATGAAAGGATTACCATTATTAATGCAAATAAAAGCAATGGTATTGATGAAATAATAAAAGCAAAAGAAAGCAAAAGTAAAAAGAATATTATTGTACGTATTTCAATTATTGTAAGTGAAAAAAATAATTTCCTATATAAACTGACTAAAACAATAGTCCCAATAAAAGTTGATAAAATTAAACTTACCCCTGCACCTATATAGTTATACTGTGGAATTAAAATTAAATTCGAAATTATTGAAACAACAAGAACAATAACTGCAATATAAAAATTATACCTTTGTTTTTCTAATGCTGTTAAAATATCTAATAGAAAATAATTTAAGTACATAAAGACTAATGCAGCAATCAAAAGTGAAAAGGCTTTTCCGGCATTGCGAAATGCTTCACCAAACACAAAGGAACAAATTTCTTCTGCTTTAAAAACACTTAAAGTAAAAAATAAGCCTGCAATAAGTACTAACAACTTAATTAAAAAATTTAATTGTTTCACATCCAATTGCTTAAATTGAATTTTATTCACTATCATAGGAAATACTGACATTACTAGCGCATTTGGTATAATCATTAAAGGTCTTGATAACCTTACGCCTGCAGAATATAAACCAACTGATTCACTGCTACTTAAATGTTGTAAAAATATTGTATCAATTTGATAAAATATTGATGAAAGAATTAAATAAACCCCAATAGGTAATGATTCTTTAACAAGCCATTTTATTTCTTCTATTTTTAATTTTGTGGGAATTTTTGCTCTAGTAATTATATTTAGAATAATAAAAAAACCAGGGATATTTGATACTGTATAAATAATGCTAAAATATAAAAGTCCTAAATCAAATAATGGTATCAAAAATACTAGAATAAGAAAAAGAATATTTTCCCCAATTACAATTATCATATATTTATGCATTTTCAGTTCAACCTTCATAGGAATAGCTAAAAGTTCTCTGAAATTTTGATATTTATTAGAAAATATGATGTTAATAAATAAAATATTAAAAATAATTATACTTTCATCTTTAAGATTAGTATAAAAAGCATAAAAATTATACCCTATGGCAACTAAAATAAAAAGAAACATTCGAAAGTAGAGTGTTGATATGATCATTCCTGAATTTTTTGGATTTTTAGATATTTCTCGAAAAACAATTGGATTAATACCAAAATCGAGCCCGGCTGCAATTATTGCAATAATTGCTAATAAATAGTTGAATTCTCCAAAACCATTAACTCCAAGATATTTACCTGCTAAACCAACAGATATTAAATTGAGGAGCAAAGAAAGAAATTGACCACCGCTAACAGATAGGAAATTTCGGCCTAGTGATTTATTTACTTTTTTATCCATTTTGTTGAATATCAATCTTTGTGCGCATAAAAATAATTTTATTTAAGATAGGAAATAAAGCCATTATGCTTAAAAAGCTAATTATCCAAACTCCAAGCCTAGTAATTATCATTAAAAAAGAAAATACTATTATAATTGAAAAATATGTTAAGGGAACAAGATAAATTATTTTAGATTCGTTTATAGCTTTAAACCAAGAAAAAGAAATCATAAATCCTAATAGATAAACAAAAAATAATAAACCACCTGTTCCAAAATCAGCGTGTAATTCCCTTATATATGTTCCTGTATTCATCCATTCAGGTATATAATACCCTTTTTGGTATCCATTAGGTTTTCTAACCACATCAAATTTATTTAAAGTATTATATACAAATAAAAATGTATTTTCACCAACACGTGTTTCTTCACCTTCGGTACTTTCCAGATATCTGGTTAATACTCCAATATGACCACTCAAATACAAATATATTGAAGGAGTAATAAACGCATTTTCTTTTAATTGAGTAATGCTTCGTGTTTGTCCAACCATTATTTCATCATTACCTCTCAATGATCTTATAATTGCAGCACTTAATACAAAAAGCGATATTATAATTGTAAATGAAATGATAATTTTACTAAATTTTGTTTTTCGATCTTTATCAAAATTATTGAAATAATAAATAGAAAACATAGTTACCAAGATAAACTCTACAATTCCAAATAATATACTTGCTCGTGCAACTGAAGCTATACCGCTTAAAACTGATGCAACAATTGGTATCAGCCCAATCCAACTGAATTGCCCTTTCCAACCAGTATATAAACCAGATAAGAAAATGCCAATATATGTTGTGGAAGATAGATATGGGATAACACCTGGTAATTCACCTGAAACTCGCATGTGATACACCCACCCAAGATTTAGGAGAGCTTTTGCTAAACTGCCATATAAATTAATGAGAACATACCACTGTTGAATTGCACCCAATAGTCCAAGGAAGCTAAAAAATAAAGCAAATTCCTTAATAGTTTTCCCATTATCCTTAAAAAGATTAAGACCTTCCTTATTATTTTTTTCATTTGCTTTTATTAACAATGATTTTTGGGCGATAAAAACAGTAATGCAACCTAAGAAAAATGATAAAAAAGTTGAAATTATAAGCACCCATGCTTCGATGGATAAATCAATATAACTGATCAACTTTATGTAGTATAAATTTATTAATGTATACCAAATAATAAGGTAAATTGAAATTGGATTTATGATTTTCTTAAAATAATTATAACCTATAAAATAAAAAGGAATTACAAAAACAGTAGAAATTAAAAAAATCATTCTAATCTAATTTTATTTTATATAATTTTAAAACAGCTGAAAAGAATTTTTTCTCTTTAATTTCAATAATATTCAAACTATTGGTTGATGAAATTATTGCTTCACCTTGAAATACAATAATTATTAGAGTAAAAAGAGTAAGAGAAAATGCTGTTAAAATAATAAAAGCTTTTTTGGGGGAATCTTTAAGTTGAGGTATTATTGCTCTATCAAGCACAACTATTGTTGGAATATTTTTTTGTTCTTCCATTACAGCTTGTTCATACATAGGAAGAATAAATTCTAGCAGTTTTGATTGTACCTCAATTTGTCTATAGAGCCTTAAATATTGTTTTTGCCTTAACGGTAATTTTTCAAATGATAAATCAGTAATTGATTTATTAGCAACAGAACCATCCTTTTTCATTGATGCTAATTTTTCTTTGATTAATTCAACTTGATTTTGTGTTAAAAAATATCTGGAGGATTGAGTTCCATCCGTTTTTGCAATATAGTCTCGCTCCATTTCCTTTAATGCAAGTTCACTTTCCATCCTAGCAATTGCTTCAAATGCTATTTTTAATTGATCAGGGACAGAATAAATACCTGTATCTTCTTGAAATTTCTCCATATCATTTTCTGCATTAGCCAGATCATTTAAATTCTCTTCATATCGTTTTTCAATAAACTCACGATAACTTTTTGCATAAGCCAGACTAAATTCAAAATTAAGACTATCAAGAATTTCTACAAAATAATTAGCTATTTCAGCACTCATTCTAGGATCTTTATTTATAACGCTAATATCAATAAACCCATTTTCAGTTAACTCAAAACTGATATCCTCTTTAAATCTTTTTAATGTTTTATCTCTTTTAAAATTTTTAATTTCATAATACTCAACCAAATTAAATTTTTTTATTACCTTCATTAATATTTTTCTACTATCCAAATATCCAAATATTTTGTCCATTGGTGTTCCAGTATTTCCCGATAAAGCTCCGCCAAGTATTGAACCAACATTATTAAGCATTCCGCCGAGTGCACCCATACTATTATTATTTTCTGTAACCATAATAATAGTATTAGCTTTATATTTTTGAGGAAGAATAAAACTTATAATTGTTGCAATCACAGAGACAACAATTAAATTTATTATTATAAATTTTTTCCATTTGAATATAATACTTAAATAATCTGTAAATTTTCTTTTTCCCATTTAAACTCTTCCTTGAATATTGCTTCGAAGTATAACTTCCCTTACTTCCCTAATTGAATTAATAAAACAATAACAGTTGCAACGCCGCCGACAATTTGGGCTATGTTGCCGATACGGTTCAGATAAAAATCGAAATTACGAACAGGTTCTTTAGGTATCCAGATAAAATCTCCGGGCTCTATATCAAGCTGCTTGTCTTCTTCAATCTGTATCCAGGTACGGGTTTTACCCTTAATAAGGTACATTTCTTCTTTTGCAGTTTCACCTATTCCGCCGGCTTTAGCTAAGTAATAATTATAATCGGCATTTTTAGAATATTCGACATAACCCGGCGTAACAACCTGCCCGAACACATAAACCATATTTAACTTTTCAGGTATGTTAATATAATCGCCGTTTTTTACAATAAATTTGCTATCCTCGGAACTTTCATCAAGCACTTTTTCAAATTCAATTATACCATTGCCGCGTGCAAACCTTAACTGGTTATCAATTTTAAAATAGGCAGAGTCCTCATCAATCAACTCAGCCATTCGTGTCATCATCAACTCTTCAAATTCCTGACTAAAATAAAGCGAACCAAAAACATTTGTCCCGCGCACAAGTTCAGCGCGGTTCAGGTCGGCATTATCTTTAAACCCGCCGGCTTTACGGATAACTTCAGCAATTGTCGTGTTTTCTTTGGTTATATATATTATGCCGGGACTGTTCACTTCCCCGTCAATTTGTACATAATAATTTTTCCTGTTCGATTCATTGGCAAGAATTCTTACTCTATCGCCTCTTTTAAGAAGGAAATCATCGGCTATCTTTACAATCAGCTTTTCTTCTTTATTTCCGTCGTAGCTTAAGCGGGAAATTTCTGCTTCGGTTATATCCTCGTAAGCCTGGTTTATTCCGCCGCCAAAAAGAATTGCATCCGAAAGTTTATCGCCTTCAACAAACTGAAACTTAACAGAAGTTAATTCCACACTCTCTTTTCTTTTGCGAAAGTTTATTGCTCCGGATATTTCAATGAAATTCCTTGAATTATCCAATTGCGGGAAGATTATAACATCATTGTTTTTTAGATAAGGGTTATTTGCAAAGTCGCCGGTAAGTCTGAATTTTGCGAGGTCAATTTTAATTTCCGTACCGTCAAATCTTCGTAAAGTTATATCTCTTTCAGGATAAGCCAATTCTTCCAAACCTTTCAAATCCTGAGTTGCAGTTAACTGAGCAATTTTGATTTCGTTGTACATTCTGGTAACAAGCTGGTCAACTCTTTCAGTAGCCGATGCATGGAAACTGCCTGTTACAGGGAAATTTCCGCCGACAGTAACACTGATAATATTTAATGCCATCATATCGGAAGAAGAAGAGCTGCCGGAGCGGTCGCCGAATTGGGCAAAGAGATTAAGATTAAGAATAAGATTAAGAATAAGAAAGGATAATAGTCTTTTTTTCATAGTTTACAATAACTTTTTATTTTTTGTGTGTTAATTTAGTAAATTTTCTAAATCTAGTTGATCTTTTATTTTAAAGTATAACCACAAATTATCTTATCAAACCGTTGAAACGGTTATTAATATTTAGTTTTACCACTTAACCAATGGTTTCTGACAGAGCCGGACAGGGAAACCATTGGTTACTTTGAACTTGGTTAATATTAAGCCGGAGATAAGTTGTTAAACCTCATAGTGAAAAAAAAACAATAGTTTATAAATAATTGTCCCGACTTTTAAGTCGGGTTTAAAATATATAAAATGAAAAAGCAGGGTTTTAACCCCCAAAAAAGATACCTTTGGACTAAAGTCCATGAAATAAACTGTATTATTTAACCGCGAGATAAATCTCGCGGCAATTTAGTAAAAACATTCCTTAAGTTGACTCTTATTGTCAAAGTCGGACAAGTTAAAGGGGACTTTCTTACTGCTAATACATTACCAGATTTTAGTTTCCTCTTTCAAAAATAATCTTTTGCCGTAAAACCTTCCCAAAAATACCACTTCTGCCTAACATTACCTTCTTGCTTTAACTAAACCCTATAGATTAAAATTATATTTTATCTATTCTTTATTCAAAATACTTTCTACTTGTTTTTTAAGTTCGGGTAATTTATTCACAATAACATCCCAAAGTAATTCATAGTCAACATTAAAATAATGATGAATAATCTTATCTCGCATTCCTGAAATTTTCTTCCATTCAATTTCCCGATGTGTTTTTCGGAATTCGGGAGTTAAATTTTTAACAGCTTCACCAATAATCTCCAGACTTCGGGAGAATGCTCTTGTGTACATCTCATTTTCAATAAAAGAATTATAATCAAGTTTTTCTGAGGTCTTTGATAAAAATATTATTTCATCAAGTATATGTTTTAAATAAACCTCGTTAAGCTTCATACCATCTCACTTCATTATTAATGTATGGAAGCATATAAGGGCTAATACCTTTTTCTGTTAGCAGATCAACTTTTCTATTAAATATCTTTTCTAATTCAAAAACAAGATTTATGAAGTTGTCAAATGACTTTTCCTCGAAATCTACCAGAAAATCAATATCACTTTTTTTGGTTTCTTCTTTTCTAATAAAAGAACCAAATAAGCCTATTTTCCTTACACTATATTTCTTAAGCAAATATTGGTTAGTTTGCAAAATCTCAAAAATATCATTTGATGATAAATCTTTATTCATATAACCTGAATATAATTAGCAAAATCTTTACAAATATGATACTCAATCTTACCTGATGACCAGATTTAATTCAAGAAAACATAATCTTTTAATATCTTAATCCAAACATATTATATTAACTTTGTTTACTGTTTTATTGCTTTTAATTCTTACTCTTACTCTTTCTTCTTACTCTTGCTTACCTGTTCATATAAAGATTATTATAATATTTCACATACTCGCCGGAAATTATTCTTTCCCACCAGTTACGGTTTTGTTTGTACCAATTAATCGTGTTTTCAATCGCCTGTTCAAATTCAAACTCCGGTTTCCAGCCAAGCTCAGTCTGTATTTTAGATGAATCAATTGCATAGCGCCTGTCGTGTCCGGGTCTGTCTTTTACGTATTCAATCAGACTTTCATCTTTCCCCACTGCCTTTAAAAGCAGTTTTACGATATCAATATTTTTCATTTCGCGGCTGGCGCCAATGTTATAAACTTCGCCGGTTCTGCCTTTTTCGAATACAAGATTTATAGCTTTGTTGTGGTCAATTACATAAATCCAGTCGCGCACGTTTAAGCCATCACCGTAAACCGGGAGTTTTTTATCGTGCATCGCGTTTATCGTCATCAGCGGAATAAGTTTTTCGGGAAACTGCAGCGGGCCGTAATTATTTGAACATCTGGTTGTAACAACAGGCATTCCGTAAGTATGATAAAACGCGTTTACCATCATATCGGCAGCGGCTTTGCTTGATGAATAAGGGCTGTTAGGTGAAAGAGGTGTATTTTCCGTAAACAAGCCTTCCGCTCCCAGACTTCCGTAAACTTCATCAGTTGAAACCTGCAAAAACTTTTCTACATTGTATCTGCGGGCAGTTTCGAGCAGTACATTCGTTCCTATTACGTTTGTCTGATAAAAGATTTCCGAACCGAGAATGCTTCTATCCACGTGCGATTCTGCAGCAAAGTTTATTACATACTTGATTGAATACTTCTGGAAAATATAATCAACCAGTTCACGATTGCAGATATCGCCTTTTACAAATCTGTAATTTTTATTGTTTTCAATTCCTTTCAGATTTTCAAGATTTCCGGCATATGTCAGTTTATCGAGATTAACAATAAAATAATCATCGCGTTCATTAAGAATGTGGTTAAGGTAATTGCTTCCGATAAAGCCTGCGCCGCCTGTTAATAGAATATGTTTCATTTATATTTTTAAGTCCTAAGTTTTAAGTTCTAAGTTTATAATCCTTTTACACTTTCCTGCCTGGTAATCAATTACATTGAAAACCTCATACAAGACTTCTTACTCTTGATTCTTACTCTTTTTAGTACGTTACCAGTCCAATAAATATCCCAGTCTGAACATAAAATCCGTTTCCATTCAAATCCGATGGAACGCCTGAAATGCTTAAACCGTTATCAACTTCCCAATTGTCGCCAATTGCAAACTGGTATCCTGTTCCAACTCTGAAAAACAGAAAACGATTAATTGGAATATCGACATTAAGAGTAGGAGTTAGCGTAAGAAAGCTGACTGACAATTTTTTATTTATATTATTTGTTCCGTTTTGAACATCAGTAAATAATGTGTTCCAGTCGTAATTTCCGCTGTTTCTGTAAAGATCAATTTCAATAGATCCGCCGCCTATAACGGTACCTACTGATACACCGAAACCGTCGAAATAAGGCAATGTATATTCAACTGAAAATCCAAGATTAGAAATGCTATATTGGACTTCATTGGAAATGCCGTTTATTTTATTCGATTCGCTGGTATTTCCGCCATAACCGAATGCCCCGACACGTACATTTTTCAGAAGAAAATAGAGATAACCTGCCCCGCCGGATGTATATATCGGTTTAGCGGATATTTTAGGAAAACCGATTGACTCAAGCTTTGTGTTTAAGGGAGAATAGTTGGGAAAAATAAAAGTCGGAGTAAAACCTATTCCGCCGCCAAAACGGGCAATATGCCCGACTTCGGGAGCATCTTGCGCTTTAATTAAAACTGCAAACAAAAATAAAAAGAATACTATTGATTTAAATTTCATTTGTAAGATTATAATTTCAAAGTGCTAAATCTAAATATTTTTGGAATTAAAAAAAAGCACATATCGTTTTATTTGGATTACAAGAAGGATTTGATCCTTTTTTAGTTAAACTCTTAATACAAAAATAGAAACACAGGGCAACTGTAAACAATAATTATTCATTCTTACTTCTTAATTATTAATTAAAAAAAGGCTTTTTGGTCTCTATAAACGGTTTGCCAAGTTAACCGCTTGTCTACCACAACAAGTAGAAACCAAAAGCCTTTAGTAATGAATAGTTAATAATTAAGAGTTAAGAATTATTTGATTTAAGTGTTTTCAGTATTGACACTAGTAGTTTCAATAATTCTTCGCAATCATTATTTAAGCTTTCAAATTCGGCGTTTGAAATATCGCCGCTTTCTTTAAATAATTTAATCCAATATTCTGTTTCCTTTGCTTCTTTCAAAGCAATTTGTAATTTACTAATAAACTCCTTTTTCGATATTGAACATTGTGCTTCCGAAACATTTGCACCTATTGATGTTCCTGATCTTAAAAGTTGATTTATTAATGATAAAACAACATTGTTTTTCTGCGCTTGGAATTTATAAAACTTAACAATTCGAACCGAAAAACTGAAGCTCTTTTCAAGCAAAGTGTTACCATACTTTATATTTTGCTCTTTCACGAACATCATTTCCATAAAAAAAATCCCACAGCGGAGCTGTGAACAATAATTATTAATTATTAACTTTTAATTCTTCATTATCCCTCAGTCCATCATCATTCTTAAAAAAGAAGAGCTGTCTTCGTCCTGTTTCTCTTCATCTTCTGAAAGATCATTTTTTTGTTCGAATAAAGAGGTTTGAGTTTTATCAATTTTATAACCGCTTTGCGGAACAAAATCTTTGTTAGCAAAAGAAGAATTTGTGCTTTTCACGCGGAATATTGTTGGAATTTCCAGATTATTCATTTCTTCTTCCGATACAGTTTTGTTTGTAAGACCATACCCCGAAAAGAATGATTCCTTAGGTTTTTCTTCTTTTCTTTCGGCAAAATTCCGTAATGTGCTTGATGCCTGAGCTGTATCGAAACCAGTAGCAATAACTGTATAGGAAACGTATTCGTTCATTTCCTCTTTATTTACCCAGCCGAAAATTACGTTTGCTTCTTCACCGGCTGCATCGTAAATAACTTTATTTCCTTCGTCAATTTCCTGCATTGTAAGGTTATTTGAACCTGTTACATTGAGGAGTATGTTTTTTGCGCCTTTTATGCTTACACCTTCGAGCAACGGAGATGAAATAGCTTTTTGAGCAGCTTCTACCGCGCGGTTTTCCCCTGAAGCAGTTCCGCATCCCATTAAGGCTTCGCCGCTTTCGTTCATAACTGAACGCACGTCTGCAAAATCGACGTTGATAATTCCGGGAATAGTAATTATATCTGCAATTCCGCGAGTTGCTTCATAAAGCACTTCATTAGGTTTATCGAAAGCTGTTGCAGCTGCAATCGATTTATCGAGAATGTTTAATAATCTTTCGTTAGGAATAATTATCAAACTGTCAACATACTGGCGCAATTCCTGAATCCCTTTTTCGGCATTCATCATTCTCTTTTTCCCTTCCCATCGGAACGGCTTTGTTACAATACCTATTACCAAGGCACCCAGACTTTGAGCTACAGAAGCAATTAATGGAGCTGCACCTGTTCCGGTTCCGCCGCCCATTCCTGCAGTTATAAAAACCATATCACTTCCTTCAAGAATTTTTGTAAGAAGTTCTCTGTCTTCTTCAGCGGCTTTTTTGCCTACGTTGGGATCGGCTCCTGCTCCTAAACCTTTTGTTAAATTCTTTCCTATCTGAACTCTGTGCGGCGTATCCATCTTGGCAAGAACCTGAGCATCTGTGTTTACTGCAATGTAATCCACATCTGTCAGTCCTCTTTTCATCATACTTTCGATAGCGTTGCATCCGCCGCCGCCTACACCTACTACTTTTAATACAGCAGACATTTTTTCAGTTGTTTCTAATGTTGCGAATCTTGGCATTTTTTCCTCCTTGTTGTGGTAGTTTACAATTCGTCAAAAAATTCTTGTATTTTTTTGAAAAACTTATTTACGTTTAATTTCGATGTATCTTTTTTAATTCTTGCTTTTACGGTTTCGTCGCTTGTTGTTGTTCCAGGAACGCCTTTAATCAATCCAACAACTGTTGCGTATTCGGGACTGCTTAATTCATTCGACATTCCCGAGCCGACTTCCATAGGCACACCAATCCGGGCAGGCATTCCAAATACTTCTTCTGCAAGTTCGGTGCAACCGCGTAAAAGAGAGCCGCCTCCGGTAAGCACTATTCCTGCTTTTATTTTTTGCTTAAAACCCGTATGACGCAAATCGTTATCGATAAGTGTAAACAGTTCTTTCATTCTTACATGAATGATTTGTGTTAACAGACTTATCGGTATTTTTACATTTCCGCGCGCGCCTACTCCTTTTATGTAAATATCTTCATCTTTTATTATTGATGATTCCGTTGCATATCCGTATTCTTTTTTTAATTTTTCCGCTTCGGCTGTTACTATTCCAAGAGATTCGCGGATATCATTTGTAACCTGATTTCCGGCAACGCCTATCACTTTTGTATGTTTTATGCTTTTATCGTGAAATACGGCAATATCTGTTGTGCCGCCGCCAATATCAATAAGTGCAACCCCGAGATCGGTTTCGCTTTCTTCGAGGACGGACATACTGGATGCAATCGGCTGCAGGATGTAATCTTTTACTGTAAAACCCGCACGTTCAACCGATTTTTTAATATTCTGGATTGCAGGAATTGAAGCAAGCACAACGTGATTTAAGGCTTCGAGCCTGGTTCCGCACATACCTATCGGATTTTCAATTCCTCCCTGATAATCCACAAAGTATTCTTCAGGTATAATGTGAAGAATCTGCCTGTCCGATGGGATCCTTATTGTTTTAACGTCGGCTTTCAATCTTTCAATATCTTCCTGCGCAATTTCTTTTTCGGGACTGCTTATTGTAACGTAATTCCTGTGCCGGAGACTGGTAATATGCTCGCCTGCAACTCCAACATTTAATTCTTTTACAATTATTCCGGCGCGGTTAGAGGCTATTTCCATTGCCTGTTTAATTGCTTCCGAAGTCTTCTGAATATTTGCAACCAATCCTCTGTTCAACCCTTCGGAAGGCGCTGCGCAAAATCCCAGTATATTAATTTCATCGCCGGAAACCTCTGCTATTGCTGCTCCAACTTTAGTAGTACCAAGATCAAGTCCGGCAATTATATTTTTTTTCATATTCCGGTTTCCCCGTTTATATCATCCAAAAATCCTATATAAAGATGTTTATCGAATCTTAGATCTATATAATCAACTGCTTTATTTAGTTCCTTTCCTTTAAGATGATTCCAGAATTTAGAGAAATAAGCCATTTTTCTGATTTCATTATTTCTGCCCAAAACTACCGGGTAATCTATTCCAACCATTCGTACAACAATATCTTTCCCTTTACGAAGATCAATTTCGGAAACGCTTTTCTGCATTTCTTTTCCTAAAAGTTTTGTTGTTTCAATAATTTTAAAAGCTGTTTTAACATCATCATTTTTAAGCATATAACCGAAGTTTTTAATTTTTTCCTGATTTGCCGGATTGCTTATTACCGGACAATTAATTTCTTTTGATAAACTTAAAAGCGGTAAAGCTTCGTATCTGTCGGAAATTAAATATTGCTTTTCGCTGCAGTTTAAAAATGCGGTTATCTTTTTTTCGTACACATTTATTTCAGCTTTTCCGTCATTCCACAATTTTACGTTTGCTTTGCGGATGTAAGGATGTTTTTCCAGTCTGTCTTTGATTATTGCAGCATTTAAATTGCTGAAATCATTTACTGTATCGAGCCGTGCGAATGAAAGATAATCTTCATTAGATAAATATACTCCGCCCGATAAATCAATTTTATTAATTGTGATATTCTGGCGTACTTGCAGAACAATTGCAAGATACAGGACAAATGCAAGTAAAAGCAGAAAAATTATTATTCCCAAATAATCATTTGCTTTAGGCATTTTCCGTTCCTTTTTTTGTTTTTAAAAGTTCAATGAATTTTTCGCCGTATTTCCAAATATCTCCGGCACCCATTGTTACAATTATATCGTCATTTTTATATAAACTCATCAACAGTTCGGGTATCTTATTTTTATCAGCTTCGTAAATAACATTTTTATGCCCGAAACTTTTTGCTGCATTTGCAATCAATTCACCTGATACACCGTCTATCGGATTTTCGCGTGCAGGATAAACATCTGTGCAGATAAAAATATCTGTATCCAGAAACGAGCGTCCGAATTCAGCATAAAAATCTCTTGTCCGGCTGAACAAATGCGGCTGGAAAACTGCAATCAGTCTGTTTTTAAATCCATCTCTTATTGCTTTAAGCGTAGCATTTGTTTCTGTAGGATGATGTCCGTAGTCATCCAGTACAATAATTTCGTCGTTATATTTAGTTTCGAATCTGCGGTAAACCCCGGTGAATTTTTCGAGCGCTTTTTTGATAATCTGGAAATCAACTCCAAGCTGTGCTGCAATGGTTACGGCAACAAGCGAATTTTTAACGTAATGAACACCCGGAACATTCATACGTATTCTGCCAAGTTCTTTTCCGAAATAGACAACTGTATATGTGCTGTGATATCCTTCGGTTACAATATCCACTGCTCTTACGTCTGACTGCGAAGTTGTGCCGTATGTAATTACTTTTCTTTCAATTTCGGGCATTATATCCTGAAGAGCGGGCTCATCCAGGCAAAGCACAACAAATCCGTAAAACGGCACTTTATTTGCGAACTGAATAAAAGCCGATTTTATATCTTCAAGGTCTTTATAAGTATCGAGATGTTCTTTTTCCAATGTTGTAAGCGCGGCAATACTCGGAGTTAATTTTAGGAAAGTTCTGTCAAACTCATCAGCTTCAACAACAATATATTCGCTGTTTCCTAAACGCGCATTAGTTCCGCCAAGTCCGCTCAGTTTGCCGCCGACAATTATTGTAGGATCAATTCCTGCTTCCGTTAAAACCAGACCGACCATCGAAGTTGTTGTTGTTTTTCCGTGAGTTCCGGCAATACCGATTCCGTATTTTAAGCGCATACATTCGGCAAGCATTTCACTTCTTTTAATTACCGGAATTTTCTTTTCTATTGCAGCTTTAACTTCGGGATTTTCCGTATTTACAGCCGATGAATAAACCAATACATCGGCATTTTTTACGTTTTCGGCTGTATGTCCTTTGTAAATTTCTATTCCTAAACTTTGCAGTCTTTCAGTTGTTTCGGAAAACGACATATCGGAACCGGAAATATTAAACCCCTGATTTAACAAGATTTCAGCAATCCCGCTCATCCCTATTCCGCCTATTCCTACAAAATGTATTTTTTTTATCGTTTTATGTATCATCATTTCCTCAGATTTAACTCTGTCATTTTAATTGCTCTTTCTGCAATTTCCCGCGCTGCATCCGGTTTCGAAAACTTTTTTATATTCTCCGAAAGTTTCTGCATAACTGCTTCGTTACTCAAAAGATTTATTGCTGTACCGCTCATTTTTTTTAAAAGATCTTTATCTTCAATCAGTATTGCCGCATCTTTATCTGTAAGCGATTTTGCGTTTTTATACTGATGATTTGCTGCAACATTTGTTGAAGGAACAAAAATTACCGGCAGACCTAAAAATGCAGTTTCAGCAATGGTTGTTGCTCCTGCACGGGCTAAAACCGCGTCTGCTGCCGAGTAAACCAATCCCATATCTTCAATAAACGATTTTATAATTATATTTTCATTCGCAAGATTCTTGTACTTTTCGTAATAATTTTTGCCTGTCTGCCATATTATTTGAATATTATTTTCGGACAATGTTTTTAAGTTTGCTGCAACAGCCTCATTTATAGAAGCTGCTCCGAGACTTCCTCCTAATACCAGCAGAACTTTTTTATCAGGAGATAATTTTAAATTATTTTTTGCTTTGATTTTATCCGACAGTTTTATGTTTATTCTTACCGGATTTCCAGTAAGTATTAATTTTTCTTCATTCCGAAAATATTGCTTCGAATCTTCGAAACTTATATGTATTTCATCTGCTTTCTTTTCGAGCATTCTGTTTGTTATACCAGGGTAGCTGTTTTGTTCAAGAAGAATAACCTTTGCTCCCATTACAGAAGCACCCCATATTACGGGACCCGATACATAAGCTCCAGCTCCTATAGCTACAGCCGGTTTGAATCTTATATTTATTATCAATGCCTGAACAAAACCAGTAAATAATTTTATCGGGAATAGAATATTTTTAATATTTAATCTGCGTGAAAAACCGCTTATCCAGATTGTCTTAAATTTATAACCTGCAGCCGGAACAACTTTTGCTTCGAGCTTATCTTTTGTTCCTACAAATAATATTTCGGCATCCGGCATTTGCATTTTGATATTTTCTGCAACTGCAATTGCAGGATATAAATGTCCGCCCGTACCGCCGGCTGCAAATATGAATTTTTTATTATTCATCTATCACCACCGCAGTTTCGCTTTGCTGCACTCTCGATTGCTTTGCAATATTCAGAATAATTCCTACAGAAGCGCATAAAAATGTAATTGATGTTCCGCCGTAACTTATAAAAGGGAGTGTTATACCGGTTGTAGGCAGCATACCTATTACAACACCGGCATTTATAAAAGCGCTGATAATAATATTAAACGCCAAGCCGAATGCCAGTAATTGTCCATAATCGTCAACAGCTTTTTTCGCAATTACAATACCGATAAAAAATATTGTGAGATAAACTAGCAAAACCCCGAATGCGCCTGCAAATCCTAATTCTTCACCGAGAATTGAAAAGATAAAATCGCCATAGGCTTCCGGCAGGAATAAATCCGATTGGCGGCTGTGCCCTACGCCTAATCCTGATAAACCGCCGCTTCCCAAAGCAATTTTTGCCTGAGCAACCTGAATATTTATTTCGCCTTCACCAAACAAACTGTTCAAATAAGTTAATATTCTTCCTCGTGAATGAGGAAAAATCATCATAGCCGAACCGCCGAAAAGAGCTGCCACTCCCAAAGTTCCGAAAATATGTTTTATTCTTGCACCGCTTACAAAAAGCACTGTAAATGAAGTTACAACTATAACAATGCTTGTACTTAAATTAGGCTGAACCAAAACTAACCCTGCTACCATAAAAATCCATATCACGGGATATTTAAAACCCTGATTAAAATCTTTAATAAGTTCGCCTTTTTTTACAATTAAATTTGCCAAATGCATCATTAAAATTATTTTGGCAATTTCGGAGGGCTGTATTGTAAAAAGATAAAGATTAATCCAGCGTCCGGCTCCTTTAACTTTTGCTGCCATCAGGAATGTAAAAAATAAAGCAACAATAATAATAATTGTTAGTTTTTTACTGTATATCTGATATTTTTGATAAGGGATTTTTGCAAAAACTATCATAGCTGCAACCGCAATAAAAACCTTTACCAAATGATTATTAAACAAACTTGCAAAGCTGTCGAATTTTAATGCGCTGTACGTACTGCTTGCACTTAATACCAGAATCAATCCCAGCGTAATAAGCGCGGCAACCAGACTAAGCAATATTTTTGATGCATTTTTAATCATTAAATATTCTTCACATAATCTTTAAATTGTTTACCGCGGTCTTCGTAACTTTTAAACATATCGAAACTTGCGCACGCAGGCGACAAAAGCAGCACTTCCTCTTTTTGAGCTTCGGCAAGCGAACTGTCCACGCACTCGCCCAGAGAATTTTTAATCTCTACCGGCACAATGTTTTCAAAGTAATTTTTTACTTTTTCGGCCGAAGAACCTATTGCATATATTTTTTTTACTCTTTGTTTTACTTCTTCCTCAATTTGCTTATAATCGTTTCCTTTATCCTTTCCTCCGAGAATAAGAAATAAAGGTTCGTTAAAACTGCGTAAAGCATACCAAACAGAATCTACGTTAGTAGCTTTTGAATCGTTTATGAACTTAATCCCGTTAATTTCACGTACAAATTCAAGTCTGTGTTCAACTCCCGGAAAACTCTTAAAGGATGCAATAATTCCGTCATTTTTGCATCCGGCAATTTTTGCAATGGCAAGAACTGCCAGTGCATTTGCAAGATTGTGTTCTCCTTTAATGCTCAAATCGCCGCAATTCATAATTTCTTCGGCTTTACCGTTTTCAGAAAAAAAGATTTTAGAATTTTCTGTAAAAGCACCGTTAAAAACTTTATTTTTAATTGAAAATGAATATCTCTTAACTGAATTATTATTTAATTCTAGTGTTCCTTTATCGTCTGCATTAAAAATATAATAATCAGTATTATTCTGATTTTCCCCGATTTTCATTTTTGATGCAGCATACTTTTTAACATCGTGTTCATATCGATCAAGATGATCGGGAGTGATGTTAAGAATAACCGAAACAAAAGGTCTGAAATCTTTAATAAAATCAAGTTGGAAACTAGATATTTCAACAACAGCAAAATCATTTTCACCGAATGAATCGGCAACTTCCGAAAAAGCTAATCCGATATTTCCTGCAGCGATTGTGTTTTTGCCACATTTGTTAAATGTATATTCGCAAAGACTTGTTGTTGTTGTTTTTCCGTTTGTACCAGTAATTCCTATTATTTTTCCTTTGCAGAACCAGGAAGCAAACTCAAGTTCAGAGATAATTTCAATATTTAGCGAAACAGCTTCCTGCAAAACTTCCGAATCTGTTGGAACACCCGGGCTGGTTACAATTAAATCGCAATCAAAAACCCGCTTGCTGTGCCCGCCGCATTCAAATTCAATTAAATTATCCCTTAGGACTTTTACGTTTTCCTGTATTTTTTCTTCAGGCGAAAGATCGCTTACAAACGGAAATGCACCGAATTTTTTTGCAAGTTTTGCTGCTCCTATTCCGCTTCTTACAGCGCCAAGAATTGTTATTTTTTTACCTTTAATATTCAATTATCTCACCTTAAACGAAGCCAGACTTAAAATTGCCAGAATAAAAGTTATTATATAAAATCTTACTACTATCTTTGGTTCTGCCCATCCTAATAATTCAAAATGATGATGAATAGGAGCCATTTTAAAAACTCTTTTTCCTTCGCCGTATTTTTTCTTTGTGTATTTAAAGTAAAGTCTTTGAATAATTACTGATACTGTTTCCAAGAAAAAGATTCCGCCAAGTATTGGGATGAGGAGTTCTTTTTTAATTAAAATTGCAATTATTCCGAAAGCTCCGCCTAAAGCTAACGAGCCGGTATCACCCATAAAAACCTGGGCTGGATAAAAATTAAACCACATAAATCCGAGACTTGCACCTATTAAAGCAGCAATAAAAACTGTAAGTTCGCCCGAGCCTGGAAGATATATTATATTAAGATAATCGGAATAAATTGCATGACCGGTAACATAACTCATAACTCCCAGTGCAGCCATTACAATTACAATTGTACCGATTGCCAAACCATCTAATCCATCAGTTAAATTTACAGCATTCGATGTTGCAGTAATTATAAACACTACAGCAGGAATGTATAAATATGAGAAATCGAAGTTCATATTTTTGAAAAAAGGCAAAGTGGTTTCTGTAGCATAATTAGAAAATTCCGGCATAAAGTAAACAGCAGCACCAACTATCAAACCCACAAATATTTGCCCCATAAGTTTGTAACGCGCAATTAATCCTTTAGGCATTTTTGTAACTACTTTAAGATAATCATCTAAAAATCCCACACAGCCTAAAAATAATGTGCCGCCAAGAACAAGCTGAATATATGTGCTTCTTATATCTCCCCATAAAAGGACAGGAATAGTAACACATAATATTATAATTATTCCACCCATTGTGGGAGTTCCGGATTTTTTAAGATGACTCTGAGGACCATCCTCACGGACAGTCTGCCCAATCTGCTTTTTGCGTAAATAATCTATAATTTTATCACCGAGATAAAATGCAAGAACGAGGGCTGTAATTGCTGCCAATGCCGAGCGGAAAGTAATATATTTAAAGAGATTAAATCCCGGAGGTGCAAAACTCGAATTAATAAATTCTAAGAAATAATAAATCATCAGATATATCTCTCCTTTAATAAATCGGCAAATTCCTCCATTTTCATTCCGCGCGAGCCTTTAAACAACACTGCAGAATTTTTGAAATCGTAATTTCTTAAATATTTTAACAGCGAATCTCTGTCGGCAAAATGCTGTTTTTCTAATTGTGCTGATTTTAATTTTTCCGATAAGAATTTCATATTTTCACCAATTGATAAAAATATATTTATCCTGGATTTAACTATATTTTCTGCAAGTCCGATATGAAGATTCTTTGCATCTTTACCCAACTCAAACATATCGCCGGCAACAAATATTTTTTTAGGGTATTTTGTTATTTTTTTCATCAATTCCAAAGCTGAACGCATTGAATCGGGATTTGAATTATATGTATCATCAATAATCATCAAATCCCGTTTTTTTGTAACATTTAATCTCTTATATACAGCTTTAAGTTTTTTCGTACCGGATAATATTTCTTCTTTCGATAATCCCATTTTCAAAGCTACAGTGACTGCAGCAAGATAATTTTTAGCATTCGACTCACCGTAAAGAGGAAGTACGGTCTCTATTCTGATTTTACCTTTCAAAATTTCTATCTTTGTTTTCCCGTCATCTGTAAATCCGGTAATTTTCCCTTTTATTTCCGAATCATTTCCGAATGAATAAGTTGTACGGTTTTTATAATCGGTATTATAGTTTATCAGAAACGGATCATCGTTGTTAATTAATATTTTGCCTTTATTTTTAACAGTTTCATCAAGCAAAGCAGATTTTTCTTCAAAAACGCCTTTTCTGTTTTGTAAAAATTCAAGATGCGAATCCCCGATATTTGTTACAAGAGCTACATCCGGAAGTGCAATTTCGGCGGTATATTTTGTTTCACCGAAATGATTGGTTCCATGCTCCAGAACAATAATTTCGTGTTTCTTTTCGGCGCTTAAAATTGTTAGCGGTACCCCTAAATGATTATTATTGTTGGCCTCGGTTTTAAGTACTTTATATTTTTCTGAAAGCAGTGTAGCAATCATTTCTTTGGTTGTAGTTTTTCCGTTGCTTCCGGTAAGCGAAATTATTTTTACATTAAGTTTTTTGCGCCAAGCATTTGCTAAATATCCGTAAGCCTTAACCGTATCGGGAACGGTTATAACAGTAACATCTGTATCGCCGCATTTATCAAGTTTGTTTTCATTTATTAAAATTGCCGATGCACCGTTTTCTATAGCAGAAGTAATAAATTCGTGTCCGTCAAATTTTTCGCCTTCAATCGCTACAAACATCGAGCCTTTTTCTACAATCCGCGAGTCTGTAATAATTTCCTTCACAGGCTTATAGCCGTCCGGATTGTATATTACCGATTCCGGCAAATCAAATAAATCCTGAATATTTATTGCTGGTTTAGCCATTCTTTAAGATATTTCCCTGCTGTTTCTTTGTCCGAAAAAAAACTTCTTATTCCATTTATTTCCTGATAATTTTCGTGACCTTTCCCGGCAATTAAAATTACTGCCTCGCTTTTTGAATTGAAGATTGCCGTTTTAATTGCAATTTCCCTGTTTACAATCACTTCGTAATTATCAGTTTTAATACCTGCTTTAATTTCGTCTATTATTGAATATGGTTCCTCTGTGCGCGGGTTATCGCTGGTAACAATTGCATAATCGCTCAATCTTGTTGCAATTTCACCCATAACCGGTCTTTTTGTTCTGTCCCTGTCGCCGCCGCAGCCGAATACTGTAACAATCTGTCTGCTATCTTTATTAATAATGCGTATTGAATTTAGAACTTGCTCCAGACTGTCAGCTGTATGCGAATAATCGACAATTGCAGTTTTACTTCCTGAATTTATAACTTCAAAACGTCCGGGAACAGATTCCAAAGCAGCTATCCCTTCAATTATTAGTTTTTCCGTTAGCCCTTCTTGAAAGCCGATTGCAGCAGAAACCGAACTGTTATAAGCGTTAAACATTCCTGCGAGATTTGTTCTTATACAAAATTCTTTTGAATTATCAGTTTTAAGTATATACTCTGTACCCGAAAAATCAATTTCTATATTTTCAATTTTATAATCTGATTTTTCATTTTTTCCGTAAGAAACAATTTTTGCTTTCGAATCTTTTAATATTTCCACCCAGTGAGTATCATCGCAATTAGCAATAATTTTTGCCTCCGGCTTCAAACAATCAAAAAATCTCTTTTTTGCGATGAAATAATTCTTAAAAGTTTTATGGTAATCCATATGATCGGAAGTAATGTTTGTAAAAACCCCATAATCGAAATCCAATTCATCTGTCCGGAATAAATCAATAGCCACCGAAGATACTTCCATAACACAATATTTGCAGCCTTCGTCAAGCATCATTTTCATAAGCTGATTTATTTCGTTTGACTGCGGAGTTGTAAGCATTGTTTTAATTTTTCTATCGCCTACGATATTTTCTATTGTTCCTATAAGTCCGCATTTAAATCCTGCTGTTTCAAACATTTTTTTTAGAAAAAACGTGGTGCTTGTTTTCCCTTTTGTTCCGGTAACTCCTATTAATTTCAGTTTTTTTGAAGGATGTCCATAAAAGAAATCGGAAATAATCGCCATAGACTTCCGGCTGTTTTCAACTTTTATTTTGAAAATATTATTTTTCCTTAAGTACTCATCGATATCGTTTTCTGTTTCTTCAACTATAACAGCAGATGCGCCGTTATTTACCGCAGCCTCAATAAAATGATGACCATCAATTTTAAAACCTTTAATCGCAACAAAAAGAGAATTTTTTGTAACTTTTCTTGAATCGTATTCAATAGAATCTACAAAAATCCCTTCAGGGTTTCCTTCAAAATCATTAAAATTGCAATATTTTATAATTTCGCTAAGTTTCATTCAATTCAGCTTAATTGTGCTTGTTTTTTTATTTGATGAACATTCAAGCAGACAGACTTGCCCGGCATTTATTTTTTTACCCGGCTTGATGCTTTGCGCTGATATGTTTCCGCTGCCGGTTATTTTATATTTAATTCCAAGTCTGGTAAGCATTGATATTGCTTCGCGGACAGATTTGTTTTGCAAATCGGGCATATAACCCATCGATTTTAGATTATTATCCGTGTTTTCACTTTCATCGCTTTCTTCGGAATAATTGCTTGTTAACAGCATCGGAACTTCATTTTCTTCTTTTATATCAGCCATAAATTTGTCAAACATATCATTCCTCTTAATTTCTTTTGTGTTTTGAGGAACAAGGCTTTCATCTGCTTCAAGAATCCGCTGTGCCGTCATTTTAAATATCGGCGCTGCAACAGTGCCTCCGTATTTTCCATTCTGAGGTGAATTAACAAGGATGAAACACACAACCTTAGGATTTTCTGCCGGAAAAAATCCAATAAAAGAAGAGTTATAATGGCTTTTTGAGTATTTGTTATCAACCAGTTTCTGCGAAGTACCTGTTTTACCGCCAACAAGCACATTTTCCAGCCGAGCCATTTTTGCTGTACCTTTTTCAACAACATCTATCATAAAATCTTTAATAAGAGCCGAAGTCTCTTTTGAAATAACATTTCGTATCTTGAGCGGCGAATTTTCTTCGGAAATATTCCCGTAACTATTGCGTATTTCCTTTACCGCGTAAGGCTTATAAAGAGTTCCGCCGTTTACAAGAGCTGAAAAAGCTGCACACATTTGGATAGGCGTAACAGACACTTCATATCCGAAAGAGAGAAAATACTTTGAAATTTTTGAATAATTTGACGGCTTTTTCAAAAACCCGTCAGTTTCTCCTGGAAGATCTATATTAGTTGAATTACCGAATCCGAAATCACGAACATATTTATAAAGCGTATTGTCATCTATGCGGTCAACAAGTTTAACCATTCCTATATTGCTCGATTGCTCCATCACTTCACGAACGCTAAGCATACTGTGTTCGTGCGTATCTTTAATTTTCGCACCTTTTACTTTATATATACCGTTTTCGGTATTTATCATTTCTTTTTCTTTTGCCAGACCCTCATTTAAAATAGCCGACATTATAATTGCTTTAAAAGTTGATCCGGGCTCGTATGTATCGGTCAAAGCAATGTTCCGTCGTATTTCGTTGTTCACAGCATTGTAATTTGCCGGATTATAAAAAGGTGCAGAAGCTAAAGCCAATATCTCACCGCTGTTTGGATCCATTAAGATACCGATTGCAGATTTTCCGCCAAACTGTTCAAGTCCTTTTACCAGCGACTCCTCAAGAGCACTTTGATAAGTCCTGTTTATGGTTAAGACAAGAGTTGATCCGTTTTTTGCCGGCTGGGTTAAATTGTCCATTACTGAAACTGTTCTTCCGAGAACATCTCTTTCAAGAAGTCTTTTCCCTTCTTCTCCTTTAAGATAGGGTTCGTATCTGTTTTCTATTCCGTCTTTGCCTTTCCCTTCTGTATCCACATAGCCTAAAAGATGCGAAGCAAATTCCCCGTAAGGATAAAATCTTTTGGATTCTTCTTCCGAAAAAAGTCCTTCCGCAACAAATGATTTAAGTAAAGCTATATTTTCATCACTTACATTGCCTTCTATTTTTACATTCTTTTTACTTCGTTTTATAAGACTTTTATAATAGCTTTCCCTTTTCTTAAACACTTCCGCAAACTTTTTTACAATCCTGTCAATTCTGTCTTCATTCATCATTCGTACATCAACAAAATACGAAACACTTTTTTTTGAATAAGCAAGAATATCCCCGTTTCTGTCCATAACAGTTCCACGTACCGGAATTATGGTTTCAGTTTTATATTGCTGCCTTTCGGCAAGATACTTATACTTTTCGTGATCTTTTACCTGAATACGGAATAATCCTATTAATATCATCGCTAAAAAGATACACATCGAAAAGAAAACTAATATTGCTCGGGATTTATTCATATTTGTTATTTATTACTTCGGATATTTGATCAAGTTGTAATTTATCTATTTTAATTGTTTCAAATTTTTCAATGCTGCGCACCAATCCCAAATTGTTTTTTGCATACTCTGTAATTCTTTCCTCTGCTGTTAAAAGCTGTATCTGTACTTCTTTTTCGGAAAGAACGCTTTTTTTTGCCTGCAGCAATTCTTCTTTTTGAACTTTTTCTTTAACCAAAAGTTTAAGCTCGGCAACTAAATAAACATATATTATTGCAGCAACTGAAACAATCAATGCCAAAAAGAAACCTATTTTTGCCGGAGTATAATTCATATCTTAAATTCTCTCTGCGGCGCGTAATTTTGCACTTCGCGCTCTTTTATTCAGCTTTATTTCTTCTTCAGAAGGGATAACCGGCTTTTTTGTAAGAATTTTAAGCGAAGCTGTTTTACTGCACTGGCAAATAGGAAACGATGGCGGACAAATGCAAGTTAAAGCTTCGTTCTTAAAAAATTCTTTAACTTTCCTATCTTCTAAAGAATGATATGTGAGAATAACAAGTCTGCCTCCATTATTAAGCAAATCTGTCGCTTTTCCAAGAAACTCTTCCAATTCATCAAGTTCGTTATTAACATATATCCTTAAAGCCTGAAAAACTCGTGAAAGCGATTTTGCAACAATGTGTGCCGGAATCACTTTTTCTACAATTTCTTTTAGCTGACCGGTTGTTTTAATTGCTGCGTTTTTTCTGTAATCAACAATTTTTTCAGCAATCTGTCTCGATTTTTTTTCTTCGCCGAACTGATAAATAATATCGGCAATTTCTTCCTTACTGAAAGTATTTATAACTTCATCGGCAGAAATTCCGCTTGCTTTGTTCATACGCAAATCGAGTTTTGCATCTTCTCTGTAAGTAAACCCCGATTCTTTGTTATCGAGCTGAAAGGAAGAAACTCCGAGATCCGCAAAAATTCCGTCAAATCCTTCAATGAACTCTATTTTCGAAATTTTATCAATATCAGTGAACTTTGTATGATATAATTTCATTCTGTTATCAGCATCAAATTTAGCTTTGCAAAAATTAAAAGCATCGCTGTCTTTATCTGTTCCTACAAGAATCGCTTTTTTACTGAGTTTTGATAATATTTGAGAAGAATGACCACCGAAACCGATAGTTCCGTCGAAATAGACGCCAGATTTATTTGTAATCAGATACTCGAGACTCTCATTTAATAAAACCGGTATATGATGCTCCATTTCACTCCAATTTCATAACTTTTTGGGCAATATCGCCAAACGATTCCTGCTGCTCATCCAAGTATTTCTGATATATTTCTGGGTTCCAGAGCTCTATTCTGTTCATAGCGCCAAGTACAAAAACATCTTTTTTTATTCCTGCAAATTCAATAAGATTTTGAGGTACCAACAACCTCGCTTGAGCATCAAGCTGATCTTCCGATGCAAGCTGCAAAAACATTCTTAAAAACTTGGCGTTTTCCGGATCGAATGTGTTTAATTTCGCAAGTTTTCCTTCAACTAATTCTTTCCACTTATCCATGGGATAAATTTCAATGCATTGGCTTGCTCCTCTTGTCATAACAAAAGTATCATTTGCTTCGGGCTTTACGTATTTACGCAATTTAGCCGGAATGCTTATTCTGCCTTTTGAATCGATTGAATATGTAAAACTTCCTAAAAACATACATTCCCCACTTTTTGGGAAAATTAAACACTTTTTCCCACTTGCCACCAAAATAACTGTTTTTTTTGGGCAAAGTCAAGTATTTTCTGCAAATAAATTGTAATTTTCTGCAAGCATTCTTACGAATTTTTTTTAGGAATTGATTTTAAATGGATTTTTAAATTTAAGCGGGAATTTTTTGTGAGATTTTAAAATATTTGGAGCCATCTATCGGACTTGAACCGATGACCTGCTCATTACGAATGAGCTGCTCTACCAGCTGAGCTAAGATGGCTTCTAAAAGAACTATTTCAATTTCTTTTTATGTCTGTTCTTTCTCAGTCTTTTTTTACGTTTGTGCGTAGCCATTTTATGACGTTTTCTTTTTCTACCGCAAGGCATGCTGAAGTCCTCCCTACTTAATTATTTTATCTATTATCATATCTGTGAATTTATTTCTTTTTATCTTTCATTCCTTTATCAACTGCCAATTTGAAATCTTTCGAAAATTTGAATACAGGGACAAAATGTTCAGTTACATAAACTTTTTCGCCTGAACGGGGATTTCGTGCATAACGGGCGCTTTTCTTTTTAACTTTATAACTTCCAAAGCCTCTTATTTCAATGCCGTTACCTTCGCGTAAAGATTGGATTACAGTATTCAGAAAACCTTCAATAATTGCTTCTGTTTCAAGCTTTGTAAGTCCTGTTCCCGAGGCAACCTTCTCAACTATATCGGCTTTGGTCATTTCAGCACCCTGAATTGATTATAAATATTTTTTTCAAATAGCTTGTTAAGATATAAAAAATAATCTTAATTTCAAATTAAATGTTAACTCGCGGTTAAATAAAACATTGTTTTAATTGAAGTTACAGCAGTTTAACGCAATTTCTATCTTGAATTTTTCAAATATGATTTTTTAATTTTTCGAAATATACGTTCGCATTCGGCTGAAGTTTGCTGCTAAGTGTTACAGCTTTCTTAAGATCGGTATCTGCTTCAAGATATTTTCTTAAATAAAAATTAGAAATTCCACGAATGAGAAAAGCTTCGGCATAGTCCGGTTTTAATTGTATTACTTTGTTGGAATCCTCAACTGCCTCAGTATATTTTTCTAAATTTTTATAAGCATTAGCCCTTAAATACAAAGGTTTTATTTTTGTTGGTTTTAATGCGATGGCTTTCGTTAAATCGATACTTGCACTGTTAAAATCGGATTGTTTCATTTTTAGTAATGCCCGTTCAATATATGCATCATAATAATTCAAGTCAGTAAGTGCCCGGGTATAATCAACAAGCGCACCCTGATTATCGGCAAGTTTCTGTTTCGACCTTGCCCGATGGAAATATGCCTGATAACATTCGGGATTTTTAGCAATAATTGAGGAAAAATCTTCTAATGAACCGTGAATATCCTGTCCTTCGAATTTATAAATTCCCCTTTGAAGCAAAGCTTTTTCATAATCGGGTTTTATTTCAACAGCTTTATCCAGATATGAAAATGCTTTTGCATAATCTTTTAAAAGACCGTAAATATCACCTAATTCAAAAAAATATTCAGCATTATCTTTTTTCAGTTCTAATGCTTTCAAATAGTCCTTTTCTGCTCCTTCGTAATCAAACAGGTTTTTTCTCATTTTTCCGCTTAAAAAATAAAATTCGGAATTATCCGGTACCAAAGAGGTAAGTCTGCTGTAATCTTTTAGAGCTCCGTCAGGATCGTCATTCTCTTCTTTAATTTTTGCCCTCAGCAGCAACGCATCAATGTACGAAGGATCATTCTTAAGCGCATTGTTTAAAAATAATATTGCTTCACTGTAATTTTTATCGGCATATAAAATATCGGCTAAGTGATAAAAAGCTAATGAGAAACCTGGAAAAAGTTCAACAGCCTTTTGAAGATCTTCAATAGCCTTTTTTTTATCGCCGTTTATTTTACGTGCAATTCCTCTGAAACAAAAACCTCTTGAATTTGCCGGATCATTTTCAATTGCTTTATTAAATTCCAAAACAGCTTTTTTGTTTTCATTCTGTGCAAGATAGGTATTTCCGCATAAAATGTAAGCTTCTGTTTTATCAGGTTTTTGCTCCACGGATTTTGCGCAATTTTCAATAACCAAGTCGGGTTTTCGCATTTTTTCGTATGCAAGCGCCTTAAGAAAATACCCTTCAGCCAAGCAGTTGGCGTTACCGGAATTCAATTCCATAAATTCGCCTGTAAAATCGATTGCCTTCTGAAAACTGCCTTTTTCAAGATTGATTTGAGCAATAAAATATTTAGTGTTAGGGAAAGATTTTTCATCAAGTTCTGCTGCGGTTTTAAAATCTGGCAGAGCTTCATCATATTTTCCTGAATAAAAATAGGCAAGCGCTCGTCCGTAAAAAGACACAGAGTTTTTACCATCTGTTTCAATTACGCTGCTATAATCTGCTATTGCTCCTTCATAATCATGATTCTGGTATTTTTCGCGCGCCGAATCAATTATTGATTCTACGCCTTTGCCGGCAAACATTTTTGTAATAAAGTTCATAAAGCCACCTTTTACTAATGACTAATTATTAAACTGAATGTTTTTAATTAATTTTTTAGAACAATAAGGAGCTTTCCCCCCTCCAAGATATTTATGAAACCATTCGAGGTGTGCATTATAATATAACGGCATAGACTTTATATGACTTGGCCAGTGACCATCATTTTTAAATATGATAATCCGCGAATCAATTCCTAATTTCTGCAGCACCGTAAAATAGTTGATACTTTGAGTATATGGAACCCTGTAATCCTTTTCGCCTGTAATAATAAGGGTAGGCGTTTTGAAGTTTTCCGAAAATTCTGATGGTGAATACTGATTATAATTTTTAGAATTGTAAGGATTGCCTTTTAAGTCCCACTCCGGAAACCAAAGTTCTTCGGTTACTCCCCAAAAAGTTTCGAGATTAAATATTCCCATCATTGAAGCAAAGCACTTAAATCTGCCGGTTTTGCCTTGTAACCAGTTCACCATATAACCTCCGTAAGACCAGCCCATTGCTCCCATTCTGTCTTTATCTATAAACGGAAGATTTTCGAGAGAATCTGTAACTAACATAATATCATCGTAAACTTTTCCGCCCCAGTCTCCCGAAATAGCAGATGTATAATCCTGTCCGTAACCTGTTGAACCATGAGGATTTGGAAATGCTAAAATATAGCCTGCTCCAGGATAAACCTGCCAGTCTCCCCTGAACGAATTCATCCATTGATACTGAGGTCCGCCATGAATATTAAGTATTAAAGGATACTTTTTTTGAGAATTAAAATCGTGAGGTTTGATTAAAAACACGTGTACTGGTTTTCCTTCAGCACCTTTTATCCACATTTCTTCGGCAGGGCGGAAATCTGTTTTTTCGAGCAGATTTTTATTTATAAATGTCATCTGTTTAATTTCTTTACTCCGGAAATGCAGAGTATGAATTTCGTAAGGTTTATTAACTTTACTTGAAAGGAAGAATAAATTATCCTTCGAATCAGCAACAATTCCTGTGCAGACATTTTTTTCTGTTAAGCTGCTTATTTTACCCGTTCGGATTTCGCATTTAAATATTGGGAAATATCCTTTTTGCTGGGCAGAAAAAAATATATTCTTAGAATTTGATGACCACAATATTTCGTTTACAATATAATCATATTTTTCTGTAAGCTTTTGTATTTTACCGCTTTTCCGGTTATAAATATTTAAGTCGGTTTTGTCCGATTCGTATCCCGGTGTTTTCTGGGATTTGTAAGCTATATATTTTCCATCCGGCGAATACTTCGGCTCGCTGTCCCAAGCTTTATTTTGATGCGTAATATTTTTAAGACCGGTACCGTCAATATTAACTATAAAAATATCAACATTGGTTGAGTATTCGGGATCATCAACTCTTTTTGAAGTAAAAACAATTTCCTTTGAATCGGGCGAAATATCGAACTCTCCGCCTCCGCCGGCAGTAAAGGCTGGTGAATCCCAATATCCCGGAGTAATATCTTTATAGGTTTTGGTTTCTAAATTAAAAGTAATTATATGAGTGTACGAACCGTCTTTATAATCTGTCCAATGCCTTATCATCAAAGAATCCGCCATGTAAGCTTGAACCGGTCCGTTATCAAGATTTTCGCGGATATTTCTGCTGCATTCAAAATCTTCGCCGCATTCCGGAAAAACATTTGCCGAAAATACAATTAACTTACCATCACGAGAAATTTTAGGATCGGATATTCCGCTGTAAAAATCAGTAACCTGTTCAATTTCACCGCCTTTAAAGGGCAAATAAAAAAGCTGCATACTTCCTGTTTTTGATGAAAGGAAAAACATACCTTTCCCGACATTCGAAAAAACCGGCGAAACACTTGAATATTCTGAATTTGTAAGCGGCTTTATTTCGCCCGTTTTTATATCAAGCAGATTTATATTTGTTTCTGATTTCCCTTTTTCGAGATAATAGGCAGAAACAGTAAAAAGTAATTTCGTTCCTTCCTTGTTTACCGAAATTCCGCTGAGATTTTTAATTTTATATAAGTCTTCAATTTCAAAAGCTTTTTTCTGAGAGAAGTTCAAACTTGAAAATAAAAAAAGTAGTAGTAAAAGGCTGATAAATTTCATAAAAATCCTATTATATATTTTTAAAAGATTATCGAATATTATACATATTATTTAATATTCACAAAAGATATATGTGATGTGATATATTTAGGAAATTTCACTTTGAACAAAAGACAGAATATATTTGTTTTGTAATATTTAATACAGAAAGATCAAATGGAAAAAATAAATATAAAAATTGAAGGAATGGGATGCGAACATTGTATCAACGCAATTAAGAAAGAGCTTGGAAAACTTCCGCTTGAAAAATTTACCGTAAACCTTGGCAGCGCTGAAATTATTTTCAATCCTGCAAAAACAGCACTAGAAAAAATAAAAAACGCAATTAAAACAGCCGGATATAAGATAACAAAATGAAAAGTTTTAATCTTCCTGTAAAAGGAATGACTTGCGCAAGTTGTGTTGCACGTGTAGAAAAGGTTGTTTCAAACTTCTCAGGTGTAAAAAATGCCTTGGTAAACTTTGCCTCCGAAAAGGTTTATTTCGAAATTGAGAATGATAATTTTGATATTTTACAAATTAAAAAAGCTGTTGACGATTACGGCTACGAGCTTATTATTCCAGATGAAAATGAAACAAAGGCCGTATTACCAAAAGACAGCGGCAAACTTAAAAAGGAACTTTTGTTATCGACGGTTTTAACCGTTCCGGTTTTTATAATCAGCATGCTTTTTCACTTTGGAATTCTTGATAATATTTATCCTCTTTCAAATAATGCAGTTAATTACATCCTTTTGATTTTAACTACACCTGTAATTTTTATTTCCGGAAGAAGGTTTTTTATAATTTTTTTCAAAAACCTGAAACATTTAAGTTTCGAGATGAACTCGCTTGTTGCCATAGGTACCGGTTCTGCTTATCTTTTCAGCGTTTTTAACACACTTTTCCCTCAAATTCTTTTAAATCGGGGAATTTTTCCTGATGTGTATTTCGAAACTGCAGCGGTAATTATTACGCTTATTTTATCGGGTAAAATGCTGGAAGAAAAAGCAAAAAACCGAACCAACGATGCCATTAAAAAGCTGATGGAACTTAAACCTTTGCAGGTAAATGTAATTTTTGACGGAAATGAGCAAAAAGTAAAAATTGAAAGTCTGAAACCCGGACAAACGGTTATTATCAGACCGGGAGAAAAAATTCCTGCAGACGGAATAATTTCCAGCGGAATAAGTACAATTGACGAATCGCTTTTAACCGGCGAAAGTATTCCTGTCGCGAAACAGCCAGGCGATAAAATTACCGGTGGAACAATAAATAAAAACGGGTCTTTTTATTTTGAAGTGACTGAAACTGGTGATAATTCTGTACTTGGACGAATAATAAAACTTGTTGAATCTGCTCAGAGTTCGAAAGCTCCCATACAAAAACTTGCCGATAAAATTTCGGGTATATTTGTACCGATTGTGATGGCTGTTTCTGTGCTTTCATTTGCCGGCTGGCTTTTATTCTCCGGGACAAATGATCTCGGTCTGGCAATAATGAGTTCTGTTGCGATTTTAATAATTGCCTGCCCCTGCGCACTGGGACTTGCAACACCGGCTGCAATTGTAACGGGAATAGGCAGAGGAGCAACGCAGGGAATTTTAATAAAGAATGCCGAAAGTCTTGAAAAAGCTCACAAGATAAAAACTTTGTTTCTTGATAAAACAGGGACAATTACCGAAGGAAAACCGCTGGTTACGAATGTATTTTCGGTTATAGAAGAGAATGAACATTTAAGAATGTGTGCTTCGTTGGAAAGAAAATCGGAACATCCGGTTGCCGAATCAATAATCGAATTTGCAAATTCCGAAAATATTCTTCTCGAAATGCCGGAAAAATTCGAACGGATTCCGGGACTTGGAATAAAAGGGAAAATCGACGATAAAGACGTTCTTTGCGGAAATGAAACACTGATGAAGCAAAACAATGTTTCGGTTGAAGATTTAATTCCGGAAGCTGAAAAACTTTCTGCGTGGGGAAAGACCGTTGTTTTCACTTCAATTAATGGTAAACTTGCAGGTATAATTGCCGTTGAAGATCCGATTAAAGATAATTCCGAAAAGGCTGTAAAAAAACTTATTAACAGCGGAATTGATGTTTTTATGCTGACTGGTGATAATAATCTTGTTGCCGAATCGATTGCAAAAAGAGCAGGTATTACAAATTTTTTGGGAGAAGTTCCGCCGGAAAATAAATTAGATCAAATAAAATCATTTCAACAAAAAGGCATAATTACCGGAATGGCTGGCGACGGCGTAAATGACGCTCCTGCGCTTGCGCAAGCCGATATAAGTTTTGCGATGGGAACCGGTTCCGATTCTGCAAAAGAAACAGCGGATATTACATTAGTCCAAGGTGATTTAATGAATGTTTACCGGGCAATAAATTTATCTAAAAAAACATACCGGATAATTAAACAGAATCTTTTTTGGGCTTTTTTTTATAATGCGCTTGGAATTCCTTTGGCTGCAATCGGAATGCTAAACCCGATGATTGCCGCGCTGGCAATGTCATTCAGTTCTGTGTTTGTTGTCAGCAATTCACTCAGATTAAAGAAGATAAAGATTTAATGTCTGAAATTATTTTTCTTTCGCAAATTCACTTTTTATAACGCAGGTGATGCAAACATTGCATCACCCGCATTATAACAAAAAATTATTTCTCTTTCAGAAGTTCTTCCATTGTATCAAGCAATTGGTTCATTTTCTTAACAACGGCTAAAATCGGTTCAGGAGAAGTCATATCTAATCCGGCATCTTTTAAAACATCAATCGGATATTTTGACTGTCCTGCCTTAAGAAAATTAAGGTATTTATCAATTGCAGGCTGTCCTTCTTTTTTAATTTTTGCTGTTAAAGCTTCGCTTGCTGCAAATCCTGTTGAATACTGGAACACATAAAAATTATAGTAGAAATGCGGAATACGAGCCCAGGAATATGTTTCTTCCTCGTCAACAACCATTTCCGGTCCCCAGTATTTCTGATAAATTTCACCGTATTTGGCACAAAGCGATTCGGCTGTAAGAGCTTCTCCTTTTTCCGAAACTTCATTAACATACTGCTCAAATTCGGCAAACATTGTTTGACGATAAAAAGTAGTAGAAATGTTATTCAAATATTTTTCTATCAATGCAAGTTTTTCATTTTTTGTAGTTGCATTTTCAATCAAATAATCAAGCAGTAATGCTTCATTTGCTGTTGAAGCAATTTCTGCAAGGAAGATTGAATAATCTGCATAGGGATAAGGCTGAGTGTTTCCGGTATAATAAGAATGCATATTATGCCCCATCTCGTGAGCAAGTGTAAAAACATCATTTAATTGATAGTTCCAGTTCAGTAAAACATAAGGATGAACTCCGTAAGTTGAACCGGATGAATATGCTCCGCTTCTCTTTCCTTTTGTTTCATAAACATCTACCCATCTGTTATTATAGGCGGTTTTTAAATCGGCAATATATTGCTCGCCCATTGGCTTTAATGCCTTTAAAGTTAGTTCCATCCCTTTTTCGTAATCATAATCATCTTTTGCAGAAGGGAATAAAGTTACATAAGTATCGTAGGTATGAAGCGAATCTATTTTAAGATATTCTTTTTTAATTTTCGCCCATCTGTGCATCGGAGCTAAATTATCATTAACAATTTGTACTAAATTATCATAAACAGTTATAGGAATATTATTTCCATCCAAAGCTGCTTCACGTGCAGAATTATATTTTCTTGCTTTAGCATTAAAAATGTTTGTTTTAATATTTCCGTTAAAAAGCGAAGTTATTGTGTTTTTGTATTTTTTGAAAGGAATATAAAAACCCCGGTAAACTCTCTCACGGAAAGCTCTGTTATTCGAATACAATGCTGCATAATATCTTCCGTGCGAAATTTGAATATCATTTCCGTTTTCATCTTTCACGCTTGGAAATTCGATATCTGCGTTTTCGAACATGCTGAATGTATTGTAAGGAACTTGTAATACCGGTGAAACCAGCGACATAAGTTCTTCCTGTTCCTTTGGCAGCGTGTGGGCTTTCATTCTTACAATATTGTCAATTGCTTGCCGATACAATCCTAAATCTTTATTCTCAGTTAGGAATTTATTTAATGTTTCTTCGGGAATAGAAAGAATTTCGGGGCGCATAAAAGAAGTTGCAGCGCCTAATTTTGAGTATAAATTTGTTACTTCATCGTTCATGGACTGATATTTAGTAACATTCAAATCGAGGTCTTTTGCTAAATTAGAATAAAGAGCTACACGTTTTAGTTTAATGCTTACTTCATCATCAAATTTTAAACACTTTAAAAGCATTTCTGCCGATTCGCCAAGTTTTCCTTTAAATTGATCATAATCTTCGGCTTGTTTTTGAATCCAATTAAAATCTTTACGCCATTCTTCTTCTGTTTGATAAATATCCTTAAGATTCCATTTGTATTTATCATCAATTTTGTCCCTTGAAATTAATTCGCCGCTGTTACCCTCCTGCGAATACAATAAAGTACCATTTAAACTGATCATAATTGCAACCACCATAAAATAATTGATAAATGTTTTTTTTGATTTCATATAATTTCCTTTATTTTAAAATATTAGTTTAAATGTAAGGAACTATTTTGCCGAAATCTATGCTAAATTACACCAACTGAATTGTGCAAAAATAATAATAATATTTCTTTTTTACCGGAAGATGTTTAAAAGTAAATCTTCCATCATCATTATTCTTTTTGATTTACTTTTTTACTGTATTATTATTATTATTATTAGGCTTAAAAAAATAGGAAGACAAAATGACCGAAAACACAGCCGAAGAAAAATTATCGTGGAAATTTCCCAAGGATTTTTGGATTGCAAATGTGCTTGAGCTTTTTGAAAGAGCAGCGTATTACGGGTTTTTCATCGTGCTTACTTTATTTCTTACCAATATTGTAGGTTTTCCTGATATTGAAACAGGCATTATTGTCGGATTTTTTTACGGAGGACTTTATTTACTCCCTCCTTTTGTAGGCGCTTATGTTGATAAAATAGGGTTTAAAAGAGGACTTATAATTGCATTCAGTCTTTTAACAACCGGATATTTCTTTCTCGGCATAACTTCTTCGAAAGTTTTCGTTCTGTTTTTCCTTTTAGTTTTAATGGTAGGAGCCTCTTTCATAAAACCGCTGATAACCGGAACAGTTGCAAAAACTACTACAGAAAAAAGCCGTGCGAGGGGTTTTTCTCTTTTTTATTGGATCGTAAATATCGGAGCATTTTCCGGTAAAACTTTTGTACCTTATATCCGACAGGGAATAGGATTGGAATATGTGAACTTTTTCTCGGCTGCCTGCGCTTTTACAGCTCTTTTATTTGCACTGTTTTTCTATAAAGAACCTGATAATACGGCTTCTGGGAAAACTCTTGAAGATGTATTGAAAGCATTAAAGGCAATATTTTCAAAACCACGCCTAATAATTCTTACTTTAATAATTGCAGGTTTTTGGCTTATTCAAGCACAGCTTTATGCCACTATGCCCAAGTTTGTTATAAGAATGATTGGCGAAAGCGCAAAACCCGAATGGCTTGCAAATGTTAATCCGTTTATTGTGGTTGTTTTTGTTGTTCTTGTTACGCAATTAATGCGCAAATTCCACGCTGTTACTTCAATGCTTGTTGGAATGTTAATTATGCCGGTTTCAGCTTTTTCTATGTCGCTGGGTCCCTGGCTCGAAAATTTGTACGGAAATTCAATCTCCCTTGGTTTTGCCAATCTGGTTTTTCATCCATTAACAATTATGCTGATTGTAGGAATTAGTTTGCAAGGACTTGCTGAATGTTTTATTTCTCCCCGGTTTTTGGAATATTTTTCTCTTCAGGCACCAAAAGGTGAAGAGGGATTGTATCTCGGATTCAGCCACCTTCATTCATTTGTTTCGGCTGTTCTCGGTTTTTCACTTTCCGGATTTTTGCTTGATAAGTATTGCCCAGATCCATCAACTTTACCTGCGGGACTAACTGAAATACAAAAAGCTGCTTACTATTCCGATGCACATTTTATTTGGTATTATTTTGTTGCTATAGGAATTATTTCGGCAATTTCACTTTTAATTTTCAGGATTGTTACGAAAAAAATTGACGGAAATTAATTCTCAGCAGTTTTCCTGCTTTTGGCAAACGCGATAAAAAAAGCCAAACTTACGTAAATTGTCAATATTATAAAACTTAAATGCAGCGATTTTAATTCGGCGATAAATCCTAAAATCACCGGTCCTAAAAGAAACCCGATATTTGTAGTAGCGGCAACAAACGAAACTCCGTCTTCTGTTTTTATGCCCTCAATTCTCGAAGCCAGCCGGTAAACTTCGGGCACAACTACCGAAAATCCTAATCCCACAATAAAAAAACCAAAAATAGAAACGGCAGGATGAATTATTAAAACCAGAATAAATCCGGATATTCCTACTAAACTTGAGTACATTATCAGCTTCCACGAACCTAATTTTTGGCTTAAAGAATCTCCGGAAAAACGTCCTATCATCATAGCAAAAGCAAATGCCGAATATCCGAAGCCGAGAAATTTGCCATCAAGATTTATGATTTTTTTAAGATACAGAGCGCTCCAGTCGGCAATCGCTCCTTCGGAAACCATTACTACAAGTCCGGTAACAGCTATTACAAACAGAGGTTTGAATAATTTTGTTTTTTGTTTTTTTTCAATTACCATGTCGCTTTTACGAGCATAATAGTGGTGTTTCAATTTGGTTTGAATTATAAGAATAATGGTAACAAGAATTGAAATATGCAAAATCGGGTTTTCTAAAGTTGCCGCAACATAACTGCCTGTTGCCGCGCCTATCATTCCGCCAAGACTCCAAAAACCGTGACTGCCGGACATCACGTAAAACCCGTCCTGTTTTTCGATTGTGGCTGTAAGCGTATTCAGCGAAATTGCATAACACGAGCCCGCCATCCCGAAAATAAAAAGAGCCACGCAAAGCGAAGTATAATCGTACGCGAGAAAAGGTCCGTAAAAGGCGATACAATATGCAAACAGCGCGAAATATGCATTTCTGCCGACACCGACTTTTTTAATGATGTGCTTGGCAATGCGTATCATAAAAAATGCGCCAAGCCCCGAGAAAAATATTGCTTTGCCGATTCGTCCTTCTGTAATTCCCATTTTTTCGGCAATGTGCGGAATATAAGTTACCCAACCGCTGAAAATAAGGCTGAAACAGGTGTATAAAAATGCCGAGGCAAAGTATTTCTGGTTTTTATAGAATAATTTAAATGATGTCATTTGTCAAATGGATTAAATATTAAAATAAAATTTTCCGGAGTTTTGATGGAAATGCAATATGAGAACTAAAACAAATACCGCCTGCAAATTTAAGAATTTTACTTGTAAGATGCCCTTATAATAATACTTATTTTAATTTCAGAGATTTAGCTAAAAAAATGTATGATTGTTCTTTCTAAATTTTCTATTTATCTCGGAGACAGATTTAATAAATTAGTTTAACTTATTTTTCCATTTACACAAAATCGTTTACAGTCTCGATGCTTTTTTAAAAACAGTTATTTCTTCAATTATTTTATCAAATACTCAAGGTTCTTCCTTATCAGTTCATTTCTGGTTTGCACGCTCGCCGCGCTTCTCAAACCGTCGGGCGGAGTATTTAAAACATAATCCAAAAGTTTGTCTACTGACGAGGTTGCCACGTGAAGCCGCGTATCCGATGAAGCATAATAAATAAAAACTTCGCCGTTCGGTTTTTCAATCCAGCCGTTGCTGAAAGTTACGTTCGAAACATCACCCACTCTTTCCTCTCCTTTTGGCGCAATAAAATATCCCCCGGGTTTGGCAATTATTTTTTTGGGGTCTTTCAAATCGGCAAGAAACATATAAAGAACATACCGCAACCCGGCGGCAGTATTGCGCACACCGTGTGCCAGATGCAGCCAGCCTTTTGCAGTTTTAATGGGCGCGGGTCCCAACCCGTTTTTAACTTCGTAAACTGTATGGTAAGTTTTGTTATCCATTATAATTTCCTGTTTCACTTCGGCGTGTTCCATACTTTCGCTTAATCCCCAGCCTATTCCGCCGCCCGAACCCGTATCAATAAATCCATCCTGCGGACGCGTGTAAAGCGCGTATTTTCCGTTTACAAATTCGGGATGAAGTACAACATTGCGCTGCTGACCCGAATACGAAATCAGATCGTCAAGTCTTTCCCATTTTACAAGGTCTTTCGTGCGGGCAATTCCGCAGGAGGCAGTTGCCAAAGAGGTATCTCCTCCCTTTGCATCCGGGTCTTTTCTTTCAGTGCAGAACAAGCCGTAAATCCATCCGTCTTCGTGCTGCGTTAATCGCATATCGTACACGTTTGTGTCAGAGTCTTTTGTTTCGGGCAAAGTTACAGGATAATCCCAAAATCTGAAATTATCAATTCCGTTATCACTTTCGGCAACCGCAAAAAAAGATTTTCGGTCGGTTCCTTCAACCCGCGCCATTACAATATATTTTCCGTTAAAAAGCATTGCGCCTGCGTTAAAAACAGCATTAATCCCCTGCCTTTCCATCAAATAAGGATTTGTTTCAAGATTAAGATCGTACCGCCAGAAAAGCGGAGTGTGTTCTGCCGTTAAAACCGGATATTTGTAACGGTCGTAAATTCCATTTCCAGGTTCCTCTTTTTCATTTTTCCGCGTAATAAGATTTTTGTGTGCTTGATTAAGCAGCGCCAGCCGTTTATAAAAATCATCTTTATTCATATTTCTGTAATCCAAATATTTGTTAAACAAATTTATAAAAATATTATTATTTTCTAATAACAAGAATTTTTTAAATATAAAGTTTCAACTTCCAAAAGAGGTTTTCAAATGAGACAAATATTTCTTGCATTTTTGCTGATAACGTCTGTAAGCATTTACGGACAGTCATATAATTTTAATATTTCAGTTACCGATTCGCTCCGGGAAATAAGTCCTTATATTTACGGGACAAACCAGTCAGGCGAAGATGTTAACAACACGTTTTTCCGTATCGGAGGGAACAGACTGACCGGTTACAACTGGGAAAATAATGCTTCGCACGCAGGAATTGACTATAATAACTCGAGCGATAATTATTTACCATGGGTTATGGGGATTGAAAGTGAAAGCAATGTTCCGGCTTCAGTAATGATTAGCCATCACGAAAATTCACTTTCACAAGGAGCAAATTCTTTAATAACTCTTCAGATGGCAGGTTATGTTGCAAAGGATAAAAACGGAACGGTTGCAGAAGGACAGACAGCTCCTTCTTCAAGATGGAATCAAGCTGTTTCCGTTAAAGGAAGCGATTTTTCTTTGAATCCCGATTTAACCGACAATTATGTTTATATGGATGAATTAGTAAACAATCTGGTAAACGAATTTGGTTATGCCGGCAGTGAAACAGGAATTTTTGCATACTGTTTGGATAACGAACCCGCTCTTTGGCCAAGCACGCATCCGCGTCTGCATCCGGCACAAGCAACTTGCAACGAAGTTGTAAATAACGGAATCGAACTGTCTATGGCGGTAAAAGATGTAGATGCCGGGGCAAAAATATTCGGTCCGGTTTTTTATGGATTCAGCGCATATTACAATTTACAGGATGCACCGGACTGGCAGACAGTATCGAATAAAAAGGATTATGACTGGTTTATTGATTATTACCTGGAAAAGATGAAAAAAGCAGAAACCGATCACGGCAAACGGCTCCTTGATGTGCTTGATCTTCATTGGTATCCTGAAGCAAAAGGAGACAGCAGAATTTCTGATAATACATCAAATTCCGCAAATGATGTTGCGGCCCGGTTACAAGCGCCGCGTTCGTTATGGGATAATAATTATACCGAGAATAGCTGGATTGGTCAGTATTTTTCAGATTATCTTCCCTTACTGCCAAAAGTTAAACAGTCAATAGATAAATATTACCCGGACACAAAAATAGCAATTACCGAGTTCACTTACGGCGGAGAAGATAATATTTCCGGGGCAATTGCTACTGCCGATGTACTTGGTATCTTCGGAAAATATGATGTCTATACTGCATCTTTCTGGGCAGGAAATGAAAATTCAAGTTATATATATGAGGGATACAAAATATTCAGGAATTACGACGGGAACAAATCTGTTTACGGAAATCTTTACGTTCCGTCAGTAACAAGTGATTCAGTTAATAGTTCAGTATATTCTTCAATTTCTTCGCTTGATAATAAATTTCATATTATAACCATTAATAAAAGTTCAGAAACTGCCACAGCAAATTTTAACATAAACCAAAGTTCTCAAATATTCGATGGGAAAGTTTGGTGTCTTGATGGAACTCAAAGTTCGATAAGACAGTTGCCGGATGTAGTAAATATTACAGATAATTCCTTCAGCTATCATTTACCGGCTTTATCAATCTGCCATTTTATTTTTAAGAATGATGTTCCTTTTGATGTTGAACTATCTAAACCAGAAAATTTTGAAATTGAAGTAAACAGCTACCCTAATCCTTTTAATAACAGTCTGAAAATAGAGTATTCAATCCCTTCAAAGGATTTTGAAAAAATTGAAATTTTCGATATTTCCGGCAAAACAGTTAAAACATATTTGAATCCTGCAAAATCGGGTGTTATAGAATGGGACGGCAAGGATAATAATGGCAATCTGACAGCATCGGGTGTTTATAATGTTGCATTCTTTGCAAACAAGAAAATAATTGCTTCTTCAAAAATTATGCTTCTTAAATAAGTTTGAAATTTATGGAGATTGAAAAAATGATTAGATTTTTTCCTTTAACTGTGGCTTTATTAATATTCGCTGTTTTTGCAGGATGTTCAAAAATGCCTGACAAGGAATTAATAAAAGAAGAAATCTTAAATACGGAAAAAGCTTTTGAAAAAATGACAAAAGATAAAGGTGTTGCCGAAGCATTTCATTTTTTTGCAGATAAAAATGCTGTTATTTTACGCGGAAATGATTCTCTGATTACAGGGAAAAATAATATTCTGAAGTTCTATCAAGAGAGTAACAATACTAATGCGGAAGTAAGCTGGAACCCGGATTTTATTGATGTTTCGGATTGCGGGAACCTTGCCTATTCGTATGGGAAATATATTTGGAGAATTAAAAACTCTGACGGAAAAATAAACGAATACAAAGGGATATATCATACAATCTGGAAAAGACAGCCCGATAATTCCTGGAAATATGTATGGGATTAACAAAAAAGCCCTAGTTTTCAGCGAACTTTTTTAATTAAGATTTAATAATTTTTTGTATTCGGGCTACGACTCTGTTAGTCGTTGTACAAATAAAAAACCCCGATGCAATCGGGGTAAACAATAATTCTTAATTTTTAATTATTACTTCTTAATTATTTTACAAACACAGCTTTTTTCATTTCATTTTTACCGGAAGACGTCATAGATATATAATAAATTCCGCTGGCAACTCCTTCGGGATTCCATTTAAGCATATACTTTCCTGCAGGAAATTCTTTATCGGCTATAACGCTTATTTCTTTTCCAAGTACATCATAAACACTGATTTTAATCTTTCGGTATGCGTTGTTGAAAAATGAAATATTTGTTTCGGGGTTAAAAGGATTGGGATAAAGATTTTCGAGACCGAACGATTTTTCGTTTACTTCTCTATTGTTGCTTTCGTCTATTCCGGAAACAATTAGATCTGCCCGGTAAACTGATTTTTCGGCAGTTATAAAAAGTATGGTTTCGTCCTCGCCGAAGTTGCAGTTTGTAACTGTTTCCGGGACTTTTATTGTATCTATAGGAGTACCCTCAGGCGTGTAAATCGTTACTCCGTCTGGACCGGAATTGAAAAGTCTTCCCTGCGAATCCACTTTCATTCCGTCAAAGCACCCGTTGAATTTATTAACTGAAGCGAATAATCTTTTATTCGAAATTAAAGAGTCGTTTATAACATCCCATACGTATATTTTACGGGTATTCGATTCATTTACATAAAGGAGCGATTCGTCAGGCGAAAATGCTATTCCGTTAGGATAGGCTAAAGTGCTGTCTAACAGAATAAGATTTCCAGATGGAGTAAGACAGAATATCCCATCGAAGTTTAACTCCTTCTGAAAAGACTGTATGCCCCATGGCGGATCGGTAAAAAATATTGCACCGTTCGATTTTATCGTTAAATCATTCGGACTGTTCAGTTTTTTCCCTTTATAGTTATCAGCAAGAACAGTCAAGGTTCTGTCATCTTCCCGGCGGGTTATATTGCGGCTTTGGTGCCCGGCAATTATCAGGTTGCCATTGTTATTGTAAGCCAGCCCGTTTGCTCCTCCCGATGGACTTATAAAAATGCTGTCTCCGGAATCGGGTGACCATTTGTAAATTTTGTTCCCGTCAATATCGCTGAAAAGCAGGTATCCGTTTTTCCAAACCGGACCTTCGGTAAATTTATATCCGTTAGTAACAAGTTCCGCATTACCGAATAAACCTGTCTGCGCAAAAACATTTGCCGTAATTATTATCACTATTCCTGCAATCTTCATTAACATTTTCAAAAAAATTCTAATCATTTCAACTCCGTTTATTTAAAATTATTTCGATTCTTCGGGACAAATATAAGCAAACATTAAATTACGCTGAAAAATAAAAGTTTTGCTCCGTCAAACAGTAAAGTAATTTGTTTTGGTATTTTGTATATTTACCGTTGTTAATTTTGTTGCTAACATCTTATAGCCTCTCGGCTGTTTGTTATAAACCTTAAGAATAAATGAGCAAATTAAAACCTTGGAAATTTACGCTCCGTAAATGGCAGTCGGAAGCTTTTTCAAAAGCATACGATTTTTACAGTTCGGGCAAAAAAGAATTTTTATGCGTTGCCACTCCGGGAGCCGGCAAAACAATTTTCGGTTTGAAACTTGCCCACCAGCTTTTATCGGAAAATCTTGTTAGCCGTGTGATAATTCTTTGTCCCACCGAACATCTGAAAAACCAATGGGCGGAGGCTGCATATAAATGCGGAATTGATCTTGATCCTGCATTCGATAACGCCGGTATTTGCGAAACATCCGATTATTCGGGCGCTGTGCTTACATACGCTCAAGTGGGGCGCGCTCCGCTTGTTCATAAGCGAAACTGCGATAACCGCAAGACTTTTGTTATTTTTGATGAAATACATCATTCCGGCGATAACCTTACATGGGGCGACGCTGTAAGAGTTTCTTTCGAAAAAGCAGCTTACAGACTTGGAATTTCGGGAACGCCTTTCCGCAGAGACAGCAATCCTATTCCTTACGTGAAATACGTAAAAGGACAAAGTATTGCCGATTATACTTACGGATACCAGAATGCTCTTTTCGATAATGTATGCCGTCCGGTTTACTTCCCTGCCTTCGAAGGCGAAATGGAATGGAGAATAAAAGATAAAGTTTTCCGCTCGACTTTTGCCGATATTCTTAACGAAGAACAGGCAGCTGCACGTTTGAAAACCGCTCTCGATCCTACCGGGAAATGGCTGAAATATGTTGTTTCCGATGCAGATAAAAAACTTTCGGAAATACGCAAAAAAGAGCAGGCGGATGCAGGCGGACTTCTTATTGCCATCGATCAGATGCACGCAAAAAAGACCGCAAAACTTCTTGCCGAAATTACCGGAACTATGCCTGCTGTAGTTGTATCGGACGACCCCGATGCATCATCGAAAATAAAAAAGTTCGGCGAAAGTTCCGATAAATGGCTGGTTGCCGTTAAAATGGTTTCGGAAGGCGTTGATATTCCGCGCCTCCGCGTTGGAGTTTATGCAACAAACGTAAAAAGCGAACTCTTTTTCCGGCAGGCTGTAGGAAGATTTGTGAGGGTACAAAATAATAAACGCAAACAGAATGCATATCTTTATATCCCGAAAGATTACGTTCTGGTTGAACACGCCCGCCAGATTGAAGCGGAACGCGACCATTATCTCAATTTAAATGATAAACTTATTGAAGAAGAACTTCCCGAAAGAAAAAACGAAAGACTGCCGGATGAAGATAAATTTGAAGCCATCTATTCTTTTGCAACCAATAAAGTACAGCTCGAACTTGATTTCGGCGCTGAGTTCGCTCTTCCGGAAGAGGATAAAATTATTAAACGTGAAGTAAAGATTGATCTTTTCCAAGAAGAAGAAAAAATTGATGAAGAAAATCTGCCCGCTTTTGAAATCGCATTAAAGTTAAAAAATGATATTAACGACCTCTCCAAGCTGCTGGCTGCAAAAAAAGGCAAATCGAACGGAAAAGTGGACTGGCACTATGCGCATAAAGAGTGGATAAAACTGGGCGGAAAATCGATAGAGCAGGAAACCATTGAAGAATTGCGGAAAAGAAAAGCCTGGCTCCGCCGCCAACTATTCAACTGATAAAACGTAAGTTTTAAAATAAAAACACCCCGATGCAATCGGGGTAAACAATCATTCAAAATTAAAAATTAAGAATTAAGAATTAAAAATTATTTACGTTTAGGAAAATTTTCCGGTTAGTTGATTTATTTAATTTTGTCTTTTTCAAAATAAAATTATTTCTTTTCATTTTCACTATTTA
>Ga0209723_1001055_pt1 | contig 45727 bp, 39 predicted proteins | sample BiotimSIPDNA_2_FD_185750 | JGI IMG/M metagenome (GOLD analysis project Ga0209723, IMG submission 185750) | Anaerobic biogas reactor microbial communites from Washington, USA - Biogas_R2 time_0 SIP DNA (SPAdes) (version 2) | ecosystem: Engineered > Bioreactor > Anaerobic > Unclassified | place... | reverse complement strand
ACCGGATCCGGAAATTTTAACTGACAACTATTTTGTAAAGCTCAACACGGAAGTATATGGTGGTCCGATACTAATGACCTGGCTTGACAGACCACTTTCAATTGCTGGAAGAATCAGCCTGCATAGTAAAAACCCACTCTGGCCTGACAACAGACTGCTGGACTTCCGTCGCCCGTTAGTTATTATTCCTTCGCTTGCAATCCACTTCAATAGAAGTGTAAATGACGGTGTGGAACTCAACCGTCAGAAGGATATGCTGCCACTTCTCGGAATTGGAGGAGAAGGCGGACTGGGAGTCGGAATGCTGAAGGAAATGATTGCAAGTGAGCTTAGTGTTGATGTATCAGATATCCTGGATTATGATCTGACCCTATATGAGTACAATAAGGGTTGTCTGATGGGCAGCAGGCAGGAGTTTATCTCCTCGCCCAAGCTTGACAATCTTGCAATGGCACATGCAGCCCTGGAAGGCCTGTTAAGCAGCAAGGCAGCTAAGGCAACCAGGATGATTGCTATTTTCGACAATGAGGAAGTTGGTAGCCTGACTAAGCAAGGTGCCGATTCTCCCCTTTTCAGGCATATCATAGAAAGGATTCTTATAATACTGGGACTTGACAATGAGGGTATACAGCGAAGTATCTATTCATCATTTATGGTTTCAGCTGATATGGCACACAGTGTTCACCCCAACTATGTCGAAAAGCAAGACCCAGTGTTGCATCCAAAGCTCAACAAGGGACCTGTTATCAAGATTACTGCAAATCAGAAATACACAAGTGATTCGGACAGTATCGCTGTCTTTGAGCAGATTTGCAAGCAAGCAGACGTTCCCTACCAGAAATTTGTCAACCGTTCCGACATTGCAGGTGGCTCTACCCTGGGTAATATAAGCACCGGACAGATTGATATCAGATGTGTTGACGTCGGTAATCCAATGCTGGCTATGCACTCGGTCAGGGAACTGGCAGGAACCGAAGACCAGGCATGGATGATAAAGGCATTGAAGACCTTTATGGAACTATAAAGATTTCATTCAAAACAGAGGGCTCAAGTCTTACAAGACATGAGCCCTTTCTCGTTATCTCCGGCCGGCAAATCCTGTCTGAGCAGTACTAAGCAACGCTCTCAGGGTTTTGTTATCGACCTGTATATCACATCCTGAATATCTGTCCGAATATTTAATGTGGATAGCTTTCTGTTGTATGAATCAGGGTGTATCCTGTTAGACAGAAAGATATAGATCAGGTTATACCTGGGATCCACCCAAACCATGGTTCCCGAGAAACCCTGATGGCCGTATGATTCAGCAGAAGCAAGTCGAGACACTGGAGTATCCTTTTTAGGATCCATCTCCGGTTTATCAAAGCCCAATCCCCTCCTGTTTCCAGGCTCATGTGCAGAAGTAAAGAATTCCACCGTCCCTGCACCAAGATAGCGGTATCCGCCATACTCACCTTTATTAAGGTACATCTGCAAGAGCTTGGCAAGATCATTTGCATTGCCAAATAGTCCGGCATGTCCTGCCACCCCTCCCATCAGTGCAGCAGTCTGGTCGTGAACATAGCCCTGCAGAGTTTGCTTCCTGAAAGTCTGATCGTCCTCTGTTGGAGCAGCCATTACAGCAAAGCCATATTTCCAAGGATTAAACATCAGGGAAGCACTACCTATTTTACTGTAAAACAATTCACTGGCAGCATTTTCCATCGGCATTCCGCTAACATTCTCAATAATCCTCTTCAACAGAATAAAATTGAGGTCACTATACAGATAGGTAGGCTTTCTTAGCTTGGAAGCAAGAACCAGATAGTACATCGAATCAACATAGTTGTGATTCAGATACACATTTTCAGCCACAGTGACAGAAAACAATGAGTCCTTTCTGTTGCTGATCAGGTAATCCTTATATACCAGGTTTTTGTTCATATACAGGTTGTTGTCAACCTTGTATGGATGGGTTGACGAACGTTTCTTGCTATACAGGTCTCCTTTTAGCATTGACTTATCAAGTATCTCTGTATGAAATGGAATAGAAGCCTGAAGTCCCGACTGGTGCAACAGAAGTTGTCTGACAGTTATATCCCTCTTATCTGTAGTATCTGCTTCAGGAAGGTAGGTGCTAATCGGATCATTAAGCGCCCACAATCCATCATCATAAGTACGCATTACAACAGGCATTGTCCCAGCAATCTTGGTTACAGAGGCCAGATCATAGATATCACTGTTTTTTACAAGTCTCTTCTTCTTATAATTGTGCCATCCGTAACTTCTATGTAAAACTACAACCCCGTTTCTTGCAACAAGAACCTGTGCACCTGGCGTTGCATTCTGCTTAATAGCCTTTTCAACAATCTTGTCAATCAATGCCAGGGTATCGCTACTCAGGCCAACCTCTTCAGGCAGGCCATATTTAAGTCTTGTAACATCACAATGTATTGCCATTGAGGCAAGATACCCATATACTTCACGAGGAGCTTTGGGTGATGTGGCAACGCCATTGAAAACGACCTGAGCCATTATTTCCCATACAAAAGGGTTAGCTGAAGGTGCCAGGACCATCCCATCCAGACCGGAAGGCCATGCAGAAAAAGGTAGATTCCCAGGATCTCCGGCCCATACAAGAACCAAAGATGTACCGGGATAATAAATCCGAATAGACTTTATCACCTCTTCAAGTGGCACACTCTGGTAATAAGAAGGATCGCTAAGCAGGAAGATTAAATCGTATCGAAAAGGATGTAGCAACATTGGTTGCTGCCTTATATAGTTATCAGCCATCCTTACAAAGTTATTGCCATGCAGCATTCCCTTTGTGTAATATCCAACCTTCATATCTAGCTGGGTAAAAGGAAATAGCTTTTTGTAGTGAGGCTGAAACAGACTTACTGAGGATTCATATACCCGCCTGAAAGTAAGCAACAGCTCCTTTTCCGATAGTTTAGGGCTGAAAAAATAATGTGTTTCAGTTGAGAGATACTTCATTATAAGTGCATTCCTGCAGGAATGCACTAGTATATCCTCATCCAGCCATCTGTCCCGGAATGCATTTAGTAAACGCTCATAATCCTTTGTATAATCATTGGTTATTAGCAGCTTACCATCTTCAAGAACCTGCCTGACTGACAGTGCAGCACCGGCGACCATGGAAATACCTTTCTCATCCCCCACCTGCGGAAGGTTTATTACCGGAAGGCTGGATGGCAGCAGACTGTTGATATGTGAAGGAACCAAACAGGCTTCAGCATAAAAGGCATTTAGGCTATATGCATCTGGTCTGAATGGAATCCATAGTGAGGACATAGCTAGCGCCCCTGGATGCTCATCTCCATTAGCCACATTGATTGATGGCAGTGGAACAATATCGCTCAGGAAGCAATTTACTCCACTTCTTGCAAATGTGTCGGCAAGCCAGCGTATCATCCCGTCGCGGCTCTCGGGGGAGCACACAAGCAGGGTCTTTTCATCCGGAAAAGGCATTGGCATTGAACCCATCTCAAAGCCTCCCCTGATATCTACAATAGCTCTTGTAAAGGATGAAGGCTTAATATCAAGATGTTCAATAGCTAAGGGATCAACAACTGTAAATCCCGGTTGTCCCAGCAGAATCAAGGCGAGTTTATCCTCCAACCTCAAGGTTGGGTATATAGAATCAGCCCATATACCAGCCTTCTCAATTGATGTATTCCCCACAATTGACGAAGCAGCCGGAAAATAAAAGGCAAACAACAAACAAAAACTCACTAAGATCCTGAAAATCATCACCACAAAAAATATTAGGGAAACAGCTAAAAATCAAACAAAACATGCTGCTAAGCACTATCTGCGGGCATTCATGTATTACAAAAATAAGGTATATTGCTATGTGAGTTATCTAATACTTAGAAAATTCGTTTATTTTATCAGAGAGGCCTATGTATTATAAAAAATAAGCTTAATTTTGGATGCGAGATAACCCTCCATGCATTATGGCGCCGGAAGATGTTTGTTATCAGCATTGTTTCGTCAGCATTATTTAACCTTGACCTTACATGCTGAGTTTGATTAAAGTGAGTTTTGAAATTGATTAAAACACAATTATGTCGGACAATTTAAGCAATGCGTTAAACCAAAACTGGGAGGATAAAACCATTCTGGTAGTAGAAGACGTCGATACGAACAAAATCTTTTTTGATGCAGCTTTGCGTAGAACCAAGGCCAAGATACTCTGGGCAAAAGACGGACAGGAAGCCATTGACATGTTCAGGGACAACAAGATTGACCTTGTTTTGATGGACCTTCAGCTTCCCGTTATGGACGGTTACACAGCTACACGTGAAATCAAGAAGATCAACCCCGATATTCCGGTAATTGCGCAGACTGCACACGTTATGTCAGGAGAGAGGGAAAAGTGCATGGAGGTGGGCTGTAATGATTATCTGGCTAAGCCTATACGCTTACAAATTTTAATAGAAACGCTTTCTAAATACCTTAACCAATAGGTAATCGGACAATTAGAAAATATTGAACTTAGACAAAAAAGGCTGACCATCAGGTCAGCCTTTTTTGTCTACAATATAGTGACTTCAGTTCTACGGTTTCGTGCCCTTCCTTCAGGAGTACTATTGTCAGCCACCGGCATTGAAAGGCCGAAGCCCTTATATTCAAGCCTCTTTGCATCAATTCCTCTGTTGACCAGGTGGTTATATACAGATTTAGCCCTATTTTCTGATAAGCGTTGGTTGTAAGCGGCATTTCCTTGATTATCAGTATGACCACCAATCAATATTCTTACCTCCGGATTATCTCTCAGGAAGGAATAAAGTCCTTCGAGTTCCACAAGCGACTCTTCCTTTAGTTCATAAGAATCCGTTTCAAAGAAGATATTCTCAAGAGTTGTCTTTGCACCCGTTCTGATTGGGTATAGACCAATATCAAGCTGATATGGTTTGAAAACGGAATACTCATTCTCAAGGTCAAAATGTCCAGAGTAAAACATATAGCCGGGATGCGCAGCTTTGAAGGCATATCGGCCTCCAAGAGGAAGACAGACAAGAAATTGTCCAGATTGGTTACTTCTAGACTCCACCACTGTCTTTCCATTCCCAAGATTCTTGAGCTCAAAATCTGCCGGAAGAGTCTCACCTGTTTCTATATCGAAGACCCGTCCTTTGACATAGGAAACTGGATCAGGTCTTATTGGTTCGGGCAATTCAAAGGTATAGATCACCTTGTTTTTTCGTCCTTCCATCATACCGTCACTTGAGAAATATGCTCTGTCACCCCTGGCATTTACTATAAAGCCCATCTCATCACCCTGTGTGTTTATAGGATAACCTACATTAACCGGCATTTGCCATTCACCGTCACTATTTCTGCGACTGAAAAAGATATCCTGCTCTCCCATTCCTCCATGGCCGTCAGATGAAAAATACAAAGTCTTATTATCATGGTGAATAAATGGAGAATTCTCCTCTCCTGTAGTATTAATATTTGCGCCCAGATTAACCGGACTGCCAAATATGGGAATCCCTTCAGGATTATACTTCTCAATGGTAGCCATCCAAATATCCTTGTCTCCTCTGCCACCCGGTCTGTTGCTCACAAAATAGAGTGTCTTGCCATCGGATGAAAAAGAAGGCTGGCTTTCCCAATATGGAGTGTTGAGTGGCATACCCAGATTTACAGGAGCACTCCACCCGCTGCCGGTTTTCCGTGAAAAATATATATCACAACTCCCCCTTCCGTCAGACCTGCCGCAGGCTGTAAAAAACATCATATTACCATCAGCAGAAAGCGACTGAGCTCCCTCATTACCATCGGTATTTATATCCCCTTCAAGTGCAAAACGCCTGCTCCAGTTGCCATTATCATCCCTGTATGAATAAAAGAAGTCCTCCTGAAAGAAAAGTGCTGACTTTGGCAGTTCCTTTTCCATAAAGAGCTGCTCATCACGTGGCTTAAGCACAGTGATTATAAGCGTTTGTTCATCCGCAGTTACACTGGGCCAGTACTCGTCATAGTCCGGATGTAGCGGTTCACCAGCAGGTTCCAGGTTTATCTCATAGGCATTCTCAACTGCATGTGCTGCGAAGCGTGCCCGGTCCAACCATTTGTTAAGTTCTTCGGCATTCCTTTTATCACTATATTTCCACTTATATTTTTCGAGCCATTCAACAGCCTCCTTAAAGCGGCCTACCCTGACAGAAGCAACACCAATATTGTACATAGTAGCAGGGAAAAATAGGGAATCTATCTGGTATGCCTTCATAAGTGCATCAAGCTCCCGATTATAATCACCTGTAGAGTTGTATATATCACCAAGGACAAGGTAGGGTTCGATAAACTTATCATCCCTCCTGATAGCCTCATAAAGGGCATCAATTGCAGGAGTAAGTCTGCCATTACTGAAATGATCGATTGCAAGCTCATAACTCTTGATAGCTGCACGATTCTTCGTAGTCAGGTTTTTCTGGGCATCAGCAAACTGAGCCCCAAAAAGGAAGGCAAACGCCAGCAATTTCAACACCTTATTCATTTCACCCCCGTTTCATTATTACTACAAAGCAGACTCAATTATTTGTCGTGCATGATCCGACAATTCCTGCTGACTATCGATATAATCAGCAGTCTTTATTACCGGATGGATGACAATACCAGCCCTTCCAGGCATCAGATCTAGAAAGTCTCCGCTACATATTTTATAACTATCAACTATCGTCACCGGCAAAATGTCAAGTTCAAGGTCTCTTGCCAGTTTGAACGCTCCATTCTTAAATCTGTTCATCTCCTTACGACGGCTTCTGGTTCCTTCAGGGAAGATAACAACAGAAACACCATTTACAAGCTTTTTACGAGCCTCTTCCAGCGAGCGGGCTGCCTCACGAGGTGATGAGCGGTCTATAAAAATATGGCCAACCTTCTCGCATGCATAGCCGACAAAAGGAATGGTTCTAAGTTCCTTCTTCATCACCCATCTGAAATCAATAGGCATATTACCATAAAGCAGGAAAATATCCCAGATACTCTGGTGGTTTGACACAATAACATAGGACTTCCCGGGCTCAATGTTTTCACGTCCTTTGATAAACACACTTACGGGTGTTATCCAACAAGTAACCCGCGCCCAGCAGGACCCTATAAAATTGCCCACTCTAGAAGAGAATATCATTGAAGTTGAGGCAGAAAGCAGTGCTGTCAGAAGGGTAATGACCAGCATCAGTGGAGCAAAGATTAGCCACTTATATGGCTGGTAAAGGATATATTTTGCAGTCATGGTTATAGCTCTTGATACAGGCAAAAATAGAAGTTCTTTGTAAAAGAACAGCCTAATAATAAAAAAAGGTCGCCCCGAGGCGACCTTTTATACTGATATACAAGGATTATGTTAGAACTTATAGCTTAGCCCAAATCCAAGAAGTTGCTTTGACTGCAGCTTGGTCCCCCTTTCGACAGGTATGTCATCAACAATCTCTGTTGTCTTTGTATCATGGTCATACAACAGTTGCAGTGAGAATACCGCAGTGAGGTAATCATTAATCTTCATGTTTAGACGACCTTCCCAATCCACATCAATATGGTCGGGATTATCGACAAGATTGGAGAATAGGTCCAGACGGGTAAAGAAGTCAACTCCCTTGATAATATTCTCCTTCTTGTACACAGACTTAAGAGAAGCACCAAACTCACTCCTCATCTTATCACCCGGATCCACACCATAAGCACCAGCATTTGACAATGAGTCATCAGCAACTATTGTGTGTTTGGAGGTCAGTGGTGAAATATAGAGTGAGAACTGATCATTAGGCTTGTAGTCCATACCAAGAGAAAACTGTAGGTAGGCAGGAGAAAGCAGTTCTGATATTACGACTGAGTTAGTTGGTGGATCCTGATAACCAGTAGTCATCTGCGTTTTGAAATCAAGCAAGGCTGTATAAAACCACTTATCACTTGCCTTATATCCGTATTTTGAGGTTAACAGTAGGCGGTCGTCTGTCTTGATAAGGTTGTCACTTCCCTGTTGTGATAAACCATAGCCTATGGTTAAGCTGTTATCCCACGCACTCTTGTTTTTTGCATAATTGGCGATGGTATTGAAGAGGAAGTTGCCCGATACCGAGTTACGTCCACCAGCTGCCCAATTATTGAGACTCACCTGAGAAAAGGTAAGAGATACATCCCCTCCAGTTTTCCAGTATTTCAGGGAATCTGCCTCATCCTGGGCATTCATGGCACTCAGGTTCAACATTCCAACACATAACAACCCAAAAAAGATTCTTGAATACATAGCTATTAGTTTAAGGCTACCGATTAACAGCCCTCTTACAGGCAGGTTTGCCAGACAAATATCTACAATGCGAGGATATAATTCCAGTGTTTTGTTGAAAAAGAACCGCAATTCAATTCATAAAATCCACCTGTTGTAAAAATTTCTGATCCTATTAGTCATATTGCTATACATTTGTGCAACCTTCAATATTTATTTGTGTCTTTTAATTAAAATCCACTAAGCTTGTCATCGGAGTATAAGGATATACACCAGCCCCTGGTCAGAAAGGCAATGAACGGAGATTCAAAGGCCTTGCATGAGCTGTACAAACTGTACAGCAGGGCGATGTACAATATTTGTTGCAGGATATTAAACAATGAAGCTGATGCCGAGGATATGTTACAGGAGATCTTTATTGAGGCGTTCAGCAAACTAAATAGTTTCCGTTTTGAATCAACCTTTGGAGCCTGGCTGAAGAGAATTACAGTCAACCGCTGTATTAACGAGCTCAGAAAAAGGAAGCTGGCGCTTGAGTATCAGGAAAACCTGCAAGAACCCAACCCCGAAGAATTAAAAGAACCCGATCAGGAAGATATTGAGCTGTCGGTTGAAAGAATCAGACATGCAATGGCGCTACTGCCTGATGGTTATAGAGTTATATTCTCCCTTTATATGCTTGAAGGCTATGACCATGAAGAAATAGCGTCAATACTCAATATCTCTGAATCAACTTCCAAAACCCAACTTATGAGAGCAAAGAAACGCATTATAGATATTCTTAATGTAGGAAAATATTAATACCGGCAACGGAAAGCCATGGAAAAGAAAGACAAACTTGCGGATTTCATGAGGGAGAACAGGGAACTGTTTGATGACAGAGCCCCATCTCCCGAGCTGTGGGATAATATCAGCCGACAGCTAAATACAGGGTCACGCAAACGCAGATCCCTGGCCGTTAACTGGCTGTCAGGGGCAGCTGCGGCTCTGGTATTGACCTTGCTTGTGCCTACCGTATGGTATTCTACAAACGATGGACTTCAGAGCTACGACACTAGCCTCAGTGCGGAAATTTTCGAGATAACAAATTATTATGAAACCCAGATAGAAGAGAAAATACAGCTCGTCTCAACTCTAAGTGCCAACGAGCCTTCCATACGCACCGAACTCGATGCGGACCTGGAAAGACTTGACCAGGTACTGGCCGAACTTAAAGAAGATTTAAAAGATGACGTCGCCAACAGGGAAGTAATATCTGCAATGATTCAGAATTATAGAATGAAACTGAGCATACTGGAACAGGTGCTGGAATATGTGGACAATAGTCAATACAATTCCGATCAGGAAAACGAGATAGAATATCAATTATAAGCGCAGCTATATGAAGCTTAAGGAAAAATTACCGGGATATGTTATGACCCGAACAGGCCAGAGCCTACATAGACTCGCGGTTGTATTCCCAGTTATTGTATGTTTGCTGATGATGGGCACCTCTGCAAGGGCTCAGGAGATAAGGGAAACACTAAGTACGACCTATCTCTTTCATACCCCTGCAGGAGTAACGCTCCATATTAACAACAAATACGGAGAGGTAAAAGTCAACACCTGGCAGAAGGATTCAGTAAAGGTTGAAGTCAGAAGAACCTTTATACATTCCAACCGCGACCAGATTGAAAAGCTGAAGAATGAGATAGATATAAGTCATTCTGTTGCATCAAACCTCATTAGGTTTGAGACAACCTTCCAGCAAAGTGGTAAACGTATTTTCAGGAATATACAGGAAGCCACCAATATGGTAGGGAATGAAAGGAACTCCCGCATCGAATACGCAGTTACTGTTCCAGCAAGAACCAACATCTCTATTGTTAACAAATATGGCGATGTAATCCTGCCAAACCTAAGTGGAAAAGTCTCTGTTGACCTATCCAATGGAAACCTGCAGGTACGTAAGTTAAGTGGGTCTGTCAATTTGGTTCTGGCATTCGGAGTAGCTATTATCGATGAACTGACAACAGCAAATCTGGATCTGAATTTTGTCGAACTATCGCTTAACAAGGCCAATAACCTTACAATAAGGGGTAATTCATCTACCATAGATATTCCGGAGATCAACACTTTGGAACTGGATTCAAGAAGGGATAAGATTAAAATCGGAAAGGTGGCAAGTATAAGCGGTACCACTTATTTCTCAAACATCAGAACTGAGCATGTCACCTCTTATGTCAATCTCACATTGACCTATGGAGAAATCAGCAAACTTAATCTGTCGTCACAGGTAACAGAATGTATTATAGTGGCCAGAACTTGTAATATTACCCTGGAAATTGACAGGCCTATGCCCTATTCAATATTGCTCAAACATCATAAGGGCAATTTAATGCTCCCTGAAACCATTAAAAAGTCAGATCAGAAGTTCTCAGATCCAGAACTCAGCCGCTATTATTTCAGAAATGACCTGTCTGAAAGTAAGCTGAAAATGAATATTAATGATGCCGATCTGAAAATAATCCATAAATAATGCAACCCGGAATTATGAAAACTGTCTTTAGTTTGAAAATGGTAATGATAAGATTATCAGCTTTTATTTTGATCATGTTGATTGGAGCTACCGGAATCAGGGCACAGGATTACAACCACGCATTCAAGGTTCAGACCTCCTTTGGTTGCGGACTGTCATACAAGATGATTGACTCAAATGAGAAGGGCTTTGAAGTATCGTTTATTAGAAGCGAAAGGATGACACAGGCATCAGTAATACGGATTCATCAGGAACCCGCATTTCCACGAGTGTCGGACAAGATGTTTTTACTGTACGGCTATGGAACTCATATAGCACACAGATCGTCCTACTTTCTATGGAATCCCTTCACTCCCGGTGATGGATACAAGGAGATAAGTCACGACTTCTTTGCTCCGGGCTTTGATGGGTATGTTGGACTTGAATACAGGTTTTTGAAGATTCCCTTTAACATAGTAGTGGATCTGAACTGCAACTTCGAATTCTTCAGACCCGGCTATTTTGGAATAAATTTCATCCCAACTGCGGGATTGGCATATGTGTTTAAAGACAAAAGAAATCATTAAAACCAGAAAATTATGAAAACACTAAAATTAACAGTTGCTGTTTTGCTGGCATCGGCCGTATCAGCATTTGGACAGACTGATTCAAATCCGCAAATGAAGACAGTTTTTGGTGATCCTGAAGTTTCTTCAATAGGTGGTTTCGGTGCTATCGGCTTTGGTTATACCGAAGTAGGCTCACAGGACGCTATTTACTTTTCTGCCCAGGGTGCTGCTATTGTAAATCATAATATGGCAATTGGAGGTGGTGGTAAAGCCTTTATCTCAAGAGTTGCATATGACCAAAATCTGAACGATGATTTCAACTACGTTGGTGGTTATGCAGGCCTTATTGTACAACCTATTGTTGGCTGGAATCAACCTGTTCACGTTAGTTTCCCAGTTTTGATCGGTGGAGGAGGAATCGGCTATATTAAGCATTGGGGAGAATACGAAGATGATGACTATGAATTTGATGACGAAGACAGCTATGCATTTTTTGTAGTAGAACCAGGACTAGAGGTGGAATTCAACATGGTCAAGTGGATGCGTCTTGCAGCTACAGTCAGTTACCGCTACACTACCGATATCAAACTGAGATACAGACCTCTGGAAGGTCAGAATCCGTCACAAACTGCCTACATAGCACCAGACGATATGCTCCGTGGAATTAATGTCGGACTCGTTTTTAAGTTTGGTAGATTCTAGCATAAGTCAATCTTTACCAATGAAGTATCTGTATAGTTTGCTGCTATTATTGTGTTCAGACATTGCCCTTTTCGGCTCCAATATTGAGCCGAAGCGAGATCCAGTAGTTAGTGGTTATGTAAAAGATGCCGAGACCGGAGAAACTCTTATCGGCGCTTCAGTATATTGTAAAGAGGAAGGTAAAGGTGCAGCATCCAATCTATACGGATTTTTCAGCATCTCACTTCCACCCGGGCAAAAGATTATCACTGTCAGTTTCATGGGATATAAGACCTATGAGAAGTCAATATCGCTTGAGTCAGACCTAAATCTGAATATTCTTCTTGAACCTGTATCTGCCCAACTTGAAGAGGTTAGCATTGTTGCCGATGGCACAAAAATAAACCTTGACGAGCCATTAACAGGGATGCAGAGGATCAACGCAACAATGATCAAAGAGGTCCCGGCCTTGATGGGGGAAATCGACCCTGTTAAAGTACTCCAGCTAATGCCCGGCATCTCGGCTGCCAGCGAAGGATCAAGCGGATTCAGTGTGCGTGGTGGAAATCCGGATCAGAATCTAATTGTCCTTGATGAAGCTATAGTATATAATGCTGGTCACCTTATGGGGTTCTTTTCGGTGTTTAACAATGATGCACTGAGAGATGTAAATATTTATAAAGGTGATATTCCGGCCCGCAGTGGAGGACGACTGGCTTCACTGCTTGATATCAGGATGAAGGATGGCAATAATGGAAAACTATCTGGGAAGGGTGGTATTGGAACAATATCATCCAGGCTGACTCTGGAAGGACCTGTGCTCTCGGAAAAGACTACCTTTTTGCTTGCCGGACGACGCACGTATGCGGATATATTTCTGCCATTTGCAAAAGAGGAACAGGTAAGGGATGCAGGTCTATATTTCTATGATTTAAATGCCAAAATCAGCCATACATTTAGTGATCACGACAGGATATATCTGAGTGCCTATGGTGGAAGGGATTACTTCAGAGCCTCAGACTCAGAATTGGCCTTTGGAAATCAGACGGCTACCTTGAGATGGAATCACCTGTTTTCTTCTCGTTTATTTGGTAACCTTAGTCTGATATATAGCAACTACAACTACAGCCTTGGATCTGAAGCCGGTGAGGCTGATGATTTTGAATGGAAATCCAGACTTCAAAACCTGGCATTTAAGGCCGATTTCAACTATTATCCCAATCCCAATCATTCAGTTAGCTTCGGAGTTCAAAGCATCACTCATTCGATACTACCTGCGCATGTAAAGGGAACCAATGAGAATACAGTATTTAACGAACTCAGGCTGCCCAAATCAAACGCAAGGGAACTTGGTATTTATGCAGAAAACCTCCATCAGGTGGGTGCTAGGTTGACTCTAAGGTACGGGTTAAGGGTCTCCGGCTTTCAAAATGTGGGCAAGGGAATCAGGCATTACTATGATGAAAACTACGAAGTGACTGGCAGCAAAGAATACAAAATGGGGGAAGTTTTCAACAGCTACTGGGGGCTTGAACCTCGCCTTGGAGCCTCATGGCTGTTTAATCCTCATAGTTCGGTCAAGGCTGCCTATACTAGAACCTTCCAATATATGCACCTTGCTTCAAATTCAAGATCCACTACCCCACTTGATGTCTGGTTTCCGTCCTCGCCCAATGTTAAGCCGCAGGTTTCGGATCAGATCTCTCTGGGTTTTTACAGACATGTATATAGCAACCAACTGGAAGCAGGTGTTGAGGTGTTTTACAAGGAGCTTCAAAACAGCATTGACTTTAAGGACTATGCGGAACTCTTGCTCAATGAGTATCTGGAAGGTGAACTAAGATTTGGAAGTGGAAGAGCATACGGACTTGAGTTTAGCGCCAATTTTGATATTGACGGATGGAATGGGTGGCTCAGCTATACCATAAGCCGGTCAACAAGAAAAATAGATGGAGTAAACAACAATAAACGCTATTTGTCACCCTATGACCACACCCATGATGTATCACTTGTAGTTACACGTAATATTAGTAAGAGACTGTCTGCATCAGCCAATTGGGTGTACTTCACAGGTGCTCCTGTAACATTTCCTGTCGGGCGCTTTGAAAGCGGAGGCAATATTATTCCGATTTACTCAGATAGAAATGCTGAGAGGATGCCTGCCTTCCACAGACTTGATCTGGCAGTTACCCTGCGCGACAAAAATAAAGAAAACCGACGCTTTAGTGGAGAATGGGTCCTGTCCCTCTATAATGCCTATGGCCGTAAGAATGCCTGGTCCATATCCTTTATTGAGGACGATGATGTTCCTGGGCGCACAAAGGCTATGAAGACATATCTGTTCAGTATAGTCCCCTCATTAACCTACAACTTCAAGTTTTGATCACAATGAAAAAAGCACAGATATTTTGCACATTTGCTTTAATGGCATTTGCACTGCTATCATGCGAAGAGGAGATTAATCTGCATCTTAAGACAAGTGCAACCCGTCTGGTGGTTGGTGGTATGATTACAAGTGACACTACACAGCATATCATTACACTTACCCAGTCAGCGCATTATTTCGACAGTACGCAGGTAAAGTACATCTCTGGTGCCCTTGTCGAAGTTATGGTTGCCGATTCTACTGTGGTATTCACCGAATCAGATGAGCATCCTGGATGGTACCTGAGCCCTGAAGACTTCTATGGTGTACCTGGAAACGAGTACAGGCTCAGAATAACCAATGTTGGGCTGCCAGGTATTTCAACAGATGAAGAATTCACAGCCTCGTCAATAATGCCGGCCATTGCTCCAATAGACTCGGCCAGCATTGGCTATAGTCATGAATGGGATCTGTGGAAGATTGTAATATCGGCCCAGGATCCTGCTGACCAAAGAAACTATTATATGTTCAGCCTGCAACGTAACGGTCGTCAAATCACTAAAAGCCTAAAAGAAAAGACAATATTGGATGATAGACTATTTGACGGAAAATATGCCTCAGAAGTCTGGATTTTCGGACTTGACACTGAAGAATATGATTTCCAACCGAATGATACCTTAACAATGGAATGCTATAACATCACTAAGGAGTTTTATTACTATGTCTATGCTGTTCATGTCGAAATGCAGGGCAGCAACCCACTATTCTCAGGATCGCCTGCCAACGTGCCAGGTAATATAAGCAATAATGCACTAGGATACTTCACAGCTTGTGGTGTAAGTAGGGTTGACTTTATCAATCCTTATAGAATTGAGGATTTTAAGTAAAGCAAATAGCAACAAAAAGGCGGCTGGTCCTCCGGGGAACCAGCCGCTTCATTGTCTATAACCCTAAACTATTAAAACCCGGAATTACATCCTATTCCTCGATAACATCATCTTCTTCACTTGAATATTTGTATTCAAGCTCTTTCTCGAAAGGAGTTCCATCCATCTTCTTAGAAGTAAAGAGAATCTTTACAATCTCCTGACCATCCACCTGTAGATGACTGATAGGGAAGCTTATAATGCCGCCATAGTTTCTGGTCTGATAATCACCATTTACATCATGATGGAAATCCAGAGTGATAAAACCCTCCTTTTTCTGGTTTTTATCATCATAAACAAGATCAAAGTAGTGAGTCTTGCTATCGCCAAAGAATGAAAACTCTACTGTGAGAAAATCATTTGCAGTTGACAGATACGAAATACTAACAGGATCATTTCCAATAGTATCCCTGAGAACGTCATCAGCTATTTTAATGTCCTTGGTAAGGATATTGTCAATGGCAGCAATCTTCACTTCATAATCATAGGCAATCTGCTCATCCTTTATCTCCTTTTCGACCACATACTGGATAAACACTCTTGTTCCATCCTTGATAGTGTAATTGTTGGGATAAGCTACAGGTTTCAGCAAATGCTTACTGTCTGTCTGTATCATGAACTCTGATGCAGTGTTACCTTTAACTACACCCAGAGTATAGCTGTAGTATACTGGATCTTCATCATCAAACTCACAGCTAACCACTAGAAAAGACAAAAGTCCTAACAGCAATAACAGATTCTTTCTCATAATTCAAATTTTTCGTTTTCAACACCAAAGTAACTCAATTTTCATTTAAGATGGAAGCTCCTTAAATAGGTTGCTTCCATATGAAAGTTTTTTTTGAGGGGGTGACAGCATAAAAACATAACTTTTTTGACCCTGCACCTATCTTTTATGGGGGTAATATGTATTTATCAGTATATTTTTTGATTTTTTAGCGAAATATTTTAGGGTATAAAATATAATTCACCATATTTTTGTTACATCACCCCCGGATGAAAGGGGGGTGTTCCTAAAATTTCCTAATACCTAATTAACACTATCTAGTCATGAAAAAGTATGTATTTATCTTTATCGGGCTGCTGTATTTCTCCGCTGGCAAGGCCCAAGGTTTCGATGTAGGAGTGGACTTCTACAACCGTTATGTATTCCGTGGAGTTGACTTCGGAAGTTCTCCCAGTATTCAGCCAACGCTGGCATTTAGTGCTGGTGGCTTTACAATTGGTGCCTGGGGAGCCTTTTCGACAGGAACTGGAATATATGACTCGTTCAACGAAGCAGACTTGTTTGCTTCATACGATTTCGACTTTGGCTTATCGCTACTTGCAACTTCCTACTATTATCCGGGCAGTTCGTGGTTTGAGCTTGAAGACGAAATATCCAGCCACGCAATTGAAGTAGGGGCTGCATACTCGGTAGGAGGTTTTTCTGCAAGTGCCTACTATATGCTTAATGATACCCGTTACGGAAGTGGATCACAAGGTGGTGACACTTACTTCGAACTTGGATACTCTATAAGTAATGTTGATTTATTCATTGGTGCCGGAGACGGATGGCACACTGTAAACAACAATTTCCAGGTAGTGAATATTGGTATCGCTGCAACTAAAGAGATTTCAATAACTGAAAAGTTTGCTATACCGGTTAAGGTTGCCTTTATTGTTAACCCCAATACAGAACAGGCACATATTGTAGCAGGATTTTCTTTGTAGAATAAAGGAACCCTTTAATTTTCAATTCCAATTCAACAGTTGACCGGCTGTCCCAACGGGGACAGCCGGTTTTTTATTTGAAAGTTCTCAGCAAACTGAATTAATCCAGTTCCATATATACAACTTCGATTTCAGCTACAACGGGGTAATAATTGTTGTCACCAAGATCGTATGGCATAATAATGAAACTTTTTCCATAGAGGCACATATGTCTTATAGCCAAATCCACCCCTCTGAATATCTCAGTATCAGAAGTAGACCACGCTCCAACACGATATGTGTCAGGAGATCCGACGGAATAATTTGTATATCTGAGTGAAGTGGCAGGATTATCCACAGAGTCCCTGACAACATAGTAGTAATTGTACCTGATACCGACTGTTCTGCCGGGTAAAACTGTATCTTGAGAAAGGCCCTTTTCAAGAATAAATCCTATCCATCCTTCATCTTCCCTTTTATCTATCATCCTGTCGGAAGTAGCAAAGGCACTATCTTTGAGTACAAGTTCTATATACTCCTCCCTCAACTCTTTCTCACCTGCAATCAGCTTAGAATAATCCACACCCTCATATGGATCGTCACATGATGGATACAACACAAAAGCCGAAGCCAGAAGGACAATTCCACAAAACTTGCAAATACTTTTTACCATCGTCATATTATTTATGAATCAATTTTCACAACTGCTATTGTCAAAGACGCAAAAATACTAATTATGCCAAAGCACATACATTAATTATGCCAGACATTTATTATTTCTCATCTACATTTACGACCTCTACTTCATATTTAAGGATGGCTCTGGAAGGTATTCGGTCGTCATCACCTACCAGGCCATGAGCAAGATGTGGCGGCATAATAAAGGTTGCTTTGCTGCCCTTTCTTAGCATCAGGATTCCTTCTTCCAGACCGCTTTCAACGCCCCCCTTGCCTACCTGAAACACCTTTTGCCCATCATTGGCAGAACTGTAACATACAGTACCATCGAGTAAACTAATCTTGTAATTGAGAGTAACAATCTGTCCTTTGACAATCTTATCTCCCTTTCCATTTTCATGCAAGATGTACCACAATCCGGTCTTGGTTGCCTGCATATTGAGCTTATTATCCTCAACATACTTTCCAATTACCTTCTGCTCTACATCTACCATACGGCGGTTGTACTCGATAATCTTATCCAATGTGATGTCTTCTTCCTTTGATTTGTCCCTCCTGCTCTGCGAGCTGGTGCAACTAGATACACTAAGCAGTAACACTGCCAGGAAAATGCGTATACAGTTTCTATAACCTATAGTCTTCATTTGAGCGAGATTAAATTAAGTCATAAAGATATGACATCCACTCATCTTAATCACCATCAAGGAATGGGCCAATCGTTGAGCAAATAACAGATACTGCATCGTCGAGAGAACCTACAAACTCGCCTCCTGCTGCATTACTATGACCGCCACCTGAGAAATATCGTGTAGAGTAGGCATTAATTGCAATTCCGCCTCTTGATCTGAAAGACAGCTTAACAAATCCTTCTTTCCTTTCGGTTAACAGAATTGATACTACAATTCCTTTGACAGACAATGGCATATTAACAAGTCCTTCTGTATCCCCCGGCTTGTATTCATACATTCTCAATTCTTCAGCCGACAATGCTATATATGCAACCCTACCTGATGATATTACCTGGAGTTTGTTGCCCAATGCATGCCCCATCAACCTGGTTCTGGACAGAGAATTACTATGAAATAATTCCTTATGAATACTATCCTTATCAATTCCTGCTTCTAGAAGTTCTGCTATTATACGGTACAACCCTGGATTCGAAGAATTATGATTAAGCATTCCTGTATCAGTCATAATACCCGAATACAAACAAACCGCACTTTCAATTCCAGGTTTGTAGCCCAGCCCTTTCATAACCCTGAAGCTTAATTCACAGGTTGATGATGCTCCGGTATCAGAAATTAACACCTGAGAAATAGCAGTATCAGGATATGGATGGTGATCAATATTTACACGAGGAATATCCAAAGTCCTCACAACGTTGGCAAGTTCACCTACACGCTTAAGATCATTGAAATCCAATAAGAGCAGGAGTTCTGACTTAGCAAGTCGGTCGGAAGCTGTTCCCTTGTCTGACGAAAAAGTAACTATATGAGCAGCACCTGGCATCCATCTAAGATTCTCAGGTACTTCATCAGGACTGATCACAACAACATCATGCCCCACAGCAATAAGAACATTGTACCAGCCTAGACATGCGCCAATTGCATCTCCGTCCGGATCCTTGTGAGGCAAAATCGTTATTTTTTGTGGGTGGGCAAAATATTTGGTAAGTAGTGACAGTTCATTCCTGAAAAGCTCCATAATATCATCCTTAAGTCGCAAAGATAACAAAAATTAACAGCAAATATTGCTGTTATAAAAAAATAGCTATATTCACACTTTTTTGCAATAAAAGGGAAACTTTAAGGGTTTTTCCGGGAATTTTTAAAAATAGTTTAGTGAAATAACGCCTTGTAAAACTAATCCTATGAAAGGACAAATCACTCTGACCATGATCAAGCCCTATGCGGTCAAAAGACACCATGTGGGCGATATCCTAGCTGAAATCGAACATGCAGGCTTTTCAATCAGAGCCATGAAAATGGTTCAGTTGCCAAAGGAAAAGGCCGAATTGTTCTATGCCGAGCACAAGGGTAAACCCTTTTTCGCTGCTCTTGTTGAATTTATGTCTTCAGGGCCAATAGTTGCAGCCTTGTTACAAAAGGAAAATGCAGTTGCTGATTTCCGTAAGCTTATCGGATCGACTGACCCGCATGAAGCCGAAGAAGGTACTATTCGTCGTAAATACGCTACAGATAAAACCCGCAACGCTATCCACGGCTCTGACAGTGATGAAAGCGCAATAAGGGAAAGCAGGTTCTTCTTCAGTTCAATGGAAGAGTTCTTCTGTGTACCGGAATAAGCATTGGCAGCGAATCAACGAAGCACAATATCGCTGATTACCTTTGCTCCGGCTTCTTTATTGAGGGATTCAATTATTTTGCTCTTATGCATTAAAAGGTCGTTGCGTATTACACTTGAGTTAAGACTCACGTATAATACGCCGCCTTTTATATAAATATTCTTAGTAATCTTCTTGGCCATGGGTCCCAGCAGGCTGTTCCAGGCCTTCAAAACCCTTGTCTCACGAACTCCCTGCCTCAGTTCCGGGGAATCAAGTATCTTATTCAGGATCTCCTGAATGGATTTTGTATTGTTGTCCCTAAACCTATTATCCATTCTGTAGTTTGTTTGCTATGTATTTCTGAATAACGTTACAGATCACTTATTATACTTCCCTCGCTGACATTGAAAAAACAGTAGTCTTTACCTGCTTTTTCAACTATTTCAACAAGTCGGGTCCTTTGTGTATCAGTGATAAAAACCTGCTTAAAGATATTATTTCCCATCAGCTCAATCAACTTACCTGCCCTGAGATCATCAAGTTTATCAAACATATCATCAAGCAACAGCAGAGGCGCAGCGCCGCAGTGCCCGGCAATAAATTCATATTGTGCTAGTTTAAGTGCCATTACAAATGATTTCTTCTGGCCTTGGGATCCCACACGTCTGACAGGATTATCCCCAAGCATTAATTCAAGATCATCCCTGTGAACCCCCTTAGTTGTATAGCCCAATGCCAGGTCCCGATTCCGGTTCTTGATCAATTGCTCTCTGATATCTCCCTTATGATGGTGTGAGTCATACTGTATACTTACACTTTCTCTCGAATCAGATATATACTGGTAATATCGCAGAAAAACCGGTTCCAGTTCACCGATAAACCTGCTCCTCTCCTGAAATATTGCATTGCCTAGAATAGCAAGTTGTTCATCCCAAACCTCCAGTTGGCTTTCAAGTCCAAGATTGTTACTTCCGGCATGCTTTATAAGAGCATTGCGCTGAGCCAGACAGCGGTTATATCTTAGCAAGGCCTGCAGGTAAGTTCTGCTTAGCTGTGAGATTACCCCGTCAATAAACTTCCTTCTATGTTCACTTCCATCTGTTATAAGCCCTTCATCACCCGGGGAAATCATAACCAGCGGGATCAGACCAATATGATCAGAAAGACGCTGATATTCCTTCTTGTTGCGCTTGAACTGTTTCTTTTTGCTTCTTTTCAGACCGGCATAAAACTCTTCTTCCTGTCCTCTAATATCATATGCTGCCTGAATCATGAAAAAATCCTCACCATGGCATATCAACTGGCTGTCAACCGGATTGAAATAACTCTTACAAAATGACATATAGTAAATAGCATCCAATAGGTTGGTCTTGCCCGAACCATTGAGACCCACAAAACAGTTGATGCCAGGTACGAACTCTAGTTCGACCTGACGCAGGTTCTTGTAGTTTAAGAGATTGATATGTTTAAGGTACATCAGCCACAGATTATTTCCCCACAAAAGTAGCAAAAACAGGCATAGTATTAATTAGCGGAAAAAAGCCGCCTTATCTTTTATATTAAGCCTAAATTACTAAATTTGCGCTGAAAAATAACTAAGACATATTTTTCATCCGGTTTAGAAAAGAAAATACAAGACAATTTAAACAGTCATACGATGTCAAAGAAACAGTCAAGCACAGCTGAGCAGAACCTTCAACAGGTTGAAACTGCCCTGGGCAGAAGCGAACAATGGATTGAAGACAACCAGAAAAGCATTACTATTTTCGTACTTGCCTTTATTATAGCAGTTGGCGGGTACTGGGGCTTTAAGAAATTATACGTAGAACCGCGAAATGTAGATGCTCAGAAAGCAGTCTTCCAGGCTCAGAATTATTTCGGAAATGATGACTTTCAACAAGCATTGGATGGTGACGGCGTTACACCTGGCTTCCTTGAAATCATTGATAGCTATGGCAACACCAAGGCTGGAAAGTTGGCAAAATACTATGCAGGTATCAGTTATCTGAACCTTGGACAATATGAAGAAGCCCTTGGTTACCTAAAGAGCTTTAAGACAAAGAATCCTGAACTTAAGGCAGTAAAAGAAGGTGCTATAGGTGACTGTTATCTAGAACTGGGTGAAAAGGATCAGGCACTTAAATATTACAACAGTGCAATCGCAGTTAATGATGCTGTTACAACTCCATTCTTCCTTCTGAAGAAAGGTATGCTTCTAGAAGAAATGGGCAATAAAACAGAAGCATTGAAAGCATATACCACCATTAAGGAAGAATATGCTGAAAGTGTTGAAGCTTCTCAAATCGAAAAGTATATCAGCAGAGTATCTCTGTAATTAAAAATAGCATTAACACCATAAAGAGATTGCCCGTCAAGCGGTCAATCTCTTTTTTAATAATATAGGATATGGCAACAACAGACCTTTCATCATACGATCCAAGCAAGGTCCCCTCTGCAAGTGAAATGAAATTCGGTATAGTTGTATCAGAGTGGAACCCTGCTATTACAGGAGCATTGTATAAAGGAGCCTTTGACACCCTGGTAAAACATGGTGCGCAGGAAGCTAATATTGTTACAATGATGGTTCCCGGAAGTTTTGAACTGACCTCAGGAGCGAAAATTATTGCGGATACCACCAATGTTGATGCTGTTATTTGCCTTGGTTGTGTGATTCAAGGTGAGACACCCCACTTTGACTTTGTTTGCCAGGGTGTAACCCAGGGGATAGCTCATTTAAACTTCACCTATAATATCCCCTTCATTTTTGGAGTTTTAACCACAATGAACCAGCAACAAGCTGAGGATCGTGCAGGTGGAAAGCATGGAAACAAGGGCGATGAAGCCGCAATTACGGCAATAAAAATGGTGGATAATAATTGGAGATTTAGGAAATAATATTATTTTTGCATCGCTGTTGAGCAGGGGGGATACCAAAGTGGCCAACTGGGGCAGACTGTAAATCTGTTGTCTTACGACTTCGGAGGTTCGAATCCTCCTCCCCCCACAAAAGTTAATGCGGGAATAGCTCAGTTGATAGAGCATTAGCCTTCCAAGCTAAGGGTCGCGGGTTTGAGTCCCGTTTCCCGCTCCAGGAAAAAGGCTGTCTTTTGAAAGACAGCCTCTATTTTTTTCATAATCCGTCCTCCCTGCTTCACTTTTACTTAATTATTAAAGTCTCATCTTAAAATTCTTTAATCTCTTCCCATTTCCCCATAAAGCACTGGCGTTAATGTGATATTTTTCTTATATTGGGGTATGAGCTAAGACCTCTTATTCCTTATTGCTTAGCTATTACTACCGAGATCCCTGGTATCCCATTGGGAGACCATTCTTTTTCGTGCTTTGACCATAAGCATTGTTGATGTTCCGGCATTACGGTTTGTAAGACACAAACGCGTATGTGTTTGTCGTCTTCATTGTAAAGCATGTCTAACCATATAAAACGTTATAACTATGAAAACAGCGTACATAGGAACTTACCCGCCACGAAGATGCGGAATAGGAACCTTCACTGAGAACTTGTTTAAGTCAGCTGAGCAAGCATTCGGAAATAAAGTTGACGGTACCCAAAGCTTTGTGGTTGCCATTAATGACAATGGCACAACATACGACTACCCCAGTGAAGTCAAATACACTATAGAGCAGGAAGTGCTCGACGACTATCTGAAAGCAGCTGATTATATTAACAATTCGGGTGCGAATATATGTATTTTGGAACACGAATATGGCATCTTCGGTGGTGATAGCGGGATATTTATACTTTCACTGCTCCACAAGCTAAAGATTCCTATTGTTGTAACCCTTCACACAGTATTGAAAACTCCATCATACAATCAAAAGGCAGTTTTACAGCAAATATGCAGGATGGCCCTGAAGGTAGTTGTTATGAGTCATAAGGCTATTGAGTTTCTCATCAACATCTACGATGTACCGATGGAAAAGATCAGCTTTATTCCCCATGGCGTACCTGATATAAAGCACGACCGCCAAAAGGTCAGAAAAGAATTTGGCTTTGAAGACAAGAAGGTATTACTGACTTTCGGTTTTGTAAGCAGAAATAAAGGGCATGCGGTGGCTATCAAGGCACTTCCAAGGGTAGTTGAGAAACATCCAAATCTTTTGTACATAATCCTAGGGCGTACGCACCCGGCAGTATTGCGCCATGCAGGTGAAGAGTACCGGGAGTCTCTCGTCAAACTGGTACACGAACATAAACTGGAAAAGCATGTGCAATTTATTGACGAATTTGCTACGGACAATGATCTGTTTAAATATTTGTATGCTGCAGATATATATCTGACACCATACCTGAATGAAGCCCAGATTACGAGTGGCACTCTCGCCTATGCACTAGGTATAGGTTCTGCTGTTGTCTCTACACCATACTGGCATGCAGCCGAACTCCTGAATGAAGGTCGGGGCAGGCTTTTCAAATTTGGAGATCACGATGCCCTAGCTGACATACTCTTACGTCTGTTGGATGACCCTGCTGAACTGAAGGAAATAAAATCAAAGGCATACGAGTATGGAAGGGAAATGACCTGGCCAAAGACCGGAAGGCAATATGCAGAACTTGCAATAGCTGTGATAAAGAGTAATCACAGTGATAGGTTTAAGAATAGTATGCTGCCTGATCTTACTGCCCTGCCCTCATTCTCGCTTAAGCATGCAGATCGGCTGACTGACAGTACAGGTATATTACAACATGCCAAGTATGGAATTGCAGACTTCAAAGAAGGTTATTGCCTGGATGATAATGCCAGGGCGCTGTTGATGTCTGCAATGGCCTATAGGTTACGAAAAGATTCAAGGGCTCTTGAATTGATGCCTACCTACCTGAGTTATTTACATTACATGCAGAGTGAGGATGGATATTTCAGAAATTTCCTGAGCTTCAGCCGCCAGTACCTTGATGAAAGGGGTTCTGAAGATTCATTTGGACGTACTATCTGGGCCCTGGGCTATCTAATCAGGTTTGCACCAAATGATGCATATAAACAAGTTGGATGTCAGATGTACTTCAATGCTGTGCATCATACTGCCTCACTGGGCTCCATCAGAGCCATTGCCACTTCAATTGTTGGTATCTACCACTACCTCAAGGCTCAGCCTGCCGACGAAGTTATGACTGAAAGACTGAAGGAGCTGACCGGTAAACTGGTTCACCATTACTATGAGAGCAGTTCGGATAACTGGCAATGGTTTGAGTCCCTTCTGGCCTATGACAACGCACTGTTGCCCTATTCTTTACTGTGTGCTACCGAACTCCTCAAGTCGGATCCCATAAAGGAAGTGGCTATTGAATCAATGTCCTTCCTGGAAAAGCATACATTCAACAATGGTCACCTGTCTGTAATAGGCAATGAGAAATGGTTTAAAAAGGAAGGAGAACGCTCCTTCTTTGCACAGCAACCAATAGATGCCATGGCAATGGTCCTTATGTATCATCAGGCTTATAGAATGACCGGTAAGGATAAGTATCTGAAGAGATTATATAAATCCTTCCTTTGGTTTCTTGGAGAAAACGACCTGAGGATCAGCCTTTATGATCATGATACCCACGGATGTTGTGACGGATTTGAGTATAGCGGTGTAAACCGCAATCAGGGAGCTGAAAGTACACTGGCCTTTCTGATATCTTATCTTACTGTACTGGATGTAGAAAAGGACATTACTGCACTAATCAGAAGAATAAAGGCAAAATTGCTCTCAACATCCCGAAGGATAATAGCCTAAATAAAGAAATAGGCAGCCCGGGGGCTGCCTATTTCTTTATTTATTCTTCTGAATCTCTGAGTATCCTCAACAGTTCTTTCAAATCTACCGTCGCATAGGTCGAAGCATAATCCGACATTGCATAAGGTATTACCAGATATCCGTTGTAAACTATTGAGCCACACGAGTATACCACATTGGGCACATAGCCTTCTCTTTCCTCAGTGTTGGGAACAAGGAGAGGAGAACTAAGGCGACCAATCTCGATCTCAGGATTTTCAAGGTCAAACAGGGAGGCTCCAATGCTGTATTCCCGCATCGGTCCCACTCCATGAGTAATAACCAGCCAGCCATCAGGAGTCTCGATTGGTGATCCACAGTTACCTACCTGCACGAGTTCCCAAGGATATTTTACCTTTTGTATCAATTTGGCCTCCCTCCAAACTGTTATATCATCAGAATACGCAATGTAGTTGTTAATACCATCCATACGGCACAGCATAGCGTACTTTCCTCTTATCTTCCTGGGAAACAAAGCCATACCTTTATTTTGGGCAACCTCACCATGAATAGGCATAACCTCAAAGTGATAAAAATCCTTTGTTGAAAGAAGCTTTGGAAGAATACTGATCCCATCATATGCCGTATAGGTGGCATAATAGGTAACTGAACCATCATCGTCGGTAAACTTTACAAAGCGGGCATCCTCAATACCATTCTTTTCATTATAAGATACGGGGAAGATAACCCGCTCAGAAATATTTGTATCAAGCGAGAACTGTAGTTCATAATGTGAGGATGCCAACCATGAGATTTGGTCAAGCAGCAGTTTCTTTTCTGTAACAAGATGTGGTGAAGCCGCCACTTCAACAATAACCTTCTTGAGTTCACCGTAGGTAAAGCGCTCACCAAGTTTGTTAAGTACCACATCAGATGGAATAAGGCTGGAGCATTCCATTTCTTCAAGCTTGCGCTTGAAGGCTTCCTTATCATATACATGCCGCCTGATGTACTCTGCCTCCTCGACAAACTTACCGATAGGCTCTATAGTAAGATTACCCTCCTTGTCAAGCACTCCGGTACGGAAGACTATTGATGAAAGGTGTCCTTCACCTGTAGCACGAAAACTCAAAATAACACGCTTCTCACCTTGAGCTATCTCTGATTGATCGGGATGCTCAACTATTGAAGGATTAAAAATTGCTGCAGCCTCGATTGAATATTCAAGTGTAAAATAGGAACCGATGATCAGTTGTCTTTCAGAACTGATTTCCTCACCAGAAACACCTAAACGAGGCAGCAGATGACGAACATTTTCATAATGACGCTGGAAGATCCGTGAGCAATTCCTGTGATGCATTGAGAAATCCCTAAGTACCTGATTCAGCACTGTCCGGATCTCATCTTCGCTCATTTCAAGCACTGCTTTAATGATTCCCAGAGCCCGGTCATCATTCATATAGAAAAAACGCGCAATAACTCTCGAGAAATCAGGCTTAAATTTAAGCTCCCTTCGTTTTACTTCTATCTGCATTTTTCTTCTGATTGATGATAACTCAAATATAGCTGCTTTTTTCCGTATTTATTCCAGAAATAAGGAAAACAATTAAATGTAATCCATAGCAGATGAGCTAACAATGTGTATTGAAATATGCATTTGTGTTTCTCAGTGAAAGGCTTCAATACCTAAAATGTTTAAACCTAAGCTCTGTTTTAATGAAAAACTGCCTATTTTTAAGTAACCAAATAACAAATTCCAGAATGAGAAAGAAATCAGTTTTATCTGCAGCAGTTGCTGTATGCATCTGCCTGGTATCATGTGAAACGCAACCCAAAGAGATACCATTGGTATATGACAGTGAGAGCACCTATACCCTTACTGACCCCTATCTTCCTGCCTATGAAGACCTGCCATCGGTAAAAACATTACCGGATCCTTTTGCATGGTCGGACGGAAGTGGCCGTTCGATCCGATTTGAGGACTGGGCACGTCGCAGGGCTGAGATTGGGGCTGAGATTCAGCGTTACGAAGTTGGTCCAAAACCCGGAAAACCAGATGCCATCAATGCCCGATTTGAAAATGACACTCTCTATGTCAATATCACAGTCGGTGACAGTACACTTACCCTCAAATCATATGTGATACTTCCCGAGGGTGAAGGTCCCTTCCCAGCGATAATAGGCATCGGACGTGGAAGCGGTTCATTACCTCCAGACCTGTTTGAAAGCCGTGGAATAGCTCAAATTGCCTTTAATTTCTCTGATGTAGTTGCATGGCAGCAAGTGAGAGGTCAGGAGCCGTTTAACAGGCTGTATCCCGAACTTGAATACCTGGGTTCCTACAGTGCCTGGCCGTGGGGTGTAAGCCGCCTTATTGACGGTCTGGAGCTGGTACAGGATGTATTGCCTATTGACCTTAAGCACCTTGGCATAACAGGCTGTTCATTTGCAGGTAAGATGGCAATCTTCTCTGCAGCCTTTGACGAGAGAATTGCTTTGACTATAGCTCAGGAATCGGGCGGTGGTGGTGCAGCAGCCTGGAGGGTGTCTGAGACTCTTGGAAATGTTGAAACCCTTGGCAGAACCAACTATGTATGGTTTATGGAAGAGATGAGACAGTTTTCCGAGTCTGTAGACAAACTGCCACACGACCACCACGAACTGCTGGCTATGATAGCTCCCCGAGCCATCCTGGTGTTGGGTAATCCTGACTATGAATGGCTTGCAGAAGAATCTGCTTTCGTGTCTTGCAAAGCAGCCAAGAAGGTTTGGGAGACCTTTGGTATTGGTGACAGATTTGGAATCTCCGTGATGGCTGGTCACCCGCACTGCATGCTCCCTGATGCTCAGCGTCCTGAAACGGAAGCCTTTATCGAAAAGTTCCTTCTTGGAAATATGGACGTCAACACAAATATTGAGATCCATCCATACGGTGAAGTAGATTATCAGAAATGGATAGAATGGTAAAAGGATTTTTCCTTACAAAAGAAGAAAGAGACTGCACACCATAGTATGTGCAGTCTCTTTTTATTACTGACCCATCGGAATTTACTCAGGTCAGACTTAAAAACTGACGCCGGATGTCCGGCTCTTATCAACCCTGTGGCAAAACTCTAGTAGTAGCTCCAGACACCTAGAGGAAATGATACAGGAAGACTATCTCGCCTTCAAAGGCAGGCTTCTTGTTTCCATCTATTTCAAGTTTAACACCAATATTAGCCTTTGTTACTCCCCTCAGGTTGGATGCAGCTATTACTTTGGCAACCAGTCTTACGCGACTATTGACAAGTACAGGCTGATTAAATCTAAACTTTTCGATGCCATAATTGACCTGCATCTTCAGGTTTCTAACCTCGACTATCTGGTCCCAAAGATATGGCATCAGCGAAAGGGTCAGGTATCCGTGAGCAATTGTATTGCCAAAGGGAGATTCCTTAACAGCCTTTTCGGTATCAACATGGATCCATTGATGATCAAGAGTTGCGTCGGCAAAGAGGTTTATCTGATCCTGAGTGATCTGGTGGTAATCCGACACCCCCAGCTCCTGCCCTGTCAGTTTTTCTAGTTCATCAAAACTTGTAATAACGACTTTACTCATATCTGCTAAATTTAGGTCTAAATTACTGCAAGGTAATAATTGTTTTTTATTCAGACTTTAAGCCCCCTTGTTTCCTTGATCCCTCATATAGCTCAAACTTCTGGAAGTTGCATTCCAGTGCTCCATTGTATAAAGTCTGACGTGTAGATGGTTTTAGGCCCACACTCTTGAGTGCTTCAGCATTTCCACTTATTATCCACGCATCCCATCCTGAAAACTTGTGTTTCAGCTGGGATCCCAACTCCGAATACAGCAGGAATATATCTCTAGACTTTAGTCGTTCCTGATATGGAGGATTAGTAATGAAAAGACCACCCCTTCCGTTGGCTTCTGCTTCAGTAAATTGTTTTACTGAAAGGTCAATATACTTCTTGAGTCCAAAATCCAGGGCAGACTGTCTGGCTATATCAATAGCCATTACGCTTATATCACTTCCTCCGATCCTATGTTGAGGAGTTACAATTTTAGCTTTAGCTTCCTCAGTAATACGCTTCCATAATTCCGGATCATAGTTACCCCAGCGCATAAAGCCAAACTCGCGGCGCTTGATATTGGGTGCCATCCTGGAGGCGATCATTGCAGCCTCAATAAGGAAGGTTCCTGAACCACACATAGGATCCATCATGGGTCTGCTACCGTCATATCCAGCAATCAGCAGCATACCAGCAGCAAGAGTCTCATTGATGGGTGCTGTATAGGGCTTGGTACGATAGCCCCTTTGATTCAATGGGTCACCTGAGCTATCCATTGAAAGAGTAACCTTATCTTCAGCTATATGCAGATTAATAAGCAGATCAGGCCTTACCGGATCAATTGAAGGTCGGGCTCCGGTTTTATCCCTGAACTGGTCGCATATTGCATCCTTTACTTTCAGGGCTGCATATTTGGAATGTTGGAAAAATCGTGAGTAAACGACAGGATCAATTGCAAAAGTCTTATCATTGCTAAGATAATGTGACCAATCATACTCTCTGACTGCCTTGTAGAGCTGATCCTCATTGCGGGCAGTAAAAGTTTTCAGTGGTTGAAGAATCCTTAATGCACTCCGCAGGTACAGGTTGCTTTTGTAAAGTAATTCTTTATTGGCATCAAAGGAAACTGCACGTTTCAATATACTTATGTTCCCCGCCCCAAGGTCTTCCAGTTCTTTAGCAAGAACCTTCTCAAGACCGAAAAATGTTTTAGCTACTAATCTCACCCCTAAAGTATTTCATTATGACCCCGGCAAAAGTAACACATCTCACCCAAAGAAAACAAAAGCCTGTCCAAAATATCAGAACTCAAGGCACACCCCGTTTAGAGGGACGTGCCCAAAGTCTGTAAAGGACAGGCCTTTTAATTCAAAAACAAATGCACCAGATAATTAGTGCCCCCCACGCATTGACATTATAAAGTTGTCGAATACATATAGAGGACCATCACCAATAAGATTAAGCTTGTCAATAATTGCAGTAACAGAAGCTTCTTCCTCAATTTGTTCGGAAACAAACCATTGTATCCAGTTAAAAGTGCTGTAATCCTTTTCTTCAAGGCAGATTCCAACAATTTCGTTAATTGAGGCAGTTACTTTACGTTCGTGTTCGAGAGAGAGCTCGAACACACCCCTTACGCTGTCAAATTCCTTCTGAGGTTGCTCAAAAGCCGGGACAATAGCATGTCCGCCTCTTTCATTTACAAAGCGGATAATCTTGAGCATATGTTCATTCTCTTCTTCTGCCTGTGCATAAAACCAGGCTGCTATTCCAGCCATTCCTTTGGTCTCAGCCCAGCTGGCCATTGACAGGTATAGGTTGGATGAGAATCCTTCCTTTTGTATTTGGGCTTGTAGAGCCTTTTCTACTTTCTTATTAAGCATGGTTATGAGAAATTAAGATTAACAATGAATAAAGCAGAAAATTAGGCTTTTTGTTCACTGGTTATCACTGGTATCAGGCAATTTGGAAAGATTCTAATTAAACAACTTTGAATATTCGGTGTTTACTATGTGTTTTTCAAGAATCCTACTGCTTTGCAAAAAGCATAGAGACAAAACAAGAGATAATGATAAAGAAAGTATTGGTAGCCAACAGAGGCGAAATAGCAGTTAGAATAATACGTTCCTGTCGCGAGATGGGAATCAGGAGTGTGGCGGTATACTCAGATGCCGACCGAAGCTCAATGCACGTCAGATACGCAGATGAGGCCTACAGACTAGGTCCGGCAGCATCAACTGAGAGTTATCTCAATATCGACAAGATCCTGGAAATAGCAAAAGCCTGTAAGGCAGATGCAATCCATCCGGGTTACGGTTTCTTGTCTGAAAACTCAAAATTTGCAACCATGGTTCGGAAAGCCGGGATAATCTTTATCGGTCCATCAGCTGAAGCCATCGACGCCATGGGTGATAAGATGACAGCACGTGACCTGATGAAAAAAGCCGGTGTAACGATAGTACCTGGAACAGACCAGCTTCCTGAATCCGAAGATGAAATAAAGAAGTTGGCCAAGCAAATCGGATATCCGGTTATGCTGAAAGCCTCGGCAGGAGGTGGTGGAAAAGGTATGCGACTTGTAAAAAAAGAAAAGGAGCTAATCCCCTCACTTCTCAGAGCAAGGTCGGAAGCACGCAATGCTTTCGGCAATGAGACCGTCTATATGGAGAAGTATCTTGAGGAACCACACCATATCGAGTTTCAGATACTTGCCGACAATCACGGTAATGTGATTCACCTCTTTGAAAGAGAATGTTCGGTACAACGTCGGCACCAGAAGGTTGTAGAAGAGACCCCCTCTCCTTTTATCACTCCGGAATTGCGTGCAGCAATGGCTGAGCAAGCCATTGCCGCTGCCAGGTCGGTAAACTACTCTGGTGCAGGAACCATCGAGTTTCTTGTTGACAAGGACAGGAATTTCTATTTCCTCGAAATGAACACACGTTTGCAGGTTGAACATCCCATAACCGAACGAGTAACAGGTATAGATCTTGTTAAGGCGCAGATCAGGATAGCCAACAATGAACCGCTATACTACAAGCAGGATGAAATTCGTCAATATGGACATGCCATCGAGACCCGTATCTATGCTGAAGATCCACAAAACAACTTCAGACCGAGTCCTGGCCTTGTCAGGCATATTTCAGAGCCCAAGGGACTGGGTGTTCGTACCGACGGTTATGTATATGAAGGTTATGAAATCCCGGTACACTACGACCCGCTTATTTCAAAACTGATAGTTTGGTCGCCAACCCGGGCCGAAGCCATAGAACGTATGAAAAGGGCTCTTTTTGAGTACAAGATAACCGGTGTCAAAACCAATATCTCATTCGTTCAGAGCATTATGGAGTCTGATACCTTTGTTAAAGGCAACTACAACACCCACTTTATTGACAATAATCTGGAAGAGTTGCTCAAGCCTGCCAATAAGTCGGAAGAGATCGAAGATATAGCCATGATCATGGCCTATCTGCACTATCAGAATGAACAGAAAAAGCGTAGGGACTTTTCTAGCAACCGTCAACAAGAGGGTGCTAATTGGAAGAACATAGGTCGTATGTTCAGATTCAATCCTTACTAATCAAAACCGTATAGAGATGAAGATGCACGTAAAATCCGGCAAGAAAGAGAAAGCCGTGAAAATAATAAATAAGGAGGGAGACCTCTTTACCGTATCTATTGGTGACAAAATATATGAATTGGATGTTGTGAAGGTTGAACAGGGAGTGTATTCAATCCTCCGCAACGGAGAAAGTATCAATATGGAGATGATCGCTGTTGACAATAGCGGTAGCTATAAAGTAAATACTCTCTACAAATCATTTGATATAGATGTGGTACCTGCCATCACCTTTGGCAAGGAAGGCAAGAGCAGAAGCAACAGTCACCAACTTATCAAGGCTCCTATGCCAGGCCGAATTGTCAAGATAAAGGTTAAAGAAGGCGACAGAGTAACCGAAGGAACTCCTCTTGTAGTATTGTCGGCTATGAAAATGGAGAATGAGCTGCGTAGTGAAGGTGATGGCATTGTTCACAAGATTGCGATAAAGGAAGACGAAGTGGTAAAAGACAACCAATTGCTCATCGACATAAAGGAGATAGACAAAACCGAGTAGTTATTAGACCGGAACCGTTTTATTTATCTATTTTTGCGCCTGCAAAAACAGGACAGGATGAAATTCGAAGATGAGATCAAAAGGCGTCGTACGTTTGCCATTATTAGTCACCCTGACGCAGGCAAGACAACCCTGACCGAAAAGCTCCTTCTTTTCGGTGGTGCAATACATGTTGCCGGAGCAGTAAAATCCAACAAGATTAAAAAGACTGCTACTTCCGACTTTATGGAAATTGAGAAGCAACGTGGTATCTCCGTTGCCACATCTGTCATGGGTTTCGATTACGACGGCTATAAGGTAAATATCCTTGATACACCAGGACACGAAGACTTTGCTGAGGACACATATCGTACCCTGACTGCTGTTGACAGTGTTATTATTGTAATAGATGCTGCCAAGGGTGTTGAGACGCAGACCCGCAAACTTATGGAAGTTTGCCGGATGCGTAATACGCCGGTTATTGTCTTTATCAACAAGCTCGACCGTCCAGGACGTGATCCTTTTGACCTGCTTGATGAGATTGAAAAGGAACTAAAGATTGGCGTCCGTCCCCTTGCATGGCCAATGGGTTCAGGTACCGATTTCAAGGGAGTTTACAATATCTATGAGCAAAGTCTTTATCTGTTTACACCCGGAAAGCAAAAACTTGAAGACGGTATTGAGTTCAGGGATATCAATGATCCAGAACTTATTCAACATATTGGTGACAGGGCAGCCTCTACTCTGCGTGAGGAACTTGAGATAATAGAGGGTGTATACCCTGAATTTGACCATAATGCCTATCTTGCTGGGCAACTTGCCCCAGTTTTCTTTGGCAGTGCGCTGAATAATTTTGGGGTCAGGGAGTTGCTTCATGCCTTTCTGAAACTGGCCCCGTGGCCAGGAAAGTCAGTTACTGCTGAAAGAACAGTTGATTCATTTGAGACTACATTCTCAGGATTTGTCTTTAAGATCCATGCTAATATGGATCCAAACCATCGTAACCGCCTTGCCTTTGTAAAGGTCTGCTCAGGTCATTTTGAGCGTAACACCAACTATCTGCACGTACGACTGGGCAGGCAGATGAAATTCAGCAGCCCTACTGCATTTATGGCAGATAAGAAGTCCATTATTGATGAGGCTTTTCCTGGGGATATTATTGGTATTACAGATTCAGGCAACTTCAAAATCGGGGACTCGTTGAGCGAAGGGGAGATATTAAACTTCAAGGGTCTGCCAAGTTTTTCACCCGAACTATTCCGCTATATCGAAAATGCCGACCCTATGAAATCCAAACAGCTTGCTAAAGGTATAGAACAGCTTATGGACGAAGGTGTGGCTCAGCTTTTTGTCAATCAGTTTAATGGCCGCAAGATAATAGGTACAGTTGGTTCCCTGCAATTTGAAGTAATCCAGTACAGACTTCTGCATGAATATGGCGCATCATGTCGTTATGAACCAATCAACCTGTACAAAGCTTGCTGGATCAGATCAAATGACAAGAAGGAACTGGACGAGTTCAAGAAGCGTAAGTCACAGTACATGGCAAAGGACAAAAGTGGTCGGGATGTCTTTCTTGCCGAGTCATCATATATGTTGCAGATGGCACAGGAAGGCTTTCCTAAAATCGAGTTCTTCTTTACTTCAGAGTTCTAACATAAGTATCTGCCTGCATTTGATATTGAATGGCAATTTCCTTAAATTTGGCTTAGATGAGCCTGCTTAATTAGTGTGTAATAATTAATTACAAATTGAGGGAAGCGGAATGGGAAGTAATCCTATTGAAGAGGGACTGCGCCTGACACTGGAAAAGAGGGTCGAGGACACAGATCTTGCAAGCAGACAGGGAACAGCAAGAGCTGAAGTATTATCAACCTCCAAACTAATCATGTTTATCGAAAAAGCCGTTACCAGTCTGATCTCTCCCTATCTTGAGGAAGGACAGGATACGGTTAGTTCTGAGATAAATATCAAGCACTTCAAACCTGTAGGTCTTGGTAATAAGGTACGTTGCATAGTCCATTTAAAATATGTAGAAGGCAGGAAATTATTCTTCGATATAGCTGTCTTCGACGAGAATCATGAAGAAGTTGCTATAGGAGCACATTGCAGACATATAATAAATCTGGTTGATTTTAGGGCCTCACTTAAATAGTGTTGAATGGGATTTTACGAGAGTGTTTGGTTTACCTGGGTGCTGGTACCCTTGTTTATTTTTCTTGCACGTGTATCTGATGTAACACTTGGTACACTGCGTATTGTCTTTGTATCAAAAGGCTTCAAAATGCTGGCCCCTATATTGGGTTTCTTCGAGGTCTTTATATGGTTGATAGCCATGACCAAAATAATTCAGAATCTTGATTATTGGTTTTACTATGTGGCCTATTCTGCCGGTTTTGCTACAGGAAACTATGTAGGGCTAATACTTGAGGAGAGGCTTGCACTAGGCTTTGTCAACATCAGGATAATAACAAGTGACTTTGTAGATACGCTGGTCAGCAAACTCACATCTGAAGGCTTTGGAGTCACATCAATGCCTGCAATGGGAGCACGATCAAATGTAAATATAATCAACTGTGTTTTAAGACGTAGCGACTATCCAATTGCGGCCAATATAATAAAGGAAACCAACCCGAAAGCATTCTATACCATTGAGGATGTAAGAGCTGCCAATCAGGGGGTATTCCCATCCAGAACCCTTATGAGGGGCAATGGCAACTTCCCATGGAGAAAGGCTAAATAGGCCGAACTGTTGCGTATTTTTGCCGATTTGGTTATCTTTGTTGTATAAGATCTTTGACAAGGATAAACCGCATCAGCTGTTAGAAACTGCTAAACTCAACACTAACAACATGCCGAGTAAGCTATCTGTTTCAAGGACAGGCCTCACCCTTCGGGGTTATCTTAGGATACGGAGGATCTTCGCGAAGTGGGTGCACTCAAATTCCTGTTTATAGGAGTTTATTTAGTTCCCGGCTGGTGCGGCCCAAATAAGAGAGGGTGACCCTGCGGTCACCCTCTTTCATTTTTATAAACACAGATATTGTAGATCTATTAGATATTTAAGGCATCTTGTCAACACTAGAACCCCCTTACATACTGTGGTGGGACTGCAATATTCTCGTGCAACTCGTTTGCAGCTGAAATAGCAAAATAAGGGTTCCTCAACAATTCGCGGCCAATAAATACAAAGTCGGCCTGACCACTTGCCAAAATCGTCTCAGCCTGTTTGCCGGAGGTAATCAGTCCATCCCTCTTTAACCTTATCAATTGTTTCAAATAGCATCCTTACCCGCTTACTCCTATCACCCCCATATTCATCATGTCTTTGATTGGTTAGGGGTGAAAGAAACTCATTGAGCAGATAACCGTGAGCAGAATGTAGTTCAATCATCTGAAATCCGGCCTTGTATGCCCTGCGCGCTGCATTTGCAAAGGCCTGCTGAATAGCAGGAACGGCCCCCTGTTCCTAACCCACCCATTGCACGTGTCCCATAGTGCACAAAATGCCAGTCACTGGCAAACCCGTCTACAGAAGAGTACATGCACATAGGTGACATCACTATTCTGTTTTTGAACGTAACCGATTTAATTGTAACAGGACTAAAAAGCTTTGACATATATAACCTCCGTTTTTATACCAGACTCAATCTGATAAATCATAGGTAAAGTTAACATTCCTCCGGCTCTTGTGTTCAACCACCCTATTCTTCCCAGGCAAATTCATATTTCATATATTGGAGAACAATATCGACGTGTATTCTGTTTGTGATAACACAAAATAGAGATGAAAATGAAAATCGGAATAACAGGAGCAACCGGTCAGCTAGGCCGACTGGTTGTAGATTACGCAAAAAAATCCACATCGCCCTCAAATATTGTAGCTCTTGTAAGGGATCCTGAGAAAGCAAAAGATCTCGGAGTTGAGGTAAGGGCTTTTGATTACAATAAGCCGGAAGCATTGGAGGCTCAGCTAAAAGGTATCGATCGCCTTTTGCTTATTTCAGGCAGTGAAATTGGCAAGAGGGTGCAGCAACACGAAAACGTGATCAAAGCCGCGAAAGCTGCTGGAATTAAGCTGCTTGCCTATACAAGTCTGCTCCATACAGACAGCTCTCCAATATTTCTTGCAAGTGAACACTTACCAACAGAAAAAATTCTCAGAGCTTCCGGAATTACATATGCAATTTTACGCAATGGTTGGTACACTGAGAATTACACACAAAGTATAAGCCAAAATATTACAGCCGGAGCTGTATTTGGCTGTGCAGGACAAGGTAAAATTTCTGCTGCAGCAAGAAAGGACTATGCTGAGGCTGCTGCTGTAGTTTTGACAGGCGAAGGTCATGAATTCAAGATCTACGAGCTGGCAGGGGATGAGAGTTTTACTCTGTCAGATCTTGCAGCTGAGATCTCAAAGCAGACTGGCAAGAAGATAGTTTACAATAACCTGAGTGAGGCAGAATTAGTTGAAGTACTTAAAAATGCAGGATTGCCAGAACAGATGGCCGGTGCTTTTGCTTCAATTGATACACATATTGCAAATGGTGCACTGTATGACAACAGTCATCAACTGTCACAACTGATTGGCCGCAAGACGACTCCACTTTCTGCTGTGGTTAAGGAGGCCATATAGTTGATATTGACATGCATATATCAGGGATTGCAAAATCCCTGATGTTAACCTAAAGGTTTTTTAGCAGGATATTTGAAGGCAGTTCCACCTGCCTTTTATGGAAGTCGTCAAGTATAGTCCGGATCTTTCTGATATCTTCAGTTTCCTCAAAATGAAGGTCAGTGGATCCGGATTTTTCTATTTTGTCAATAACGCATGTAACTGTCATTTGATCAACATTGAATGCCGGATGATATCCTGTTTCATTCTTTTTAGTTTCATCAATAAGCACCTTTACTATCAGATCAGCATCCTCCAGTTTGCGAAGCACCTGTGAAACCAGCCTTGTCGGCAGTTTTAGATCTACTGACAGGTCTGCCATACTCGGTGGGGTCTTACCCTTCTGGAATGCATCTACAATGTACTTGACAACCAACAGGCTTACCAGACGTCTGTACTCACTACTGACATTTTCGGTGTCAGCTTCAAACTCAAAACTCTTTTCGTTCTGAATAGCATATGAAAGTTCAGCACCCAGCAATACGATTAGCCATGACCAGTTCATCCAAATAAGAAACAGAGGGAGAGCTGCAAAACTACCGTAAATAGCATTATACTTTGATACACCGATCTGAAATGTTATATACCCATATTGAAGTCCAAGGAATAAAGAACCTGCAATAATTCCTCCAAAAATAGCTGAGGAAAACTTCACCTTTGTATTAGGCATCAACATAAACATGATTGTAAATACAGCCCATGTAAGTATGTAAGGAGATGCCCATGAGATTATCGGCGTTGCAATCTTGCCAAGGTTGAAAATAGTCACAGAATTAGACAGGAAAACCATCAAACCGGAGGAAAGCACCAGAAGAACAGTAGCTACAATCACAAAAGAAATATAATCGCTAAACTTCCTGATTATTGATCGCGAATGCTTTATTCCCCATATATCATTAAAAGACTTCTCTATACTACCAAGGATCTGCATAACACTCCAAAGCAGGATTATGATACCTACTCCAGCAATCATACCACTCTTGGTGTTATCAAGATAGCTGAGTGCAAATTCTTGTATCCAGGTGGCCACTTCCTTGTGACTGGATAGGTTCTCGTTGATGATTCTTTCAAGAGTATCAACAAAACCAAACCCCTTGGCTATAGCAAATGCAAGGGCAATAACAGGAACAACAGAGAGCATCGAATAATAGGTTAAAGCGGAGGCTTTAACCTGGCAGTCATCAACTGCAAAGCGTTTCAGGGCAAGAACAAAAATACGTATCACCCTGAACAGCCAGAATTGGCGTTTAGAAGTATTATCCTTTCGGATACGCCAGATATCCTCCTCGATAAACCGGCGTAAAAAATTGATTCTGTCCTGTATCACGATCCCTCTCTTGAAAATAACAGAATAAAATAAACAGTAAGTCTATAAGCCGGATTCTGTACCGGGCAAGCCCGGTGTCTGTCATTAATCTGAGATATTAGTCACCCAATACCTTTAGCGACCTACCCTTCACGGCTGCAACATGGCACCGGGACGAGCAGCCCCGTATCCCGAAGGAAACCGTGATATACATGGTCTTGCAACCCACATGGTGTACGGCTGCCATAGTTGCCTACAGCACCGGTGGGCTCTTACCCCACCTTTTCACCCTTACCCCTTACGAGGCGGTTGTTTTCTGTTACACTACAATAGCCTTGCGACTATCTTCCCGTTAGGAAGTGTGGTGCTCTGTGTTGTCCGGACTTTCCTCCCATTGCTGAGCAACAGGCGACAGACCGACTTACTGCAAATTTATTCTATCCTATATGGAGCATATTTTTCAATGGGAACCAGAAATGCATTCTGATATCCCCTTTCTCGTACCTTCAATAATTCTGCCATAACTTCAGAACCGTCATAGTCTCCCACACAATATCTGTAGATTTTATCTGCCATATAGTACTCCACAACGGAATCAAATTCCTTAAACTCGGATACATATACAGGAAATCTGAAAGCAGCAATCTGAATTGTATATCTTCTACCGGCCACTGGAGCCTGGTTCTTGTCAACAGTAAACGATGAACCAGAGGTGTTGACAATTGATATCTTGCGGGTGTTAAGAATGAAAGCATCCTGATAACCCTTGGCTTTAAGAATATTTAGATCATCAAGAGCATCACCAAATGAAGCATAGCGACCCACTGTATAACGTACAAAGCCGTCATTACAATTATACTCATATACTTCATTAAGTTCTGCAAAAAACTCCGCATTTTGCGGTGGTTCCTTTAAGGCAACTACCTGAATTGTATAATATGGAGCACTTATCTGATCCACGGTAATAATTTGCCGTGAACTCCTCAGGTGTGCCAATTTGTCTGCATGCACCGGAGCAAGATACAGAACTGAAAGAGTTAATATCAAGAGTTCTCTTAGCTTCATCGTTAATCGATTTTAGTAATTGCCTTGATTAAAACTAACAATTTAATTAAATAGGGATGTATGCACTAATTCAAAAAGCGCCATACCACAACCTCTACCCTTCTGTTTTCAAGATGTTCCTCATCTGAGCACAACTTACCTCTACGGCATTTGTTCAGGATGTAACGCTCACCATAACCACGTGGAATGATGTTTTCATCTGGAACAGACTTCTTCAACAGGTATTCTTCAGCCTTTTCAGCAATCCTTTGAGAAATATTAAGATTATTCAGTCTGTCACCTCTGGCATCAGTATGGCCGTTAAGCTTAATTACCACATTTGGATTATCCAGCAAATATGCTGCAACCCTGTCAAGTATATTGTAACCATCCGGTGTAATATCATCTCCCACATATGGAATTACAATTCCGCTCAATTCATTAAGATCAGCCTCCTTGAATATTGGAGTAAGACTGAATCCGGTAGCGGCAATTTCATTCAGATCCATGATATTAGCAGTAAACTTCCTGGTGTTATAATCTGGTTTACTCATGGATATTTCAAATTCCTGCCCTTCCCTTCTGTATGAGTCAGGGATAGTAATAGAAAAACGACCATTTCCAGAACTAGTAGCTCTTCCCACAACAGTACCAGTAAATGCATCAGCAAGGACAATATTTACATCACCAAGAGCTGTGCCATTGAATGTACTAAGCACCTGACCTGCAAGAGAAGACGGGAAAATAGACAAATCTATTTTCGGCTCTTCTACAACAGGCTTTGTCTCAACAACTTCTATAACGGGATCTGGCTTTTGGACCGGTTCAACCACTTCTACTTCAACAACCTCTGGTTCAGGTTCCGGTTCAGGTACAACAACCTGGGGTTCCTCATCAAGGTATTGAACATAGAAGATATAGTCTTCACCTTCGGCACCAAGCCTGTTTGTTGAGATAAAACCCTTTTGTGGATCTTTGGGATTTATAACATAGCCAAAATCATCCTTTTCAGAGTTGAACGGTCTAAGCATATTTTGGACATTACTCCAAATTCCACCTTCAAAAGTAGCTTTAAACAGGTCCAATCCACCAAAACCCGGGTGACCATCGCTTGCAAAATACAAAACATTGTCTTTGCTTATAAAAGGATAACGCTCATCCCCAAAGGTATTAACCCTGGGTCCAAGGTTGCTTGGTGAACCATAGGTTCTGTTTGGTTTACGTTCCACCCTCCAAATATCAGTACGTCCGTATCCACTAGGTCTGTTGGATGAAAAATATAAGTACTTATCATCCGGAGAAACTGCCGGATAAGCATTATCAAAATCATCAGAGTTGAAAGGCACCTCCCTTTCATTTATCCAATCCTTACCATCCCACACAACAGAATATATCTTAACCCTTGAATCTCCTCCTTTAATTCTGACTGTCTTTGTATAATACATTGTCTTGTAGTCAGATGTAAAGGAAATTGCTCCAATGTGATATGGAAACAACAGGTTTTTAGAGAATAGCTTAGTACTTGTTATCTGGTCATTTGCCATCTCAGAATAGTACAAACTAAGGAAGCTCTTTCCTTGCTTATCCTTATTCTTGGAATCGGCAGAAGAAGCAGAGGAATAAACAATACCATCACCATAGTACTGAACACCGAAGGATTGTCCGTATGTGTTAATACTGGACGGGTTAACACGTACATTTGTTAGATATACGTCATTTTCCAAAGCCCATTCGCAGGAAGCTATCAACTCATCAATCTGCGATTGCAAACCCGGATTTTGAGGTCGTGCACGCTGGTAACGCTCAATCGCACCATCATAGAATCCAAATCGGTGAGCAACTGCTGCATATACAAACAAATCATAGCCAGACAACTGATGGCCCTCCTCCTCAAGTTCCAGGAAGATGTTGAGGGCTTCATCAATGTTATTAAGTTGATAATAACAATGAGCTATCCTGATCCTATCCTCTACGTCAAACTTATAATCATTATCCATTAATGATTTGTAATATTGAAGCGCTTCATAATACTCACCACGTTCAAACTGACTAATTGCGCGACGCAAAGTACTTTGTCCCGAAAGATTCATCGGGGCAATCAATAGCGTGAACAGCAGTAGTAAGTGTAAGGCTAGTCTCATGAGATCCTTTTTTTAGATTAAAAATAACGAATTGATCGCATTCCGGGTCGCTTATTGAATGTAAAATCAAACTGCAGGCCAATTTCATGTGAACCGGCCTTAGCATATCGACTTATCGGAGAGAATGAGTAATCGAAAGAATACCTAACTGTAAACTGTCTGTTTATAATATATTCAAGCAGCAATACAGCCTCTGAAACAGTACGGTACGACATTCCGATCCAGAACTGTTCTGCAAGCAGAACATTCACAGATGCATCAAACTGCATAGGAGCACCATATACCTGTTTCATGAGTAAAGTAGGTTTTACCTTAACAGGATACCAGTCAAAGATATAACCTCCATACAGGTACATATGCATATTCTTGAAATCAATTGTATTCTTAAACCCCTCAGACCCTTCATCAAACTGATTTGTAAAGAACTTCGGTATAGAAAAGCCCACAAAATACATATCCGAATACAAATATGTACCAAAACCAAAATTGAAGTTCAGCTTTGACTCTTTACCCTCAAACACCGGATCACTATATTCACCAGTTACAGCCTTAGTTCCATCATATACTAATGAACTAAAACCAGCCTGTAACCCAAATGAAAGGAATTTCTCATCCCTGTCAAGTCTAATCTTATATGACCCGGCAGCAAATAGGTCAAGGGTATTGGAAAACCCAACATGATCATTTACAATCGAAAGTCCCAGACCTACATCAGTATCCTCAATGGCACCATGTACATTAAGTGCCTGATTCATAGGAGCACCATCAAAACCAATCCACTGGCTTCTATGTATCAAAAGGCCACTTATTACATCCCGTGTTCCATTATAGGCAGGGTTAAGTAACCCCTGGTTTGCAATATAGTGATTGAACCGGTACTGATCCTGTCCAAACAAACACTGCCCACCGATCAATAGTAAAGCACCTATGGAAACTAAAATTTTTCTTACCATAACATAGGGTCTAGCTAACACCGGAGGTGCTACACACCTCCGTATATCAGGGTTTTTAGTATTCTCAATCAATTTCACCTTACATTAACGTCTCAGTTCAACGTAACCTGTGTAGGTTCGCTCTTCAAGCTTACCTTCAATATTCTTGGATACTTTGAATATGTAGAAGTAAACTCCATTGGGCAATTCCTTGCCTATTGATACCATGGCACCAACATTTGAGCGTCCATCCCAGCTATTATCATACTGCTTGCCATTACTACGATAGACTATAGTACCCCATCTGTTGTATACTTCAAGTGATGACTCTGCAGTGACTCCTAGTCCACTTATTACAAACCTGTCATTTATACCGTCTCCATTGGGTGAGAATGCATTGGGAAGCAGGAATGAACGTTCTTCGTCAAAGTCTTTATTACCAACCATCACTATTATCTTTCCGGTTGCCATACGTCCCACAACATCTATATTCTCTACCACATAGGTAAGTGAATCCTTACCATAGAAGCTAGGTAACTTGCGGTAAGTCAAAAATCCAGTAATCTCATTAATATCCGCATCTACTATACCTTCTTCATCGACCAGACTAAACCTTATATTTCCTGTTTCCCCGGTAATATCGAGTCCAGGTAAGAAGTAATCAGCGTCATTTAATCCAAGGTCAATAACACCTACAAGATCACCAGGACCCAGGTATAGAGTATCGGCCACTGCAACCAGCTGTGATTGGTAGATCACAGCTGTTCCATCCATAAGGGCTTCACAACCTGCAGGACTAACAGCCAACACATGGTAATCACCCGGATTATTTACAGGACCAAAGTTTAGTAAATTACCATCTCCTACAAGCGGAGTCCTGTCGAAATCAATCTGTCCGTTGCGCATTATGAAATACCATACGTCTTCATCTGAGCCAGACAGTGTTATTTCATGAACATTTACAGGACCACCACTGCTAATCATATACTGATTTGGAGCAGAATTTTCAACAACAGTAAACACACCACCATCAATTGCAAAGTGTTCGTTGGATCCCATAACTGTTATTGTATATGTCTTCGTTCCCTTTATAGGATTACCGAAAGCAACTGATCCTCCGTTACCCTTTATTATCTGAATAGGAACATCCTCATTGCCTTTTTCAACCAGCTCATAATAGACACCGTCAGTAGTACCATGTACAGTGAGAATAATACCATCACCATCAGAGCAGTATTCAAGAGCATCTATATCAATAAAATATTTGCCTACAGGTTGCTCACATTCATTAAGGTTGATTTCAAACAAATCAGACATTGCTATACACTGTCCTTCGTCACTGACAGCAACAACTGTGAAGAAAGTACTTCCAAGCGGCAATGCTGACAGATCCCATTCAATTGCATCACCGGTTCCCTGAATTGTATCGGTTCCAGCCAGTCCCATCGTCAAGTCACCATACTCAACCAGATAATAGTTTACACCAGTCTCACTAGTCTCAATGGCAACTACTGCATCATACTGACAATATGAGTTGTATGTGGTAATTACTGGTTTAACAGGTGTAATCCATGTAACTTCAACCTCATAAGCAGGTTCGACTACTACCTCACAGGCACCATCATAAGATGCAACTACTGCATATATTCCGGCCTTAATACCTGTAAACTCTATTGAGGCCCCATCAGCAGCAGAAATACGACTATCAATAACTGCTCCCTCACGGATGAGAGTGTATATTACATCCTGCTGAGTATTAGAGATTACCAGTTCAGTTCCATCTTCTGAACAGAACTCAGCAGTATGTGCAATAGTCACGCTACCAGCATCTATCACACTGTTCTCAGTAATATGCAGTATCTCATTCATGCTAGAAGTACAGCCTTCTGGACTTGTTGCAATAACACTGAAGTAACCTTCAGTTGCAATGCCGGTAAACACAAGTTCTCCACCATCTCCAATCTTAGTAGCAACAAAAGCTTTTGGGCCATCAGGTGTGTTACTTCTGAACAAGCTATAGCTTACACCAGCTTCAGTTGTCTTCAGGCTTATTTCAACATTACTTCCGGCACAGAATACATTATGAGAAGCAACCAGTGTATAGGACTCAGGCAGTTTATGGAACATAAGGTTAAATTCTCCAAGCATAGTTTGCCTGCAGGCTTCGGTTCCATTTTCAGCCTCAATAATATATTCACCTTCATCAATCAGGTTGGTCCAAACCAAAGCACTACCAGTACCAGGCTTACCTGGATGTGCCAGACCTGTAGTTGTATTAATCAAGGTATAGGTAACATCATCACTATCATCACTATC
>Ga0209723_1001049_pt1 | contig 45897 bp, 43 predicted proteins | sample BiotimSIPDNA_2_FD_185750 | JGI IMG/M metagenome (GOLD analysis project Ga0209723, IMG submission 185750) | Anaerobic biogas reactor microbial communites from Washington, USA - Biogas_R2 time_0 SIP DNA (SPAdes) (version 2) | ecosystem: Engineered > Bioreactor > Anaerobic > Unclassified | place... | reverse complement strand
CCCGGTCTTTGTATCGTTGAGGCAGGGTTTGTTTGCATTGTCCTCTTTTCTCGCGTCCGATTCGAAACTATTCAATTTTCTAGGTGCATATATGTAAATAGTCTATTGACTAATTACCGCTGGACTTTAAACCCGGTGGTCGCTGACACTCATTTTTTTCTCGAGCCGATTCGCGAAAAACGTCAGGATCGACGTCATCAGCAAATAGAACCCGGCGGCGATCAAGAGCATTTCCATCACGCGGAAGTTCGATGAACCCATCTGCCGCGCATGAAGCAAAAGCTCGGGAACGGTGACCGCGCTTGCCAGAGAAGAGTCCTTGAGCGCGATGATAAATTGGTTGCCTAAAGGCGGGATCGCCCGCTTGAAGGCTTGCGGAAGAATGATCCGTCGCATCACTTTCCACGGGGTCATACCGAGGGATATTCCGGCTTCCTTTTGTCCGCGATCAATGCCTTGGATCGCGCCCCGGATAATCTCCGCGATATAGGCTCCGTTGTGAACGCCGAGCGCGATCGCCGCGGATGGGATGCTGTCCAAACGGATGATATGAACCAATCCGTTGTAGATCAGGAGCAACTGCAAAAGAAGCGGGGTGCCCCGGATGATCGAGATATACAGCTTGGACACCGAGCTTATCGGCTTGAACTTCGAGATGCGCATCAATGCGAAGATGATTCCGAGAACCAGCCCGAGCAAGATTCCGAGAGACGTGATCAACAATGTATACAGCGCCGGTTTTCCGAACCCGGCAGTAATGCTCCCCCATTTGTCGAGCCATTCGATAAACGGGGAGGAAGAAATCGATAATTCGATCCACATGGGTTTTCTCCTCATAAAAATTGAGTAGAAAAGGGCAACGTTTCCGTCGCCCTTTTCTCATGTCATCCAATAAAAACGCACAGAAATGATCAGGGAACGACACTATTTGATTGTGATATCCGCTCCCTCGTGCCATTTTTCGCTGATCGCACGCAGACTTCCGTCCTTGTGCATCGCGTCCAATATTTTATTCAGCTCCGCGAGAAGCTCCGGATCGTTCTTGTTGACGGCAATCGCCATCTCTTCCAAACGGAGGATCTCTCCGCACAACTCAAGGTTTTCTCCGCCCGCGATTTCACGCATGGCGCCCAAAGCGACCAGTCGGTCGGTGATGACGCCGTCGATACGTCCGTTGATCAGGTCCATCAGGGTCGCGTTGTCGTCCTGATAGAGCTTAGCGGTTGCTCCGAGCGCCTCGGCGTCACCGACAAAGTTGGTGCCGGTCGCAACACCGATTTCCTTACCGGCCATCTGGCTCGGATCGGTGATGCCGGAATCCGCGCGTACGATCAGCTGGGCTCCGGAATAATAGTACGGAGTCGTAAAGTTGACGACTTCCAGTCGTTCGTCGGTGATTGCCATACTGCCGAGAATCCCGTCGAAGCGTCCGCTTCGAAGACCCTCAATCAAGCCGTCCCAGTCACTCGTTACATAATTGAGCTCGACGCCCATTCTCTTGGCGATCTCCGCTCCGGTATCGACGTCGAAGCCGACGACCGATCCGTCTTCACCGATGAAGTTGAACGGGGGATATCCGCCGCTTCCGACCACGGTCAATTTACCTGCTTTTTTTACTCTCTCTAAACTGTCTTTTTCGCTGTTCGGGCCACAACCGGCCAAAACAAATGATGCCGTAATTACCAGCGCAATTACGGCAACCAGTACTCTAAATTTCATCAAAAAACTCCTTTCATATCTCAGCACAATCCGTTATTCGCGTTTTTGTCTGACTAAAATAGGGTACACGAAAAACGATCTCACGTCAAGAAAGCATCAAATTATAAAATATATACTGATGATTATTTATTCGATGATCCGTTCTGTTTTTCGGAAGAAAAACATTGCGGCGGGACCTCGATTTTTATCGCTTTTTCACGGAGCCTTGCGCTTTTGCCTCGGTGGCATATAGAATATACTCAGCATCCGGTCAATCCATAAAACGAAAGCCAATTTTTTCGAGATTTTAGCGTAACACGCGACAGGAGAGCGGAGAAGGGGCCGAATCATGTTGACGCAAACCGAACGACGGGACGTAAAAGAAAAGGTTTTTTCGATGCTGGATCGAGCCGGGATCGCGATCACGGAGGCGGAAGCGGACGAAATGGAGATCGCGGAATACGGCATGGATCGTTGGGCCGAGATCGGGCTTCAAATTCTGGTATATGTGAACACCGATCGATGTTGTGCCAAGGAACTGGTTCTGTTACCGAATCAGATCTGTCCCGAGCACCGTCATCCGCCGATGCCCGGAAGTCCCGGCAAAGAGGAGACCTTCCGGTGTCGTTACGGAGATGTCTTTTTGTATGTGCCCGGAGAGCGAACTCCCGACCCCAAGGGACGCGTTCCGGAGGATAAAGCAGCGTTTTTTACCGTTTGGCACGAGATCGTTCTTCGACCGGGCGAGCAATATACGCTGATGCCCGACACACTCCACTGGTTTCAGGCGGGTCCCGAAGGCGCGATTGTTTCCGAATTCTCGACCCAAAGCCACGATGAGACCGATGTCTTTACCGACCCGGAAATCATCCGGGTGCCGGAGTAGTAATAATCCATGCATCAGGCAGTCAAACGACTTCTGAGAATCCGGTCGTTCCCGAACCCTGCCTTTTGAGTGCTTTGTTTGGAAAATCCGTGCAGACCGAGCCTTTTTGCGGCGCAGAGACAAGACTTTTTATCCGCTTCTCGAAACTAGGTGAAACGCCCGACTCTTTCCCCGTTGACTTCCGCTTTTCGAGGTGCGATAATCCAATTGAAATTCATTGAAAAGGAGGTGAGAGGTACGGTATGGCGATTCGTGAAGTTCCGGGCGATCGGTTTATAAAGTTCGAGCACGTGGTTCACGGCTTTGCGTATGATGTTACGCGTACAAGGGCTCATTGCGCCCTTTTACCGGTGAAATGCGCCGGTTTTGAGTGCGCAAGGGATCATTCCGCCCTTTTTTCCCGCTTTTTAGGCCTCTCGCCGATCCGCATTCCCGCATGATATAATGCCTGAATTTGTGTGTTGCCCGGGGAGACGCCAAGCGGAACCCCGGGTTTTTTATGCCCGGATCAACATTTAGGAGCATAACACATATGTACAAGTATTACGTGACCGCGCGGATGTCCGCGCAAGAACAGACGAACGGCGGAATCCTCTATTCTCTGCCGACCGTTATTCTCAAAATATGCACGCTGATCCCGCTCCTTTTTCTGTGGAAGACGATCATGAACGCCGGCGCGAAGGTCGAAATGAGCCTTCCGCAGATGATGACGTATACGTTTTTGAGTTCGATTCTGTCGGATATGCTGGTCGTCAAGACGCCGGCAACGGGGTGGCTTTCGGAGGGCGTCCTGCTTCGGTTGTACGGACGGCCGTTTTCGGTTCTCGGTCAGCTGGTGGCACAGACCGCGGGCGGCTGGGTTCCGATGCTTTTGATGTACTCCGTGCCGGTGCTTTTTCTGGCGCCGCTTCTGGGCGTGCGGCTGATTCCGGCGTCCCCGGCGTTCTTCTTAAGCCTTCCGCTTTGCGTTTCGCTGGGGTTCGCGGTCGACTTTCTTTTCGCGTGCCTTTCGATCCGCATACGAAACTTCAGTTGGCTGATCGACCGGGTTCGGGGGGCGATCGTCGTTATTCTTTCGGGAACGATTATTCCGATCCGCTTCCTGCCGTTCGGAATCGCGACGGTCATGAAGTATCAGCCGTTTGCCGCGCTGGGCGGCTCGCCGCTCAGTATTTTTGTCGGGGCTGGGGACGTCAGGGAAATCCTGATCCTACAGATCGCATGGAACCTCGTTCTCTGGCCGGCGGCGCTTTTCGCGTTTCATAAATCGCAGGAACGGATGGTGAGCTATGGTGGATAAATTGACGATCCGGCGTATTCTCGGCCTGTACGGGATCGCCGCAAAGATGGATCTTTTCTGGCTCCTTCGGGACACCAAGTATGCGCTTGCCGCGATCATTGCGGATCTCATCGCCAATTTGGCGACGGTATCGTCCGTGTTTCTGATCTCGGTGCGCTTCGGCGGCATCGGCGGCATGAGCCCGGACGAGGTGTTGTTTATGATGGCGTACTCGACGATGATCACCGGGATCTTCATCCTGTTCGGAGCGGCGAATAATTTTCACATCTCCAGGATCATCGGACGCGGCCAACTGGAGCACCTCTTCATTCAGCCGATCCCGCTGAAGGCGCAATTGGCGACGATGGGATTTGCTCCGTTTACCGGTGCGATCAACTTTGTTGTCGGAATCGCGCTACTGGTCGTCGCGGCGATACGGCTCCGGATCCGGGTGACACCGTTGTGGACCATTCTTCTTGTTGCTTTTCTTCTCGCGACGATGGTGACGATCATCGCCCGGGCGTATCTGGTATCGACACTGGCGTTCTACGCGCCCGTCGCGGCGGAGGAGATCTCGACCAAAGCGATCGAAGGGACGTGGCTTCTGAGCACCTTCCCGCTCTCGGGTATGCCGGCGTTTGTTCAGATCCCGCTTCTGACGATCCTGCCCGAAGGCCTGATGGCCTGGTTTCCGGCGCTGTGTCTGCTCGGACGCCCGCCCCTGGGTCTGGGCTCCTGTTACCCGATGCTTTATGCAATAATACTGGCGGTCTTTGCGGCCGCGATTTTTCGGAAAGGAATGAAATACTATGTTACAAGAGGATCGAACCGATATCTTCCGTACGGCTTCCGCCGTTAGTCTCCGCCATGTCACGAAGGAGTTCCTCCAGTGGCAGCGCGACAACACCGGAAAGGGCATGATCCGGAATTTATTGAAGCCCGAAAAGAAAACAATCACTGCGCTCGGGGATGTCTCCTTCGGGATCGAAAAAGGCGAGTTCGTCGCCTACGCCGGACCGAACGGTGCGGGAAAAAGCACAACCATGAAGCTTTTATCCGGGATGCTTCTGCCGACCGCGGGCGACATCTCCGTCCTCGGTATGTCCCCGAAGAAGGAACGCCGCGCGCTGATGCACCGGCTCGGCGTGCTTTTCGGGAACCGGACCGAGTTGTGGTGGGACCATCCGGTCATCCGGAGCTTCGAATGGAAAAAGGTCGTCTGGAACATTCCGGAGGACGAGTACCGTAAAAATCTTCGGATCGTCACCGAGCTTCTCGATCTGAAGGATCTATTGAAGACCTTCACCCGCGAGCTCTCTTTAGGTCAGCGGATGCGCGCCGACCTGGCGATGCTCCTTCTGCACTCGCCGGAGCTGATTCTCCTCGACGAGCCGACGCTCGGGCTCGACGTCGTTGCCAAGCGCCGGATGATCGACTTTTTAAAGAGGATCAATCGCGAAAACGGCGTCACGGTCGTCGTCACGAGCCACGACATGGACGACTTAGAGGAGATGGCGCATCGCATCCTGATGATCTCCGGAGGTAAAATCGCCTACGACGGCGACTTTGACGGCCTTCGAAAAATCACGGGCAATCTGACCCGGGTCGTCATCACGATGCAAGACGAGTCCGTTCCGGACCTCCGGAACTCCACGCTCCTTTCTTCGCAAAACGGCGTCCACGAATTTGAGACGGACCTCCGCGGCTCCTCGGTCAAGAAACTGATGAAATATCTTTCGGAAGTCGACGGTATCGCCGATGTCGAGATCAAAAAAGCCCCGATCGAACAGGTGATCGCACGGCTTTATGATGAGTGGAGGTAGAAATCCGAATCGCGAACCGTAATCAATCGAATCGGATTATCGTTTAGCATGTCCAAGTCTTATGAAAATCGATCCGATCCGTAATCCGGATCGGATCGATTTCTGTTAAAATGAATTTACTTATATTTCATTTCAAGCGTATACGCATCGTTTTTTCGACGGATAAGACCGGTGCCTCGCAGACAAGGATAAACACACGAGCGTGAACACGACTCTTTTGAACGTTATAAATATTCATCAGAAAACTATTGACGTACATATGAACGCGTGATATGATGTCTTCATGATGATTGAAAGGAGGGTAAGGAATGATACCCGGAACGGTAATACCGGAGAGCGGAGAGCAAAGAATCCCGGGGGTTGGTTTTTTGAACGGAATCTTCGCCGCTACGTCCGTCTTGATGCTTTCGCAGGTGCGGGAAATGACGGGACTGGACACATCCGCTCTTCAAAATTGGGTAAAGCGAGGCTGGGTAAGTCCGCCCGTGAACAGAGGGTACAATATCGATCAGGTCGCGAGAATTCTGATTATCAACATGCTTCGGGATGCTTTTCAACTGGAGCAGATAGCGTTCCTTCTGTCTTACGTCAACGGCTCCGTTTTCGACCGATCCGACGACATCATCCCGGAGTCTCAACTCTATGAGTACATCTGCCTTCTGATTTCCCGATATGATAAGCAAAGTGTCGGGGATGAAGAATCGCTCCAAGCGTGCATCGATGAAGTGACGAAGAACTATGTCGAAACGATTCCCGGCGCACGTGATCGATTGAAGGCGGCTTTGAGGATCATCATTATGGCCGACCGGTGCATCATAATTAAAAAAAGAGCGGAAGCGCTACTGGAAGGTCTAAGGAATTAGTTAATCATCACGGACCTCTCTGAGGTCGGAAAGGAGAAAATGATGTTTGATTGGTGGGAATCATTATCCGTCATCCAGAAAATCTTCGGATATATGGCGATTCCGGGAACCGTTATCATGATTGTTCAGACCGTTCTGGTGATTATCGGTATCGGCGACGGTGATGCGGACATGGATGCGGACATTGCGGACGGGGATGTTTCGGACGTTTCGGAAGGGCCGGACGGATTAGCGTTAGTCAGCATTCGCGGTGTCGTTGCATTCTTTGCCGTCGGCGGTTGGACCGGGATTTTGCTTGACGGAATGGGTTTGCACGTCGCGTTGACCATTCTTATTTCCGTCGTTGCCGGAGCGCTGGCGCTTCTGGCGGTCGGCTACATTCTCAGCGCCACGAGAAAGCTTCAGGATCGAGGGAACATTCAACTGGCAAATGCGGTCGGCAAGACCGCAAAGGTATACATTACCGTTCCCGAAAACGGGAAAAGCGGAAAGGTGAATCTGACGGTTCAGGGCCGCTTCTCCGAGTTCGATGCCGTTACCCATTCCGGGAAAAGGCTGGTACCGGGACAAAGCGTGCTCGTGACCGGTCTTGAGGGTGAAAACACACTCGTCGTTTCTTTGCCGGAAGACGAACCGGAAAAACAGTCGTAAACAAACAAGAATAGGAAGAGGAGGATTTATTTATGCCCGGTGCAGGAACAATTCTGATTATTGTCATAGTTTTGGTTCTTATGTCCACGATCATGGTGGTGCTTTCCCGTTATCGCAAGTGTCCGTCGGACAAAATCATGGTCATTTACGGTAAAGTCGGGAGCAACGTTGACGGAACGAATCGGTCCGCACGCTGTATTCACGGAGGAGCGGCGTTCATTTGGCCCGTTTTTCAGGCCTATCAATACATGGATCTGACGCCGATTTCCATCAGCGTCGATCTGACCAACGCTCTTTCGAGACAAAATATCCGTATTGATGTCCCGTCCCGTTTTACCGTCGGTATCTCGACGGAGGAGGGGATTATGCAGAACGCTGCGGAGCGACTTCTCGGATTACCGCTCAATGCGATCCAGGATTTGGCGAAGGACATTATTTTCGGTCAGCTTCGTTTAATTATCGCGACGATGGACATCGAGGAAATTAACACCAACCGGGACAAGTTCCTGGAGGCGGTTTCCGAAAACGTTGAGACCGAGCTAAAAAAGATCGGCTTGCGCCTGATCAACGTCAACGTTACCGACATCAGTGACGAGTCCGGCTACATCATCGCTCTCGGTAAGGAAGCGGCCGCCATCGCAATCAACGACGCGAAGAAGTCGGTTGCGGAAGCGGATCGGGCCGGTGCGATCGGTGAAGCGAACGCCAACATGGATCAAAGAATCAAGGTGTCCATGGCGAACTCTCAAGCGGTAAAGGGTGAAAACGAAGCGAAGGCCAATATCGCGGCTTCGGATGCAATCCGTCGTGAACTGGAAGCCGAAGCGATGCGTAAAGCGGTTTCCGCCGAGAAGATTCAAGCGGCAAAGGCTGCACAGGATGCGTATTCCGCAGAACAATCCGCAGAGCTTGCCCGTGCACAGCGTGAAAAGGCAACTTTGGAAGCCGATATTGTTGTTAAGGCCGAAATCGATAAGCGGCAATTGGAAATTGCCGCCGAAGCCGAGGCAGAGCAGTCGCGTCGCAGAGCCCGAGGAGAAGCGGACGCGATTTTCTCCAAAATGGAAGCCGAGGCCCGAGGCCTTGAGGAAATTCTGACCAAACAGGCGATCGGTTTCGCGAAGGTTGTCGAGGCCGCCGGCGGAAATCCCTCCGACGCAATCCGTCTGATCATTGCCGACAAGCTCGAAGATATCGTGCGCGTCCAGGTCGAAGCGATTAAGAACCTGAAGATCGATAAGATCACGGTTTGGGACAGCAACGGCGGAACGGCAAAGGACGGGAAGACCGCAACCGCGAATTTCCTTTCCGGTATCATGAAGAGCATTCCTCCGATGAATGAGATGTTTGACATGGCCGGCATGGAGCTTCCCGACTATCTCGGGAAAAACAAAGCCGTATTCGTCAAGCCCGACGAAGTCGAAGTGCCGGAAACGATTCCGGCTTCCGGGGAACCGACCGGCGAAAAAGAGTAAATCGAATCGAACCGATAACGGAACAAGCCGCCGGGGGCAAACGCTCCCGGCGGTACTTTCGGTTATTGCGCGAGTCAACGGGAAAAGAAAGGATGAATAAGGTTAGAAGTGTACGTATAACGGATAATACTTTGGAAATGATCTCAAGAAGCCCTTTCCGCGACATAAATTCCGACACGGCTTTGAAGTATGGCGGCGGTTTCTTCAGCGGTTTTTTCACCTACAATGAAAGGGATCATTTCCTCATCGAAAATAATTTGAAGATACAGATCCGGAATATAGAAACCCTTTGCGGAATCAATGATTTGTTTGAATCCTGCTTCCCAACTCTGATCGGTTGGGAACGGGCGGAGATAATCGGATTCATTGATTCCACCACGAGTGATTATCCCGGAATCCGTTTCTTGGGATCGTTGAGCCATAGTACGAATTTGAGTATTCATTGCCGATCGGCTCACGGGAATGTCATCATTTGCAAATGCCGTGCTCAGGAATTGAACAGTGTCGCTCATCAAAAACTCAATAAACTTATCGGCGCCATCGGGAAATATTGAATTTTCATATACGGCATACCCCATTGTCGCGGATACGATAGGCGGTTCCGGCCGACCTCGCGGATAACCCATAGCGGTGAAGTCGACGGCGCTCAGACGCGCACTGGTAATATAATCGACAAAGTTGTTTAAGGTTACAAATCGGAGCAGTTGTGACGGATTTGATTCATTGTTTTCGGGTTCAAATGTATTGAGTAAAGTCAAAAAATCCGGTGAATCCAAAGATGCCTTTCCGGCGGCGCGGTCGACAAAATATATCCGTGCCATCTCTGAAAAGCTATGGGAGTATTGATTACCTATAAGGGAAACATGAATCAAATCGGCATATTCCATAAGTCCGTCCAACGAGAAATCCTCAATCGCTTGAAAATGCTCGTTTTCGATCAAAAAACAGGAAACGTTGAAGAAAGGAGTCAGGTAGTATTGAGCCCCGTTCGCTTCGGGCGCCTTGACCGCGTTCAATAAATACTTCTTGGAGTCATTTCCTGTATACTGGTCAATTACCGGAGAAATATCTGCCAAAACATTTTTTTCGGCAAGCACTTCTAACTCGCCAATCGGTAAACAGAACAAATCAGGCGGGTGATCTCCCAGCACATCAAGGATCATCTCTTTCCGGGATGACAGAAGCGAATCTCCGTCAATGACGTTCGTGTAACGATCATAATAGACGACTTCGATACGGTAATCTGAATATGTCTGGTTAAAAAAGACTGCCAATGCCTCCATATCATAAGCAGAATCGTCAAATGCTGCCGCCAGACGAAGAATTTTGACTTGAGCATTTGGCTCCGTAAGAGATATGCGGAGCAGGCCGGATTCGTTGTCTGCAAATGAGTATGCACCGAGAAGTATAAATTCGCGCGAAGAAAGGACGCACATTCCTGTGTGTATGTCGAGATCCAGTCTTTGTTTTGATGTGGTTACCAGCGTAGTCAGTGTTGCGTTCTGTACGTTATACTCACTAATCTTGTCGTATGAGAGTAAAAACAGGCATTCATCGGGGCCTCCTCCCGAAATGATTCGTTCCGGAAGAAAACCGTCTTCGGGTAGAAACCGGAAAACCGTCTGTTGCTTCAAATCGTTAATCGAGAATTCATACAACGAACGTCCGCCATCTGAGTCTAATTTTAGTGCCATTATTTTCTGATCGGAAACACATGCAAAATCCAGAACTCCGGAGTTGTCGGCAGGTACTCTTTTTGTGTTGCCGCTTTCCGTGTCAAGCGTGAGAATAGAGTCATCAAGAAAGATAAGCACATTGGAGGTCATGTCACTTTCCACATCGATAACCGTTCGATCTGCCGCATCATCAAGCGTTCCGGAAAGTCTCAGTGTGCCGTCCGAAGCGATGATGTAGAAGTTCACGAGGGTCTGAAAGGATTCTTGGCTAAACATTGACGTCAAAAGACAAAGGCTGTTATTCGAGCATTGCGTTGCCGCGAGCGGTTCGCCTTTGATGTATTCCGGAATGACAGTAGAAAAACGACCATCCAAGTCGATTGATGAAAGGTAAACGTTATCCTGAGCACTCCAGATAAGACGTATAATATCAGCATCAGAAAAAGCAGAAAGATATATGGCATTAAATGTTGAGCCAACGCGGGTGCCTTGCGTCTCCTCGACGTTCGCGATGAGCGTGTTGACCGTGGTAAGCATTTCAGTCGATGCAAATAAGTCGCTATCGATGATCGTTCCTTCTGTCGGTTTCGAACAGGAGGGAATAGAGGAGATTACCAGCATTCCAACCAAAAGGAAGAGGATCAAATTACCCTTTCGATGTTTCACGTGATATTGCTCCTTCGGAAATGACTCCGTCCTCGATAAACAATTGACGATCCGCCAGTTCTGCGACTTGCGGGTCATGTGTCACGACGACGACGGTTTTGCCTTCGTCATGTATTTTTTTAAGAAGTGACAGAGTTTCTTGCTTTGTTTTTCGATCCAACGCGCCGGTTGGCTCGTCTGCCAAAATCAACTCGGGATCGTTGATCAGAGCCCTTGCGATAGCGACGCGTTGTTTTTGCCCTCCGGACATTTGGCTGACTTTGCGTTTTATCAGCTCCGAAATTCCAAGTTTTTCACAGATGGATCGGATACGCTCCCGTCTTTTTTTTCGAGGGACTTGGGAAAAAAAGAGCGGAAGTTCAATATTCTCATACGCCGTTCGATAGGGGATCAATGCAAAATCCTGCAGAACAAATCCGATTTTCTCGTTACGAAGTTTCGCTCTTTTCGAATCACTCATTTTGGAAGGAATCGGTTTTCCGAAGTAAATGCTACCGTCAGTCGGTTGGTCCAGAAACCCCATGATATGAAGAAGTGTTGACTTCCCGGAACCGGATACCCCCGTGATCGCGATCATTTCTCCTTTTTGTAGTTTGAGGTCCACTCCCCGAAGAGCCTCGACGTGCAGTTCCCTGCGGGGATGATATGTTTTGAGAATATTTTTTAATTCATAATACGCTGCCATGTGAATCAATCCTTTCTGTATACATCGAGCGGCGATTGGCGAAGAGCGGATATATAGAACGGAAACGTTCCGGAAACGAGGAGAAAGATAAGAAGTCCGAAAGATATGAAAATATCGCTCAAGCTGATGTAGCTTGATAAAGTATCTCTGAAACCAAATCCGGATTGTAAAACAAAATGGAACACTCCGGAACTATAACCGAAAAGAAAAGCAATCAGCTTGGGGATCATGATCAGAACTAAACAGGATTTCCAGGGTAGTCCGGACAGATGATAGACCGCCAATTCTTTTCGCCCCATAATCACTGAAAGATATGTTCCGGCAAGGAGAAAAGAGAAAGCCAGTAAGAACAAGGAAAGACCGGATATAACCAACTCCCGGAGTTGATCGTCATGATTCTTCCAATATTGAGAGACCATATCCTGCCCGATATGAACGTAATCTTTCGATTGAACCACATCGGAAATATTCTTTTTCAGTTGGAGGAGGTCTTCGTCGGATTCCGGAGTGATAATTAGGTACTGGTTATAGTCTCCTTGTAAGGTCTTGCCGGAGATATCCAACAATCCGTATGCCCATCCCTTATCCGGTTGCACATCAAATAAATGACCGACATCCATATTGGGCATGCTTCTGTTGAAGGACAGGGTTCTGTCGTCTTGGAAAAAGCCGGAAACGGTTACCCGCACCGTCGGGTAATCATCGGCGAAAAAATTATCGTAATTATAAAAAAACATCTCTATGGTGTCTCCGACGTCCAAATACTGCCGGTAATGAGGAGGAAGAAGCACATGATTGGGCTCTTCGGGCGAGGGATATTTCCCTTCGGACAAGGGGTATCGGACATTGTTGAGCTCGGGTGAATCCGAAATAATTAACCGAAACCATATTCCACCCTCGATGGCTTCAAGCGTATTACAACTGATTGTGCCGACGTTCGCGACACCGGGAACCTTTCTGATTTCCGAAACTTCTGAAGGCATAGCGGATGTCGAGTCAGTCATCCGATAGCAATAAAACAAATCGTTTTCCAAACCGGCCTTTTGAAAAATGCGTATCGAGCGTGTGAAAGTATCGATCTCACGAGTGATGCCCAAAACCGAGCCGGTGATAAAAAAGACAAAAACAATCAGAAGAATCACTTCAACCCAGTTCTTTCGGATTTGACGAAATATAAGTGTACTGTTGATCATCAAATTTCCTCCGTCGCAATTATATCGGCGGATATCCGTCGAATGACAACCCAAAAACCCGCGCATACGGACAATGTTGCGAGATATATCCAAGAACTCGTAATGATATCTTGGGCAGTCAGCGTTTCCAGCCATCGATCAACAGGGGGAATCGATTTCAGAACAAAGAGAAGAGCGAGCCCAAGAGAAAAGGAGGATACTAAGGAAACAAGATAAAGGGATACGGATTGCTTAATGGAATATGCTTGCGTCGCACCTACGATTCGAGCGATTCGAAATTCCGGCTGTCTTAAACGAACAAGGTAGGAAAAAACAGAGAAAATACCGACCGTGCAGAGAAATAATAAAAGAGCATTTTCGGACATTTTATGCTTATAGTTATCATCTACCCATTGTAACTTGCTGCGTTGATACGGTTTAACTATGTCTTGAACCGATAGATGATCGGCGGCGGTATCATAAAACAACCTCTCTTCTGTAGGTTCCAGCGTCTTATCAAATTGAATAATCAACGTGTCATAAATCGGGGACACATCAAAAAAATGTGCATAAGCAACCACAGCGCCGGAATGGAAAACGTCTTCCGATTGCAGCTCGTTATACATTCCGATGATTCCGATCGGTTGATAAGGAGAAGAGTGGTTAATGGTTATATTCCCGATGATTTCAGTCGTTGGGTGGATATTAATGTCCGTAGTTTCATCATCTATTTGTTGTAGGATTATGTTCGTAAGATCTAAATCAAACGGATGCGAAAGGATGATCTCAAGTTCCGGGAAAGAAAAGTTCGCGGAGCCATATTCAAGCAATAAATTCTTCTCCCGAATTGGTAAATCCGGCCAGAAAGCCGCGACGCGGCCATTTATAGATTGGCCGGTTCTAAGACCAAAATCAGCGACGGAAGAAACAACGATATAATCGGGAGAGAGATCATTTTCTGCAAGTGCTTGTGCGAAAGAATCAAAGCTTTTTTTATCGCATTCGTTTACACGAAATGTATAGCGCGAGAGGGAATATTCGGATTCTCGATCAATACTTCGTTTGAACTCGCTTTCCCGGTATTGAAGAAGTACGGAGGTAATAAAAAGCCCGGCTCCGGCAAGACAGAAGACCAAAAAAGTAATCCAGTATTGCTTGATAAATGAAAGGGTCGATTTAAAAGAATCAATCATATCGGACTCCGTTTCAATATGGGATTGTGAGTGTATGCGGACAATCCAATGTCAATTTAGTATAGCAAAAATCAATTTGGATTGATATTATGCACAACAATGCCGCTCACAATGAACCATGAACGGCACCGTTATTGTTGCTTTTGATGATTTTGTGACGATCTATTCGTCATTCGTAATCGTTATTTGTAACGGTATAGGACCTGGTTATATTGCCTGTAAGTGTTCCGCTGATCCCCATAATCCGAAATCCGTCATTGGCCGTGGCAAAGTGATAAGAGGTGTTTCCCGATGCTGTCAATTCGACTTTCTGATCGGGCCACCATAGCATGCTACAAGTATAATAGTAAGGCTCGGGATTATTCTTTTTCTCGCCCTTTTCTACCTTGAGGGTGATTAATCTCTTTTTAACGAGACCGTTAACGTCGTAAAGGTTTGTATACGCTGACGATGATGTATTTTGGACTTTAACTTTGACATTCTTTGTATACTCTATTGCGAGTACCGATACGGCAGAGACCGACAGAATGACGCTGATTCCGACAAGTAAGGATAATAACTTTTTCATAATTCATACCTCTCATTTGCATGGTTTTATATCAGTTTCTTGAATTGTAAAAAAAAAAAACAAAAGTCAAGCATATCTTACTTCCAAGAAATTAATTGATTGTTGTGCTGCAATCTCAAGTTCGATAATATTGTGAATGATAAAAAATAAACAACAGGGTTGACGCCTCCTGAAGTATCGTCATCCATAACGATATTCAAAGTCGAATTGTTTGACTGATCGGGACGGCTGGATTATGTTCGGACACGAAGGAGCTTTACTGATGGGCAAAAACCTATCCGACATGACCAACGAGGAACTCTGGCAACTCTTTCCGATCGAGCTGTGCGCGCACCGCGAAAATTGGGCGGATCAGTATGCCCGTGAGGAGGCACGCCTTCTTCCGGTCCTTTCCCCTCTGCACCTTGTGCGGATCAGTCACGTCGGAAGTACGGCGGTCGACGGCATTTGCGCCAAGCCGATTGTCGATATTTTGGTCGAGCTGGAAAAACAAGGAGACATGGCCGCTGTTGAATCCGCGCTCATCCGAGCCGGCTATCGCGTGATGTCTCGCGAGCCCGGGCGGATCTCCTTCAACCGGGGATACACGGAGGAAGGGTTCACGGACGAGGTGTTTCACCTTCACCTGCGCTTTTGCGGGGACAACGATGAGCTCTGTTTCCGGGACCTCCTCCGGGATCGGCCGGATGTTGCGCATCAGTACGGGAAGTTGAAGAAGAGCCTGAAAAATAAGCATACTTATAACCGCGACGCGTATACGGACGGGAAGACGGAGTTTATACGGCGGTATACGGACGAGGCGAAGGAGATGTACCGGGGTAGGTACGATTAAGTCAAAAGAAGGAAGGAAACAACGTGTCTTGTTGCACGCTAAACGTTTCATTGACAATCGTCCTCTTCATATGCGAGGATAGAAAATTGTCGGATATGATGTAGTATCCTTCCGGAATCACGCCGCATCCGGGACCTGACTTTTGCGAAAGGAACGGAAATGAAAAAGAAAAAGGCGATCGTCGTCATCCTTTCTCTCATCGTACTCATCGTTTTATCGGCCGGAGCCTGTCTTCTGATCCACAGCCGTTACAACGGGGTATATGCCGTGGAGGGCTACGGACTGTGTATTCTCATGCAAAACGGATCGGTGAAGGTCTATGAAGTTACGGATGATTATTATTCCGCCGAGCCGGGCTTCGACGGGCTTCTCCTGATCGACATGCTTTATTCCGGGCTCGGGAAAATGAAGCTCGTTCAAACCGATGAAGGTCTTCAGATGATCGATGTCGGCGCGCAGGTGACGTATCGACTTCTTCGAAAAGACGCGTTGTTTCTTAAAGATCGGACCGAGGTCAAAGAGGGGATGCCGGTCGAAGCCTTCGCGATGTTTTATCAGATGTACGACGAGAACTACGCCTTCGAATCGCTTTACGGGGCGGATCTTACCGCGAAGTACGAAGAACTGAAAAGTCGGGTTAACTTAAAAACGACGGACGCGGAGCTTTTCGAGCGAATGAAGGAACTCGTAACGGACCTTAAAGACGGGCACGTCGAGCTTACCTTTGGCGACGAGGTTTTTTGCGCGGCGGAATACCGGCCGGAGTGGATCACCGACAACGAGCAGTTGTCGCTTCTTTCGGGGGTCATTATCGGTCGATACGCGAAAAATTACACCAAGTTCGACGATTGCCTGATTCGTTACGGAATGTTATCCGAAGATGTCGGACTGATTATCATCCACAACATGGGGACCGAATCCCTCGACAAGACCAAATCCACCCGTGCGGCGATGGATCAAATCGTCAGGGAATTTAATGATGCGGGAATCTCCTCCGTCGTCATTGAGCTTCGCTTTAACGGAGGCGGCTTCGACGAGGCGTCACTTCTGCTCGCGGGGTATTTCACCGAGAGTCCCTATCTTGCGTATCGGAAACAAGTTTACTGTAATGGAGTTTTCTCGGAGCCTCAGGACATCTATGTAAAACCGGGCAAACTGTTTTTTGACGGGGATGTGTATGTTTTGACGAGCGGGTATACCATCAGTGCGGCGGAGACCTTCATTCGCGCGATGCTGGCAAATCCGAACGGACGGGTCACGGTTGTCGGCGAAAAGACGGCGGGTTTTTATTCGGACGCGTTGGAACGAAGCCTTCCGGGCGGGTATACGTATTCGCTCTCCAACGAGCGGTATCTTTCGCATACCGGCGAAATTCTGGAAGGAAAGGGTATCGAGCCGGATGTTCGGATTCCGGTCTGCGTCGATGCGGCAAGAGCGGGCAGAGACGACGCGCTCGACTATATTTTGAAAAGTACCGGTTCGATCGCGATCATTCGACGGGAAGAGTGAAAAAGTTGCTCGCGGGCTCATCACCTATTTCCGTGAAACATAGTATACGAGATATTCTGCAATAGGGCGGTGATACGTGCGAAATCTTGAGGAGAGAACCGGTTCGTCCGTAGTTTCGTCTTTTCGAGCCGATATCGACCGATAGACTTTCGTCAATCGCGCATTAATATGGATTAGGATGTGTTGCTAACACCAAGCGATCAGCAAAGCCACTGAACGATTTTTGAATATATGTTTTACGGAAATAGGTGAAGAGCCAGCTCGTACAGGGTGTTTTCTTTTTATTTTAAACGAGTATACTGAAGGTGCGGTGCAGATCTTCCCGCAAGAGAGGGCGATTACGACGCCATAGAATGAATCATCAAGAAGGTCGTATGAGGTCTCTTATATGAAAATGTTATTGAACGGTCTTTTGACCGGTTTATTCCTGCAACTGGCCGTCGGCCCGATTTTCTTCTTTATTTTGAGCATCGCCGTTGAATCCGACCTCTTCGTCGCGTGGGCAGCAGTAGCGGGAGTCGTTTTGGCGGACTACATCTATGTCGCGCTTTCGATACTGGGTATCGCCAAACTGATCGATCATCCGAAAGTGAAACGCGTCTTCGGAATCGTCAGCGCGTTTGTGATCATCGCTTTCGGTGCGTATTTACTGTGGAGCGCGATACGGGGTGCGCAAGGCGCGATCGCTTCGGGAGATCGGACCGCGGCGGGTGCTTTTGTGAGCAGTTTTTTGCTGACGATCGGAAGCCCGTTGACGCTCTTTTTCTGGAGCAGTATTTTCGCGGTGAAAGCAATCGAAAAGAATTACAACAAGCGGGAGATCACGGTTTTCGGTATCGGCGCCGGTTTTTCGACCGTCATTTTTCTGGGGGCGACGGTGACGATTGTCTCCGTACTTCAAGCCTCACTGCCGGATGTTATTGTCTCGATCCTTAACTTCATCGTCGCGGCGGTGATGATCGGTTACGGGCTCATTCGACTGGTGAGAATTTTTTCCGGAGCGCCGGCACGAATCGCCGAGGGAACGTAGATATATAAACATAACGGTGTCATCACTTCGCTTCATACCGTAAAAAGTGTCAACAACAAAAATGTGTTGGCGAAATCGACTTTTTTGATAAACTGAAGTGGAAAGGCAGGTGTCGTTTATGTCTCTTTCCGACCAAATCAAGTCCGCCCGAACCGGGCTCGGTCTCACGCAGGAACAAGTTGCCCGTCGATTGGGAATCACGCATCAGGCGGTATCGAACTGGGAAAACGGTCATTCCGTTCCGACTCCCGCCAATCTTACCGCGATTTCGGGGATTCTCGGTATCAGCGCATCGGATCTGTCGACGCTGGCCGAGCAAGCCGTCACTTGGAAAACGGGGGGCGGAGCGGCACGTGCGCGAGCCAAATCGAGCGGAAACGTAAGCCCCGCCGCCGCATCGCATACCTCTCCTTCTTCTGTCTCACGGGCGCCGGGCGACAGTTTGGTATCGACGATCATCGCTGCCATCAAAAGGAAATTTCTTTAGAAAACGGGTGAGATAAAACGGATGGAAGGATAAGCGGTGACTCGTATGGCAAAGATTATGGATGTTCATGAGGCGGTTCGAAGCCGCCACTCGGTCCGACAATATCTGGATCGTCCGATTCCGGAGGATATACGTACGGAGCTTATCGCCGAGACGGAGCGCGTCAATCGGGAGGGAGCGCTGAACATTCAGATCTTTTTCGACGAACCGCGAGCCTTTGACAGTATTTTGGCCAAGTACGGACGTTTTTCCGGCGTCTCCGACTATATTGCTCTCGTCGGACAAAAAGCCGAGGATCTCGACGAAAAAATCGGATACTTCGGAGAGCGGCTTGTCTTGTTGGCGCAGATGCTCGGCCTGAATACTTGTTGGGTCGCGGAGACGTACGGTAAGAAAAGATGCAGAGCAAAAATCGGACAGAACGAGAAACTCGTCTCGGTCATTGCGCTCGGTTACGGGGCGACCCCGGGCATTCCGCACAAATCCAAACCGATGAAAATTCTGTGTAATGTCGAAAATGATATGCCGGAGTGGTTTGTCAAAGGAATGGAGGCGGCGATTCTGGCTCCGACCGCGATGAATCTACAGCGGTTTTTCATGGAGCGGATGGAGAATATTGTAATCGCGAAATCGACCGGTATCCGTTACGCACAAATTAATCTGGGGATTGTGAAATACCATTTTGAGATCGGAGCGGGAAAAGAAAATTTCTCATGGGGATAGTCCGCGGGATCTGTCGATCTTGAATCCGCTTCGTGCCGGAGCCGGTTTTCCGTTCGAATTTTCATTTCAGATCCGATCCGTCCCGCCGGGTGACGGATCGAAAAAGGAGCAGGTTTGTGATTGAATCGATTTTGTTTGCCGTTTTGCAGGTAGGCCTGTTTTCAATGATTCCGCTGATCGTGTGGGGGATAACCGCGAGAAAAAAGGAAAACTTTTTCCGTTGGATCGGACTTATCAAGATTCGAACGGAAGCGCCGATACGGTTTGTTTTACTCTTCGGCGCTCTTTTTGCCGGCGTATGTCTGCTTTCCGCTTTTGCGGTTCCGCTGATCATCGGAGACAATGAAACCGCAGTATCCTCCTTTCAGGGCGGGGGTGTTTCCGCAATCCCGGGGATCTTGATTCATTCGGTCATTCAAACCGGGCTTTCCGAGGAGATCCTTTTTCGCGGTTTCATCGGGAAGCGCCTGATATCACGTGTCGGATTCGCGGCAGGCAATATCATTCAGGCCGGGCTATTCGGAATTATGCACGGGGTCTTGTTCTTTATTATGATCGGATGGGAGCGCGCGCTCGGGCTTGCCGTTCTGACCGGCGGAATCGGATGGATCCAAGGGTATCTCAACGAGAAGAAAGCGGGCGGATCCATCCTTCCGGGGTGGTTATTTCACGCGCTTACCAATATCGCTTCGGGACTCGGGGCGGCGTTCGGTTGAGCTGAATTCAAACGGAGTGTTTTTTCGATGGAAATGATTCGCTATGAACGGGAGCTGTACGGTCCGGTGCGGGATTTTCTGATTCGACAGGGTTTTACGGTACGTGGTGAGGTCGGCTCCTGTGATGTTGCGGCGGCGCGGGGCGAGGAACTGATTGTGGTCGAGCTGAAGCGACACCTGTCCTTTGATCTCCTGGCACAGGCGGTCGAACGGCAGACCTATTCGGATTATGTCTATCTGGCAGTGCCGAAGTCTGTTGATTTTAAAGAGGATAAGGAATGGCGCGCAAAACTTCGCGTTTTGAAGCGTCTCGGGCTGGGTCTTCTTCTGGTCAGCAAAAATGAAAAAACCTATCTTGTCGAGGAGGCCCTGTTACCCGATTCGCCGGGCGGACTGCGGCGCGCAAAAAAGAAAAGGACATCCATTGTAAGAGAGCTTTCTGCCCGAAGAACGGACGGTAATATCGGCGGTACTCGAGGAGTCCCGCTGTTGACCGCGTATCGTGAGGCAGCGCTCAAACTGGCGGTACTGATTGATATGCACGGGCCGATGAAACCCAAGGAGCTTCGCGAAAAGGGCGGGCACGAGAAAAAGACCACGTCCATCCTGAACGCAAACTTCTACGGATGGTTTGAACGGGAAGAGGATGGCAGGTACGCGTTGACGACCGCCGGCAAAGATGCCCTTGCGACCTATGAGCGGGCCGTTTCGGTTTTTCGAATGGATCGAATCCCGGAGGAAAAGAGCACCCCGGTACAAACGGATGTCCCGAAGCAATCGCGGGCGAAAAAAAGAAAACCGGCGGATCGGATTACTTAAAGAGGTCGAAGAATTTTGCATCGTCGACGACCATATGATGAATGATCACTTTTTCCATTAGAAAACAATAGAACGCCGTCGGGTGAACGCGTTGCTGGTTTCGAAGATCGCGCCAGAAACGCATTTGCTTTCGCAGGTCGTCGTGAAGCGCGGAATGCTCCTTGAGCTTTTCATAGCGACTTTGTTTTAATATGAATTCTTCGGAGCGGAAGTGTTGATCCATATCGATCATTAACTCGTTGATCGCTTCCTGTTCTTTGATTCGTTGCTTGGTCTCATAGTATTCAATCAACCGGTTGCCCGTATCCAGTAAGGATCGGTGTTGCTCGTCGATCCGGACATTTCCGCTGGCCCATTCCTTTTTCCAGACATACTTGCAGGACTGGACATCGCAAGCTCGGGATTCCGAGCTCCCGCACGTTCGGTTTCTGCCCATGTTTTTCGCAAGATACAAAGAGGTGTCGGTACGGATAAACCATTCTTCAAACGGCTCATCCCGCTCAAGCGCGGCTACCCCGAAGCTCGCGGTTACCTCACCCGCAACTTTATGCGGCGTCAATTCAAGCTTCCTTCGAATTTTTTCCGCCGCGAAAAGCGCTCCCTTTTCGGGGGTGTCGAGCATGATGACGACAAACTCCTCTCCACCGAGCCGGGCGGGAAAATCCGTCTGGCGCAGATTTTCTTTCAGGATGGTGGCGACATGCTTGAGGACCTGATCGCCGACCGGGTGTCCCCAATGATCGTTGATTTTTTTAAAAAAATCGATGTCCATGATCATCATGGATACCGGGAAGTAACGACGTTTGAATTTTCGGATGATGTCCGCCGCGTGGACGTCGAACGCCTGTCGGCTGAAAAGGCCGGTCATCGAATCGCGCGAGGCGGAATCCTGAAGCTTATCGGAAAGAAGTGTGCTTTCGGAGATGTCCCGGGCGGACGCGAATATCATACCCCGGTCATTTTCGGCGCTCCATCTCAGACTTCGATACACGCCGTCCTTTCCACGAAAACGATTGGTGAAAAACGGAACATCCATCCCCGCATTTAACTGGTTGATCATCAGATGTGTCGTACCGACGTCGCCGGGGTGGAGAAAGGAGAAGAAACTTTGTGTTTCAAGATCGCTTGCGTTATAGCCGAGTGTTCGGACCAGCTCGCCGTTAATCTTAACCAATCGTGCGTCCGGCGAAATGACACAAAGTAAATCCAAGTTAACCTTCAGGAGGGCCTGTATATCCAACTCCAGCATTCTTTCCCGCGTAATATTTTCGTAAACGACCCCAAGAAACGTATCGTCGACCCGGAAAATCCGTGCGCGGTAACTTTGATGCGACAAACTGAAGTCATGCTCGGTCACTTCCCGTGAACCGCTGAGATACACCCGCTCCATTTCTGCTTTAAGCAGGTCCGCAGTATTCGGGTTGCCAAACAAACGATCGAAAATCTCCGGACCGTTTCGAAACTTTTGTTCCGGAGCAATATCCGTAAAAAACGCCTTTTCAAAAGAATCGTTATAGGAAACGGTTTCGAGTATCAGGCGCCCGGTATCCTCGTCCGTTTTATATCGATGGATCGAAAAAGGGACGGGGCAAACCATAAAGGAGTCAAAGGTCAGGGATTCATTCATGGGTGCTTCCTCCGGGACCGATGCAAAACCGCACGACATTCTCATTATACCTTGATATTCTTGAAAATAAAACGTTTTATTTTATCTCGTCAAAAAAATCCGGTGATATAATGAAATCGAATCGGAAGGGAGGCGATCGAATCATGGAAATACTATATCAGGGACACGGAAGTCTTCGATTTTCGACCGACGCGGGAACCGTCGTTTATCTTGATCCCTGCGCGGGCGACGGATACGATATTCCGGCAGATCTGATTCTCGTAACGCATGCGCACGGCGATCATTCGATGGTACATAAGCCGGCGCGAAAAGAAAAATGTGTTGAAATTTTCGGTGCGGACATGATCGACGGAAAAGAGTATCGATCCGTTCAAATTCTGGATGTATCGATTGAGGCCGTACCCGCGTACAATCGAAATCATCGGAGAAGCGAATGCGTCGGGTACCTGGTATTTGCGGACAGCGTCGGGTGCTACTTTGCCGGTGACACCGACAAAATTCCCGAGATGGCGGCGCTTCGCGAACGAAATCTCGACTATGCATTTTTCCCCGCGGACGGCTTTTACAATATGGATGCTGCCGAAGCGGCCGAATGCGCCGAAACGGTCGGCGCGAAGCACTCGACCCCGATCCACACGGTTCCCTACCACGGCGCGCCGAACGAACTTTTCAGCGAGGAGAAGGCGGAAGGGTTTCGACCAAAGGGGAGGCTGATTCTCCGGCCCGGAGAGTCAATAACGACATAAAGGATCATTTTACCGGATCAACCGAAGAACATTTTTCGATGATTCGATTCCAGATCCGGTCTCCGGTATCGGGGTCAAAACAGTTTTGATCGTAAATCATATTCATGAAAAGTTTGCCGCAACAGGTCAGTGCGCCGATGACGCGTTCTCCGCGTGTCGCACTGAAGGTCGGGCCGAAGAATTCCTTTACACAGAGGTCGCCGTATCGATCCGCCATTTTGACGCGACCGAGATTGGAAAATGAAAAATCGTACGGATCCGGCGTGTGCGCCTCTCGATTGGCGTAAAACTCCTCCGGGTCCCGGACCCCTTCCAAAAGATAAGTCATGAAGTTGTAGTAGCCGGCAAGCGGATTCAGACTCTCGATCTTTTCGTGCAGTTTCGCTCCGATCTCCCGCGCGATCTCTTCGGTCGGTCGACCGGGCGGGCAGTCGGCCTGCGCGGTAATCAGTCCGTTAAACAGACCGAAGGTGCGCTCCGATCCTTCGCGAAGCTGGGAGCGGAAATTAATCGGGCTTTGAATCGTACGAAGGTACCCCTCGGACGGACCGAATTCCTCAGCAAAACATTGAAGAATCATTGCACCGATAAAGGAGTGAACCGTCGTCTTGCAGGTCGCGGCTGCGGCAATCAAGGCTTCCGTCTCGCTTTTCGAAAAACCGTGCAAGTGAATCCGGAACGGAGGGACCGGAAACGCTTCGGGTTGAATATCCTTTGGTGTATATCTCGTATAGTCTTTGTTATCCTTAAATTTCGGAGGATCCATGGCCAGAATTTTCTCCATGTTTTCCTGCGATATCATCTTGTGAAGCATCGGTGCCCAGTCGTTTTCCCCGGGAGCGATGGCCGGCAAATCGGGATTTCCCAAATGCTCCATCAGCCGCTCGAGAAAAATGACCGCACCGACGCCGTCGACCACCGCATGCTGAAAAACGGCAATGAACTGATTCTCTTTTTCGTTCTGAAGGAGGGCGAAACGCACCATCGGTCCCTCTTCGTTTTGGAAGGGCTCGCGAAGAAGAAGAATCAATTCCTCCTCCGGATCTCCGGAAAAGGAGGGCTTGACGAGCAAGGGATATTCGGGCACATTTTCGGTCGTAATCCACTGGGTGCGATCGGAAAGCTTTTCAATGCGCACGGCGCTTAAGGGAAATTCGATCCGGTTTTTTTGCAAAGCGGCGCGCAGACGAGCTTCGGTCAGCGGTCCTTCCAGACCCATTCGAAACGCAAAAAACATGGGTCCGAGCTTGCTGTAATAAAACATAACGCGCTCATAAGAAGTGGTTTCTCGTCTCATTCGGATACCTCCGCAATCTTCTTTGTCTTTCCGACAAGATTATGCATCCATCGTCCGGAGCGGAATCGAATAAACCCGATGATCATTTTGGTAAACTCCTCAATTGTGACACAGGCGGCGATCAGATGTACGGGCAGATGAAAAACAATGCCGGCGATTAACGCAATCGGAACGCCGATCAGCCAAACCCCGCCGACATCGACGATCATGCTGAACAGTGTGTCGCCGCCCGCCGTGAATATGCCCATGTGAAACATAATATTACAGGACTTCGCCCACATCGCCGCAGCCATCACAAGAAGAATCGATGCAACATAGAAGCGTTCGGTTTCCGTTAGTTCCGTGTAAATGGAGGCGATCGGTAATCGAATAAGGATCAGCGTTGCGGAAACGACAACGGAAATCCCGAGATTGATGAGGATGAAATTGCGCGCGAATTTCCTTGCGGTCGTTTCTTCGCCCGCTCCGATGCGATTGCCGACCATGATGGAGCAGGCACTGCCCATTCCCGTGAAGAAAATCAGACAGAGTCGCTCAATGGATCCCGCAACCTGAAATGCGGCCAGAAAGGACGTGTCCAAATGACCGTAAATAACCGAGAACATGTTGTACCCGGCCGCCCAACCGACATTTTTAAGAACGACCGGGAATACGCGTTTCATATATTTTTTAAAGGCTTCCAATCGATACGAGAACAAATCGGAGAATCGAATCGCAGACGGAAGTTTTCGCGCGTATGTGATCGATAGAATAATCGTCAATTCCACGGATCGTGCGATAACGGTAGCCAGAGCGGCACCCGCCTCGCCCATTGCCGGAGCGCCGAAATGTCCGAAAATCAAAACATAATTCAGCACCGTGTTGAGAATGACGCCCGTGAAACTTGCAATCATCGGATAGATCACGTTCTCCGTGCTCCGAAGGACGACGGTGTAATTGATTCCCAACGCGGTCATCAAAAAGGTTACGGAAATAATGCGCAGATATCGAACACCGGGAGCGATGACCAGAGGATCGGAAGTAAAAAAACGAATCGCGATTCCGGGACTCAGGAAAGAGAACAAGGCAAAAAGGATTGCGACGCCCAGCGTCAGACTCAATCCGATTCCCATGACCGAGCGAATGCTTTTTACGTCTCGTTGTCCCCAATACTGCGCGGTGAAAATCGCCGAGCCGCTCGCTAAGCCGAAGATCAGCATATTGTATACGAAAAAGAAATTGTTAGCGCTTCCTACACCCGCCAAATATGCACTGCCCAGTTTTCCGATCATAAAAACATCGATAAAGCCGAGCGATGCGGCAAGAATGTTTTGAAGCAGTATCGGTGTCGCAATCGCGAGCAAACGCGTGATGAACGTTTTTTTATCTTCGTATAACATTGGATGCTCTCCGGTCCACATGAATACTGAGAGGGATTATACGCTTTTTCAAAGAAGGAGACAACCGGAGGAAAAAAGAAGCCTCAAAGGGACTTTGCTTCGAAATTTACGGAGCGAATGGGAAGTCTCGTATCTGTGCCGCGAAAAGGATTACTTAACTCGGATTTTTTGTGTTTGAAAATGAAAAAAAAGAAGGGGCATCCCTTGAATCCATGATTTATCGAGTGCTATAATCGTAAAGAGCCATCAAAAACAGACGGGCGTCTCGTTAAAAAATCGGAGACGCCCGTCTTTTTATGAGGGCACGGAAGGAGCATTCAAAAATGGATCAAGCGGGGTTTGATAATGAGAAATACGTACGACTTCAGTCTCAGAATATTCGGGACAGGATCGACTGTTTCGGAGGGAAGCTGTATCTGGAATTCGGCGGAAAGCTTTTCGACGATTATCACGCCTCCCGGGTGCTTCCGGGTTTTGAGCCGGACAGCAAGGTGAAAATGCTCCTGGAGCTTAAAGATGAAGCGGAAATCGTGCTGGTCATCAGTGCGGACGCGATCGAGAAAAACAAACGACGCGGCGATCTTGGAATTACCTATGACCAGGAAATTCTGCGCTTGATTGATGCATTCACGGGTATCGGCCTTTTTGTCGGAAGTGTCGTCATCACTCATTATACGGCCCAGCCGTCCGCCGAGCAGTTTGAAAAGCGTCTCGGTCGCCTTGGAGTTCGCGTTTATCGACATTACCCCATTCCGGGGTATCCGTCCAACACAGCCGCAATTGTCAGCGAAGAAGGCTACGGTAAAAATGAATATATTCAAACGAGTCGGTCCTTGATCGTCGTGACCGCTCCGGGACCCGGTTCCGGCAAGATGGCGACCTGTCTGTCTCAGCTTTATCACGAACACAAGCGCGGAGTCAATGCCGGTTACGCGAAGTTTGAAACGTTTCCGATCTGGAATCTGCCTTTGCAGCACCCGGTGAATATCGCGTACGAAGCGGCGACCGCCGATTTAAACGATATCAATATGATCGATCCGTATCATTTGGAAGCGTATGGAAAAACGACCGTCAACTACAATCGCGACGTGGAGATTTATCCGGTCGTGCACGCGATTTTCGAACGCATTTTCGGAAAATCTCCGTACAAGAGTCCGACGGACATGGGCGTAAATATGGCCGGGATGTGCATCACCGATGACGAGAAATGCTGTAAGGCCTCCCGTTTGGAGATCATACGCCGTTTCTACCAGACCAAATGCTCCGTCCGTCAGGGTCTGGCCGATGTCGCCGAGGTATCAAAAATTGAGCTTTTGATGAATAAGATCGGGATTCAATCATCCGAGCGACCGGCAATCGGGGCGGCACTCGATCGTGCGGATAAAACCGAGGGTCCGGCGGTGGCGATCGAGCTTACCGACGGAAGGATTATCACCGGAAAGACCACGCCGCTTCTCGGTGCTTCCGCAGCGGTATTGCTCAATACACTGAAAGAGCTGGCCGGAATCCGGCATGACATCCCGTTGATCTCTCCGATTATTATCGAACCGATTCAGGACTTGAAGATCCGGCATATGGGGAATCATAATCCCCGTCTGCACACGGACGAGATTCTGATTGCGCTGGCGATCTGCGCGGCGACCAATCCGATGGCGGCCCGGGCGATGGAACAGCTCGAGAAGCTTCGCGGTTGCGATGCGCATTCGACGACGATCCTGTCGCATGTCGATGACAATGTTTTCATGAAGCTCGGAGTGACCATTACCTGCGAGCCGGAGTACCAGACGAAGAAGCTCTATCACCCGTAAGAGCCCCGTTTTCTTACCCGTCCGGGAACGGAGACGACATCACTTCCGAATCTTATCTTCGATGTAGGAAAGAAGCGGAAACATGTCATTATACTGTTTCTGGATAAAGATCGCGGAGCGCTTCCGGTACAGTTCCTCGGCCAGGGCATCCGCGATCGGCATAAGGATCCGCTCATGCGCGCAAAGGACCGGCGAGGCTTTTCTGAAGTCTCCGGTCGACTGCTTGTTCAGGCAGGCGCAGTGATGATTGCATCGGTTTTGAATGACACAGCCGGCACATTCATCTTTTTCTTCCTCGTTGAGCCGGTAAAGGCTCCATCTTTTCTCTTCGTCGATTCCGCTCCAAACGTCGCCGATCGAAAAATGCGGTTCTCCGACAAACTGAACACACGGGTAAATATTCCCGTCCGGACCGACGGAGAGTTGCTTTTTCCCGAGTTCGCAACGCTCGGTACAGTAGTTCTCACCGAGCAAGTGAGAAGAGATCTTCACCTCGAACGGCGAGAGATAAAACTTTTCCTCCAGAAGCGTTTTCTCCTTATAAAAAGCCGCCAGTTTCTTGTATTGCTTCTTCAGTTCGGCAAGCGTCTTTTCGTCCCACGCGCCGGCATAGTTCATCGAGCAAATCAGATACCGGAAACCGAGCGAAAAAAGATATCCGACGCTTTCAGCGTAGTACCGGACCGTATTCGGGGATACCGTCATCAGGACCGGAGCGTAGGGCCGGGAGGCAAGAAGCGCTTTTGCCCGTTGCTCCGTTATTTCAAACGTTGACTCGCCGGAGTGTGTCACTCGATTGGCGTCGTGGGCCGCTCGGATCCCGTCGAAGGAAAGAGCGATAAACACTTCGTGCTCGAGAGAATATCGTAGAAATGAATCATCCATTAAGAGCCCGTTGGTCGTGATCTTATAGTGGAATCGGTTTTGCCTTTTCTGATCGAGGGCTTCACCGTACGCGACGGCATCCGTGATCAGATCACGGAAAAGAAGCGGCTCTCCGCCGAAGAAAATGATCCCGCAATTGGATTTGGACCGGGCGGCCAAATCCATCGCCGCGTGGGTAATCGCGGGTGTCATCGTTTGCGGCGACTGCTTCACGTAACAGTATTTACAGGAGAGATTGCAGGATTCCGTCAAATGGAGTGTGTAATGCATCAGATGATCCCTTCCGCGGCGAGCCAGTCCAGGAAGTCCCGGACCTGTGCGCGAAGGTCTTCCTCAATGCGTTCCTTTTGCTCCGATTCATACTGCTCAAAGTACTTCTCAATCGTCCCGGAATCGGCTTCCCGGTCGATATGGAATGCGCTTGGATCCGAACCCGGATCATAGAACACCGCGGTATTTTCCACGACTTCGGATAAGCGCTCCGCGGTCCCCTTCATGTCATAAGTGTTGACGGAGCACCAGTAATCGGTTTCTTTCGCCCAGTCATTAATATCACTTTCGGAAACGTACTCGAAACCGATCTCCAGATCCGAATCGTAGCCGTCGAGCTCGAGTGAACCATTCCATGTTTCGTATTCGTCATCACCGGAGAAAAGATTAGTGGCGGGGAAATGCATTCCCCTGATCGTCTTTGGTTCATCGAACCGGACGCCCTTGGCCACGGCTTCTTCTTTGATGATTTGAATGGCTTCTTCTTCGGAAAGGTAAACCGCGGGAGCGACCATAATACAGCCGTAAGAACCCCGGCCTTCCCCGTGCGCGAAAAAGGGGACGGAAACCCTGAGATCGTCATCATCATCTTCATCTTCGCGGGTATCTTTCGAGCACCCGAATAAACCGGTCGAAAACGTTAACGAAACAGCAACGCAAAGGGCAGGCATGGCCCGCCATCTCTTCGGTAACGCATGAAGAATCAGGGGGTTTGTGCGGACGGCTTCTTTCGTTGGATATTTCGGAGTTCCATAAAGGATAACGGGCTCCACTTTCAACTTGCTTATCATTTTGCGCCTTTCCAAGGTCAGCGGATCGTTTTCAAACCATCGTACAAAAGGGTACCACCGCTTTGCCTTTCTATACTTATCCAATAGACGATTCAGAAGGCGGCAGTGTTTCAGAAGCGGGTCTATAAGTTCTTCAGAAACTGATCCGGGTCCATCCCGAGCCAGGTGCAGAGCATAAGGATCGCCCACGCGGTCTCGAAAGGCATGTCGGGAATCGGCGTGATCCCGGCCTCACGGAGTGCCCGGGAGGTCGGGTAGAGCGGCTTTTCGGTATCGCAAGGACCGAGAAAAATCCGCTTCCCCTTGCTGTCGCATGCTCTTTTCAGGAAAAGAAGCGAGTACGGGTTATCCTCGGAAAGCGCATTCGCGGTCCCCGAGTGGTACGGCTGAACCAGGACATATCGAAACGAAGGCATTCCGACCTGATAGAGCTCATAGCCGTTACAACAGGCGGCGGGGACACAAAGCACGGTCCGCTCCGTCGGAAGGGAAGAGAGCTTCTTCATTTTTGAGAGGGCGGAGGCGGACGGAAAGACCGGCGGTTCGGTGAAATCAGGATTCGGTACGAATGCCCCGCGAACTATTTTTCCCGCGAAGAGATTCCGGAAACTCGAAAAATCGTCCGTACGGACATCGGCGCTTTGGACATATCCGGCGTGATGAACGTATATTTTCCCGTCCGATGTCTTTCCGACGACATAAACGCCTTTTTCCGCGGAAGAGACAAGAGCCAACGCGGCTTTGAAATTAGCCCGCGCATCACTGTTCGGGTCATCCGGCGGGCGCTTGCTCCCGAAAAGCACGACGGGAACGGTGTATTTGGAGAACAGAAGGTTCGCCAGCTGAGCGGTATAAGCCATCGTATCGGTTCCGTGCGCAATCAGGATTCCGCAGTGCTTGGTCGGCGAAAATGCTTTGCCGATCGAACCGAAGAGCACGCGGTACATCTCCGGCGTGATGTTTTCCGAAAGGACGTTGATCGGCTCGATGATGTCAAATGAAAAACTCTTCTTTCGTGCGTTTTCAAGCAGTGTGTACGGAGCGGTGCCGAGTTCGAGTGCCTTCTTGTGAATGCGGGACGAGATCGTTCCGCCCGTAAAGACCATGAGGATCTTCATTTGTTTATCCATTTCCTTCGTTCCCTCCTTCTTTTACGACGATTGCCATCCAGATGAATCGGTCGGTTCTGTCGGAGTTATTCATTATTGTCCGTTTGATTATTCGCTCTTGTCCCTTTCCGATCGCTCCTCTCGTGCAAGAAACGAGTCGGCCGAAAGAGCGGCGATCAGACCTTCTCCGAGTGCCTTCGCGATTTGTAAGGGCTTGCCGGTGCAGTCGCCGGCGGCAAAAATACCCGGAACCGAGGATTCCTGTTCTTTACTCACGAGTATATATCCGCCCTGTGTTTCCATGCCGGGCACCAGTGAATCGGGAGCGATGGAGGCTCTCAGGATGAAGATTCCGTCCGTCGGATAGGTTTTCCGGTCGGCGATCAACGCGGTGACGATATTCTCCCCCGCTATCTCGAAGGTTGCGGCGGGAATAATACGTTCAAACGAGTCTTTCGGAAGAATGTCCGCCCATTTCTTTAGATCCGGTGCGGAGGCAAAAAAGAGCACCTTACAGCCGATCTTCGCGAGATGCTCCGCTTCCTCCACGGCATCCGGGGCCTTGGCGATCACCGCGGTTGTTTTGCCCCGATAGAGCATCCCGTCGCAGGTTGCGCAATAACTGACTCCGCGACCGAGAAACGGCACCTCTCCCGGAAACGGTTGGAAGGTCGACGCACCGACGGTGAGAATGACGGAACGTGCCGTCATCATCCTGTTTCCATATGCGATTTGAAAAAGCGAGGTATTGTCTTCGGTCGGAAAAGGTACGATTAATTGGACCTGACCCCGGATTTCGACGACGCCCATCGAAAGCGCGTGGGATCGGAACGAATCCAGAATTTCAGCACCGCTTTTCCCGGGCATTCCGGGCATGTTTTCTACGATTGCGGCTTTATATAGATAGCTGTCGCGGTAATCGCCCGAAATGATGACCGCGGTTCTTCCCCGGTTTACGGCGTTGATCGCGGCGGAATATCCGGCCGGACCCGATCCGACGATCAGGACGTCGACCGGTTCGGATGCGTACCGTTCCGAAGCCTCCTCGGGCGTCAGGTGCAAAGCGGTATGTGGCTTCTCTTGATTCATTCGGAATACCTCTCAAAGCAGAAGGACTTCTTTGATATAATGAAAACAAAAAAAACAGCATTTGTCGATGCTATGAGGTGCATATGAAGCTGATCAGCTGGAATGTGAACGGAATCCGGGCGGTTGCCAACAAAGGCTTTCTCGACAGCTTTCGATCGTTCGACGCGGACATCGTCTGTCTTCAGGAAACGAAGGCGACCCCGGATCAATATCCGAAGGAAATCGCGGAAATTCCGGGGTATCATGGTTATTTTCATGCGGCGGAGCGGAAGGGGTACTCCGGAACGGCTCTTTTTTCGAGAAGCAAACCGATTTCCGTCTCGTTCGGACTCGGAGACGATCGGTTTGATCATGAGGGACGCACGATTTGCGCCGATTTCGGTGAATTTGTCTTGTTCAACATCTATTTCCCGAACGGAGGCCAGGGGCCGGAGCGGCTGGCGTTCAAACTGGATTTTTACGATTGTTTTTTGGAAAAAGTCAGCCGATTGACCGATGAAGGGCGACAGGTCATCGTTTGCGGAGATGTGAATACGGCGCATCGGGAGATTGATCTTTCCAATCCCGCGGCCAATTCCAAAATCTCCGGATTTCTTCCGGAGGAGCGCGCATACATCGACACGTTTATCGATAAAGGATTGGTGGATACATTCCGAATGCTCTACCCGGACGCGACGGAAAAATATACCTGGTGGTCCTATAAGACCTTTGCCCGGGACCGAAACGTCGGCTGGAGAATCGATTACTTTTTCACCGATGAAATATTGGCGGAAAGGGTTGCGGATTCCGGGATGATTTCGGACGTTTTCGGGTCGGATCACTGTCCGATTTTTCTCGCCCTGATCTAATCGGACGAGCGGCTCGGCTCGCCTGTTTTTCTTTGCCTAGGATTTGCCGCGCCTGTCGGGCGTCATACCGGGCCTGATATGCTATAATGCCACTATCCGACTTATCATCGAAAAGAAGATCAAAGGAGAATATATGAACGCCTATTTCGGAAAACAAAAACCCGTCCGGCTGATTGTGGTTTTACTCGCGTTAATATCTCTGACCGCATTCGGTTGCGATAAGAATAAACAGGAAACATCGGTCACGACCGGAGCGTCAACGTCTCAGAACACGATCGAAACGACTTCCTTACCGGAGTTTGCGGCGCAGCCGAAAACACTGGAAGAAATGTATGAGCCTCAGTTGCTTGCGATCCTGAACCGGTCGTATAAAATCGGCGATAGAACGATATCCGCGGGAGAGTATAACTACTTCTGTGTTTCCGCTTTTCAGGAGATGTCGACATATGCTCAGTATGGTTATTATCCCGCAACCGACGCCGGCACGCTGAATCTTTCGGCTACGTGTGATTTGACCGAAAACGGAGCGGGTACATGGGAGGATTATCTGGTCGAATATGTGCTTGACGATATCCGGTCCAACTACATTCTTTGCGAGCTGGCGAAAGAAAAAGGATTTTCGATTTCGGATGAAACGGCCGCAAATATTGATGCTTCCATGGCAGACATTATTCTTCAGGCCGAGTCATACGGATTGACCGGAGACAGCTTTATCGAGCAGTATTGCGGAGACCAAATGACGGTTGAGCGTTTTCGACAGATTATTGAGTCCTACTATCTTGCGGAAATGTTCTCCACGGATTTCTTGGAGAACTATGAATTTTCGGAGGATGAATTGAGGCTTCCGACGGTTCGCCACATTCTTTACGGTGCTCCGAGGAACGGCCTGCGTGAGGAGGATGCTTCCGAAGAAGAGATTGCCGAAGCACTTGCCAAGGCAGAGGAAACCATTTCGTTGATAAACGGTTATGAGGACATGGTACTGATCGGAGATCAGCATACCCGGGACGAAACGGCATTGGAATCGGCCGAGTACACGGTGTCAAGAGGAGAGATGGTCAAGGAGTTCGAGGAATGGTGTTTTGATCCGGCTCGGGAAATCGGCGACAAAGAGATTGTTCGCACGGACTTCGGTTTTCATGTGATGTACTTCGTGGGAACCAAGGAAGCCGATGAAGACCAGAAGGCTGTGATTGCCCGAAATGCTCTCGGTGACATGATCAAGCAAATGGCCGAAGATGAGCGCTTTATGTTTTCAGAGTAAACGCCGACGGAACAGAAGGAAGAATGGACTACAGCGGTCGTATATGCATAAGGAGGAGCAAAGTGGATAATTTTCAGTTTTTCAGCCCGACCCGGTTTATTTTCGGCAAAGATACCGAAAATCAGGCAGGGACTCTTTGTAAAGAATTCGGCGCGAGCAAGGTTTTTATTCATTTCGGCGGCGGCTCCGTCGTTCGTTCGGGACTTCTGGATCGCGTTAAAAAGTCGCTGAGTGAGGCGGAGCTCGATTTCGTCCAGCTCGGCGGAGTGAAGCCGAATCCGGAGGATACGCTGGTTTACGAAGGAATCAAACTCTGCAAACAGGAAAACATCGATTTTATTTTGGCCGTCGGCGGCGGCTCCGTCATCGATTCAGCCAAGGCGATCGGAATGGGGTTGTGCTACGACGGGGATTTTTGGGATTTCTACTCCGGTGCGGCGGTCCCCGAAAAAACGATACCCGTCGCAACCGTTTTAACGATTTCTGCGGCCGGCTCGGAAGGATCCGAAAGCTCGGTGATCACCAAGACGGACGGGATGTATAAAAGAGGTTGTTCCAACGACGTCATCCGACCCGTATTTTCGATTCTTAATCCTGCTTTGACGCAAACATTGCCCGTTTATCAGACCGCGGCCGGAGCGGCGGACATCATGGCGCATATTTTTGAGCGGTATTTTACAAACACGAAGAATGTTGAGACGACGGACCGCCTCTGCGAGGGCCTCCTTTTGTCGATGCTGCGGGAGCTTCCCAAGGTTCTTGAAGACCCGGACGATTACGATGCCCGTGCGAATATCATGTGGGCCGGAACGGTGGCGCACAATAATATCATCGGTGTCGGGCGCAAACAGGATTGGAGCAGTCACGATCTGGAGCATGAGCTTTCCGCGCTTTACGGAGTGACCCACGGCGCGGGGTTGGCCGTGGTGTTCCCGGCATGGATGAAGTACACGATGAATCATGATGTGATGCGTTTTGCGCAGCTTGCGGTGCGCGTTTTCGGTTGCGAGATGGATTTTTTCCATCCCGAACGGACCGCAAGAAAAGGAATCGCGAGACTGGAGCAATTCTGGCGTGCTTGCGGTCTTCCGATCCGCATGGAAGAAATCGGCGGAAAAAAAGACGACATTCCGTATCTTGTCGGGCATCTTGAGTTAAACGGGGGAACCCTCGGAAGCTTTGTACCGATCGGTGAAGCGGAGGCCGCTGAAATCTACGGAATGATGTTTGAAAAATAACGGCGAAAGACAAGCCGAGTGAGTTTTTAGAATCGTTGAAAGACCGCCCGGGAAAGGATGAACGAGTCCTTTTCCGGGCGGCTTTTTCTTGCGTTCGCCGAATGTCCGTGATAAAATTTCTAGGTTACGGAGATTGGTTTTTCGGGCGATGTTTTATCGGTCGGTTCGGAGGGATCAAGCGTGAGATTTACACCGGAAGTGCTTTTGGATTTAGAAGAGCAAAGCAAAATCAGGCTGTCGGATGAGCGGCGTGAAAAAGTCGCATCGGAGATGGAGGCGTTTCTGGAGTGTGTCGATGCGATGAAAAAAACGGACACGGAAGGCATGGAGCCGCTGTACCACATTTTCCCGACAACCAATGTTTTTCGCGAGGATGAGGTCACGAATACGAATCGGAGAGAAGAGCTTCTTGAAAATGCGCCGGATCAAAAGGACGGATATTTTAAAGTTCCGGTAACCTTGGAATAAAGCGTTCCCGGCCCGGGAAAGGGAATAACCAGATGAGTATCAGCAGACAAAACGTCGAAACCGCCCGGAAGACGGGACAGGAATTTCGAAGCGGAGCCGTTCCAATTTCGGAACATATCGAAAAAACGATTTCCGGGATCCAAAAAGAGGAGCCCCGTAACCATTGTTTCGTTACGCTTTTCGAGGAACAGGCACACAAAGCGGCAATCAGAGTGGCGCAAAAGCTCCGTTCAAAAGAAGATTGCTCTTTATTGGCGGGCGTACCCGTCGGTGTTGATGATACGATGATGACCCGGGGAAGGCGTACGACTTGCGGCTCCGGAACACTGGAACATTTTATTCCGACCTTTTCGGCGACCGCGGTTCAGAAACTGGAAGACGCCGGTATGATTATTGTCGGAAAACTCAATACCGATGAGTTCTCAATGGGATCCTTGACGCAGACTTCATTTTTCGGTCCGACGAGCCATCCCGCGGATGAGACACGGGTTGCGGGCGCGGCGGCCGCCGCCGTAGCCTCCGGGGTGATTTCCTGTGCGTTGGCGTCGGATACCGGCGGGGCTCTGAGGCAGGCGAGCGCGGGATGCGGCGTTTGCGGAATCCGTCCGACTTACGGAGCGGTTTCCAGACTGGGTCTGGCCGCTTTTGCTTCGTCGATGGATCAAATCGGCCCGATCGCTTCGGATATCCGGGATTGTGCCGAAATTCTGAATATCATCTCGGGGAAGGATCCTTGCGATTCGACCTCCGTTGAAATCGATAAAATCGACCTTTCCCGAATTGACTCGTTCTCGCTTTCCGGTCTTCGCATCGGGATTCCCTCCGTGTTTTTCGAGTCGGATACGGATCCTTTCGTGAAAGCGTCTTTTCATGAGGCGCTCGACGCGCTTCGGTCGGAAGGAGCGGTAACGGAAACGTTTTCTTTGAAAGGTCTCGACCAGGCTGTCGCGGCATACGCGGTAATATCCTGTGCGGAAGCCTCCGCAAATCTTTCAAGGATTGACGGAATCAAGTACGGTTTTCGTGCACCGGAGGCGAAGACTCTTTCGGAGGTGTATGAGAGGACAAGAAGCGTCGGATTCGGATCGGACGCGCAAAAAAGAATCATGCTCGGCAACTATTTTTTGTCGGCCGAGCGATATGAAGAATATTATCTCCGGGCTCTTCGCGTAAAGGCTCTGATTGCCAAAGGCTTCGCATCGGCATTTAGACGCTACGATGTGATCCTTTCCCCGGTATCCCCTTCTCTTGCGCCGAAAAAGGAACCTTACGATACGCTTTCGATGTTTGAGGAGGATTTTTTTACGGTTCCTGCTTCTCTGGCGGGACTTCCCGCCGCTTCCGTCCCCTGCGGGAAAAATCCCGACGGCCTGTCCGTCGGTCTTCAGATGATCGGGCCGCATTTTTCGGAAGCGAAAATTGTCGGCGCGGCCGACGCGTTTCTGCGCATTGGCGGGGGCCAAAAAACGCAAGGGGGGCAAAAGTAACGTATGGCAAATTTTGAGACGGTCATGGGCATAGAGGTCCATGTCGAGCTGTCGACAAAATCCAAGATATTCTGCGGCTGTTCCGCGCGCTTCGGCGATGAGGCGAACGCACATGTCTGCGAGGGCTGTGCCGGGATGCCCGGGACGTTGCCTACACTGAATCGTCGCGTCGTCGAATACGCGGTTCGAGCCGGTCTCGCGCTTAACTGCGAGATTTCACGCTTCAGCCGTTTTGACCGAAAGAGTTATTTCTATCCCGACCTCCCGGCTTCATACCAGGTTACACAGCTGTACCATCCCATCTGCAAAAACGGACATCTGGATATCGTGGCGGACGGAAAAACGAAACGCATCGGAATTAATCGCATTCATATTGAGGAGGATGCGGGGAAATTGGTGCATGATGACTGGGATGACTGTTCGCTCGTTGATTACAACCGATGCAGTGTTCCTCTGATTGAAATTGTTTCCGAGCCGGATTTTCGCTCGGCGGACGAAGTGGTTGCCTACCTTGAGAAACTGAAGGCTACACTGCAGTATCTCGGCGTTTCCGATTGTAAAATGCAGGAGGGGTCCATGCGGGCGGACATCAATCTGTCGGTACGACCGGTCGGAAGTGAGAAATTCGGGGTCCGAACCGAGATGAAGAATATGGCTTCGCTTAAATCGATTGCCCGGGCAATCGCCGGAGAAACCCGCCGTCATATCGATGCCATTGAGTCCGGTGAAACGCTGATTCAGGAAACGAGAAGATGGGATGACAACAAAGGCTTTTCATTTGCGATGCGGAACAAGGAGAATGCGAAGGACTACAAATATTTTCCGGATCCGAACCTGATGCCGGTCATTGTGGAGGAAGAATATATCCGGGAGATCCGCGCGTCCCTTCCCGAGCTTCCGGAGGAAAAGAAGGCGCGGTATATCCGCGAATTCGGACTTCCCGAGTACGATGCGGACATATTGACGGGGTCAAGATACCTGGTCGCCGTATTTGAGCGCGCGGCGGACATTTGCAAAAATCCGAAGGAAGCCTCAAACTGGGTGATGACCGAGCTTTTGAAATTACTGAACGACGCGCAGATGCAGCCGGAGGATATGAAGTTTTCTCCGGATTCACTCGGCACGATTCTAAATATGCTGACCGAAGGGAAAATTAACCGGGCTGTCGCCAAAAAGACCTTTGCCGAGGTATTCGAGTCGGATGTCGATCCCGTGGATTATGTGCGGAAGAACGGACTGATGCAAGTTTCGGACACCGGATCGATTGAGCCCGTAATCCGTGAGGTGTTGGACGCAAACCGGAAAGCGGTTTCGGAATATCTGGCGGGTAATGAAAAGAGCATTCAATTCCTGATCGGTCAGTCGATGAAGGCACTGCGAGGGAAGGGAGATCCTCAGGTGGTTCGGGATTTGTTAATCAAAGGCCTGGACGAGAGAAAGGGATGATACGGATGACCGACATTCATGAAGCTCCGCCGGAGCCCGCATCGATCGGCGCGGAACAAATCGAGTATCTGGAGCAATTGGCACGGATCCGGCTTTCCGGAGAAGAGAAGGAGCGGACCGCTCGCGATCTTTCGAAAATACTCGATTACATCGAAATGTTGGGCGAGCTTGATACGGAAGGAGTCGATCCTTTGTCGCATCCCGTAACGACGGAGCCTGTTTTTCGAGAGGACAAGGCGGTCAACGACGACCGCAGGGACGCGATGTTGCGAAATGCCCCCGAACACAAGGACGGATGCTTCAAGGTGCCAAAGACGGTTGAGTAGCATCCCCTTTCCAATGGATTGTCGAAAAGAACGGCTTTCGGAAAAAATCCGGAAGATCCGAGCGATACACCGAGCAAAACAAACGAGGCCGAAAACCGTATGAAAGACGAGAACATTTTAAACATGACCGCACTGGAAGTCGCCCGGGCGATTCGAAGCGGTGATATAACGAGTCCGCAGGCGACGGAAGCCGTTCTTTCCGCAATCGAGGAAAAGGACGGTGAACTCAACGGCTATATTCGTGTGTTCGGCGATCGGGCGATCGCTCGCGCCTCCGAGGTGCAGAAGCAGATAGAGCGCGGAGCGCTGGACTACCCGTTGGCCGGTGTACCCTATGCGATTAAGGACAATATCTGTACCGAGGGCATACCGACCACATGCGGGTCCAAAATGCTCGAAAATTTTATCCCTCCTTACTCCGCGACCGTTGTTCATGATCTGGAGAGGGCCGGAGCGGTATCGGTCGGAAAACTGAATCTGGATGAGTTTTGCATGGGATCCACCTCGGAAACCTCCTTTTTCGGACCGGTGAAGAATCCCTGGGACACAACCCGCGTTCCGGGCGGATCCTCCGGAGGAGCCGCGGCGTCCGTCGCGGCCCGTATGTCCTTTTATGCGTACGGCTCCGACACGGGCGGTTCGATTCGTCAACCGTGCTCCTACTGCGGAGTTTCCGGAATCAAGCCGACATACGGGAGCGTTTCCCGATTCGGGCTGATTGCGTACGCGTCCTCATTGGATCAAATCGGTCCGATCGGACGCGATATGTTGGACTGTGCCGCGGCACTGAATCAAATCATCGGCAAGGACCCCGCGGATCAAACGACGATTGACACCGTACCGATCGATCTTTCCGCGGCATCGGAATTTTCGGGGAAGGGTCTTCGAATCGGAGTCCCGGAGGATTTTTTCGCGGAGGGCATCGATCCGGAGGTCGAGGCCGCCGTTCGCAAGGCAGTACATGTTTTTTCCGAACTCGGTGCATCGGTTACGTCCTTCCGACTTCCGATCGCACGATACGCCATACCGACTTATTATATTATCGCGTGCGCGGAAGCGTGTTCGAACCTTTCGCGTTATGACGGAATCAAATACGGCTATCGCTCCCAAAACGCGAAAAGTCTTTCCGATATTTACGTGATGAGCCGAAGCGAAGGTTTCGGACTCGAAGTAAAACGAAGAATCATGCTCGGAAACTACGTTCTTTCAAGCGGGTTCTACGACGCATATTACAAAAAAGCGCTTCAATCCAAGGCGTTGATTCGAAAAGCGTTCGACGAGGCTTTTGTGAAATACGATCTCATCCTCGGTCCGACGGCACCCTCGACGGCACCTCGAATCGGAGAGAGCCTTTCGGATCCGCTGAGGATGTACCTGAGTGATGTCTACACCGTTCTTCCGAATATCGTCGGACTGCCGTCGGCGTCAATCCCTTGCGGGTTTGATCGAAATAACATGCCGGTCGGTTTGCAGATGATCGGACCGTACCGCAGCGAGCAAACCATGGTCGGAGCCGCTTGTCTTTTTCAGCGCTCCACCGCGTATCATCTGCGTTTTCCGGAGAAAAGGGGTGAGGACGCATGATCGAATATGAAGCGGTCATCGGACTGGAGGTCCATGTCGAGCTTTCAACCGAGTCGAAAATATTCTGTGCGTGTCCGACCGCTTTCGGCGGAGCGCCGAATACGCATGTCTGCGCGATTTGCTCCGGGATGCCCGGAACGCTTCCCGCACTGAACCGGGAGGTCCTTCGTTACGCGATTCGCGCAGGATTGGCGACGAACTGCGAGATTACCCGAGACGGGAAGTTTGACCGGAAAAACTATTTTTACCCGGATCTTCCGAAAGCGTATCAGATTTCCCAGCTGTACCTTCCCGTTTGCCGGAACGGGCGGATCGAAATCGGTGAAGGAAAAAACAAAAAAACAATCGGGATCCATGAGATGCACATCGAAGAGGATGCCGGAAAACTGGTGCACGATCCCGAAGGCAACTGCACCCTCGTGGACTATAACCGCTGCGGCATCCCGTTGATTGAGATTGTCAGCAAGCCCGATTTCCGATCGGCCGACGAGGTTACCGATTATCTGGAACGACTGAAAACGACGCTTCAATATATCGGCGTGTCCGACTGCAAAATGCAGGAGGGATCGATGCGTGCGGACATCAACCTGTCCGTCCGTCCGGTCGGCCGGGAAGAACTCGGAACCCGAACCGAGATGAAAAACATGGCATCACTCAAGGCGATATCCCGCGCAATCGAGGCGGAAACGAAACGCCAGATCAGCCGGATATCGGCCGGAAAACCGATTAAACAGCAGACGCGTCGATGGGACGATGATAAGGGCGTTTCCTTTTCGATGCGAAGCAAGGAAGACGCACACGACTACAAGTATTTCCCGGAGCCGGATCTTCTTCCGCTTCGTGTGAGCGACGGGATGATCGAAGAAATCCGCCGTGAGATTCCCGAATTGCGCGAGGCGCGAAGGGCGCGGTATATAAAAGAGCTCGGGCTTCCGGAATACGATGCCGACATCCTTACGTCATCGTTTCCCCTGGTGCGTATCTTTGAGCGGACGGCCGGGATTTGCGGAAACGCGAAGGAAGCGTCCAACTGGATTATGACCGATCTTCTGAAGCTTTTGAAGGACGAGCAGGTTGCGCCGGAGGACATGCATTTTCCGGAGGATTCGCTCGGGAAGATTATTCGTATGACCTCGGAAGGCGTGATTAATCGATCGGTCGGTCGAAGAGTGCTCACCGAGCTGTTCGGATCCGATACCGATCCGATTACGTATGTGAAGGATAACGGGCTGGCCATGGTTTCGGATCAGTCGGTAATCGAAACGGCGGTCGACCGCGCGATCCGCGAAAACGAAAAGGCGGTCGCCGACTACCTTTGCGGAAACCCGAAGAGTCTTCAGTTCCTGATCGGACAAGCGATGCGTCATCTTCGCGGAAAGGGCGATCCTCAATCTGTTCAGAAGATCCTTTTCGAGCATCTCGAAAAGCGTCGTTGATTCAACAACGTTCCCGATCCGAAGTGCGCTCGAGCCCGTTTTCCGGCCCACCGGGAGTATCCTCGGAAACGCCTTCCGATACCTTCCCTTCCGGTTGTTCTTGTTAAAGAAAGAGAAATCTGATATATTCTCATCTGTGAGGAGCGGGTGAGACAAAGGTCAAGCTGCGCCCCCGAAGTGATGAAGCGGTGCAATGAAATACCGCGGACCGGGAATTTTACCCAAGAAAGGACAGGAATCACGGTGCCCGACGACGATATAGGCCGAATTATTGTCGACCTGATCATTGTTTTTATTTTTGTTTTAATCAATGCATTCTTTTCCGCTACGGAAATGGCCGTAATTACCCTCAACGACAACAAAATACGAAAAATGTCCGAGGAGGGACACCGAGGAGCCCGTCGTGTTCTCCGTTTTATAGAGAATCCGGGATCGTTTCTGGCGACCATTCAGGTCGGTGTCACCTTGGCCGGTTTTCTTTCGTCCGCATTCGCCGCGGATAAATTTACCGACCTGTTACACAAAACCCTCGATCCGACCGGCCGATACGAGTCCATCCTTCGCCCGGGCAGCATGGTGGTCATCACCATCATTCTGTCCTATTTTTCATTGGTATTGGGTGAATTGGTCCCGAAGCGCGTTGCACAGAAATACCCCGACCGGGTCGCTTTCTTTTCCGCATCCATTGTGAAAGCCTTTGGTGTTTTGATGAAGCCTTTCGTTAAGTTACTTACGTTTTCGACCAACGGGGTTCTTCGAATGATGAGGATCGATCCGAACGCGAACGACCGAAACGTCACGGAAGAAGAAATTCGGATGATGGTCGATGTCGGCAGTGAGTCCGGTTCCATCGAAGACGAAGAAAAGCAGATGATCAAGAATGTCTTTGAATTTAACGACAAGGAAGCGTCCGAGATTATGACGCACCGAAGGAAAATCGTATCGCTGTCGATTGAGGCGGATATTGATGAGGTGATGACCATCGCGGCGAACGAGCAGTTCACGCGTATACCGGTTTACCGGGAAACCATCGATGATATCGTCGGCATCCTGCATATCAAGGATCTTCTCAGCTTCTCTTCCTGCCCGGATCGCAGGGGTGATTTTTCGCTCGAAAAACTGATCCGCCGCCCGCTCGTCGTACATGAGAATAAAAAGATATCTTCCTTATTCCATGAGATGAAAAAGGGCGGGATGCAGATGGCGGTGATTGTCGACGAGTACGGCGGCACAATGGGGATTGCTACGATTGAAGACGTGATCGAAGAAATTGTAGGAAATATCACGGACGAGTTTGACAAGGAAGAACAGGAGCTTGTGCTTCTTCCGGACGGTGACTACCTGGTATCGGGTGACATGACGCTCAATGATCTGGAGAACGCGATTGATATCGATTTACCCGACGAAGACTACGATACGATCGCCGGTCTTGCGATTCAGCTCTTGGATCGAATCCCGGCCGACGGAGAGACCCCGGAGGTACAGTATAAGAATTTGATGATCCGGGTCGAACAGGTTCAGGACAAATGGATATCAAAACTTCGTCTCCGAATTCTTCCGGAGGAAGAGCGGAACGAAGATGAGGAGGAGCAAGACAATGACTGACCCCTGTGCCGCGAGCTTCGGCCGTCCCCTGAAGTATGACGCAATATTTTACGACTTTGACGGAACGCTCGTCGACACCATTCCCTTGATTGTCAAGTGCTTTCATATCGCATTCGAGGAAGTCGTCGGAACGCGCAAGGACGAGAAGGAAATTCTATCTACGATCGGCCTGCCGCTCTGGACCGCGTTTCGCGATTATGACGAAGAAACGCAGAAGAAACTTCACGAAGCATATATTCGGGCGAATGAGAAATATATCGGGACGGATGTCCGGCTTTTCCCCGGTGTCCTTGAGGGCCTGAAAGCGGTTTCCGAACTCGGCGTGACGCAGTGTGTGGTCACGTCCAAGCGCCGGGAATCCGCATTGTTTACGATGCATCAATTCCATCTCGAAAACTACTTCTCATTATTGGTTTCCCGGGAGGATACCGCAGAACACAAGCCGTCACCTGCCCCGATTCACTTCGCGTGCGAGCGGTTGGGTCTTATTGATCCGACTCGTATCCTTTTTGTCGGCGACAGTGTCCATGACCTGATATGTGCGGAAAATGCCGGAGTCGATTCCGCCGCGGTCGATTGGACGTATATGCCGAAGGAAGATTTACGCGCATTGTCCCCGAAATTTTGGCTGGACAATCTTTCCGAGCTTTCTTGCATTCTGGTCGGTCGGGAATTATAATGGGCGTGCTGTGCCAAAAATATTAAGACAATAAAGGACGTTGAATAATGGATAACAACAAAAAAGCTCCCGCAAAAAAGACGAAAAAGGTGATCAAGCCGATCGTCGCTGCCTCTGCACTCAAAAGGCTTCTGACGATTGTCATTGTTCTTGTATTATTAATTGCCGTCGGCGGCTTTTTTGCTTTCAGGGCAGGCGTTCCCGCGATGGTGCTGACCGGTGCGGAATTCGAAGTCACATCGGAAAACGGCGATTCCCGGGTGCTCGAACGCGTGAAAGTCAATGAGTTGAATTTTCAATTTGCCAATATGCTCAATCAATTGGCCCAATATGGACAGATCGATCCGGAAGCGGATCTCGATTCAAAAATCAGTATCGGTGATACCGAAAAGACGATTCGCGAGTACGCATACGAATTAACCTGTCAAACCATGATTCGATCCATCCAGATCGGAAAAGAAGCAAAAAAGGATAAGACGTTTAAGGCGGAGGGCGTCGAGAGATCGGTGAATCTTTCCGTTGAGCAATTACGGGAAAACGTTGATTTCTATTCGAGCATGCACGGGCAGGTGATTACGCCCGACGAGTATCTTTCAAACATTTACGGACCGGGAACGACCGTTTCGGCCTATGCGAAATTTTTAGAGCGTCAGATGATCGTGGACGAGTATCTTCAATATTTGGAGCAATTCGTATTTGCACCTTCCGCCGAGGAAATGAGTTCCGTTACCGAAGAGACGGCTCCCGATGCGGCGCTTGTAACGTTCCGTTTCTACTCGTTCTTTGCCGATTATGCCGATGACGCCACGGAGGAAGTAAAGACGGCCGCGCTGAACGAAGCGAAGAACAAGGCCAATGTCCTCATTACGCGCGTAACGGATGAACAAAGCTTTCGTGACGTGAGTGAGGATATGGCGATTGAAGCCGATAAGCCAAACTTTGCGGACGGACAAGATCCGACTCTGGCAAAAGATATGTCCTACGATTCAATCAGCCAATATGTCAATCCGGAAATGGCGGAATACCTGTATTCAGAGGACCGTGCCGAGGGGGACAAAACGGTCATTGAAACGGAAAGGGGTGCGATGGCCGTTTATTTCGTGTCAAGAAGCATGGATACCCATCCGTCGATCTCCTATCGCGAAATTCGGTTGAATTATACCATGGATTATGACGCCGAAGGAAAAGCGACTCCGAACAATAAAGAAGAAATCAACGCAAAGGCTGAGAAAATCATAGGAATGATCACCGACGATCAAAGCGTTTTCTCTCTTGCCAAGCGTTATTCCGACGATTATGCCGGCACGGTCAACGGCGGACTCGTGACGGATTATGATCCCGACTCCGCTTTTACCGAAGAAACCGTCTCCGAATATGACCGTTCGTTGCTTTCGTGGCTGACTATGCCCGAACGTAAGGCGGGAGACACGGTGATTTTGGAAAGCGCGGATTCCGCTCGTATCATCTATTTCGTCGACAGTATTCCTGCTTGGAAAGCGAATCTTCGCAGAAAGACAATCAATGAAAAATACAGTGAATGGCTGAAAGGCCTGGAAGCCGAGGGAGAAGTCACATATACCATAAAATACGGAAATATCGAGCTTGCTTCGGCCCGGTAAGAAATATCCCTGCGGAACGGTGAATTGTAAAATGAAGTGACGCAAAAGAAATAAAGATGTCCCACGAGGACGATCTCACATACAATGTTAAGTGACCAAACCAAACACGCAGGAGGCATCCCGTGGGACACGAACATTGTAACGT
>Ga0209723_1001046_pt1 | contig 45932 bp, 38 predicted proteins | sample BiotimSIPDNA_2_FD_185750 | JGI IMG/M metagenome (GOLD analysis project Ga0209723, IMG submission 185750) | Anaerobic biogas reactor microbial communites from Washington, USA - Biogas_R2 time_0 SIP DNA (SPAdes) (version 2) | ecosystem: Engineered > Bioreactor > Anaerobic > Unclassified | place... | reverse complement strand
AATTTTTAGTTCTATGTCCATTTCAAAAACTTCTCTCCAACCAGGGTTTGTATCTGACTGAACTTGTGATAGAATAACCCCGCCCTTCGAGTTGGTGAGATCTGAATAAAAGTCATACTGGTACTCCGGATACCCGATGTCATATACCCACTGATCAAAGAACCACGACAACTCCATTTCACTCACTGTTTCACAATGGTCAATGAAACTCTGGGTTGTAACATGCCCATACTTGGAATTTACAGCATAGCTTTTTAGTAATTCCTGCATTTTGGCATCTCCCAGTTGTCCCCTAAGCATATGTAATACCCATGCGCCCTTGTGGAAATATATATTGTGGAAAATGTTGCCGTAGTTAGTGTCATCTTCAAGAATTAAGTTTCTTGTGGCATTGAATCTTGCATCAAGTGTTTGTAATTCTTGTAGATAGCGACTTCTGTTTACGGCATATTCATAATACAGTGCTGTTGCATACGTTGCAAAACCCTCATTTAGCCAGACATCGTTCCATGATTGGTTTGTAACCGAATTACCAAACCAACTGTGGGATAATTCGTGGAACAAAGTTTTTTGCCAGCCTAAAGACATTCCTCCGACAATGGGATTGCTTTGGGTCTCGATTGACCAGTTTTGTGCTACCTGGGTAAATCCGAATCCCTCGTCTTTGAATGGATAGGAACCAAAGAAATACTTATATGCCTTGATTACATTTGGTAAATAAGCTACATCTGTTGCTTCTGCATTATTGGGAAATACATAGTATGTAAGTTCAAATGACTCATCTGAATCTGTATAAATGTCTTCAATAATAGTGTAATTTGATACTGCTACCAGTATATAATAGGGTGTTATTGGATAGTTGTGCACCCAATAAAACGTCTCTTTGCCATCAACAACGACATGGTTGACCAGCACTCCATTTGATACTCCCTTAAGTGTTTCAACGTTGTATGTCTCCTGGGGAATTGTAATGTCAACTTTGATACTGTCTGCCTTATCAGTCGGGCCATCCTTACAGGGAAACCAATAGTGAGCTAAATAAGGAGTGCAGTACGTTGCAATTGCAGGAGATTCATCCAGATTTGTATCAAACCTAAATCCTTTGGCAATCGCACTCCCTGTTGCAAGAGGGGGTTGACCTTCATAGCTAATGCTTACACTGACAATATCATCGTCGGGAACTGATTCATCTATCGTTAGTATCACAAAATCCTGGTCGCGAATGAAATCCGTAGCGTGTAACCCAACAGCAGTTATATTAAATTCCCTTCGGAGGTTGAAGCGAACCTCATTAATACCAACCTCTGTTCTTTTGAAATCTATTCTTACTGTCGAGCTGATACTTTCGTCTTCTATGTCAATATCTATATCAATATGGTAGTATGTCACATCAATTATAGTATCAGGCTGGATAATATCGTCTGACGAAGCTGCTGTAGAGAATTCGGATTCCATTAACGACTCAGAATATACATCAGCTCCTTTAAACAGGAAGAGCGTAAAGCAAATTACTGTTACTAATGCTAACCTATGGGAAATAACTGATAGTGTCATGGTTATGGTTTAGATAATTTACATAAATGCAATATAGTATATAACAATTAGGAGTACGCTGTCTTTTTTATGTAATGGCGGCAATACTCCATACATACTAAGAATAAATTGACGAATGGAAGTTTAACATAATATGAAGTTTGGGGTGTTTTGATATTTGTTTGAAAGGTGTGTTAGGCATAGATGTATTCAGAATCCTTCAATTGCTTTTTGCTCATGGTTTTGTCAATTTTTTAGAGCACTTTGTGTAAAGATTCGTGTGCTTGATGGAGTTTTGCATAAATTGTCAAATACTTCTTGCTCCTATTTATGTTAACTGAGGTAAATAAGTCCTGTTTATAGTTCTTTCCTATGAAAATAATTACAATTGTAAAGAAGCTTGTTCGTTTGTGCAGGCGAGTATGGAGGCAAATTGAGTTGGGAGCTGCCAGACGTGGTATACGGATTCCCTTATTTAAAGTCCTGACAATTGGTAGGAAGAAGTATCGCATGGATTTTAAGTCTGTTCAACCTGATCAAGAGAACTTCAATTCGTTGTGCAAGCGTTATAAGATCAGCCAGGATAAAGCATCCGGGATATATGATATAGTTATTGTTACCTCTGAGAATGTAGATAGGTATATTAAAGATTTGATGGAAGTGGAAGTCAAATCATTTCCTGAGGATTTTAGAGGGAGTGAGGGACGCTTGCTGTATAGGTTTAGGGTAAAGGGCTTTAGAGAACCAGTGTGCTATTTGTACTTTCGGGATGGAAAGCCGATTGCCTATTCGTTAGGGATGGATCTGGAGTTCTTTGACCCATTTGACTATGGACTTGAAATTGGTTTACACCCTGAGTATTTGCGTTTTACTACATTCTATATTGAGAACATTTCGGTTGTCCCTGAAGAGAGACAAGGCTGGCTTACTTTAAGGCTATTGCTTGATATCATATTTGGCCCTAAGCGCAAAGGTTATACATCCATTGTTTCCCATTCACGTATTGATAATGGTACAATGGATATTGCTATTAAGTTAGGATTCAAACACCTGATGGTTCACAAGCAATTTCTGGGAGCAAATATTGATGCGTCCTTCAACTGGCTGAATTTACAAGGTCTTGTCGAAACAGGTGCTCTAGCCAGTTCCGAAGGTGCATAAATTCTTCGGTAAGGGAGACAACAGTTTTCAGAATACTCTTTTCAGATATTATACCCGGTAATTAGGGCTGCTTGTAAAGAAAAAAGTGCCGATAGTGTAAAAAAATGGAATTGCATGGCACATCCTTTTAACTTGCATCGAGTTTAAACACAATTCAAAACTAAACAATGGAAGCTCTTGGCATAAAGATTCAGGAGGTCACAATTGAGGCCTACAAAGAAAATATGGATGATTTTAATGTCGGGTTGTTTAATACCTGGCAGTGGATTAGCTCACTTACAAACGAGTATACTAAAGATATCTATTTCCACATACTTAGAAATGAGGAGGTGGTAGGTAAGCTTTGTGGTTTAGCTATTAACCAGGGCAAGCGAACAGGAACACATCTATATTTTAATGGTGGTCCTGACTATAAAGAATGGTCTCCTGAAGTATTTAAAAGTACCTTGTTGCAGGTGCGGGATTATGCAAAAAGCAAGGGTTATGCCCGTTTGCATTTTCGTCCTTATGAACGTAAAGTGCATGATCTTGTAGAGGTTAAGGGCTTCTTTCATACTCGTGTTCCTGAATATGTGGTTTATTATGATGAGCATCAGGACAGGGTGAAATTTTCTTATGGTTTCAAGCAAAATGCCAAGAAGGCTAGGAAGGCAGGTGCTGTGTATCATACGTCAAAATCACCAGAAATACTTGACAAGCTATTTGCATTACTTGACAATACACGGCTTACACGTAAGGATAAATACGGTAAGGACTATGATCCGATGTACCTCCTTAACCTTGACAAGGATGCACTGACTAAATTGCTTGATGCCGGTATCGGGGTTATGCATTATGCTGAGATTGATGGTGTGATTCATAGTGTACAATTTAACCTTGAGTATGATGGTAAGATATTTGGTCTGTTGATGGGCTCGGACAATGAAGCCTATAGCAAAGGGATTCCATCCTTTATTGATATGAATATCTCAGAAAAGGCGATGGAGGAGAAAGCCAAGTACTATAATATCGGATCAGTACCCCTTGACGAGGAGGGGGGTAAGGGACTGAAGAAGTACAAGGAATCTCAAAGCGGCAGGGAAACAGTCAGGTATGGCTATTATTCATATTTCCTTTCATATCCGCATAATCTGCTAAATCCATTTATAAAACTCAGCAAGAAACTTCCTAATAATAAGTTTCTGAAAAGGATTAGAAGCATTATTAAGATCTTTTCGTTTACCAAATAGTAATAAGTTGAGCTCCAAATGTATTACAGTCTTTGAGGTAGACTCTGAAGAGTGGAAGGTCGGGCTTGACCGCTTCCACTACAGTCTGTTTATTTCACCTGAATGGGTGCAGGCAGTCGCCGGTGACGGAGATGTTCCCATTTTTCTTGATTTGACAGAGGGGGACGAAATAGTTGCAAAAATTGCAGGTCTGATTACAAAGCCAAAGTCTCTGTTGGGCAGAAATATGTTATTTTATGCATATCCGGCTTTACAAAATGAAAGCGGAGGGGTTCTCAACAAATGCCTAGCGGCATTGTTGAAATTTGCCGGAAGCAAGGGCTGCATGCGACTTATTGTGGCATCATACGATCAGCAAAATAGTCTTGAGGCTAATGTAAGAGGTTTGTTTTCAAATAGGCGCTGCGAGTATGTGGTCAATCTGCGTCCGGAACGTGGTGAGATAAAATTCAGTCAGAACCTGAAACGTAACGTAAAGAAAGCTGAGAAGAACGGAGCCATATTAGAGGAGAGTGCGGACCGCCTGCTGGCGGACCGCCTTCATGAACTGCTTAACAGCACTCTTGAGAAACGCAAATCCAAATATGGAACAGAATACAACCCTTATTATTTACCCAGGCTTGGGAAGCAGACCGTCCTGAACTTGTTGGAAAACAAGTTGGGACGTTTTTATTTCTGCACAACAACAGGTGACGATAGTATGCATTGTGTGCTGTTCAATATTGAACGGGATGGCAAGGTGTTCAACCTGTTAGTTGGTTCGGATGAGGTGGCATACGAACTAGGAATGCCGGCTTTTGCGGACTGTAAACTGATTGAGAAGTACCGTAATTCTGGGTTTAAGTATTACAACCTTGGAGGTGCTACCTGGGATGCCGGTTCTGGAGGACTTGAGAGAAGTAAGCTGTCAAAGGGTGCTGACAGGATTGATGTCTATGGGGTAACCAGTAACTTTCTGCAATACCCGTTTAGACTGTTGAATCCGCTACTGAATATGGTAAGGGTTCTAAGAAAAAAAAAGTAATATGAATGTTGACTTTTCTGTAGTTGCTGTCGATAAAGAGGTATGGACCAAAGATATGGATTCCTTTGGATATGGGCTGTTTCATAATCCATTTTGGGTCGAGGCAATGAGTACAGAAGCCAGTCCTGCTATATATCTCAATATAATAAGTGATGGGGGCAGGGTCGAGGCCAAATTTTCAGGTCTGATTATTAATGAAGGTATTGTTAAGGGAAAGACACTTTATGGATTTTCAGGGCTACTGTTCAGAAGTAGTGATAAGGCAGAGATGAGTGGATGTATGGAAGCATTGCGTAGGTATGCGATACATATTGGTCTCTCCAGAATAATGCTGTATTGCTACGATCATATTATCTCTGAACCTTTTATGTTTAAGGGTTTTTATGCAGAAAGTAAGGATGAATATTATATCGACTTCAAGTCAGGTGAGCCGGTTAAAATTAGTTCCAACCTCAAGAGAAATGCGAAGAAAGCTCAGAAGGCTGGTGTTGTTGTCAAAGAATCAAGTTCGCCTGAAATACTGAGACGTCTCTTTGTCCTGCTTGAGGAAACGCGTAAGGAGAGATTTGGAAAATATGGAAAAGATTATGATCCCATGTACATCTACAATATGAATGAGACCTCTCTTAGGACACTTCTGGATAAAGGCTACGCTAAGATGTTTTATTCCGAACTTGATGGAGAAATCAATACCGTACTATATGCTCTGGAGGACAGTCGTCGTATTTATTTCCTGTTGATGGGTTCGGATGATAGAGCATACAATACAGGAATCCCAGCAATGATAGCATTGCATATCTCAGAATATGCCGTCAGTAAAGGATTGGATTATTACAATCTGGGAATAGTCCCTAAAGCAGAACTTGGTGGTGCTGGTGTTAGCCTGTTTAAAGAACAGCAAGGTGCCGTAAGGCAACCTGGTTACTGTTATTATTCCTGGTTTCTGAGATTCCCATATTCGCTATTAAATCCAATGCTTAGCAGGAAGCTGAGGAGAAATCCTGCATTTGTAACTGATTCTTGTTGATAAATTACTACTTATTTCTTTATCATTCGGAAGTTGGCAGTAAACAACTATTATGGTCTGTTTATCACAATTTTATGAATGCAATTTTACAGTATGCTAAATTTCGACACAAAAATTCAATTCTGAGAAAAATAAACAGTTATGCAAGGCAATGGAAAAGTTTCAATCAAAAGAGTAAGCAGAGAAGAGTATGACAGAGATTTTGAAAAGTATCACTATAGTTTGTTTTTAGTTTCCGATTATGCAGAGTCCTTTCGTGATGATAGGGAGCTTTATTATCTGCATTTTGAAATGGATGGGAAGGTAGTAGCCAAACTGGCCGCCTTTAGAATGAATGGCACTAAGATGCTTGGCAAGTGGCTTTACTGTGATGCGGCACCGGCAATGCTAGACGAGGATGAGTATGTCTATAACGAATGCCTTTCGGTTCTTCTCTCCTGGGCAAAAAAGAACAGGCTATCAAAGATTGTAGTAGGATATCTTGATCAGCAACATCAGTTGTATTGTAAGGCAAAGGGTTATATAAGCCGTACTAACAGAGAGTTTATTAGGTTTTTCGATCCGGCCGAGGAGGTTATAACCTTCAGTAAGTCACTAAGATACAATGTGCGTAAAGCATTGCGGGTTAATCCTGTATTCGTTGAAGAAACATCAGAACGTATTCTGCAAAAGCTCCATGAATTGTTGCAGGCAACCCATGCCTGCCGAAATGATAAGCATAAAGGGCATTACAGAATGTACCCATATATTGGAATGACTAAGGAAGGCGTAGATAAGCTTTTTTATAGTGGATATATTAAATTATTCCATGTTGAAGTTGATGGGGAGATTCACTGCGTGCGTCTTGCAATTGAGAAGGATAAGAGAATGTTCGGACTGATGATAGCTGGTGATGAATTTTCTTACAAACACAGCCTTGCACATTTCCTTCAACATGAATTAATCACCAAACTACATAATGAAGGTTATAAATATTACAATATTGCAGGTAGCAAGTTCAGAGAGGATGGTCTTGTTGCATATAAGGAGTCTTTAGGCTGTATGCGATATACGGTTCACGGTGGTTATACCCGCTTCCTTACCTTTCCTAGAGTTATGCTCAACCCTCTTATGGATGCAGGAAAAGTCGTGGCAAGGAATAAAAAACTTAAAAAGGTAATTGCTGTTGTCTATAAGACCCTAACTGGTTTTGAGGCTGATCTTTGATGATGCCTCCAACTTTTGAAAACCGCGATTTTGCGCAGATTCGCACTGTCAGACTACCATTCGTCGAGCAATTTGAAATCTTTGACATATAATTGTCGTGGTTTATCATAAAAACATCAAAGGTAGCCTGATGAATGCTAACTTTATAAAGTCTAAATAATAAGTGGGTGCTCAGCTATATGGGACTGAGGGTGGCGAAGCCGTGCCGGAACCTACAATCTTATTAAGTTTAATACGCTAATGTTCAATATATTAAATAATTCAAGTCCGGTAAAGTATTTTCAATTTTATTACCAAAGATTGGCTTGGCGGATGCCCTTGCTGCTTTTTCTTAGTGCAACTGTAGCACTTATTGATGGTCTGGGGCTTTCTCTCTTTATCCCACTTTTCCAGGTTGCAGAGGCAGGTGACCCATCTAATGTGGATCTTGGTAATCTGCATTTCGTTGTTGATGCGTTTAATTTTCTTGGTCTAAATATTACTGTAGGCAGTATCCTGATTTTCATGATACTGCTTTTCTCTTTCAAAGGTTGTGTGTTTTTTATCAACTCCTTTGTATCTGTAAGAACGAGAGTGCGCTTTATGAAGCAGATAAGAATGCAGTTGGTAAATGGCCTGTGCAATCTGTCCTATCCTGCATTTGTAGGTATGGATCTTGGAAGGGTACAGAATGTTATTACCGGAGAAATTGGAAAGGCAGGTAGTGCCCTGCTTTCATACCTCAGTACTTTGCAAGCTGCTATTACACTAGTAGGCTATCTATTCTTAGCCTTCCTGGCAGATTTCAGATTTGCGTTGCTTATTACCATTGCAGGTGGACTGAGTGGATTTGTCTATAAGTACATCAACAAGAAGGTAGAAACTTCTTCATTGATGCAGTCATATATTGGAAACGGCTTACAAGGGAAGGTTCTGGAATCTGTTTGGAATTTCAAATACCTTAAGGCTACCGATCTTATATCTCGATATAGAGTTAGACTCGTAGGACTCGTTCACGATGTTGAAAACCTTACAATGAAGATGGGTAAACTGAATGCTATCTCAGGTGCATTACGTGAACCAGTCACTATCGCTATGTTGTCAATCGTAATATTTGTACAGGTGGTGGTATTCGATGTGTCCATGTTCAGTATTGCCCTTATTCTGGTCTTCTTTTACAGGTCACTTACAAGTTTGCTGTCCCTGCAAAATTCCTGGCAAAGCTTCCTGACTAACTCAGGTGGTATCAAAACGGTCAACGAACTATATGAAGAATTTGAACTGAAGTCAGAAAGCAGGGTTCGTGACCCTCTGCCACCTTTTGGCAAGAGTATTGAACTTAAGAATGTAGTCTTCTCCTACGAAAGTGATCCTTCAAGAAAAGTGCTAAATGATATTTCTTTAGAGATAGAGAAGAATAAGACAGTCGCCTTTGTTGGTGAAAGTGGTTCTGGAAAAACAACACTTGTCAATATGTTATCCGGTTTGCTTATGCCTGTTAGCGGAAAGATACTGGTTGACGGAGTGGAGCTTACTGAGCAAAGAGTACATGCTTTCAGACAAATGATTGGTTACATAACCCAGGAAGCTGTGGTATTCAACGATACAGTTTTCAATAACGTCACTTTCGGTGCTGTGAAAACGCCCGAATCACTTGAGCGTTTTTGGGATGTTATTGAAAAAACCGCTCTTACAAGTACTATTCAGCAGATGCCTGCCAAAGAGGACTCCATGTTGGGAGATAATGGTGTGTTAATCTCAGGAGGACAAAAACAGCGGATTTCAATTGCAAGGGAGCTATATCGTGACTGTTCTCTACTCCTTATGGATGAGGCTACTTCTGCACTTGACTCAGAAAATGAACGGATAATTCAGTCCAATATAAATGCCCTCAAGGGAAAATATACGATAGTGATTATTGCCCACCGTCTATCGACGGTGCGCAACGCTGACGTGATTTATCTGCTGGAGAACGGCGTTATTGGGGCTTCAGGAACCTTTGAGGAGCTTGTAGCAAAATCCCCACGTTTCCGTAAGATGGTCGAACTGCAAGAGTTTTAGTAATGGAAAAGCTGATTGAACTACCCAAGATTCTCGATGCCAGAGGCAACCTGACCTTTCTGGAAAATAAGAGACATTTCCCTTTTGATATAAAAAGGGTATTCTGGACTTATGACGTGCCTGGTGGAGAAACTCGTGGCGGACACGCCTTCCGCACTCAGGAGGAAGTGGTAATAGCATTATCTGGCAGCTTTGACGTTATCATCAAAGATAAGGATGGAGCCGAGAGGCGTTATCACCTCAACCGTTCCTATAAGGGGCTCTATTTGCCACCACTTACCTGGAGGCATATGGAAAATTTCAGTACCAATGCTCTTTCATTACATGTTAGTTCTTCAGATTTTTCCGAATCAGATTATATAAGGGATTATGAGCAATTCTGTAAAATGGGATAAAGATCCAAGGCAGGTGACAGTTTTCGACTGTCATATATACCAGTTGCCTCGCATTGGAGCAGTGTCGGGACACATAACTGCCGTACAAAACTCTGTTGAACTTCCCTTTGACATCAAGAGAGTGTTTTACCTCTATGATATTCCTGCCGGAGAAAACCGTGGTGCCCATTCCCACAAGGAGTGTCACCAGTTTCTGATTGCTGCTGGTGGCAGTTTTGAGGTCATGGTTGAGGATGGCAGAAATTGCAAGACTCTGTTTTTGAACCAGCCCTTTATGGGTCTTCATATCCCGCCAGGGATATGGGCTAGGGAGCAGAATTTCTCATCAGGTTCTATATGTCTGGTGCTTACTTCACATAGCTATAACGAGTCTGATTATATACGCAAATACGAAGATTATTTAGAATTCCGTGGAATTTCTGGAAGGTTACATTAAGAACCCTGACAGGTTCAGAACCGGGTCGGTCAATATATCGCCGTTTACAACCGACGATATTTTCCGCAATAATTATATCTGGCATAATTATAAGGAAGATTCTGACCCTGTAACTTCATTTGAAGGTATGGAGCTAACGATCACTGCAAGCGCTACCGCAGCGCTTGACCTTGCGCTAAGGGATCTGGGCCTTACTCCCGATGATGAAGTCTGGATAGTAACTACCAGCGGAAATAAGTACATAAGTGGCTGCGTTACACGCACCATTGAGAAGTACTGCCGTTGGAGCCGAGAGCATAGCGCCAGAACTGCGGCGATTTTGGTAAACCATGAATTTGGTTTTATAGCTACTCAGGTTAAAGAACTAACTTCATACAACTTGCCTATTATCGAGGATGCAGCCTATTCAATGTACTCAGAAAATAACGGGGTGCTTCCCGGACTTACCGGAGACTATGCAATCTTCAGTATGGCAAAGATGTTTCCTATGCAGGCTGGAGGTTTGTTATTCGCAAAGGACAAAACTTTAGTACAACAAGATCTGTCGCCGGACGCTGTAAGCTATTTTAAGTCATGCTATAAGTTCTACAATAAATATCGCAGACACATTAGTGCAGCCCGAATTGACGCATTTGCAAAGTATGTTGATGCTTTCGGTGATGCCGACTTTGAGCCACGTTTTATCCCTTTTGGTGGTGAGGTCCCGGGTGCCTTTATGTTTTCCGCACCGGGAGCAGATCTCGGTGGCCTTAAAGTCTTTATGCAGGGACATGGTATTGAGTGTAGTGTTTTTTATGGTGAGGATGCGTTTTACCTTCCTTGTCACCAAAATATATCTACCCAGCATATTGATTATTTTCTGACGCTTATCAAAGATTTTCTTAAATGATACTCTCCAATATCAAGCTCGGTAGCAACGTTTCTATACACCCGTCCTCGAAATTCAACAATGTTGAATTTGGTGACAACATCAAGATTGCCAAGGAATGTCACTTAATGGGAGGTCCCGATCATATACTAAAGATAGGTGCCGGTACTATTTGTGGAATGTATGTTACAATAGACGGCCCCCATGCAGATATTGAGATTGGAGAATGTGTAAGCATTGCCCAGCAGGTTGTAATAAGGTCTGACTGGGGCTTGGTTCCGGGATCGAGGATTAATATACTGTTTGACAAGCCTGCAGCACCCATTAAGATCGGTTCACATACCTGGATTGGTTCGGGTTGTGTTATTGCACCCGGAGTGACTATCGGTGAATATTCGATTGTTGCATCCAATAGCTATGTGGATGAGGATGTACCTCCCTTTACAATAGTGGGCGGAAATCCTGCAAAGGTGTTAAGGACAGTGGATCCTAAGGAACTTGGACTATAGATTGCAATGATCCATTCGAATATTATTACAGGAAAAGATGTTGAGGTGAGTGAAGGATGCTCACTCAACAATGTTCAGTTGGGTGATGGAGTCAGCATAGGAGACCACTGTACCATATTCGGTAGTGCGAAAAATGTGCTGAAAATCGGTTGGGGGTCTGTTATTGGCAGGCGTACAATTCTTAATGGGTTTGCAGCTCAGCTGAAAATAGGAAGAAGGTGCAGCATTGGTGCAATGTGTCATTTTATAGTTGATACAGGACCTACAGCCAGCGAGACTATGCAAAAAAGGTACAGTATTCGTGAGGAGCCAATTACTATAGGAGATGACTGCGTGATCGGTAGCGGTACCATGGTAATTGCCGGATCAGTTATTGGTGAGGGCTCTTTTATTCACCCCAAAAGCTTTGTTAATTCAGAAATACCTCCATATTCTATTGCTGCAGGATGTCCGGCAAAGGTAATTGGTAAGGTACCACATTAAAATGGACAGCGAAGCCAGCATTAGTAAACTTTAGACTTAGTAATGGAATTTGAGATAATCAGATATAGCCCTGAAAAAGCTACGGAGTGGGATGATTTTGTTAGGGACTCCTGGAACGGAGTGTTCTTGTTTTACCGCAATTTTATGGACTACCACTCAGACCGTTTTAATGATTACAGTCTGATGGTTTATCAGGATGGAAAACTTAAAGCTGTCTTACCTGCAAATGAGAAAGAAGGAGTACTATACTCCCATCAGGGACTTACCTATGGTGGATGGGTATTGGCCAAACGTTTGCCTGTAGTAGACCTTGGTCAGATGTTCGACATCCTGGAAGAATACCTTAGGAGTAATGGCTTTAGTTCAATAGACTACAGGCAAAAGCCCTGGGTTTTTGCCCGACATGCCTGCGAATATGATGGCTGGCTGATGTGGAACAAAGGATATGAGATTTGGAGACGTGACCTGTCTTTTTTCTTTGATATGAAGAATCATGCAGGTTATGCCCGTGACAAGAGATACAGGTTTAATAAATCTCAGCGCAACAATTTGAGAGTAGAGGAGAAGGGTGATGTTAGCACTTTTATGGCACTTGTGGACAATAACCTAATGGAGAAGTATAATACTCTCGCTGTGCACAGGGATCATGAGGTGAAGTTGCTTCAGGACAGGTTCCCACAAAACCTGATGACCCTTACAGTTCATCAGGGAGATGTTTTCCTGGGAGGTACATGGCTCTTTGTTGACAATGATTTTGTCCATACCCAGTACTTCCACTTCAATGATGAGGGCCGCAGACTTTGTGCCCCTGAGTTTCTAGCCTCATACATTATCGACAGATTTTCTGGCGAGAGGCGTTACTTCAGCTTTGGAGCTTCTACAGAGGAAAATGGTAAGGTGCTCAATGAGGGCCTTGCTTCCTTTAAGGAAGGATTCGGAGCTGGAGGCTTTTGCAATGATTTTTATAGAAAACAAATATGCAGGTAAAGTTTTTGGATCTAAAGGCTGTTAATGAGCCTTATTTCCCCGAGATGCTCGAAGCAACCCGTAGGTTCCTTGAAAGCGGTTGGTATGTGCTCGGCAAAGAGGTTGAGTCCTTTGAAGAGGAATATGCTGCTTACTGCGGAGCCAACTATTGTGTGGGTGTGAGCAATGGCCTGGATGCACTTAGGCTTATCCTTGAAGCATACAAGGCTCTAGGGATGGTCAGGGAAGGTGATGAGGTCATAGTACCTGCAAATACCTATATTGCTTCAATATTGGCAATTACCCAGAGCGGACTTAAGCCTGTACTTGTCGAACCGCATCCAGAGAGTTATAATATCAACCCAGATGAGGTAGAAAAACAAGTTACATCCCGCACAAGGGCAATAATGGCTGTTCACCTCTATGGTCAGCTTGCAGACATGGATCGACTATCTGCAATTGCTGAACGTCATGGGCTCTTACTTATTGAGGATGCAGCTCAGGCTCACGGTGCTAAACTGCACAACGGAGGAAGGGCAGGAAGTCTTGGCCATGCTGCCGGCCACAGTTTTTATCCGGGCAAGAACTTAGGTGCACTTGGCGAAGGCGGTGCAGTTACATGTATGGATAAAGAGCTGGCTGAAGCTGTTAAAGCTTTGAGAAACTACGGTTCTCACAAGAAGTATTACAACCTGTATAAAGGTTTTAATATGAGAATTGACGAAAACCAGGCTGCATGGTTGAGGATAAGGCTTAGGGGATTGGATCGTGAGAATGAACATAGAAGGATGCTGGCTGGTATTTATGACAGTATGCTGGACCCTGCTTTAGTTAAAAGACCAAAAGTAATGGAGTATGGTGAGCACGTTTATCATATTTATGCCATAATGCATCCGGATCGAGATGGCCTGCAGAAGTATCTTGCAGACAAAGGGGTGTCTACTCTTATCCACTATCCACTGCCACCCCACAAACAAGAAGCGTACAAGGAGTGGAATTATATGTCCTTCCCGATTACAGAGGAGATTCATAACAGAGAATTAAGTCTTCCGATAAGTCCGGTACACACCGAGGAGGAAATTAAGTATGTAGCCTCAATGATCAATAGTTATAAATAAAGATCATGGCCGAGAAGATAAACCCTAACAGATGTGACGAGTTGGTTACAATAGTGGCACTATGTTATAACCAAAGCTACTATCTTAAGGAAACCCTCGACAGTATTATGGCACAGACCTGGCGTCCGGGGCATTTCTACATTATTGACGACTGTAGCACTGATAATTCAGTCGAACTGTTAAACGAGTGGAACGAGGCCAACAATAATATTGCAACAATCATTGTACATGAGGAAAATCAGGGTATTACCCGCACGATGAATCATGCCCTGTCGCTCAGTACTACAAAGTATTTTCAGCCCTGGCCTTGTGATGATCTTATGCTTCCCTATAAAATAGAAAAGCAGGTTACCTTCCTGGAAGATCTGGACTGGAAGCCGGGTTTCCTATATGGTGATATTGAGTGGATAGATAATGAGGGAAATCTCTTGAGGAAATCTGTTATTGAAGACCGTAAGAAGCAGTTTCCCAACAATACAATGCCTTCAGGTTTTATATTCCCAGAGCTTGTAAGATTGGGTTGCTTTATCCCAACGGCATCCGGAATGTATGTTACCCAGGCCCTCCGCGACCTGGGTGGATTTGATGAGGGTCTTTTTGCAGAGGATTGGGATATGTTTATGCGTATTGCACTAAAGCATGGAATAGCTTTTCAAGACCTGAAAGTTAGTCGCTACCGCCGTCATATGGGCAGCGTGGAAATGAAGAAAGGTAAGGCTTATTGGGATGGTCACTTCAAGATCCTCCCCAAATTCCTGGGTATCAACGATGAGTATGACGGGATTATCTATGACAAGATGGGAAGGGATGCACTTGATGCCTATATGGATGGCTATAGTGGATACGAGAATATAATCTTAAACAGTGCATTGAGGAATAGAGATTTCAATCAGTTTTGGCGTTACGTAAAGATAAAACTCGGAAGGTTATTATATGGAAGAAAGAAGTCCTAAAGTCACGGTTGTAATTCCTACTTACAGGCGTCCTGCATACCTGCAGGAGGCTCTTGATAGTTTGTCCAGACAGACTTTCAAGGATTTTGAGGCGATAGTAGTGGATGATGGAACACCTGGTGAAGAGAACAGACAGATTTGCAGCAAGTATTCTTTCGTTAGGTATATTCTTACACGCAATAGCGGTAGCCCAATCAGACCACGCAATATTGGCATAAAAGAGGCCAGAGGCGAGTATATTGCCTTTCTTGACGATGATGATCAATGGGTGGAAGAAAAGCTTCAAAAACAGGTTGACATTCTTGACAGGCAGAGGGACTATGGATTGGTCCACTCATATTGTCAGATAATTGATGAAAATGGCAGGGTAACCGGAGAGGTTACTGGTCAGGCTTTTGCGGATAAAAAGCATGGTTATGTCTTTGATGATATGGTGGGTAATTTCACCGTAATGCTTTCATCACCATTGATCAGAAAAGAGCTTATTGAGAAGTCGGGACTTTTTAACGAAAAGATGACTGCTGCTGGTGAGGATGTCGAATTCTTTATACGTCTGGCCTATTATACCAGGTTTTGGTTTATTGATGAACCATTGGTTAGATACCGGGTTCATAGTAATGGAATCTCTAAGGGCAACTTTAATTATGTATATCTTCCATGGCATCTATTCAGGGCTGTTAGGAAGCTAAGCAAGAAGGAGTCACTTGAAAGACCCAGGTTTGTTGCTTTGCGTAATAGGCTTATAATTAAGCAGATAGACGCTGCTGGAAATTTGAAGGGATACCTGGTTTCAATAGGGCTGTGTTTCAGAATATATCCGGGCTTTTTTACTTTGCCCGGAGCAATGAGGACCATGGCTGGGAAATTTCGACACCTCTGGAGATATACTTTTAAGGTGAAAAAGAAGATAAAAAAGATTGCTGCCTGAATAGGTCGCTGGGAGGTTGTAAATGAGAGTCGGAGAGAATCCTTTAAAGTCAGATCGTCAGGAACTTGAACATAAGCAACACAGGGTTATAATTCCATTTTGGATACCCAATGTTGAGAATCCTTATTTCCGTAATCAACCGGAAGTATTGAGGATTTGCATTCAGTCTCTGCTTGATTCTATCAATACTGAGACCACCAACATTACCCTTATCAATAATAATTCCTGCAAGGAAGCTTCTGATGTTGTTGAGTATTTTGTTGAGCAAGGTGTTATTGATAAATATGTTGTGCTATGTGATAATCGTGGCAAACTGGAGGCTGTGCTTTCGGAAGCCAGGGCATGTTATGAGGAATATATCACTATAAGTGACTGCGACTTTCTGTTTTTCAAAGGGTGGGAGAGCAGTGTTGCAGGTATTATGAGGGCTTTCCCAGAAGCTGGAATGGTGAGCTGCTTCCCGGCATCCCACCTTGCATATTTCTACAATAGTAATTTGATTTGGTTCCGCCCAAAGGCAGGTAAAATCCTTGATGACAACGATATCGATCTGTTCGAGAAAGGGCTTGGTCACCCTGCTACAAGTGGTCTGTACAGTCGGCCGGGTATCAGGAAAAGAGAAATCTGGCGATACAATCATTATTATCTGAAGAGAAAGAACTGTATCGCTATGGCCGGAGCAGTTCATGCACTGGCAACCTACCGCAGGGAAGTGGTCGATAGATTTAACAAGGATAGGGTTCTACTTCGCTTTGGAAATGGATATGAACACGAGTATATTGACTTTGCTGCAGAAAAGTCCGGGTACCTGAGACTGTCAACACCCAGTTTGTTGGCTTACCATATGGGAAATACACTTCCTCAGGAAGTGTTGGGAAAATATAACGAAGTAAACAACATGGAATATAAGCCGGCTATATGGCCTGACAGACAAAACTCATTGCCTGTAAAGGCAATGAGGCTTATCTTTCCTCTTACTAATTACGCTTTCCGCTTTTGCAGAAAGTACAAGTTAATTTAATCAGTAAATACAAACCCAAAAAATAAACGTGATGCAAGCACCAAAAATCATAGCTGAAATCGGATGCAACCATAAGGGCGATATGGAGATTGCTCATGAATTGATTGTTACCGCTGCAATCTTCTGTAAGGTTGACGTGGTAAAGTTTCAGAAGCGCAACAACAAGGAGTTGCTCAGCGAAGAGGAGTATAACTCTCCTCACCCCAATCCAATCCACTCTTACGGTAGGACCTATGGAGAGCACCGTGAATTTCTGGAGTTTGACCTGGATCAGCACAGACAATTGAAGAAGTGGTGCGAAGAAAACAATCTGATCTACTCCACCTCTGTATGGGATCTTACCTCTGCTAAGGAAATAGCCAGTCTGGATCCGGTCTTGATCAAAATCCCCTCAGCATGTAACCGCAACAAAGCGCTGCTGACCTATCTCTGTGAACATTATGGCGGAGAAATACATATCTCCTTTGGTATGACTACTCATGAAGAGGAGGAAGAGATTGTAAAACTGTTTGAACAATACAAGAGGGCAAAAGATCTTGTAATTTATAGCTGCACATCAGGTTATCCCGTGCCATTTGAAGATATTTGCCTTTATGAGATAACTCGTCTCAAGAAGGCCTACGATGGTAGGGTTAAAGCTATTGGCTTCTCGGGTCACCACCTTGGTATTGCCGTGGATATAGCAGCAATGACACTTGGTGCAGAATGGATTGAGCGTCACTATACCCTCGACCGTACATGGAAGGGTACTGACCATGCTGCATCTCTTGAGCCTGACGGTATGCGTAGGCTTGCCCGTGACTGCAGAGCCGTATCAAGGGCTTTGACTTACAAGAGCAAGGATATTCTTGAGATAGAGTCAGTGCAGAGAGAGAAACTTAAAAAGAATCAGTTGAGATGGCAGTAATTGCTTTTATTCCTGTACGTGGAGGAAGTAAGTCAATACCACTAAAGAACATCAAGAGTTTTTGCGGAAAACCGCTTATTTACTGGAATCTGAAGGCGCTTGAAGAGGCGCCTTCTGTTGACCGGGTTGTTGTATCTACAGACAGTCAGGCTATCAGGGACGTAGTTGAGTCCTTTGGTTTTAGTAAAACCGAATTATTTGACCGCTCACCTGAGACAGCAACCGACACGGCTTCTACCGAGTCGGCCATGCTTGACTTTATCTCCCGGACTAAGGGGGACCTTAAGGATGATGACCTGTTTATGCTGGTTCAGGCTACATCGCCCATGACAAGTACTCAGGACTTTGTCAATGCCCTGAAAATGTACAATGAAGGGGGCTATGATTCCCTGTTGAGTTGTGTCAGGCACAAAAGATTCTTCTGGAACAGCGACGGAACATCCAAAAATTATGATTATCGCCAAAGGCCCAGAAGGCAGGATTTTGCAGGTGAGTTGATGGAAAACGGGGCCTTTTATATTAACCGTGTACGTAATGTTGTCGAGTCGGGAAACAGGCTTTCGGGCAGGATTGCCCTTTATGAGATGCCTGAATATACTGCCGTTGAGATTGACGAGGAAGATGACTGGCTGTTGGCTGAGACGCTGATGCGCAGGCATCAGCTTACTGGGGACAGAGACTATACCCGTATCAAGGTCTTTCTTACTGATGTCGATGGTGTCCTTACCGATGCAGGGATGTATTATTCCGAAGAAGGGGACGAACTTAAGAAGTTTAATACCCGAGACGGAATGGGTCTTCAATTGATTAAAACCAAAGGTATCAAGACAGGTATTATTACATCTGAAGATACTCTGATAGTAGAGCGCCGTTTCAAAAAGCTAAAGCTCGACTATCTGTATCAGGGTAAGAGAGATGGCGGAAAACTTGCTGCGGCAATGGATGTTTGTATTCAGGAGGGAATTGATCTGAGCGAGGTGGCCTATATTGGTGATGATGTCAACTGCCTTGATCTGCTTTCACGTGTTGGATTTCCTGCATGTCCTGCAGATGCTGTTGCAAGAGTTAAGGCAGTTCCCGGTATACGTGTTATGACTAAGAAAGGTGGTGAAGGTGCGGTTAGGGAATATATTGATGAAATTTTAACTCAACTTGAGAAGCACTAAAATTTAAGGTTAATGAAGATTTGCTTTCTTGTTCCCGACGGGGTTGGACTGCGCAATTATCTGTACAGCAGTCTTATTGATAAGTTTCCTGAAGACGCGGAAATATTGCTGCTTACCGTACTACCCCGTGAAGTTCTTGATGAGGTGGAGAAAATCCACAACCGTAAGTTCTCATATGTTGCGATGACTGCATATAATGAGGCTTTCAAGGGTAAACTGTTGAAAGAAGCTATCACCTATGCGCGTCTAAGGTATAACACCCGTAAGATGCGCAATGATACAATAATGATCAACTGGACCCGTAAGCACTATTCTTTTGCCAGAGGTCTCTTTTATAAAGCTGCTGCATGTATTGGTTGGTTATTCTCCTTCAGTTACAAGGGTATTCTAAGTCTTGAAAGGGCTTATGAAAAACATGTACATTCGACGGCTTATTTCAGGGAACAACAGGAGATGCTTCGTAATAACAAACCTGATATAATATTCAGCACTCACCAGCGCTCACTGGATGGTTCGGTGATTATCGAAGCAGCCAAGTCTCTGGGGATTAAAACTGTTGGTGCAGTGTATTCATGGGACAACCTGCCTAAGGCCAGGTTGCTGGTTCGCACAGAAAACTATGTGGTGTGGTCGGAGTATATGAAGCAGGAAATGGCCGACTATTATCCAGAGGTTGATCCTGCAAAGGTACTTATAACAGGTACTCCTCAGTTTGAATTCTATTTCAACAAGGAGCTCTATATGAGCAGGGAGGAATTCTTTTCCAATGTTGGTCTGGATCCAGACCGCAAGGTCCTGTGTTTCTCAGGTAATGACCTGACTTTCCCCTGCGATCATTTGTACCTTGATGACCTTTGTGATGCATTGATGAAGATGCCCGAGAAAGACAGACCCCAGGTCTTGCTTCGTCGCAGTCCGGTAGACCTTACAGGTCGCTACGAACCGGTTGTAAGGAAGTATCCTGAACTTATCAAAGTGTCAGATCCACTGTGGAAGTCCTATTCAAGGGAATGGAGCTTTACTGTTCCAACCATGGATGATGTAAAGCTGCTTGTAAATGTGGCTCTGCATTCAGATGCCGTTATCAATGTAGGCTCTACAATGGCTCATGACTTTGCTGTTTATGGCAAACCAGCAATTTATATCAACTACGATCAACCCTCAGTTACGCATTGGTCGGCAATCACCAATAATCGATTCCAACACTTTAGAAGCATGCCTTCTGATGACTGCGTAATATGGCTAAATAGCAGGGCTGGGATAGAAGAATGCGTTAGGGAAGCCTTGTATGGTCAGAGCAATCCAAAAGGAGATGCCTGGTTCAGGGTTGTTGCTCTGCATCCGGTGCAAGAGGCTTCTCAAAGGATCGCCTCTACTATAATGGCATTAGTCTCTTAGTTATGCATATTTGTTTCCTGACATATGAATATCCACTATGGGGTACAGGTGGAATAGGTAGTTTCGTGCAAACCTTCGGTCGGGCCCTTGTCCGTAGTGGACATAAGGTTACTGTCCTGGGTATTGGTAAAGGACATGAGACTGAGGAGATGGACGATATGGGTGTAGAGATTATTCGTTTGTCAGCACCGCGTTACTTGAAAAGTAAGGCTTCCTTTGCCGAAAACGCATATAATATCAGGATCAAGCTAAAGGAACTGCATGCTAAACATCCCATAGATATCCTTGAGAGCCAGGAATCATTGATGTTTATGCTGCCGTGTAGAACACCTTATGTGAAGGTTGTCAGGATGCATGGTGGCCACCACTTCTTTGCTGAGAGCGAACACAGAAAGATAGACCCATGGAAGGGGTTTTTGGAGAAAAGATCCTTCAGCCGTGCTGATGCGTTTGTGGCAGTATCTAATTTTGTAAAGGAGCATACAGGTAAATACCTCTCAACAGGCAAAAAACCTGTTGAAATCATAAGAATTCCTGTTGATGGTAAGTTGTTTGCCGCATCCGATCCTGACAAGGCGATTTCCTACCGCCTCGTTTTTGCAGGTACAGTTTGTGAAAAGAAGGGTATACGTCAGCTTATAGAAGCACTTAAGTATGTGATTCCTTCATTTCCCCTGGTTCACCTTGATATATATGGTCGTGATTGGTTTTTTTCTGACGGTCGATCCTACACTGAATACCTAAAAAATTCATTCTCCTCAGATATTCTGAGTCATGTAGTATTTCACGGACCTGTGAAATTGCAGGAAATACCCTCAAAGTACGAGGTGGCCGAACTCTGTGTCTTCCCATCGCATATGGAAACTCAGGGGCTGGTAGCCCCTGAGGCTATGTTTATGGGAAAACCTGTTCTGTTTTCAAAGCTTGGTCCCGGACCCGAGACTATAGAGGATGGGGTGGATGGTTTGCTTTGTGATCCTTATTCACCTGAAGATATTGCCGAGAAAATAATTTTTGCATTTGAGAACAGGGAAAAGATGAAGGAGATGGCTCTTGTAGGACAGCAAAAAGCACGTGCGATGTTTGATACAGATCGTATTCTTGAGCATAATATTAATTTTTATCGTAGCTTGCTGGATATGAAGTTTAAAGGAACCAGGCGGTAATGATAGATTTTATTGATACAAGGAAAGGGTATGTAATTTTGATAATGTTGCACCTGGTTTTGGGTGCAGCTCTGAAGTTTGCTCCTATCATTACGGCAATTGCATATCCTGGTATGATGGCTATCTTCCTGCTGGATATTCTGTATAATTACGACAAGGGTTCACGTGCAGGGTATTATGCGCTCTACATGGTCGGCTATGAGATGGTCTATCGTATGGCCGGTGCGCCATTCTCCTGGGAGCTGGGTAAGTATTCAGCTATTATTATTCTGACTTTTGGATTGTTTATAGGTCCTCGAAGGAACTTAAACTGGATCTTTCTGTTTCTGCTAGGCTTGCTGATTCCAGCAATTTTCCTGAGTCACCATTCAAATCCTGACAGACTCTACAGTATGGTCATGTTTAATATCTCAGGACCACTGAGTCTGGTTGCTGCAGGACTTTATTATTACAAACGTATTGTCTTAAAGGAGGATTATTTCGCTCACCTTAGATGGGCATTTCTTCCTGCCTTTACTATAATTGCAGGATTGAGCCTTGTTGCTAATATAGCCGACCTTGAGTTTACCAGTGTTCAATCAAGTTCACAAGCCGCTGGTGGTTTTGGTCCCAACCAGGTTTCCACGATTTTGGGATGGTTTATACTTCTCGCTTTATTATATAAAGTCAATGGGGAGAGGATTACTCCTTTTAAATGGCTAGACTGGTTGATGCTGTTTTATCTGGTTCTGCGTGCACTCCTTACCTTCTCTCGTGGAGGTGTGATGGGAAGCCTACTGGCCTTCCTTGGAGCAGTTACAGTTCTCTTCTTTTCATATTATGGGTTTAGAAAGCAGCTTCGCAGGTCGCTGCCATTCATTGTAATAGGAGTGGGTTTTTTTGTTGGAGTATTCTTTATAGCCAACAAGATTACTAACAACTTCCTGCTGTATCGTTATCAGGGTCTCAACACCACAGAAGTTATGACGGGACAACGAACTCCTGGAAAGAGTATGTTGACCGGACGAGATGAGATAATGAAGGCCGATTTCATTGTGTTTAAGCAGCACCCACTGTTTGGTGTGGGGTATGGAATGGGTGAACTATACCGGGCTCGGTATTATGGGCAATATGCCGCAGCTCATACTGAGTTTGCTCGTCTTATGTCGGAAAACGGTCTTTTTGGGATGATTTTTATGTTGGTGGGACTCATCTGCCTTCCCACATATTTCTTTTTTAGATCCAAAGGTTACCTGACCCGATGTTTTATGCTTGCATTTTACCTGCTAAGTATGTTTACAATGTTTCATGCGGCAATGCGATTGGCATTGCCGGGAGTTGTCTTTGGAGCTGCCTTTATGAGAATTGTAACTCTCGATAAACTATTAAAGGGCGAGCATAAATGATCAGATTTTTGATTATTTCTCCGGTAATTCACAAAAAGGACAATAAAGGTTTTGCTGCTTATACTCCCTATGTAAGGGAGATGAATATCTGGCTTAAGTATGTTGATCATGTTAGGGTTATAGCCCCTCTGTCAGAAAAAGCTCCCGATCCGCTTGAAACGTACTACCAGCATGACTCGCTGAGTTTCTGTTCAGTCCCTGCAATCAACTTTACACGAGTTGGGTACCTACTATACTCCCTATTTGTTTTGCCGCTGGTAATGTTGCGTATCATCCGGGGGATGATATGGGCCAATCATATTCACCTGCGTTGTCCTTCCAATATGGGATTGTTGGGAGTTATTGCCCAGATATTCTTCCCACATAAGATCAAGACAGTGAAGTATGCAAACAATTGGGATCCTGATAGCAGTCAGGCTGCAACGTACAGATTTCAGCAACATCTTCTTCGTAATAGTTTATTGACACGCAAGGCTTCTGTGCTTGTTTACGGTGATTGGAAGGAAAAAAGTCCCAACATAGTTCCATTTTTTACGGCGTCTTATCCTCGTTCGAAGGCCTTACCTGTTGATATAAGGAGGATAGGACCGGGAAAAAAAGAGCCTTTGAATCTGATTTTTGTCGGTACATTAACGGGAAATAAAAGACCGCTGGAGTGTATTAAGGTCTTACAGATTTTAAAAGACAGGGGCTATTTGGTAAAGCTGGATATGTTTGGTGATGGCGCTCAAAGACCTATGCTCGAAGCGTATATAGCTGAATATGGACTTGGCAATGAGGTGAAATTATGGGGCAGACAAAGCCCTGATACTGTAGAGTCCTTCTTTATGAAGGCTCATTTCCTTGTCTTCCTTTCATATAGTGAAGGATGGCCTAAGGTAGTTGCTGAGTCAATGTGGTGGGGTTGCATGCCTCTTACTACTGACGTTTCTTGTGTATCGCAGATGCTTGGAGGGGGTGCGAGAGGTGTAATTGTAGAACCTGATGCCTCAAAAGTGGCTGATGTTATAGAGCAATTTGTTTCCGCTCCAGATACCTATACTAAGGCTTGTCAGGCTGCGATGGACTGGTCACGACAATATGATCTTGAGCACTTTGAAGAAGAAATTGTCAAACTAATAGAGGTGTGACCATGAGAGTGATGGCAATGATAGACTCGCTGATTGCTGCCGGTGCTGAACGTATGGCAGTTAACATAGCCAACGCCTTGGCTGAGGCAGGTATTGAGAGTCATCTGTGTGCCACACGAATCGGGGGACCACTCGAGGAGTTTGTTTCTCCTGACGTGAAACTGTTTGTTCCAGGTAAACGATGCTCAAGAGATATGAGGGCTTTTCTTAGGCTCAGACGTTACATCCGTCAGAACGGTATTGAAATAATTCATGCCCACTCTTCATCATTATTCTGGGCGGTAATGCTAAAGTTTACCCTTCCTTCTCTGAAGATTGTCTGGCACGATCATTTCGGGTTCAGCGATTGGCTTCATGTACGCGAGACTTTTTATCTACGTATGGCAATGCCATTTACAGGTCATTCATTTGTGGTAAATGAGAAGCTGATGAATTTTGCCCGGGAGCGATTAAAGGTTAGTGAATCAAAACTTTCATTCCTGCCTAATTTTGGTGATCTTACAGGAGATAGGAGTAAGGTTGAACCATTGCCTGACAGTGATATGAAGCCTAAGCTTGTATGCCTGGCAAACCTGCGTATGCAGAAGGATCATGACAACCTGCTTGATGCTTTCAGATTGGTATCGGGCAGGTTTGATACTGCACGTCTTTATCTGGTAGGCGGGCACTTTAATGACGACTACTACAGGCATATAAGTGGCAGAATAGTTAGTGAACCTGAGTTAAAAGGGAGGGTGCACATCCTTGGCTCACGCAATGATGTAGCTGCAATACTCGATGCCTGTGATGTGGGAATTCTGTCCTCATTATCGGAAGGTCTGCCTGTTTCTCTCCTTGAATATGGAATGACCAGATTGCCTGTAGTCTGTACTGAAGTCGGAGAATGTAGTTTTGTACTGGATGGAGGCAGTTGCGGTGAACTGGTTCCTCCGCAGAATTCAGCTGCCCTTGCCAATGCAATAATCAAGGTTCTGGAAAATCCTGAAGAGGCGCAGGCCAAGGCAGAAAAGCTGTACAACAGGGTAGTCGAGTATTTCTCAAAAGACGAGGCAGTCAAAAAGATTATTGGAGTATACAAGAGCCTGGTCGGAGATAGGTAGCTATCAAGCCAGACTGGCAGGCAGCTGGGATATGTCACGAAGAGCCTCAGAGATGTTTCTATTTAAATAAGTTCCTTGTATTGCTGGCTATCACAGTTTGTCACGAAGAAGCATATTACGATGTATCCCACTGAGGAGTTGAAAGGCAAATAAAACCAGAAGTCGTACGAGATAATGAAACCTAAAAGAACCTTGTTTGTCGGCCCCTTTGCCCCGCCCTATAATGGCGACGGAGTAAAGAATATCTATCTGCGTGACGGATTCACCCGTGCAGGCTTTAAGGACATTGTTTGGTTTGATACAATTACACGCAGGGGCCTGACTCTGGTCAACTATCTTAAGCTGATATGGCAGATGATAGGGGCTCATCAGATAATCTTTTCTCTCAATCGCAATGGGCGCCTGTATCTGATTCCTATCTTCTGGTTATTAAGTTATTTCTGTCGAAAGAGAGCTGTGCTATATGTAATTGGCGGATCCTTTGACATACAGCTGACCGACTATATGAGCTCTTTCAAAAGAAAGCTCTTTGTCGCTATACTCAACAAACTTGATGGCATCTTTGCTGAGTCAATAGCTTTAAAGAAGGGGCTTGAGGGAGTGGGGCTCAGGAATGTGGAACTGGTGTATAATCCCAGGCATGATGATGGAAGCCGCTGGACCCTCAATAAAAGCTCACGAAACAGATGTGTTTTTGTCTCCCGCGTGACCGACACCAAGGGTATCTTGATTCTGATAGAGGCTATTAAGGCAATTAATAGCGAGGGGAAGGACTTGTCGCTCGATATATACGGTCCGATGGATAAGGATTGTGAAGAGGAAATCAAAGATGCCGAGAAGGCTTCTGGAGGAAAAATCATATATAAGGGTGTGATTGAACCGATGGCGGTTCAATCAGTACTGGCAGCTTATCATTTTCTTGCATTGCCAACTTACCATCCGGGGGAGGGACTTCCCGGAATACTTGTGGAATCTGGCCTTGCAGGAATTCCAATTATTATTACTCGTTTCAATGCACTTCCTGAATATTTCAAGCATGAGAAGAGTGCTTTGTTTGTTAGCCCACATAGTGTTGAAGAACTTAAATATGCAATTCTTAGACTTATTGAAGACGACAGCCTGGCTCAGACTCTGAGTGAAGGAATTATGAAGGTCACCATTCCTTTCAAGGTAGAGGAGGTAATTAATAGGTCACTTGAGCTGCTTAAAAAATATAACTGGGAATTATAATGGACTTTTTTACAGTACTGCAACTTAGTGGATTTCAGGTTAAAGAGGCTGGCAGAGTCTTTGCCCGCCTTAAGGATGAGGCAAAGAATCCAGACTTGCGGGAAAAGAGGCGCTGGGATGCTTTTGATTTTCACTACTGCAATAATACCAACTATGCTAAGTTTGTCGGTCCCCGCCCGGAACGATGGGAGGATATTCCGGTAATCAACAAGAGTAAGATACGTGAGTATAATATCCCACGAATACCAGATTCCAACCGGGCAAAGCGTTACTACTTTCGGAATACTTCAGGATCAACTGGCAAGCCTTTTGACTATGCGGTTGATACATTGAGCCATGCCCTTACCTGGAGAATTCTTGAAGATAGATATAAGTCAGCTGGTGTAAGTCTGAATGACCTGCAGGCACGTTATTATGGATTCCCTTATTCCTTTGTGTCCCGAACCGCAGAAAAGCTCAAGGACTATGTGTCAAACCGTGTTCGCTTTGATACGGTTGATCTGTCCGACCGCAATATGGAAAACTGGTTGGATATGTTCAGCCGGAAGAACTTTGCATATATGTACGGCTATGCCTATCCGATAGTCACCTTTGCCAAGTTTCTTGCACGCAAGGGAAAGATGTTGAAGGCATATTGCCCCACCCTTAGGGTGGTAATTGTGACTTCTGAGATGTGCACACTTGAGGAGCAAAAGCTCTGTGAGGAGGTCTTCGGAGTGCCAATCTATAATGAATATGGTGCTTCGGAGGCGGGACATATTGGTTTCGGTTGCGACGGTAAATGGAAACTGGCACACGAGCTGATGTATGTTGAGATACTTGATGAAAATGACAGACCCTGTCCACATGGAACTGTAGGTCGTGTAGTACTTACCCCTCTATTTAATAAGGGCACGCCATTGATTCGTTACGATATCGGTGATATGGCTGCAATTGAGATTGACAACGGAGAGGAAGTGCTTAGCAAATTGATGGGTAGGATAGAGGAGATGGCAATACTGCCATCGGGCAAGAAAGTGGCAGGAGATACCCTCTTTGTGTATGTATTTAAGGAATTTGCTAAGGTCTGCCCCGATATAACCGAGTACAAAGTGATACAGAGTTCGGCAAAGCTGTTTGAAGTAAATATTTCAACTTCAAGGGAACTGACTGTCGAGGAACTTGGAAAGCTTAAAAAGTTGTGTCTCAATGCCCTTGGGGATGAGGCAGAGGTGGTGGTAAACTGCAAAGAGGTACTCGACCGCACCCTGATGGGTAAGTTCAAACGTTTTGAAAGACGCTATAATCCGAATGCTTAAAGATTGGAAAATTAAGGGGGCCGATCCATCATCGGTTAGCGTAAAGGTAATCAGTATGCCCAACCGCATCGACTTTGAAGTCGATGCAGCTGAGGGAGCTGAAGTTCAAAGGCTCAGTCTTATTGTTGAGTTTACCGAAACCCTTATAAGCTGGAGAAATCATGACTATACCTGGGTTGATACAAGCAGAAAGAGACTGGCTGCATACTACTCACCAAAGGCAGCTGTTTTTAAGTCCGGTACCAAGGTTGTAGCATCCCGCACCGATGGACTCTGGCTATTCGACCCACGTCGGCCCCGTAGCATTGAATGGGTGTTGGAACACGAAGATCTTGCTCCCCTCTTCGACTACCAAGAAGACGACAGCAGTGCTTTCAGAGAACCTGTCAGAGCTCTTGATAAGCCTTTGCGCCTTACCTTCCTGCTGACTAAGGGTGCAATACCTGAGTTTAGCCGTTCCAAGTTACCCTTTTCTGCAATACTCTGTTTTACTGATCACTGCGATTTTGACTCCCTGCCCTTATTGATGGCTCAGCGCAAACTGTTTGCAAAGCATGGAATACGTGTGACAAAGGGAGTCTTTCTCTACCATTATTCAAAAAGAGATTTTAATACATCACTAGAGCGCAATGCTGATGAGTATGAGCTTTGGGCTGCAGATGGACATGAGCTATGTTATCACTCCCTGTCACAAAGTACAAGAGCTACGGATGAGGAGTGGGAGAAGGATTTTGAAGACTTTGCAGTAGATGGACGAAGCTGGCAGACCTGGATCGATCACGGTTTTCAGCCATATAATTTCACGACTCACAAGCGAAGTGGCATAGACGCTGATTTATGGGCTGAGATGATGTCCCGGGCTGGGATCAGGTATCTGTGGAACTACCTGGATTGTGGCAATGCAGGTCCAGGCATGATCAATCAGGCAGACCCTGATACCTTCACCTTTGGGGCATATAGGAGAAGGTGCTTTTCAAAACCCTCTGCAAAGGCATTTATGGACCTGTTTCGCAGCTACATACTCTTCTTTGGCAGCGAGAAAGATCAGATGCTATATAGGAAGCTTACCTTTTTTATAAAGATAAAAGGTTGGAAATATGGTTTGGAAGGAGCCTGGGGCCTGATACGTAGTATCCTGTATCTCGCAAAACAAGGTGTTAAGTTACTGATGACACGTAAGGATGCAGTTCCTCATTGGCAACGTTTTACTCCATTGTTTTTCAGGGAGAGGATAGGAGGGAAGGATTTTACATTCTTTCAGACTCTTGAGGTACACGATTTTATTCAGAGCTTCTCAGAGACAAATGTAAGGCAGCTTTGTGACAAGGCCGGAGTTTGCTTGGCTCATACCTATTTTGCCGACTTGGATAAGAGGAAAGAAGGACGCATATTTGTTAATGGAGAAGGAGCTTTGATTCCTGGGATCGATGAGGTCTTTGAGCGAATTGCTGCTGCTTCGACAGAAGGAAAACTTTGGATTGCAACGCTGGCCGAAGTGGGTGAGCGTTTCGACTCATTCAGACATTTGGTTTACGACATAGACGAAAAAGGTAACATCTTTCATAGACTTGAAAAAGAGGTGCAGGAGTTGCACCTAAGATATATAAACTAACACTTAACCTGCAGATGATAAAAGTATTGACCGTATTTGGAACCCGACCCGAGGCTATTAAAATGGCTCCGCTTGTGCGCGAATTTGCTAAGTATGCAGACGATGGACAGTTTGATGCCCGTGTTTGCGTGACCGGTCAGCACAGACAGATGCTGGACCAGGTAATGGAGATCTTTGGTATCAAGCCGGATTATGATCTTGATATAATGAAGGAGGGGCAGGACCTCTTCGATATAACGACAGCGGTGCTCAATGGCATGAAGCCGGTGCTCGACGAGTTCAAGCCCGACATAGTGCTGGTTCACGGTGACACGGGAACCAGCACGGCTGCAGCTCTGGCGGCTTTTTACCGTCAGGTTGACGTAGGTCACGTAGAAGCAGGACTGCGCACTTACAACCGTTACTCACCATGGCCTGAGGAGATGAACAGGCAGCTTACCGGACGCCTGGCCAACCTACATTTTTCGCCTACTCAGATGGCTGCACAAAATCTGAAAAATGAAAAGGTTGACCCCGAAACAATTTTTATAACCGGAAATACCGTGATTGACGCATTGCACATAGCGGTTGGTCAGTTAAACCAGGGTGGAGAGATGACTGAAGCTTTGAAGTCAAAGCTTCAAAGCATGATAGCTGATATTGACGCTATCTGTGAGAAGGGGCAGTTTATTTTGGTTACAGGTCACAGACGCGAGAATTTTGGACATGGTTTTCTTGAGATATGCCGTGCTATAAAGGAAGTAGCCCTCGAATTTCCTTCATGGAATATAATCTATCCTGTTCACCTCAATCCCAATGTTCAGAAGCCCGTCAGGGAGCTGCTTAGCAATATCCCTAATGTGCACCTGATTCAACCGCTTGAATATCTGCCCTTTGTTTACCTTATGAGCAGGTGTTCCTTTGTGGTATCTGACAGCGGAGGTATTCAGGAAGAGGCTCCCGGTCTCGGAAAGCCGGTGCTGGTGATGAGGGATACAACCGAGAGGCCCGAAGCTCTTGAGGCAGGAACGGTTCGACTGGTGGGTACTGACAGCAACCTGATAATTGACAGTTGCAGAGCCCTTATAGAGGATAGGGAACTCTATAAATCTATGGCCACAGCAAAAAATCCATTTGGTGACGGCAAGGCTGCCAAGAGAATAGTTGAGATTATTAAGACAAGGTACAGTAAGCAATAAAGATATGACAAAGACAAGGTACAATAAGGTATCCGTAATCGGTATGGGATACATAGGCCTGCCCACGGCTGCTGCCATGGCAGGCAAAGGACTGACAGTTCTGGGTTGTGACATCAATCCTGAAGTGGTCGAAACAATCAACAGGGGTGAGATACATATTATTGAACCCGACCTTGACCAGCTGGTCAAGGAGGTTGTCAGCGCCTGCAGGCTAAAGGTGTTCCTTGAGCCTCAGGAAGCTGATGTATATATGATAGTGGTACCTACTCCTTTTAAGTTCAACCGTGAGCCCGATATTTCTTTTGTTGAGCAGGCTGTCAGGTCTATTCTTAGCAAACTAAAGGCAGGTGACCTTGTAATTATAGAGTCTACCTCTCCGGTGCTTACTACTGAAAAGATGGCTAATATTATTTATACCAGTCGCCCGGAGCTAAAGGGTGTGTTGCACATAACCTACTGCCCGGAGAGAGTACTACCCGGGAAGGTGCTTTACGAACTTGAACACAATGACAGAGTTATAGGCGGATTGGATGAAGCTTCGACTAAGGCCGCTATGGATTTCTATTCAATCTTTGTAAAGGGTAAACTGCACGCCACAAATGCAAGAACTGCAGAGATGTGTAAGCTTGTTGAAAACTCATCACGTGACGTACAGATAGCTTTTGCCAACGAACTCTCGATGATCTGCGATAATGCAGGTGTGGATGTGTGGGAGCTTATCACTCTTGCAAACAAACACCCACGTGTAAATATACTTCAACCCGGATGTGGTGTCGGTGGGCACTGTATTGCTGTTGACCCATGGTTTATAGTATCTGATTATCCCGAGCATGCTCATGTTATCAAACAGGCAAGGGAGATAAATGACTATAAGGCTAAGTGGTGTGTAAAGAAGATTCTTAAAACTGCTCATGACTTCGAACTGGAAAACGGAAGGCAACCGGTGATAGCTTGTATGGGGCTGGCATTCAAGCCTGATATTGATGACCTACGCGAGTCTCCTGCCAAGTATATTGCATCACGTGTTGTATCTGATACAAGGGGAGAGGTTTTGATTTGCGAACCTAATATTGATACTCATAGCTCCTTTACGCTTGCAGATCCGAAGGAGGCTTACAAGAAGGCAGATATCGTTGCATGGTTGGTAAAGCATAGTGCATTTAAATCAATTCAGCCAGAGGAAGGTAAGATTGAACTCGACTTCTGCGGAATTAATTCGAAGTTTTAGTATATGAAGATAGTACTGCTAACCCAATACTACCGACCTGAGATGGGGGCTCCCCAGAGCCGTCTCTATGAGATGCTCAGGGGACTCAAAGATTTGGGTGCTGAAGTGTCTGTTGTAACCGCCATGCCCAATTACCCGGAAGGTAGGATATTCAAAGGTTACAGGGGGAAGTTTTCAATAAGGGAGGAAGTTGATGGCCTGGATGTCAAACGCTACTGGCTCTATGCTTCTAATTCACGTAAGGCCCTGCCCCGAATATTCAGTATGCTTTCCTTTTCATTTACTTCTCTTTTTTCACTTGGTTTTATCAGGAGGAGAAAACCTGACATCCTGATTGTAGAGAGTCCTCCCCTTACCCTTGCACTAAGCGGATGGATATTGGCACGACTTAGCGGTTCAAAACTGGTAAGCAATATCTCAGACCTGTGGCCATTGTCGGCTCTCGAACTGGGTGCAATGTCAAAGGGTAGGCTTTATAGATTTCTTGAAAAGCTTGAGACTTTTGTTTACAGTCGCTCTGCAGCAGTATTGGGTCAGTCACAGGAAATTGTTGATTATATAAGTGCAGGTGGGCATAACAGCTACCTCTTCCGTAACGGAGTGGATTATTCCCGCTTTGCAGACATCCCTGTCAATAGGATAGGTGGTGATCGCAAGGCCATAGTCTATGCCGGATTGTTGGGTGTAGCCCAGGGTATATTGAATATATGTAAGTCTGTAGACTTCGGAAAGCTTGGACTTGAGTTTCATATCTTCGGAGCAGGAGCGGAGAAGGAAGATATTATGGAGTTTATTTCGCGTAACCCGGACAGGGGCATCGTTTACAATGGCGTTGTAAAACGCGAAGAGATTCCGGCAATGCTCAAACGCTACGATGCCGCCCTGATCCCCCTTACCAAGAATATCTATGGTGCTGTACCATCTAAGATTTATGAGGCTATGGCAGCCGGACTCCCTATAATCTTTTCAGGAGAAGGTGAGGGAGCCAGGATAATTCAGGAAAACAAATTGGGATGGGTCAACCACCCTACTGATATGAAGCAGCTTGAAGCCAATATCCGGGAGTTTGCCACATCCTCTATAGATGAGATCAGGGCGAGGGGAATCGAACTGGCTCAAACCACATTCAACAGGCCCAACCAGATCGGAAAGTTGTACGTCTATTTAAAGTCCCTTTAGATAAATGAAAAGATGCTTTGATATTGTTGCTTCCTGCTTTGGGCTGCTGGTACTATTACCGGTACTCCTTGCACTGGTAGTGGCTGTTGTTGTGGATTCCGGATTTCCAGTTTTCTTTGCACAGAAGAGGGTAGGAAAAGGAGGGCGCCTGTTCAGGATTTACAAGTTTCGCTCGATGAGCGTCAGCAAAGCTGCAGCTGAAGGCAGTTTTGATGCAGGCAACACACGTAGGGTGACCCGCATTGGAAGGATGCTCAGGAAGACAAAGCTTGACGAACTGCCCCAATTGTGGAACGTCCTTATTGGTGATATGTCACTTGTTGGCCCCAGGCCAGAAGTTCAGAAATGGGTGGAAGCCTATCCAGAACGATGGCGTTTTGTGCATAGCATTAGGCCGGGAATTACCGACAATGCTTCATTGGAGTTTAGAAATGAAGAGGAAATTCTTGCAGCATCCACAGACCCGGAAGAGACTTACAGAGATATGGTACTGCCCCGTAAACTGGATCTTTACGAGGACTATGTAAGAAACCATAGTTTACTTGGCGACATCAGGATAATTTTCAGGACCATCTTTTAACAGCCATAGTGGCTGTGCTAATACTGACCATTACTTATAATACATATAATGAGCAATCTAAAGATTCCCTTTGCAAAAGTTTCATGCAAAGGCAATGAACTAAAGTATATTACCGAGGTTATCGAAAGCGGATGGCTGACTACTGCCTCTAAAGCCCGCAGGTTTGAAGAACTCTTCGCTGAGAGGGTGGGAGCACGTTATGCCTGTGCAGTTAACAGCTGTACCGCTGCCCTTCACCTTGGACTGGATGCACTGGGTGTAAAGGCGGGTGACAAGGTCTTTGTTCCTGCAATGACCTTCACAGCTTCCGCTGAAGTTGTGAGATATATGAATGCCCACCCTGTCCTTCTTGATGTGGAATACGGCACTTCTCTTATCACTCCTGCCATTCTTGAAGAAGGAATTAAGCAGTATCCTGATGTCAAGTACCTGGTGATAGTGCATTTCGGTGGTCACCCGGCAGAAATGGTCAACAGTAATGGATCAGGCATCCTTGATATTTGCAGGAAACGTGGAATAAAGATTCTTGAAGATGCAGCCCATGCCTTCCCTGCTTCCATCAATGGCCGAATGGTAGGAAGTTTTGGAGATATTACCTGCTTTAGTTTCTATGCCAATAAGACAATTACTACCGGTGAGGGAGGTATGTTGACTACGGAGGATGAGGAGCTGTATCGCAGGGTCAAGATAATGCGTCTCCATGGTATTGACAGAGATGTATGGGATCGTTTTACCTCTGATAAGCCTTCGTGGGAATATGATGTGGTGGCTCCAGGATTTAAATATAATATGCCTGATTTGAATGCAGCTATAGGTCTGGCTCAGCTTGAGCAAGGTGATGCTTTCAGGGAAGAAAGGATGAAGATTGCGGAGTTTTACTTAACCGAACTTGCAGATTGCAAGGCATTGGACCTGCCCCTTACTCATGTGAAAAAGAAGGAGCATGCATGGCACCTCTTCCCCTTGGTACTCAATAGCAATGCACCTATTTCCAGAAATAAGTTTATTGAGCTTATGTCGGAGGCAGGCATAGGAACCTCTGTTCATTACAAACCGCTCTTTAGATTGAAATATTATCGTGAGACCTACAAGCTAAGTGAGCAAGACTTTCCAAATGCTGAGCGCACATGGCAAGGCACTGTCAGTTTACCGATATATCCAGGACTGACAAAAGATGAACAAGCTTATATCGTGGATACTGTAAAAAAACTACTTAGCTAAGACTGTTACGCAAATTTTCACAAGCTCTGGTTTAATCGTTCATTATATCAGAGAACAAAAGAGGGTTTGCAACTGTTAATATATCTACAGTTTAGTAGATTTAAGTTTTAATCAGATAACATATATTACACTATGGCATTCGATATTGACATGATTCGCAAGGTTTATGCCGGCTTTGGCGAGAAGGTTGACAAAACCAGGAAGCTATTGAACCGACCATTGACCTTGACCGAAAAGATTCTGTATGCTCACCTTTCGGGAGAACTCCCGGACAAGGCCTATGAGAGGGGAAAATCTTATGTTGATTTTGCACCCGACAGAGTAGCTATGCAGGATGCTACTGCACAGATGGCCCTTCTGCAGTTTATGCAAGCCGGACGTAGCAAGGTTGCAGTTCCATCCACTGTTCACTGCGACCACCTAATCCTTGCAAAGGATGGAGCTGCAGCTGACCTAAAATCAGCTCTTAACACAAGCAAAGAGGTTTTTGATTTTCTTGCTTCGGTATCAAATAAATACGGAATAGGTTTCTGGAAGCCGGGTGCCGGTATTATTCATCAGGTTGTACTTGAAAATTATGCATTCCCCGGTGGAATGATGATAGGTACAGACTCACACACTGTTAATGCAGGTGGTCTGGGCATGATAGCCATCGGCGTCGGTGGCGCCGATGCCGTCGATGTAATGGCAGGAATGCCATGGGAACTTAAATTTCCTAAACTGATAGGTGTTAAATTGACAGGACGTTTGAACGGTTGGACTTCTGCAAAGGACGTAATCCTTAAGGTGGCTGGTATTCTTACCGTTAAGGGAGGAACAGGTGCCATACTTGAGTATTTTGGTGATGGGGCATTAAGTCTGTCAGCTACCGGTAAGGGTACTATCTGTAATATGGGAGCAGAAATTGGTGCTACTACATCTACTTTCGGATATGATCAGAAGATGACAGAATACCTTATTGGTACAGGTAGGGAAGAGATTGCAAAAATGGCTGATGCTGTCAGCCATCACCTGACAGGAGATCCGGAGGTATATGCTAATCCTGAGAAGTATTTTGATCAGGTAATAGAAATCAACCTGTCGGAACTCGAGCCACATATAAATGGTCCCTTTACTCCTGACAGGGCGACACCTCTTTCAAAGTTTGCCGAAGAGGTTAAAAAGAATAACTGGCCCAGTCAGCTTGAAGTTGGACTGATTGGTTCATGTACCAACTCCTCCTATGAGGATATCTCAAGAGCTGCGTCAGTTGCTCGCCAGGCCAGTGAGAAAAGACTTAAAGTAAAGTCTGAGTTTACAATTACCCCGGGATCTGAGCAGGTACGCTATACTGTAGAAAGAGATGGTTTTTTGGATGATTTCTACAAGATTGGCGGAGTGGTACTTGCAAATGCATGCGGTCCATGTATCGGACAATGGGCTCGACATACCAACGATCCCACACGACGCAATTCTATCATTACTTCGTTCAACCGCAACTTTGCAAAGCGTAACGATGGTAACCCCAATACTCATGCTTTTGTAGCTTCACCTGAGATCGTAACTGCCTTCGCAATTGCAGGAGACCTTACTTTTAATCCTGTGACCGATACTCTAATCAATGAGGATGGTGTTGCAGTGAAACTTGATGAACCGAAAGGACTGGACCTGCCACCAAGAGGTTTTGCAGTTGAAGATGCCGGTTATGTTGCTCCTGCTGAGGATGGTAGCAAGATAGAAGTTAAGGTTGACCCCAAGTCTGATAGACTGCAATTGCTTGAACCGTTTGCGCCCTGGGACGGAGAGAACTTTATGGGTCTGAAGCTCCTTATCAAGGCCAAGGGCAAGTGTACAACAGACCATATTTCTATGGCTGGTCCATGGCTTAAGTATAGAGGACACCTCGATAATATTTCTAACAACCTGCTCACCGGTGCAGTCAACTACTTCAATGATGCTACTGATAAGGTCAAGAATCAGTTGACAGGTAAGTATGAAAGTGTACCTGTGGTACAACGTCAGTACAAGGCTGCCGGCATTGGTAGTATAGTGGTGGGGGACCACAACTATGGAGAAGGGTCCTCGCGTGAACATGCTGCGATGGAACCACGTCACCTTGGGGTAAGAGTGGTTCTGGTCAAGAGTTTTGCCCGTATCCATGAGACAAACCTCAAGAAACAGGGTATGCTTGCACTGACCTTTGCAAATGAGACCGACTATGACAAGATTCAGGAAGATGATACAATCAATATTGTAGATCTGAAGGATTTTGCACCTGAGAAGCCCTTGACTATGGAACTGGTTCATGCTGATGGTAGCAAGGAAACCGTCAAGGTCAACCACACTTACAATAAGCAGCAAATTGAATGGTTTAGAGCCGGCTCGGCACTGAATCTGATAAAGCTGCAGCAGCAGAATAAATAAGAGCTTTGAGAGTTCGTTGATAACAGGGGCAGTGCCTACCGGCGCTGCCCCTGTTCTGCTTTTTACATTTTGCGTATTAGCACTAGTTTCTGATAAAGGATTATATCCTTCTTCTATAGTCAAAATCTATGGATAATAAAATGAACCTATTTGACCCAAACGTTTATTTATTTTATCTTTGGTACAGGTTATCAAATAAAGGTAAACCATACTAAACCAAACTAAGAGACAAAATCAGACCTGTGCCCGAGACAGGTCACAAACTTGAAGAATATGAAGAAGGTAACAGAAATTTTAGGATTGAAGGAAAAGGAGACTGCTCAGGTTGTAGACAAACTGAATGAGCTATTGGCAAACTATCAGGTATATTATCAAAACCTTCGTGGTTTTCACTGGAACATTAAGGGTGCGACATTCTTTGAGCTCCATGCTAAGTTTGAAGAGCTTTATAATGATGCCGTTGAAAAGATTGACGCTATAGCTGAGCGTATCTTAACTGTTGGAGGTGCTCCACTGCACACTTTTGAGGACTACCTTGCAATAAGTACTGTAAAGCCTGCAAAGAACCTTACAGATGCTGAAACTACTGTATCTACTACTCTTGATAATATTGCAGTGCTTATCAAGCTTGAACGTCAGGCTATTCCTCTGGCTCAGGCAGCTGAAGATGAGGGTACCCTGACTATGCTTACAGAGTATATTTCTGAACAGGAAAAACTGGTTTGGATGCTTCGTGCTTATATGAAGTAATCTGTAGAGTTTTTAAAGCACAAAAGAGGTTGCCCTTAATTGGACAACCTCTTTTGCATTACTGCTACGATAAAAATTATAGACATTGATGATTGTGCAGTTTTACCAGGCTTCGTCAATACGAGATGTTGTTTCTCGTTTGATATCTGTATTCTTTATTCCTGAATACTAATTATTCTGTACTCCCATGGGTTCAGGCTGAATCCTTTGAGTGGAAGGGATACTATATTACCGGTAAAGAAATCAGGATATTGACCACTTATAGTAGTTTCAGCACTAACTTCAACTTCATTACCTGACAGGTTGAATACTGCAACTACCTGGTTGCTGCCTGACCTACGTGTGAACATAAGTACTTCTTCAGGACGGTCGGTGGCTATCAATTCTATCTTACCACCGTGGTTTCCATTCCACAGGGCCTCATTTTCCTTCTTTAACCTGATAAGTTCCTTGTAGAAGGTGCTCATCGAAAGGTCACTCCAATCGATCTGATCCTTTTCGAAGAACTCAAGTCTCCTGTTGAGTCCGGCTTCCTGACCGCTATAGATTAGTGGCATACCTTCAACCGTAAAGGTGAGGACAGCCATTGTCTTGTATGCTTTACCCATACGTTCGAATGCCGTACCGTTCCAACTGTTCTCATCGTGGTTGCTTGTAAAGTGCATCTGGAAGGCTTCTTCAGGGACTTTTGTGCTATAGTTGGCAAACCAGGTCATCAGGTCTGAAACCTTTTCACTACCCTGAGCTATTTTGTTCATATGATGGTGGAAGCTCCATCCATAGTTGCTGTTGAAAGCCTTTTCCAGAAGAGCACTTACATCTTCATCTTCAGCAAGCATAAATACCGGTTTGATGCTGTCCAGCGCTTCTCTGGCAGATTCCCAGAAATCAACGGGAACCATACCGGCCACATCACATCTGAAACCGTCAATATCGGCTTCTCTTACCCAGTAAATCATTGCTTCCTTCATAGCATCACGCAGTCCCTGATTGGAATAATCAAACTGAACCACATCTGTCCAGTCGAAGGGTGCATACATATTGCCCAGCGAATCCTTTGCATACCAATCGGGATGCTCGAATACCCATGCATTGTCCCAGGAGCTGTGGTTGGCAACCCAGTCGATTATCACCTTTAGACCAAGTTCGTGAGCTTTTGTAACTAGTGCCCTAAAGTCATCGATGGTTCCATATTCCGGGTTAACACCTTTGTAGTCCCTGATTGAATAATAGGAGCCAAGGGTTCCCTTGCGGTTTTCCTCACCTATTGGATGTATTGGCATCAACCATAATATGTCAACACCTAGATCTTTTAGACGAGGTAAGTGGTTTGAAAATGCCTCAAAGGTACCTTCGGGAGTATACTGACGAAGGTTTACCTCATAGATCACGGCATTGTATGCCCAGGGGGCTAACCGGGCCTTGTCATCCAAGGCCCGGGTTTCAGCCTGCCCTTTGTTCTGCCCGGGTCCGCATGAGACCATGAGCAGCAGCACACTTAACAGATAAATTGGGGATTTTAATCTAAACATCTTGAATCTGGTTATTTGTGCAGTTCGATAATTAATGCTGATTTAGCCGGAACAGTAATGGTATCAAGGTTATATTTCTGACCTGTTACCACCTCGGTTCCTGAACCGTAGTTTTTAAGGATCTCTTCAAATCGTGACATATCAACCATGCGGTCGTGACTGTCGTTATTGTTCATCATCACCATCACAGCTTCATCACCAAGGTACCTGAAGTATACATAGACTTCATTCAGGGGTACGAAGTGCAGGGTGTTGCCTTCGTGCAGTACTTTGCTTGCCTTGCGGTATTGGAATAGTGCACTCAGGTAGTTGACCATCTCATTTTGGCTGTCTGTTCTTCCTTCTTTTGTGAAGGCATTGATCTGATCACCAGGCCATCCGCCAGGGAAGTCCTGACGTATTGCCCCGTGTGATTTGGCTCCATCACCTTCCATAAGGAGTTCGCTACCATAATACCACTGTGGAATACCCCTTACTGTTGCTACAAAGGCAGCTGCCATCTTCATCTTTCTTAGGTCTCCACCATAGAAATGAGCCATACGTCCCATATCATGGTTTTCGGCAAAGACAACCATGTTTAACGGATACCGGTAGAGGTGGTCATCAGCAAGTACATCATAGAGACGTTGAAGTCCGGTATCCCATCCCTCACCTTCATTGAAGGCCCTGGTCAGTGCATCAGCCATAGGGAAGTCCATCAGGTATTCAAGGTGGGAATTGTAACCGTCCTTGTTAGGAAAATCCTTTTGCCAGTACACCAGTTTTGAAGCCTGTGTAATCCATGTTTCACCAACTACAGAGAAGTCGGGATATTCCTTTTTTAGACGCAGGATCCAGTCCGCCATACCATGCTTGTCTGGATATGGATAAGTATCCATCCTGATGCCTTGCAGGCCTGAGTACTCTATCCACCAAATTGAGTTTTGGATCATATAATTCTTCATCAACTCATTTTGCAGATTCAGGTCAGGCATTGCGGTAGCAAACCAACCCCTGGTTGTCAGTTCGATGTCAGCCTTTGCAGCATATGGATCGGCCACAGTACTCAGACGGTAGTTGCTTGGGGTGTATTCAGGGAATACATTGATCCAGTCCTTTTCAGGCAGATCATTCATCCACCAGTGCATGCTACCGCAGTGATTGAATACCATGTCCATAATCACCTTGATACCCCGGCTGCGGCAATCATCAACAAACTTCTTGTAGTCTTCATTCCTACCAAATCTGGGATCAACTTTGTAGAAGTCTGTAATAGCATAACCATGGTAAGATGATTCCGGCTGGTCATTTTCAAGTACTGGATTAAGCCATATGGACGTAAATCCTAAACTTTGAACGTAGTCAAGGTGCTGCCTGATACCCTCCAGGTCGCCTCCATGGCGACCGTATGGATCCTGACGGTTAAGGCCTTCACGCATTCCAGCAACTGCATCATTGCCAGTTATTGCATTTGCAAAGCGGTCAGGCATTATCAGATAGATAGCATCGCTTTGGTTAAAACCTTCGCGCTGCGCAGAACCCTTTTCCCGTTCCTTCAGATCGATACTTCCCTTGGAAATTGTCTTAGTGCCTTTTTTGAAGGCAATTTCGACTTTCCCTGGTTTTGCTTCAGGACTGATGCTTAGGTCGAGGAAAAGGTAGTTGGGATTTTCCACCAATATAACCCTCTCAAGGCTTACTCCCGGATAAGTTATTGAAGGTTTAAGGGTGGAAATATCCTTACCGTAAACAAGGAGTTGTACCTTGGGTTCCTGGAATCCAATCCACCAGGATGGCGGTTCGATTCGCTCCGGCTTTTGCGCCTTTAGAGAGGCGCAAAACATGACCATTGTTACGATCAATAGTAGTCCGGTCAGTTTTCTTTTATGCATAGTAATCCGGTTTTAGTGCAACAACTTTAGACTCTCCGGGCTTCACAACTACCTTTTCGCTGTACACATACAGTTCGATAGTTTTGTCGGAGTGGGAACTAATTGAAACTTCCTTTTGGGTAACCCTTATTTCCATATCGCTTTCCTTGAATCTGATTCGGAAAGAGTATGAATTCCATTGTACGGGTATTATAGGATTAACAAGTAGATTGCCGTTTTGAACACGCTTACCGCCAAAGCCTTCAACTATTGACATCCAGGTTCCGGCCATGCTGGTTATATGCAAGCCTTCGTGTACCTCACGGTTGTAATCGTCAAGATCAAGACGACTGGTGCGCAGATACATCTCATAGGCCTTGTCCAACTTGGCTATACGGGCTGCCAATATGGTGTGAACACAAGGTGACAGCGAAGATTCATGTACGGTACGAGGCTCGTAAAAGTTGAAGTGTCGGCGTATGGTTTCGGTGTCGTATTCGTCTTCGAAGACATAGATGCCCTGCAGGGTGTCAGCCTGCTTTATGAAACATGAACGTAGGATACGGTCCCATGACCAGTGCTGGTTAATAGGCCTTTCTGCCAAAGGAATATCAGATGCTGTCAGCTGAAGCTTGTCCATATACCCATCCTGTTGCATGAAAACCTGTAATTCCTCATTGTACGGGAAGTACATATTGTCAACTATGTTCTTCCATTCAGCTGTTTCAGACGCGGCATCAAAATTGGTCTTGTCAATGATCTCTTTGTAGCGGGCAGGATTACTATTCTTAACCCTTTCGACAGACTCTGCGGCGTATTTCATACACCATACGGCCATCTTGTTGGTGTACCAGTTATTATTTACGTTGTTTTCGTATTCATTTGGACCGGTTACACCCAGTATAACGAACTTCTTCTTCTCAACAGACCAGTTGACTCTTTGAGCCCAGAACCTTGCAATTCCAATTAGAACTTCAAGCCCGTACTCTTCGAGGTATGCATAGTCCTCTGTATGGCGTATGTAATTAAATATTGCAAAGGCTATTGCACCATTTCTGTGTATTTCTTCAAAAGTGATTTCCCATTCGTTGTGGCATTCTTCACCATTAATAGTTACCATAGGATAGAGAGCTGCCCCATTGGTGAAGCCAAGCTTTTGAGCATTTTCTATAGCCTTTTGAAGATGCTTGTAACGGTATACCAGGAGGTTACGGGTGACACTTGTGGGGGCTGTTGCAATAAAGAATGGGATGCAATAGGCTTCAGTGTCCCAGTATGTTGTACCACCGTATTTCTCTCCTGTAAAACCCTTTGGACCTATATTCAGACGTTCGTCATCACCAGTATAGGTCTGGTTGAGATGGAAGATGTTGAACCTGATGCCCTGTTGTGCAGCAACATCACCTTCAATCTTTATATCGCTGTGGATCCAGATGTTGGCCCAGTGGTTTACATGAGCCTTCAACATTGCCTCAAAGCCTTTTTGTTTTGCATATTCGGCTTTTTCAGCAGCCTTTTGTAATAGGGCTTCGTATGGGTGGTTTAGTGAACTAACGATCCCAACGTATTTGTGTAATACAATTTCCTGATCCTGTTTTACTGAGACCTTGATTTGGTTTCCGGCCCTCTTGGTAGCATGTTTTGCTAAGACCCGGATATCTTTAGTGTTAATATCCCATCTCATTGCATATCCTACCCTGAAGTCCAACTTCTTGGTCTGAGCCAGCAAAGCTGCACCTGATTGTCCTGCACTTGTCTCAAGGATATTCCAGAATTTCTCATTGTAGTTTGAGTCCTCATTCTTAACATCACCATCAATATATGCGTCAAACACTATATTGCCTGAGAAATTAAGTGGGGTCACAGAATATCTTATCAAGCCACAGTCGGGCTCTGTCATACTAAGAAATCGTGTTGTGCTTACCTTGATCTTTTTCCCGTTGCCAAGGGTAGCAACAAAGGAACGGCTGAGGGTCCCCTGCTGCATATCAAGTACACGAACAAAGTCCTCAGTATTGCACACAGCAAGGTCTAGTTGTTCTCCTTCTACTTCGACATTAATCCCTATCCAGTTTGGTGAGTTGATAACTTTTGCAAAATACTCTGGATAGCCGTTTTTCCACCAACCTACCCTTGTTTTATCCGGATAGTAGATCCCTGCGATGTAGCTTCCTTGAAGAGTGCTTCCGCCATATTGTTCCTCAAAATTGGCGCGTTGCCCCATTCTCCCGTTTCCAAGGCTGAAGATACTCTCTGATGCCTTGTGGTGCTTGGGGTCAAATCCCTTCTCAATTACCTTCCACTCATCAAATTTCAAATATTGTCTTGTCATAGTAAGCTTCTTATTGGAGATCTTTTAATTTTTCAAGGCTCATCTGATGAAGTCCGGCTATTACAAGGTTTGCCTTGCCTAATACTTCAGAAGAGCCAAGCCCCACACACTTCATGCCTGCTGCAAGGGCTGCTTCGATTCCTGCTTCGGCATCTTCAAACACCACGCAATGTTCTGGTTCTACCCTGAGTGCAGCAGCTCCCAGTAAAAAAACCTCCGGGTCTGGTTTGGCTTTGGTGGTGTGGGTTCCATCTATTATCACATCAAAAAGGTCATTGAGCTTTAAGCGTTCCAGAATGATCATTGCATTTTTGCTTGCCGAACCTAATGCCGTTGCTATTCCGGTCTTGCGGCAGGCAGTAAGGAACTCTTTTGCTCCAGGCAGAATCTCGTCAGCTTCCATTTGTGATATCAGGGAGACGTAACGTTCGTTCTTCCTTTGGGCTAGTAAATCTTTCTCTTTCTCCGTCTTTGTGATCCCACCAATTGAAAGGAGTATGTCAAGGGAAGCCATGCGGCTGACCCCTTTGAGCCTTTCATTATCCTTTTCGGTAAACTCAAAGCCGAGTTCGGCTGCCAATTCCTTCCATGCTATATAATGGTACTTGGCGGTATCAACTATCACTCCGTCCAGATCAAACAGACACGCTTTAATCATTTATCGTTGTTTATCAGTGTTGTATTTATCGAATTTGTCTTCAACAAACCTTACTGAGGCAGCTGCAAGCAAAAGGCTTACTCCGGCTATCACAAGAGCGTAAATAGCTTGTGAGTCAAACAGACGCTTGACAACCGGTCCACCGAAGATGCCATTGACCACCTGTGGCAGGGTAATAAAGAAGTTGAAAAGACCCATGTAGATTCCGTACTTTGATGCGGGTAGTGATCCGGCCAGTATTGCGTAAGGCATTGACAGGATACTTGCCCAGGCCACACCAATTCCGACCATTGAGAGCAACAACAGCATTGGGTCTTTAATAACTGCTATTGAAAGCATGCCCAATGCACCAATTGTCAAAGAAATAGCGTGGGTATTTTTTCTTCCTACCTTCTTTGCTATAACCGGTAGTGCAAAGGCAAAAATCGCTGCAACACCATTATACACCCCGAAGAGAATTCCTACCCAGTTTGCTGCCTCATTGTACAGTGGGGAAGAACTGTCACCAGCTTCAACACCATATACATGCTGCGCAATAGCTGGAGTCGTGAATACCCACATCCCGTATAGTGCGAGCCAGGAGAAAAACTGAACCACACCAAGTTGCTTCATCGTCTTGGGCATGGCACCGAAGTCCTTGAAGATTTGCAGCAGTCCTGTTTTTCTGTTCTCATCTTTTTGCTCTACATCTACACCATACTCCTTAAGTTCTGCCGGAGAGTATTCCTTGGTTGTAAATACTGTCCATAGTATCGCTGCAATAAGCACAGTGGCACCTACATAGAAGGATAATATCACGTTTTGAGGTACCCCACCATCTTCAGCTACCTTTGACACACCTAGCCACTCGGCCATTATATATGTAATCAGAGAGCCCAGTACGGCACCAATCCCGATAAGGGTTGTCTGTACCGAGAAGCCTTTGGTCTGCTGATGATCTGGCAGTTTGTCTGCTACCAGTGCCCTGAATGGTTCCATAGAAATATTAAAAGAAGCATCCATTATCATCAACATACCTGCTCCGATGAACATCGGAGGGATGATTACTGCAAGTGATCCTGAGTTGGGCATGAATATGAGTGCCAGTGCAGCAAATATTGCCCCGAAAAGGAAATAGGGACGACGCCTTCCAAGGCGCGTCCATGTACGGTCACTATAGTGACCAACAATGGGTTGTATTAGCATTCCGGTCAGGGGTGCTGCAAGCCAGAACCATGAGAGCTGTTCGATATCAGCACCAAAGTTTTGGAGTATGCGGCTGGCATTGGCATTCTGAAGGGCGAAACCAAACTGTATGCCCAGAAAGCCTATGCTCATATTCCAGATTTGTCTGTTAGACAGAGCAGGCAGATTCCTCATTGTTGTATGTTTTTGTTTACCATAATTCTTGCAGACGCATTGCGACATCGTCTACCTATACAATAAGTTCGCATTACACGAGAATTACATCTCTGTAAATGCACCTACAGTAAAGTATGATTTTTTTGATTGTAAATGCGGTACATCCCGACTGACTGGAGGGGATAAGAAATGATAAATAACGAAAATACCCTGTTACAAGAGCAAATATATGCTAAAAACACACCGATGTATATAATTATATTGCATGTCAATATATCTCCTAAGGCGAGATTTGACCAAAACCTCTGTATGAAATCGATTGCGGAGCAAATGTTAAATCGTAATCTTAAGACGATTTTTTTTTCAGGGGACTTCCGCAACCGTTTTCGGG